>Ga0207414_1000581_pt1 | contig 15971 bp, 16 predicted proteins | sample PonA231FremontCA_2_FD_187269 | JGI IMG/M metagenome (GOLD analysis project Ga0207414, IMG submission 187269) | Marine sediment microbial community from Fremont, CA, USA - Pond A23 Sediment 1 (SPAdes) | ecosystem: Environmental > Aquatic > Marine > Unclassified | place: USA: Fremont, California... | reverse complement strand
TTTTTTTATAAGTGTGTTCCCCGATAGCTCAGTTGGTAGAGCAGGTGACTGTTAATCATCTTGTCGTAGGTTCAAGTCCTACTCGGGGAGCCATTTTTTATTATAATAATTATTAACGCGGGGTGGAGCAATCTGGTAGCTCGTCAGGCTCATAATCTGAAGGTTGTCGGTTCGAATCCGGCCCCCGCAACCAAATTTATTTAGGTGGTTTTTTTGCTTATAATTATTGCAACTATAATAATTATGTATAGCATTATTATTTTATTAGGTTATTATAATTTATTTCCTATGGATCTTGATGATTATAATATCGTAGCTAAAAATATTTTATATATAGGTTTTTTTATTTTATTTCTAGGTATTTTTAATTTTTATAGAGATCTTGATATATTTGCAATATTTATGTCTATCATAATAATTGTCTTGTTTATAACAAAAATTCACCAAAACATTAATAAATAAATGCATTTTATAACCGTCACTTTGTGGCGGTTTTTTTACTTTAATATAAAAAATGTTAAATATACCCTTGAATTTTGTTATAAAAATAGTATTATATAATTAGAAGGTCAAAAAAAGTCAAATAAAGAGGGATATAATATGTCTAGTCTTTCAGATAAAATAGAAAAATATTTAAGAAATTTAATAAAAAGATATGAAGGTGAAGTTGAAATTAAAAGAAATAGACTGGCAGATGATTTTGACTGTGCCCCTTCACAGATAAATTATGTTTTGGATACTCGCTTTACTGTTGAGAGAGGATATATAATAGAAAGTCGTCGAGGCGGTGGAGGTTTTGTAAGAATTATTAAAGTTAAATTAACCTCAGAAAATGAAGCGATGAAAAATATTATAAAACAATTAGAAGGTCCAATTAAACCAAAAGAAGCTAAAGGTATTATTAAAAGATTACATGAAAATAATTTGATTAAAAAAAGAGACAGAATATTAATAGAAGCAGCAGTTAGTAAAGATTCTATAGGGTTTGAAAATGATGATAAAAATCTTATTCGAACACAAGTCCTTAAAAATACTCTGAAAGCTATATTTAAATCGTAGAATTTGAAAGGAGGATTTATATGCTTTGTGATAAGTGTAAGAAAAATGAGGCTTCTATACACATTACGAAATATGTAAATGATGAAAAGTCAGAAGTGTATTTATGTGAAGAATGTGCAAAAGAAACCGGTCATATAGATGAGAATGATGTGTTTTCGTTCAAAAATTTAATTGCAGGTATTTTAAATCCAGATACAAAGGATTATGAATTTCAACAAGGAGAAGTTTTGAAATGTGAAAATTGTGGATTAAGTTATAAAGAATTTGTTAAAGAAGGAAAAGTAGGTTGTGCTGATTGTTATGATACGTTTGAGGATAATTTGCTTCCTTTAATAAAAAGAATACATGGAAGCGAAAAACATATCGGTAAGGCTCCTGAAGATATGCATAAATATTTAAGAGTGAAAGAAGATATCAAACAGTTAAAAGAAGAAATGGAGCAAGTAATTGAAGAGGAAAATTTTGAAAAAGCAGCAGAATTAAGAGATGAAATATATGCCCTGAAGAAAAAGATTGGGAGTGATTAACAATGTTCAACAAAAATAATATTACATTAAGTTCCTGGATAAAACAAAAAGGGAATGAAGATCAAATAATATTAAGTAGTAGAATTAGATTAGCTAGAAATTTTAAAAAAATTCCTTTTCCAGGTCAATCTAAAAAAGAGCAATTAGATAAGGTAGTTTCGAAAATGAAAGATATTTTGCTTAATAAAAATTTAAAAATTAATGGTGAAAATTATAAATTTAACTATATAGAAATTGAAAATGTATCTCCTGTAAAAAGGAATATGTATGTAGAGAAGAATCTTAGTAGTCCCGAATTTGTAAAAAATGGTTACGGGAAAATATTATTTTATGATCAAGATGAAAAGATAAGTATTATGGTGAATGAAGAAGACCATCTTAGAATACAAATACTTTTACCAGGATTGCAGATTAATAAAGCATGGCAAATTGCTGATAAAATAGATGATATTATTGAGCAGAACACTGAATACGCTTTTTCAAAAAAATGGGGATATTTATCAGCTTGTCCCACTAATATAGGAACTGGTTTAAGAGCTTCAGTAATGGTTCATTTACCAGCTTTAAATTTAAGTGGAAATATTAATAATTTGTTTGAAGTTGTCGGTAAATTAGGTCTAACAGTTAGAGGAATTTATGGTGAAGGAAGTGAATCTTCTGGAAATATTTTTCAAATATCAAACCAGATAACTCTCGGTAGCAAAGAAGAAGATATAATAGATAATTTAGCAAGTGTAACAAAGCAAGTAATAAATCAAGAACAAACTTCTAGAAATAGATTATTTTCTGAAAGAGAAGTTTTTATTAAAAATAAAATATTAAGATCATATGGAAAATTGAAATATGCATATAGTATATCGACTAATGAGGCAATGGAATTATTGTCATATGTGAAACTTGGTATGGAAATGGGTATAATCAAAGAAATTGATTCATTATTGCTAAAAAAATTATTTATATTAATTAGACCTGCCCACCTCCAAAGTCTTATCGGAAAAGAAATTAACTCAGAAGAAAGAGATATTAAAAGAGCTGAGCTAATTAAAAATGAACTTAATGTAAAAGGAGGAAAAATATAATGTTTGGAAAATTTACTGAAAGAGCTAGACGAGTAATAGCAATGGCAGAGGCAGAAGCCAAAAAACTTAATCACAATTATGTAGGAACTGAACACATTTTATTGGGTTTAGTAAAAGAGAAAAAAGGAATTGCAGGGAAAGTACTCTCAGAACAAGCTGATTTAAATGAGAGTCAAATTATAGATGTGATTAAATCCATAATTGGAGCTGGACAAAATAAAGTAGAGGGTTCAATTAGTTTAACACCGAGGAGCAAAAAGGTATTGAACTTATCCATGGAACAGGCTAGGAAATTAAATCATAGTTATATAGGTACAGAACACATTCTATTAGGAGTAATTTCTGAGGGGGAGGGTGTAGCAGTAAGAATTTTACAAGAGCTTGATGTGGAACTAGAAAAGGTTAAAAAAGAAATATTAAATATATTAAATGATGGAAACCAAAATAATACTAAAACCGAAGAAAGTGATACCCCTGAATTAGATAAATATAGTAGAGATTTAACTAGAATGGCCTCAAAAGATAAACTAGATCCTGTTATCGGTAGAGGCAAAGAAATTGAAAGAGTAATTCAGGTTCTTAGTAGAAGAACCAAAAACAACCCGGTGTTAATAGGTGAACCCGGAGTTGGTAAAACTGCAATAATAGAAGGTCTGGCTAAAAGTATAGCCGAAGAAAACGTACCAGAAATCTTGATTGGTAAGAGAGTTGTTGCATTGGATTTAAGTTCCCTTGTAGCAGGGTCAAAATATAGAGGAGAATTTGAACAAAGATTAAAAGCTGTAATGTCCGAGATAGTAGAAAATGGTAATGTAATTTTATTTATTGATGAGATGCATACCTTGGTGGGAGCAGGTGCAGCTGAAGGTGCAATTGATGCAGCGAATATATTGAAGCCCGCTCTAGCAAGAGGTGAACTACAGGCAATAGGTGCAACAACTTTAGATGAATATAGGAAATATATTGAAAAGGATGCAGCTTTAGAGCGAAGATTTCAGTCAATAATGGTGGAAGAAAATTCTACTGAAGAATCTATTGAAATATTAAAAGGATTAAGGGACCCATATGAAGCTCATCATAAAGTTAAAATTACTGATGATGCAATTGAAGCTGCTGTAAATTTATCTCATAGATATATTGCAGATCGGTTTTTACCTGATAAAGCTATTGATTTGATGGATGAGGCGGCTTCTAGGGTTAGATTAAAAAACAATACAAGACCAAATGAACTAAATGAAATAAACGAAAGAATTGAAGAATTAGAAAAAGAAAAAGAAGCTGCTGTTAAAAATCAAGAATTTGAAAAAGCTGCCGAACTTAGGGATAAAGAAAAAGAATTAAAGGAAGAGCTTAAAGAAATTAAAGAAAACTGGAAACAAAAGAAAGGCCGTAATGATATGGTGGTGCAAACGGAAGATATAGCACAAATTGTTTCGAGTTGGACCGGTATTCCAGTTACCAAACTAGAAGAAACTGAAACTAAGAAACTATTAAAACTTGAAGAACATCTTCATAAAAGAGTAGTAGGACAGGATGAAGCAATCAAAGCCGTATCAGAAGCTGTTAGAAGAGCCCGGGCTGGTTTGAAAGATCCTAAGCGTCCAATCGGTTCATTTATTTTTCTTGGGCCGACAGGTGTAGGTAAAACTGAATTAGCAAGGACTTTAGCGGAATCAATGTTTGATGACGAAGAAGCAATGATAAGAATTGATATGTCTGAGTATATGGAAAAACATTCTGTGTCCCGTTTGGTTGGTTCTCCCCCAGGTTATGTTGGTCATGAAGAGGGAGGTCAACTTACAGAACCAGTCAGAAGAAGACCTTATTCTGTAATTCTATTTGATGAAATTGAAAAGGCTCACCCTGAAGTATTTAATATTTTACTTCAAATTTTAGATGATGGTGCTTTAACTGATTCTCAGGGTAGAAAAGTAGATTTCAAAAATACAATAATTATTATGACTTCTAATGTGGGAGCTAACTATATTAAAAAACAATCTCGACTAGGTTTTGCTACAGAAAATAATGAAAAAGAAGAATATGAGAACATGAAAGAGAATGTTCTTTCGAAATTAAGAGATACATTCCGCCCCGAATTTTTAAATAGGCTCGATGAAACTATTGTATTTCATTCTCTTAATAAAGATCATATTACAAAAATTATTGAAATCATGATTAAAGAACTTCAGGAAAGATTGGATGAAAAAGAAATAAAAATTGATATAACTAAAGATGCAAAAATGCAGTTAATAGAGGAAGGTTTTGATGCTGAATTTGGAGCAAGACCTCTAAGAAGAGCTATTCAGAGATTAGTAGAAAATAAGTTATCAGAACAGATATTAAGTGGAGATATTGATGAAGGTGATAAAGTGATAGTAGATGAGAAAGAAAATGAATTAGTATTTAATAAAGCTAAATAGGTATTAATAGAACCCAGCTTTAGCGCTGGGTTCTAATCTTGTAATAATGACAAAAAAATGGTATAATTATAATACTTAGATGATTAGAATTCCTTAAAAATGGAGAGTTATAATGGCAAAAAATAAAAAAAGATATATTTGTGATAACTGTGGTTATAAAACTGAAAATTGGATGGGCAAATGTTCAAATTGTGGTGAATGGAATTCCATTAGAGAAGTAACTTCTGAGGAAATAAAAAGTACTTCTAATCATAGGGATGATGAAGTTAAATTACCTAAAATTCAATCTCTTGATAAAATAACAGGGTCCGAAAAGAGCCGTTTTACTACTTCATTGACAGAACTAGATAGAGTTTTGGGCGGTGGTATTGTTGAAGGGTCCTTAATTTTAATAGGAGGTTCTCCAGGAATTGGTAAATCCACCTTGATTTTGCAGGTGGCTTTCCTTTTGGCTAAACAAAATAAAAATATTCTTTATATTACAGGGGAAGAATCTGTAAATCAAGTAAAGATGAGAGCTGAAAGGTTGAACACCGTTCATGAAAATATATTTATATTATCTGAGATAGATTATAATAAAATTAATAAAGTAATTAGTAAAAAAGATTTTGATTTAGTTATAATTGATTCCATACAAACCGTAAAGCATCCTCAAATTGATTCTTCAGCAGGTAGTGTTAAACAGATTAAAGAAGTATCGTCTAGTTTATTTAGAACAGCGAAAGAAACTAACCTTCCCATTATCATAATAGGTCATATTACCAAAGAAGGAAATTTGGCTGGGCCAAAGGTATTAGAACATATTGTAGATTCTGTTTTACAGATGGAAGGGGATCAAAATTATTCTTACCGAATATTAAGAGGATTAAAAAATAGATTTGGTTCTACAGATGAAATGGGTATTTTTGAAATGAATTCAAAAGGACTCAAGGAAGTAAAAAATCCTTCGCAAATTTTCATAAGTGAAAGACCGCAAAATGCTAGTGGATCTATTATTGTTCCAATAATGGATGGTAATAGAGTTCTTTTAATAGAAATACAGTCTTTAGTAACTGATACTGCATATTCTACTCCCCAGAGAATAACGACAGGAATTAATAAAAAAAGACTGTCAATTTTATTGGCAGTATTAGAAAAGAAATTAGGCTTTAATTTTAAAATGAGTGATGTTCATGTAAATATCACGGGAGGTCTTTATGCAAGTGAACCTGCAATAGACCTTGGTATAGTATTTTCGGTGATTTCTAGTTTTAATGATTTTCCTGTTGATGCCCAAACTGCTGTTTTAGGTGAAGTTGGATTAACAGGTGAAGTAAGGGCAGTTAATTTATTTAATAAAAGAGTCAATGAGCTAAAAAAATTAGGTTTTAAAAATATAATTGTGCCAAAAGGTAATACAAAAAAGAGTAAATTTGATCCCGAGCTTAATATTATAAGCATTGAGAATCTGCAGGAAGGTTTAGATTTATTTTTTAATTATAAATAACCATAAAAAGGAGGCTGACCGGTGAAAGATCATGAGGAATGGTTAGATGAAGTTTTAGAGTTAATAGCTCCAGGAACACAATTTAGAGAAGGACTAGAAAATATTCTAAGAGCCCAAACTGGTGGATTAATAATTTTAACAGAAAATGAAGAGACAATTAAAAGTTTAGTTGATGGTGGTTTTGAAATTAACACCCCTTTGTCTTCTACCAATCTTTATGAACTAGGAAAAATGGATGGTGCCATAGTTCTTGATGAAGATGGAGAAGAAGTTATTTATGCAAATGCACTTTTGATACCAGATCCTTCAATAAGCTCTAGTGAAACCGGTTCTCGCCATAGAACTGCTGAAAGAGTAGCTAAACAGACTGGAAATCTAGTCATAGCTATTTCAGAAAGAAGAGACATAATCACCTTATATAAAGATGACAAAAAACATGTTTTAGAAGATATTAGAGTGGTCCTATCGAAAGCAAATCAAGCAGTTCAAACCTTAGAGAAGTACCGGAAAGTATTTGATCAGACTTTGATTAATCTCAGTGCATTAGAATTTGAAAATTTAGTAACGATTGCTGATGTTGTCACAGTTATCAAAAGGGCACAAATGGTATTAAAAATTGAAAATGAGATAGAAAGATATATTTTAGAACTTGGTAATGAAGGTCGTTTAATTAAGATGCAGCTAGAAGAGTTAGTAATGAATGTAGAAGAAGAAAATGAATTACTCATCAAAGACTATATTTCAGAAGAAAAGCTAGAAGAAGGAATAACTGCTGAAGAAATTATAGAAGAATTAAAAGAGCTTAATAAAGATGATATGCTCAACACCAGGGAAATCAGAAATATTTTAGGCCATGGTGGCAATGTTAATTCACTTGACCTCTTAATAGATCCAAGAGGATATAGAATATTAAGAAAGATTCCTCGACTACCAATGCCTGTAATTGAAAATTTAGTTGAAGAATTTGGCGATCTAAATGAAATCAATGTTGCTTCTTTAGATGAATTAGATGAAGTAGAAGGTGTGGGAGAAGTTAGGGCTCAAGCCATCAAAGATGGTTTAAGGCGATTAAGAGATCAGGTATTATTAGATAGACATATATAAAATGATTATAAAGGAAGGTTGATAATATGTTTGATAAGGGTGATAGAGTAGTATATCCAAATCATGGTGCAGGTACGATTGTAGATGTAGAAGTTAAAGAAATATTGGGTGAAGAAAAAAAATATTACATTATGGAACTACCTATAGGTGAAATGCGTGTCATGATTCCTGTTCATAAAGTCGAAGAAATTGGTATTAGAGATGTTATTGATGAAGAAGAAGCAGAAAATGTCTTCCATCTTCTAAAAGGTGAAAAAAGCAAAATGTCTCAAAATTGGAACAGACGTTACAGAGCTAATATGGAAAAATTAAAAACAGGAGATATTTATGAAGTAGTTGAGGTAGTAAGAAATTTAACTATTAGAGATATGGAAAAAGGGTTATCAACTGGTGAAAAGAAAATGTTGAGTAATGCACGGAAAATATTGATTAGTGAATTAGTATTGGCAAAAGATATGAGTGAAGAAAAAGTTGTCGAAAAGATTGATAATATCCTGGAAAATAACCCCAATGTTAATCAAGATGAAGATTAAAAAAGGGTGCAATAACATATTAGGATATAGTATTAGCAAGAGGGGGTGATATTTGATGCTGAAAAGGATAGTTAAGTTTATTTTTGGTATAATTGGAGCTATAATAGGATATAATAGTGTTGTTATGTTAGGTATTTCAGAAGAAATAGAATTCACCACAGATAATATAGGAACTTTTCTAGTTAGTAAACAATTTATTGGAATTATTATAGGTGCTATTATAGGTTATTTTTTAATATCTTTTTTATTAGAGAAATTACTTGATTTTATTTTGAATTTTGATTATAAATTAAAAGATGTTTCTTGGAAGAAAATAGTGATTTCTTTTTTAGGAATTATACTTGGTCTCATAGTTGGTTCTCTTATTAACCTGGCTTTTTCAATTTCTTCAATCCCTAAATTAGGTTTACCTTTGCAAATCTTAATTAATGTGATATTTATTTACATAGGTCTAACCTTGGCTCTTTACAAGTTTGATGATATCTTTAATCTTCTTTTTGAAAACAAGACTTTTTTTAAGAGTTCTACAAACTCTAACATTACTAAAAAAATTCTAGATACTAGTGTAATAATTGATGGTCGCATTTATGATATTTGTCAGACGGGATTTATAGAGGGGGAACTTATAATACCTGAGTTCGTATTAGAAGAATTACGTCACATAGCTGATTCTTCAGATGGATTGAAAAGAAATAGGGGTAGAAGAGGTTTAGATATTTTAAAGAAAATGCAAAAAGATAATAGAATAGAGGTAAAGATTGTAGGTAAAAATTATGAAGAAATACCTGAGGTTGATAGTAAACTGGTAAAAATGGCTAAAGAATATCAAGCAAAAATAGTCACAAATGATTTTAACCTCAATAAGGTTTCTGAATTACAAGGTGTTTTTGTTCTAAATATCAATGAGCTAGCTAATGCTGTAAAACCAGTTGTCCTACCCGGTGAAGAGATGGATGTTAAAGTTATTAAAGAGGGTAAAGAAGACAGACAGGGGATCGGTTATCTCGATGATGGTACAATGATAGTAGTCGATAATGGAATTGACTATATGGATCAAGATATTTCTGTGATGGTTACAAGTATTTTGCAAACTGCTGCAGGGAGAATGATTTTTGCTAAACCTAAGGCTAGTAATTGATCAAAAGAGCTAATTAAATATCAAAAAGGAGTTAACAGATGTATATTACCGCAATTATTCCTGCTGCCGGTATGGGAAGCAGGATGAACATGAGTAAAAACAAACTATATATTAATTTAGACGGGAAACCAGTACTTTATCATACATTAAAAAAATTCATAAACAATTCTTTTATAGAACAAGTTTTGGTGGTTCTACAAGAAGGAGAAATTAAACACTTTCAAAACAGCATTTTAAATTTATTAGGTGGCAAAAAAAACAAAATTAAAACTGTTGTTGGCGGTAAAACAAGAAAAGAATCAGTATTTAATGGTTTAAAAGCTGCTTCAGATAAAGCAGACTATATAATTATTCATGATGGAGCACGACCTTTAGTTACTGACAAAATTATAAATAATATTATTGGTAGTCTAGAGGAAGAAAAAGCAATTACTACAGGAGTTAAAGTAAAAGATACCATAAAAATAAAAGATCATAATAATTATGTTGTTAAAACTGTGAATAGAGAAAATTTAGTAACTATTCAAACGCCTCAAGCTTTTAATTATAAATTAATTAAAAAAGCTCATCAAAACAAGTTTTTTGATAAAAAGATTACGGATGATGCTTATTTAATAGAACTTATGAATAAAAAAGTAAAAATAATAGAAGGTTCATATGAAAATATTAAAATTACAACTCAAATTGATCTTACTATTGCTGAAGAAATTCTAAAGAGTAGGAGAGAATAAAATGAGAGTAGGAATTGGTTTCGATGTGCATCCATTTGTTGATGAAGGTCCTTTATATCTTGGGGGAATTAAGGTTGATTATAAATATGGTTTAAAGGGGCATTCAGATGCTGATGTATTAATTCATTCTCTAATCGATGCTATTTTAGGGGCAATGGGTAAAGGTGACATAGGAGATCTTTTCCCTGATACTGAACAAAAATATGAAAATATTAGGAGCATTAAATTACTTGACACTGTTGTAAATATCATGTTTAATAATAATTACAAATTGGTAAATGCTGATATAGTTGTGTTAGCTCAAGAGCCCAAAATAAAAAAATATAAAAATAAAATTGAAAATAATCTGAGTGATATTTTGAAAATTAACACTACCCATTTAAATCTTAAAGCTACTACTACCGAAGGCTTAGGATTTATTGGTAGGGTTGAAGGTATAGGTGCACAGGCAATAGTATTATTGCAAGAAAACAAATAATTATTATTTAGTATTGAGGAAGGTGGAAAATTTATGTTAATTAAAGATATTATGACTAAAAATCCAATAACTATAAAAGTAGAATCTTCAGTTATGGAAGCCGAAAGGATATTATCCTTAAATAAAATAGGTAGACTAATAGTGGTAGAAGATGATGATATTGTAGGAGTTTTAACTGATGGAGATTTAATGAATAATGACCAACTCAATGATAATGTAGATAAATATATGTCTGAAGATATTATTACTATTAAAGAGTTAGACACTGTCCAGAAAGCTGCAAAAATATTATCAGACAACCAAATTGGTGGAATGCCGGTCTTAAATCAAGATGATGAATTAGTTGGTATTATAACAGCGGATGATATAGTTTATGGATATATGAAAGATGAAGAAGAACTTGAAGTAGAGAAAAAGAATATAAATCCTGAGAGCTCAGCAATTTATCTAGCAATGACTAGAAGTAGAGAATATGAAGAATACTGGTTAGAAAAAATAAGTAGTTATGGATATAAAGGTGCAATCACTCAGACTGGAGCTAATGCGGAAAAATTACCTGTAAAACTTAGGGAAAGTACAACTGTTGCTGCTATAGCCCGTGGAGTTATCTCAGAAAATTCCCGCGAAAAATCTGCAGTTTCAAATGCTGTTAAAGATGCTTACAGTCAACTTGCATTAATTAACCCAGGTTTGGGTGGAGGTTTTAAAATAGCTGTTGTAAGAGGGCCTGAATATGTATCTGTAGCAATTTTTGGTAAGTTTGGACATGCACTAGTTGATGGTCCTGAACAACTTGCAATTGGTACTAGTGTTATTTAAATAATAAAATTTAAAAACAATTGTGATAATTAATATGTTGAGGAGGAATTTAAAGTGAGTGATATGCGACTTAGGTTTCCCCCTAGTCCTACAGGTAAAATTCATATTGGTAATATGAGAACAGCTCTTTTTAACTGGTTGTGGGCTAGAAAAAATAATGGGGAACTAGTTTTAAGAATTGAAGATACTGATAAAGAAAGATCAACAAAAGAATTTGAAGATATTATAATCCAAGAACTTGATTGGTTAGGTCTTGATGTTGATGAAGGTGCAGGTGTTGGAGGAGAATATGGTCCTTACCGTCAGTCCGAACGCCTTGATATCTATCAAGCTTATGCAGAAAAGTTATTAGAAAAAGGGAAAGCGTATAAATGTTATTGTAGTGAAGAAGAACTTGAGGAGATGCGAGAAAAAGCAAAACAAAAGGGAGTAATGCCTAAATATAATGGTCATTGCCGTAATTTAAGTAAAGAGGAAGAAAAAGAATATATCAAAGAAGGTAGAGAACCGGTAATTAGATTTAAACTACCAAAAGAAGAAAGAGATGTAGTAGTTGAAGATGTAATTAGAGGAGATGTTACTTTCAGTTCTTCAGTTTTAGATGATTTTATTATTTTTAAATCTGACGGAATGCCCACTTATAACTTTGCAGTAGTAATAGATGATGCTTTAATGGAGATTACTGAAGTTATTAGAGGTGAAGATCATCTATCTAATACTCCTAAACAAATTTTGATTTATGAGGCATTAGATTTTGATATTCCTAAATTTGCTCATCTACCATTAATATTAGATAGTAATCGTGCTAAACTTAAAAAGAGAAGTAAAGATGATGATGTTTATATAGGGGAATATAGAGAAAAAGGATATTTACCTGAAGCATTATTTAATTTTCTGTCATTTTTAGGTTGGGCACCTCCTGAAGATAATGAAATATTGAGTAAGGAAGAAACAATTGAAAACTTTGAGATAACAGATATCAATAAGAGTGCTGCAGTTTTTGATATAGAAAAATTAAATTGGGTTAATGGGAAATATATCCGGGAATCAGATTTGGATTATATAGTTGAACTTTCCATCCCATTTTTAAAAGACGCAGGTTTTATTGATGATGAATTTGTAGAAAATAATTATCAATGGCTTAAAAAAGTAATTGATGTTTCTAGAACTGGTGTGGACTATTTAGCACAACTTCCAGAAGAAGCAGAATTATTTTTCAAAGAGCTAGAATTTGAAGATAAAGAAGCAGCGATTAAAGAATTTAATGAAGAAGGAGTAGAATTAGTCTTTGATTCACTCAAGGAAAAAATAGAAGAAATAGATGAATTTACTCCTGAAAAAATCAGTAATATATTTTCAGAATTGATTAATGAATTACCGGTGGGTGGAAGAACAGTTTATCATCCGACCAGATTAGCACTAACAGGACTTGATTCTGGCCCGGAGATGAAAAATGTAATATATATCTTAGGAAAAGAAGAAACTTATAAAAGATTAGATAATGCTCTTGCAATGAGCAATGATAATTAAGAACGGTTAAAACTTCTCCCTGCTCAGGGGAGGAGTTTTCCTAAAGAAAGGAGTGTCCCAAAATTGTTAAAAGTATATAACACTTTAAGTCGCCAAAAAGAAGAATTTGATCCGGTAGAGGATGATAAAGTTAGAATGTATGTATGTGGTTTAACAGTTCAAAATTATTCTCATCTGGGACATGTTCGTGGAGCAATTAATTATGATGTAATCAGAAAATACTTGCGATATAAGGGCTATAAAGTAACTTATATATCAAATTTTACCGATATTAATGAAAAGATTATAGCAAGAGCAGAATTAGAAGATATGCAGCCGATGGCTTTAGCATATAAGTATACGAAAGCTTTTTTAGAGGACTTAGAGAACCTCAATATTGAAAAAGCGGACCATTATTGCAAAGCTACTGAGAATATTGATGCTATTCAGGAAATGGTTCAAACCTTAATAGATAAGGGTTTTGCTTATGAAACTAATGGAAATGTATATTTTAGAGTTGAAGAGTTTGAAGATTATGGTAAGCTATCCGGTAGAAATCTAGAAGAAATGATTGCTGGAACCAGGAAAAAGGTGGAAAGTGATAAAGAAAACCCACTGGATTTTGCACTCTGGAAAAAAGTTGATGAATCAGAGGAAATTGCCTGGGATAGTCCTTGGGGTAGAGGATGGCCAGGATGGCATATTGAATGTTCTGCTATGTCACTTAAAGAATTAGGAAAAACTTTTGACATTCATGGTGGTGGAACAGATCTAATATTTCCTCATCATGAAAACGAGATAGCTCAGTCTGAGGCTTATAGTGGTGTTAAACCATTTGTGAAATATTGGCTTCATAATGGTACAGTAAATATGAGCGGGGACAAGATGTCCAAATCGCTCGGCAATTTTTACACTACTCGTGAGCTATTAGAGAAGTATACAGCTGATCAACTTAGGTATTTTGTTATAACTAAACATTATAGAAGTCCAATAGAATACAGTGATAAGGAAATTGAAAGTACAAATACAAGTTTAAATAAGCTAATTAATACCAAAAATTCTCTAGAAAACGTATTAAAAGGTAAATATGATTTTAAAGATATAGAAAAAGATGTTGGACTATATGAAAAAGTAAAGAAAAAGAAAAAAGAATTTTTAGATGCAATGGATGATGATTTCAATACTGCTTTAGCAACTGGGGTATTACATGAAATTGCCACAGAAATAAACAAAGTGATAAATGTTTCTAATTTTGTTCTCACCCAACAGTTGTATAATGATTTAAAAAAGGTTTACAATATATATATGGAGTTAGTGGATATATTAGGTTTAACATTGCAAGGTGAAAAAGAAGAAAACAAATCTGATAAATTTAACGAATTAGTTAATTACATTTTAGAACTTAGAGAAGAAGCCAGAGAAAATGAAAACTGGGAATTTGCGGATAAATTACGAGATGATTTAGATGAAATGGGAATAAAAGTTAAAGACACACCGCGTGGTACTGAATGGGAAATTAACTAACTGAGGGGGACCAAAATGGAAGTAAAACCTAAAGCTGAATTAATTGATTATACAGATAATCCTGAAAGAAATGTAGCTACTGCTGCTCGATTATGTTATTCCAAAAAAGGGGCGGCTCAACTGAATGAAGAAATGTCTAGAGAAAAAGTTGAAGACTTAGTTCGAAAAGTTGTAGGTATGGGACATACTTCTACTTTAGAACACACCTATTTTTTCTTCCATGTACAGTGTAGTAGAGTTACTTCACATCAAATTGTAAGACAAAGAATAGGAACTTCATATAGTCAAAGGTCTCAAAGATATGTAACTGAAGACAATTTTGATTATATTATCCCCCCTAAAATTAAAAAGAATGAAAAAGCACACAAAATGTTTAAAGATAAAATGGAAGATTTAGAAGATACATATCTTGAGTTAATTGAGATGGGAATTCCTAAAGAAGATGCTAGATTTATTCTTCCCACAATCAAAACTAATATAGTAATCTCTTATAATGCTCGTTCTTTAATGCATTTTATAAGATTGAGAACTTGTAACAGGGCCCAATGGGAAATTAGAATTTTGGCTCGCCAGATGTTGAAGGAAGTTAAAAAAGTAGCACCTGTAATATTTGAAAATGCTGGTCCTCCTTGTGAAACTGATGGAGAATGTCCAGAAGGCGATCTATCATGTGGGAAAATAGATAAAATTAAGGAGAAACAATAATAAATGAGACATGTAGAAGGTAGAAATCCAGTTATAGAGTTATTAAAAGATGGTAAAAATATTGAAGGTTTATATTTGCAAAAAGGACTTAGAGGAGATAAAATTAAACAAATTATTAATCTTGCTGAAAAACAAGGAATTGAAATTGTTTTTTTAACAAAATATAGATTAAATCAAAAAGCAGTAACTGATTCTCACCAAGGGGTTATTGCTTTGGCCTCTGATATACAAACTTATGGTTTAAAAAATACTATTAATTATTTATCAAATCTTGAAAAAGATCCTTTAGTATTAATTCTTGATCATATCCAAGACCCTCACAATTTCGGAGCAATAATTAGAACAGCTCATGCAGCAGGAGTAGATGCTATAATTTATCCTAAAGATAGAGCCTGTGGAATTACAACCACAGTAGATAAAGTATCTGCAGGTGCGATAGAGCATATGAGATTGGTAGAAGTTGTAAATATTAATAGAACCATTGAAATATTAAAAGACAATTATTTTTGGATAGCAGGGGCTGATGTTTCAGCAGAAAATAATTATTATACCCAGGATTTTGAAGGGAAATTTGCCTTAGTAGTAGGACATGAAGGTAGTGGCTTAAACAGACTAACTAAAGAAAAATGTGATTTTTTAATAAAAATTCCAATGGAAAATAAATTTAGTTCTTTAAATGTATCAGTTGCTACAGGTGTAATTTTATTTGAGATCAATCGACAAAGGAATATTATATAATACTTGACTAAAAATGTTTTAGACAGTATAATATTAATGAATTACATAAGGGGGGATTCTGGTTGGACTCAAATGCCCAAGAAGTAGATTATCAGGATTATAGCCAGTTAAGTGATGATGA
>Ga0207414_1000580_pt1 | contig 15979 bp, 16 predicted proteins | sample PonA231FremontCA_2_FD_187269 | JGI IMG/M metagenome (GOLD analysis project Ga0207414, IMG submission 187269) | Marine sediment microbial community from Fremont, CA, USA - Pond A23 Sediment 1 (SPAdes) | ecosystem: Environmental > Aquatic > Marine > Unclassified | place: USA: Fremont, California... | reverse complement strand
TATATTTGTTGCTAATGGTAAATTTACCAATGTCGACCCTAATACTGGTGACGTAATTGGTGAAGTTATTGAGATAGATGGAGAAACAAGAGACGGTATTGTAAAAGACGCTGTAAAAATTATGCTACATCAATAAAAAAGTAAAGGAGGAATAAAATAATGAGAATTAAATTTGATACACTCTTGAAAGATAATCAAGAGTTTATAAAAGAAACTGCTGCCGAAGTTAATAAAGACAAGAAAGATATTCCTAAAGATAAAAAGAAGTCGTTATTGAAGTCAATAGCAACTGATGAAAATGTAAGAAAAGAATATGCTGCTCAAATCCTTCCAAAGATAGAACTTAATGTATTTGCTGAGACATTTGCAAATCAGTTCTTTTCAATGGGAAGTATTAGTACTGATGAACCTATGGAATATGTCCTAGAGGAAACTGTTGACCAACCTGTATTACATATGAACTCCCATGGTGGTCAGCCTGCAAGAGTATTTGCTAGAGATGGAGAAGTTGTTCAGGTATATCCTTATCAGATAACTTCCCCAAGGGTTCATGTCAATAAGTCTTCACTTATGCAAGGAGACCTTAATGCTGAACAAAAAGCTAGACAGTCATTAGAAAGAGGTCTTGCAAGAAGGCAAGCTGATGACATGTGGTCTATCTTAGAAGAAGGCCTTACTACTAGTCTTAAAGCAGACACAGGCCTAACATTTGATGATAGAATTAAGAACTATCCTAACGCTAATGAGATGGATGTTAGTTCTAGCACTAATGGTAAATTGAATAAGGAATTATTTATTAAGATAATTGACCATTTCACTAGGTTAAATCTGTCTGTTGCTAATATATTCATTCCTAATAATAGACTTACTGATATTTATGAATGGGTAAGTGTAGCTTCAGGTTATGATAGTGGTTCTGTTGATGCACCTGATACTATTCCTAGTAGCTTACAAGAACAAATTATGACTTCAGGCGTTTTAAGTCAGATGTTCGGTTATAATGTAAACTTAGTGCCTGTAAATACACTTCCGGGAGATACTGCTGAGTCTGACTTAACTAATAGTCAAGTTCCAGTTTGGGTAAGTACAAACCAACCTGCTGGTATCTTTAGAAGTATTCCAAGACTTAGCTATACACATAGTTCTGATGATACTCATAGAGTATATTTCCAAGTAGTTGAAGGCGCAGCTATGTTCCAGCCTTCCCACTACAAGCCTAATTATGCTAAGTTTATCATAGATAAAGATGTCGAATAATATTATATAAAATAATGGGGGCTTAATTGCCCCCTATGATTATAATAAGGGAGGAGAGGTTGTAATGATTATAAAAGTAGTTGATAAAAAACCTGCTCCATTGATTAATGGAGTAATATGCTATAATGATGTAAAATTTAAAATTAGAGATAAAGATGCTGTCAAAAAGGCTGTTTTTGAAGATAATCGTGGAATAAAGATTAAGAATGATGATGGTAAATTTGTAGATGCTAAAGACTATTTCAATGATGATTTACGAGCTGAAAAAGAAGTAGTTGAGATAGAGTCTGTAGAAGAGCCTGAAGATGTAGAGGAAGATTTAGAAAAAGCTAATGGAGAAGTTGAAGAAGATAAAAAATTAACTCTAGAAGAAATATTCACAGGACATTGGATGACTCAAGTGAAAAACGCTGAAGAAAATCTTGAAACTTTAGAAGAGTTTAGGGATGCTATTGATTATGCTTATGAAAATGATGTTAGTGATGCTGTCATAAAAAGAGTAAAAGATATGAAAACTGACCTCCTTTAAGGAGGTGATGTAAATGTCATTACCAATTGAAGATTTAGTTCCTAGACTTAGAAGGGCTATTGGCGACACAAATGAAGAGAAGTATGACTATTCTGATATTATTCTAGAAGAGTATATTGAAGATGCTATCTTTAATTTGTTAGTTAGATTTAAGCATGAATATACTGTTGAAACAGGCATAATTGAACCTGAACCTAGCGAGCTTGAAAAGACAATGTTTATTATGCAAGCTAAATTAGATTTACTTAATAGACAGCCAAGATTAAGTTTTAGTTCAGGGACATTATCTGTAACTCATAAGGGAGACGATACAGAAACACTAGAGGCTAGACTGGACAAGGCTGTTAGAAAAGCTAAAACAGCCAAAGGAGTTGGTACTAGCTTGACAGAGTTTGATGCTTTTGCTAGAAGATTACAGGATAGGATATATATAAATACTATACCATAAGGAAGGTGAAAGGCATGAGTATGAGTAAAGATGAGGAAACAAGGGTACTTAGTGAATTATATGAATTACAAAATAAAGAATTATTTGTTGTATTGATTAATCATTATCAAAAAGTCAAGTCTATTAAGGGGAATATGGTAGATGCCCTAGACTTACTTGATGAGCTTGCTGAAACTGGGGATAAGCAAGTAAAAGACAAATTGAGAAAGGTTATCCTCGATAGCTTTAATGAAGCCCCCCGTTCTACTGCTGAAACTATTGAGGAAATATCTAATATAGTTAAGGGGTGAAACAATAAATGAGCAATTTGCTAAATGTATTTGATGGAAATGAAATATTTGTTTATGTAGCTGATGAATATACTACTAGTGAATTAACTGGGGAGTCTGAAACATTTACAGGCGTTAGTACAGATGATACAGTTACATTGGCTTATACACATGTAACAGTCACAGATGTTACTCAAAGTGGCACTTCAATTACTTATACTGTAGATGGTAATGATGTTACAATTACTGAGTCTAGCGTCTCTGATGCAGAAATAATTGTAACTTATGATGCTACTGATATTAGTTTTAATTGGGAAAGAATTGACTTTAGGCGTAATGTAAGTCCTGACATTCCTGATACTGCTAGAGATGTATATGATGGTATTCAGCTTAAAGGTACTAAGCCACAGAGGGCAGAAGGCATTAGTCTTTCTGTTGAGGCTGAGTTCCAAGGATTTAATAGGGGCTTGTGGACTTATGAGAATACAGCAGGCCTATTAGTTAAAATAGAGATTGAACCTCATGGTAGTTATAGTCAAGAGGATTTAGAAATGTGGGGTAATGTTTCTTATTACTTAAATTGGAATACAGAAAATGCTAACTTTAGTCCATCAGACGAGGGTGAAGTCACAGTTACACTCGAAGGGGCATTTGATGAAAGAACTTATGAAGTACCATCTGTAACAAAGCTTCAAGATTGGATGACAGAGAACACAACTTAATAAATATTGGGGCATAACCCCAAATTAATACATATAATAAAGGGGTGATAAAACAAATGAGCAATTTATTAGATGTATTTGATGCTAATGAGATATTTGTTTATGTAGCAAAAACATACAATTTGGATGGTTCAGCTTTAGAAGCTGGTAATGAATTTAATTGGGAGAGAGTTGATTTTAGACGTAATGTTTCTCCTGATATACCTGATACAGCTCGTGATGTCTATGATGGTATTAGACTGCAGGGTACAAAACCACAAAGAGCTGAAGGTATTAGTCTTTCTATTGAAGCAGAATTTCAAGGCTTTAAAAGAGGCCTTTGGACTTATGAAAATATGTCAGGTCTTTTAGTTAAGATTGAAATAGAACCTCATGGGGATGAAGATGTATCTGCTTATGGAGATAAGTCTTATTATTTAAATTGGAGTCCTGAGAACGCCAATTTCAGTCCATCAGATGAAGGAGAGGTCACCGTTACTCTTGAAGGAGCGTTTGATGAAAGAGTTTATGATATGCCTACTCTTGAAGATGTACAAGACTGGATGGATGAAGAAACACCTTAATAATTAATATACTATGACAAAGGGGGGCATAGCTCCCCTACCCTTTTGGGGGTGAGAATGTGAGCAAATATGATGAATATTATAATGGTATTGATAATAAATTAAATATATACGATAGTTTTCTTACAGAAATAGAGATAGCTACTAGAGTTGAAGATAGTAAAAGTGGAACATCTATTACTATTGATAATACTGGTTGTGAAAGAATTTATCCTAAAGTAGTTATAACAAATGAAGTATTAAATGGGATTATTATTTCTTCTCCTATACAAATTTCTGTTGATGAACAAATAGATGCTACAGAAGTTATATTAGACTTTGAAAATCAGCAATATACTGCTGATGGCAATAATATAATAGACATTATTTCTTTTGATGATAATGAAAGATTATATATCGAAGAAAATGAAGAGGTAACAATTGATTTGTCTGTATTGTCTGAAGTTAATTATTATTATTACCCCGAACAACAAAGAGAGAGATTTGTGGAAAGTTTTCAAATAGATGGCGAAGTAGAATTTAATGCATCAAGGACTAAAAAAATTGAGAATAATTATAATTTTAGTTTAAGCCAATATAAAGTTTTTGATAGTAATATTTTAGATAATATTAAAAATGGAGATATTTTTAGAATAAAATTTAGAAATGTAGAATTGGAGAATTATCAGACTGAAGAGCAATACTTGTTAGAAGTTACTATTGATGATTGGGATGAAGGATTTGGAAGAGTCGGAGATATTATTGTAAAAAATATATCAGGCGAAGCACAACAATTAATATAAGGAGTGGTTAATAATGGCTAAAAACAAAAAGGCTTTAAAAGGTGCAAATCTTTGGGATAAATTGGATGGTAAAAAAGATGAATTGAAAGAAGTTGTAGAAATTAATTTTGGTGATGTTGAAGGTGAAGTTACAGTTATTTATAGAGATATTAATGAGATTATTAATGCTGAAGAAGAAGTTTTTGAAGATTTAACTGAAAAGCCAGTTGTAGAGTTTAAAGGTCTAGGGAAAATTGAAGTTCCTAATGATGAGTACCCACAGTTTGATGACCATAAAAAAGCTCAAGAGTGGAGAGAAGAAAACAAACCTGTTAGAAGAAGGGGTATATATAGAAGGGCTTATGAGTTTATAGCAGAAGATGAAAGACCTTCTGACAACCCTAAAGAGGGTACAGATATATTAGAACGTTCATTAAGATATATGGATGCTGTTAAGATAGTTAATAAAGGCATGGAGTTAGCTGGACTTGATAAACAGCTAGATGATGCAAGAAAAAACTCCTAGCCCCCGGCAATAAATCCGGGAAGTTAGAAGATGGAATATCAATTAGATATTTGGCACTTGATGTATGTGCTGATTATGGCATAAATCCTGATACAGAATGGCCATATATGGATAAACAAATTAAAGCAGAAATGATAGAGAAAAGAAGAATAGATATTGATTATGAAAATAGAAGAGCAGAAAAGCAGGGAGGGTAGGGATGATTTTTGATAATCCTTGCCCTATTTTTATAGGAGGAGGTGTTTTATTTGTTAAGGCAAAGTGAAATAGAATATATGAAAAAGACTGCCCGACAAATAACAGAGATTACTACTTGTGAGATTAGATATAGAAGTAATACTACTAATAGTGATTACGGATATGGAGAGCAGGAATATTCATGGTCACATACCTTGAATGAAGAATGGGATATATATAAATGTTCTATTGAAAAGGTAGATAAATATAATATTGGTGATTATCCTTTTGGTAGTTTAGAAGAAGGAGATTTAGTATTACTATTGCCCAATGATATTAATATAGACTTAAAAGGAAGAGAGTATGAAATAAGATTAGGTGATGATGTTTATGTTTCTTTATCTCCTCCTAAAAAAATGGGATTGATTGGTGATACATTCTTGTATTATGCATTGGCAGGTAGATTAAAATGATGAAATCTAGTATTGAAGGTTTAGATGATTTAGTCTCTAGTTCTAAAGCGTTAGCACCAGCAATTAAGCGAGGTAAGAGAGAATTTTTAAGTAGACATGTTGTAATAGAAGTTAATCTTCAGGGTAATTTAGTAAGAAATCTTATGAGATTAGTTTATAATAATAGTGACCCTGATACATATAAAAGAACAATGTCTTTATTAAATTCTATTAGATTAGAACATAGAGCAAATAGTGTTTCTGTCTATATGGATGGAGATTATTTAAGACAGGCTAGCAATACTCCTACATTTTGGGAGACAGGGCAAGCACCCAATTCTAAAGGGGTTAATTATGCTTTTCATGTAGAAGAAGGACACTATTATAATAATGTGGCAGGTGCAGGTAAATTTTCTGATAGAGCAGTTAATGTAACAACAGAGCCAAGACCTTTTATGGAAGCTACTTGGCAACAGGTTTTATCTAAAATAAATCCTAATAGAATAGCAGATAGGGCAGTAAGGATGTGGTCTAGATGATAATAGAAACAAAAGTTAATCAAACAGTTAAGCAGAATTTACAAACATTTTTTAATAATCATTTTGATGGTTATTGTGTCTTTGGTTATGAAACAGTAGAGAAAATTATTGAAGATATTAATAATGGAGATACACAAAGTAAGCCAATATATAATTTTATAATTATAGGAGACAATGATGGTGCTGAAACATCTATAAATAATGATGCCAAAGGTTATAAAATATTTATGGAATTTGCTATTTATTCTTCTATTGATAGTAGGTATAAAGAAAATTTAGACAGGTCTTATGTATTAGATGAAATAACAGATGATTTAAGAGATAAGTTTGATACATATAAAAGTGAATTGCCATTTAAAAGAATAGATTTTAGTCCAGCTACTTCACCAAGTTTGGGTGAAAATGCTGATGGCTTATATACTGTTGAGCATACCTTATCATTTTGGTTTGTGAAGCAAATATAGGGAGGTGAGTTAATTGGATACAAATAAAAATTTAGGTATAACGATAAGAGTTTATGACCATGCTACTAAAAAGTTAAAATCATTTGAACAAAGTGTAGCATCAGCTAATCAAAAATTAAGACAATTTCAAACTAATATGGAAAAAATAGACAAAGCTTCCAAATCCTCCCTAGATGGCACTAAGAAAGAAATTAATCAAGCTAGCCAAAATGTTGAGAAAATGGGTAAAAAAAGTGAGCAAGCTGCCAAAGGAAGCGATAAATTCTCTAAAGCTAATAGAAAGGCTGGCCAAAGTGTTGGAGATTTTAGAAAGTCTCAAGAAAAAGCCATTAGTACAAATAAAAACTGGCTAAGTGGTTATTCTGAAAGTATTGGAATAGCTGTTAGAAGTGTTGCTATTTGGGGTGCAGCAACAACAGCAATATATGGAAGTAAGCGTGCATTAGAAACTATGGCTGAGACTGTCAGAGATGTAGATACAGAAATGGTTTCATTAATACGAGTCATGGATGAAACTACAACTAATTTTAATGAATTGCAAGACTCTGCAGCTAATCTTGGTGTCAATATGGCTTCAAATATTTCTAATGTTGTAGAAAGTATGGTAGGTTGGGCTAGGCAAGGTAGAGAGCAAATAGAGGTTGTTGAATTAACAAGAGCTGCCTTACTTGCTAGTAATGTAGCACAAATGGAAGCATCTGAAAGTGTAGATTTATTAACATCTGCTATTTTACAGTTTAATATGGAAGCTAGTGATGCAGTTGAAGTTGTTGATAGATGGAATGAGGTAGCTAACAACTTTGCCGTTACTGCTCAAGATATTGCTATGTCAATCAGAGAGTCAGGTGCAGCTGCAACTAATGCTGGTGTATCTATGGATGAACTGATAGGTATAACTACTTCATTAAGTGCTACTACTGCTAAGTCTGGTAATAGAATAGGTCGTGCCTTACGTACTATATTTTCTAGAATATTAGGAGACTCTAATAAAGCAGGTGAGGCATTAGGTAAAGTAGAAGTACAGCTAAATCAAATGGGAATATCATTAAGAAAATCTGAAGATGATTATAGAAGTTTGACAGATGTATTAACTGATGTAGCCTCACAATGGCATGAAATTGATAATGTAATGCAAGCTAATATAGCTCGTGCTATTGGTGGTAGAAGAAGATATTCTGATGTTATTTCATTAATAGAAAATTGGGATATGGCATTAGATGCTACTATAACTTCTATGAGTTCATTAAATTCTGCTATGGAAGAAAATGAAAGCTACATGGAAAGTATAGAAGCTCAATGGAAAAGTGCAAGAGCTGAATTTGAAAGAACTGCTCTAATATTTGGTGAAGAAATTTGGAAAGAAGCTACTAAATCATTAGCTAGTTTTGCTAGTACATCTGCTAAAGAGTTTGGTAATATTATTACAGGCGTTAGTGGTTTAGTTAGTTCTTATCAAGAGTTAAACGAAACTATACCATTGACAGAAACTATATTAGTTTCTTTGGCTGGTGTTTTACAATCAGCAGTTATTCCGGCTATAACGGCTGTTGGTACTGTTCTTGCTGCACATCCTATTGTCGCTACTATTACTGCTGTTTCTGTTGCTACATTAAGTTTATCAAGAAGGTTTGGAGAACAAGAAAGGGCTACTAAGCAATTAGAAAAAGCACAAGACTCACTTAATACTGCTAAAGAAAAAACTAATAGCTTGACTACTTTAGAAGTTAATAATACTAGAGAATTAATTAGTGAATATGAAGATATGGCACAATCTCTTTTAAGTACACAAGAAGAAATTGATAATATGAATAATGAAGGTTTTATCAGTCCAATGTTGGCTGACATAGGTAAAAATATGCAAAACTGGATTGATGATGATAGTGGTCTAGGCTCTATTGTTGGATGGTTTACAGAGTTTCCAATGATAGTAGGTAGTTCTTTATCTGAAACAATCGCTTCTACTGCAGAATATGAAGAACAAATTAATGAATTAAGAGAGACATTTGCTGAATTAGACAAAGAAGGAGAAAGTAATGAAGAATTTTTAACTAGGCTTTTATCACATCTTAATGGATTAGATAATGCTTTAGACAATTCATTAGGTACTATGTCTAAATATACTATGGAACAGGTTGAAATGGCTAAGCAGGGTTATAGAGAATTACAAATGTTGGAAGCCAAACAAGATAGATATGAAGAGTTAATTAAAATTGAAGATAAAAATATAGCTCAAGAACAAGAAATGAGAAGTTTAATGATTGAACTTGCTTCTGATTTTTATGAATTAGAAATTGGTGCTGATAATTTTGGTAGTGTATTAGATAATATTGTAAATAATCAAATGCAGAAATATGGTCAAGAAGGCGAAGTAATATCAGATGTTATGAACAAATTAGAAGGAGATTTAACAAGGCTAGATGAAATACAGCCTGACTTAGCTCTTGAACATGATGCAGTTGGCAGGGAAATTGATGCATTAAGAGAAAAATTAGAGGGGTTAGAAGAAAATACACCTGAATGGCATAAAACTACTCAAGAATTAGACGAACATCTTGCTGAATATGAAAAACTTGGTGAACAATATGATTTAACTAGTGAGTTACAAGCTAAATTTAATGAAGCCTTGACAGAGTTTGAAGAAGGTATTGAGGGCATTGATACAGATGAATTTTTGAGTAATTTTGCAGAAGCAATAAATGTATTTGAGGCTTTAGATAAAGAGCTAAATGCTGTTGTAGATACATTAAATTATATGGAAAAAACTGTGAGTAGAGATTTAGAGTTTGACAGGTTTATATCAGGAATATTAGGTGAAGATGTAGATGAAAGATTAGAAAGAGAACAAAGTACATTAGAAAGTTATGTTGATGATACTATTGAACTTATGGATACTATGTGGAATGGACTTGACCCTGAAAGTCCTGATGTAGTTGATGATGTTCAAAAGGTTATTAATGATATGGAAGGTGTCGATTGGGAAGATTTAGATGTAGATGTTGATTATTTTAGAAACCAATGGAATGAAGACTCCTTTCAAGAACTTAAAGCTCAAGTTATTGATAAAGGTGCTGAATTATTAGAAGATTATAATAATCAACTTAATGAAAAATCTGATGATTTGGAAATTGCTAAAATACTTACTGATGTTATGGATTTAGAAAAAGAAGATATACCTACATTAGATGATAGTGTATTACAAGAATATGAAAAACAGTTTGAGGCTTTATCTGAAGCTCAAGCAAAAGCTATGCAGTCCGGTAGTTCTTTAGGGGAAATGTTAGGTGTAGAAGGATTAGAATTAGATTTTGCTATGCAAACTGCCATAGAGGATGAGTTAGTTACTAGGGAAATAGCTGATGAATTATCTAATGGCTTAAATGAAATACTATCTACTGCTGACTTGGAAATGGAAATGCCCGAATTTACAGACGAAACTGCTTCTGAAAGAGTTAAGCAAATAGTTGATGTAATGGATGAAGCATTAAAAGAATTAACAGAACTTGAAGGTGTCGATTTTGCAGGTATGTCTGTTAGCGAATTAGAAGAATATAGAGATAAGTTTGGTGAAAATTCCGACCAAATATCACAAATTATAGATGTAATGACTGAGTTAGGTGAGATTGATAGGTTTGTTGGTTTAAATTTTGATGAGATTGCTAATGATTTAGGGCTAACTGCACAAGAGGCTGAAAATCTTGAAGCTAAATTTGGGCAAATGGCTATCAACCAGCAATTAAGAAATCAACTTTCCAGTAAAGAAATTGAATTAATGGGTGAATATAGACAACAAGTAGCTGAAACTTCTATTGAAATAAGTGACTTTTCTGCTATGTTGGATAAAACTACTGACCCTGAAATTGTTTCTAGAATTGAAGCTATTGTAGGCCAACTAGAACAGCAAAAAGAAATGTATGAAGCTATGGTCGCATTGTCTGATGCTGGCGTAAGTGATGACTTCTTAGATTTTGAGTCTGATATGAATGTAACTGGCGTATTAAATACACTTAGTCAAATAAAAAGTCAATTTGCTAGTGCCTCGGCTGAGATTGATAATATTATAGAAGGGTTTGACCTTACTACTGAACAGGCAAAAGAGCTAAAAGAAGAGTTTGGTTTAAGTGAAGAGGATTATAAAGAAGCTGTAGAAGACCTTGATAGTAGATTAGTACAATTAGCTCAAAAATGGGGTAGTCAATTTGAGAAAGGTGTTCAAACTGCTGTTGATAATTTAGATGATGCTGGATTAGGCGAAGCTTTTGGTAAAGTATTAGGAACAGGAATAGCTGGTATATTAGCTGATGAAGAAACATTTCAAGCCACATTTGAAGGGTTAAGCCATTTACTTGATAAAGAAACTGAAGGATGGGATGAGATAGTTTCTGACCCAGTTACTCAAGGAGTAATGGCTGGTGCTGAAGCTGTTGTTTCAGGTGGTAGTGCTGGTGATGTATTATTTAGTGGACTTGGTACTGCTATTGGAGCTACTATGGGTGACAAAATTGGAGCAGAGATTGGCTCTGCCATTGGTAGTGCTGTTGCTGGCATAGGAGAAGCCATATTTGGTGGTACTAAAGGCGAAGAAGCCATGGAACATGCCAAAGAACTTAATGAAGGTCTTTCTGATGCTAGTGATACCTTGTCAGACTTTAATATACAAACAGAACACACATTAGCCGACATGGAAGAAGTGGCTAGTGCAGGTCAAGCATTATTTGGTGGCTCTGATTGGGAAGTATCAGGCATTATTGATGCCGAGAGACAGTTAGAAGAAATGGAAGAATTGTTAGAGATGGCAGAGAATGTCAGAGGTACTCTTGAGTCAGGTTTGAAATCTGCAATTACAGATGCTACTAGTTATCATGACATGAGAAGACAATTCCAAGCTACTATTGGACAAGCTTTAATGGATACTTTTGTAGAGTCATTCATACAATCAGCCTTTATAGAAGACCAGCTTGATAGGCTAGCTGGAAATATGGCTACATCTGTTCGTGATGGCTTAGACCAAGCTGAAATAGATGAGTTTGCACAGAACTTTGAGAATATTATGACTGGTGCAACTAGTTCAGGCATATTAGAGATGTTAGAAGAAATAAGAAATATAACTGGTGTGAATGTTGATAGAAGTCAAAGACAGACTTTCCAAGCAGGAGAGACTACTGCTGTAACTTATCATAATCAATTTATAGTACAATCTCAAGCATTTAATGGCAGTAAATCTGATGCTAAATCATTCGCAAGAATGTTAGCACCATTTATTAATGAAGAAATACAAAGGGGGCAAGGTAATTAATGATTACATTATATAAATACTTTTATGAACCGGACTCTGTTAGCCCCCAGCCTAATAAAATGGGACAAACAACAAGGACACTTAATGGTACAGCTCATACTAATAGGATGGGTGGGAGTTATAACACATTTGAAATAGAGTTGACTGGCTTATCTAAATTACAGTTAGGTAATATATTATATACAGTTAATGTATTATATCCTGATGATGGTAGTACAGGATTAGATAGTATAGAATTTATAGATGAGAACGGTGACAAATATGATGTTATAATTCCCTTACCTCTTGAAGATAATCTTGAAATAGGTGGGGAAAAGGATGATTATGAATGTACTATAACAATTACAGAGGTTAAAGGAGGTTAATTATGGCTAGGTATCTTGATAAACAAGATATAATTGAACAAAGTAAAAAAACTAATAGAGAAATTAAGGTAAGGTTTTTAGTTGATTGGTTTAATCAGGCTGGGGAATGGGATGAAGGAGAACCAATAGATGACTATTTTGTTGTTCATGAAGATATTGTTGATACAGTCGATTTAAATAGAGATGTCGAAGGAGTATTAGGTACTTCTGTTAGAGATACAGGTACAGTAGTTTTAAGAGATGTGGATAGTGATTTTAGAAGATATTATGAAAATAGTGCATATTATGAAAATGATTTTAATTATGTAGAACCTTTTAAAATGGCAGTTGTCCAAGTCAAGTATGTTGGACTAGATTATAGTGGAGATACAGTTAATGATGGTTGGTTGACTTATTATGCAGGTTATATTGGCAATATTACTTCTAATCGTGGTGATGGGGAAGTAACAATAGAATTAAGCGACCCCATGTCAATACTTCAAGATATTAATGTTGAAGAGATAGAGCAAGATGATGATGGTGTTTTCCATGTAGCATATGATGAAGAAAACCAATGGGCTGATGGTAAGAAAATACGTAATATCATAGCTGGCATAACTGAAGAAGGCGAAGAGCTTGTAAAAAGATATTGGATGAACGAGATAGATGATTTAGACATTGATGAAGATAGTATTGCTAAATTAGATAATGATGTTATATACAACTTCTTTGGGATGTCAGTTTATGATGCTTTACAAATGATTTCTGAACTTGTATTTGGATATTTTTACACTAATGAGTTCAAACTTAAAATGGATAGTAAAATGTTTATCGCTGATGAAAATAGAGATACTGTTCATACTTTTTCTGATAAAGAATTGGTAGAGTCTCCTGATGACATTTTTGATTTCAACGAAGAAGTGCCATCAACTGATTTATATAATGAAGTAGAAATTACATCTACTCCTTATCTTCCACAAATAGCTAGTGAAGTTGTTTGGATAGGTGGCGAAGATACAGCAGAGGTTGCTGAAATATATTATGGTAATGATTTTAATGGTAACGAGTTGCAATTGACACACAATCCTGTTGGCTTAGAAGACTATGAAACAGAACAGCCAACTAGAAATGTACCTATCATTCAAAACTCTACATCTATTAATTTTGCAGACCAATTTTATACTGAGAGGGATGGACAACTAAGTGTAGATTTAGAACAAGGGATAATAACTATTAATGATAATTTAGCAAATGTAAGATTACCTACAAGTGATGAACAGGTAGAAACTGTATATAGATTTGCATTTAATAAAATTTTGCCCGGTCAAAAAAGAAAGTTTTGGGCTAATTTAGAACACCCTTGTGTAAAGATTGAGCCACTAAAAGACCTTAGAACAGATGGTAGTGGCAACTATATTACTGATGATAATGGCACTCCTATTAATGATGGTACGCTTAAAGCTGTCACTACAACAAAAGTTCAACCTGATGTTGATACTGATGCTATAGATGAAACTCAAGAGAATGTAATTGAAGGTGATACTGGATATTGGGAGAATGGTGGAACATTATCTGATAGTGGCACTTTAGATGCAGGTGCATTACCTTTAAATCCTCAAAGAGTAGTACTTGAATACTCGGCAGATATAAGGTCACACAAAGAGGGTTGGCTTTTCACTTATCGTAGAGATTGGACACAAAGAGTAGAAGTGTTTATTGAAAATACTGAAACTAATACATATGAAAGTTTTGGATATATCATAGATGAAAGTGGAGATGGGATAAGTGGTTGGAATACTGGTAGATTAGAGATAGAATTTGATGAAACAGATATGCAAAAATATAGTGGTGGAGGAATTGAATTAAGTTGGTTTTGTAGTGTTAATGGTAATGGTAGCAAAAATGGTTGGAGATTTCCTTCACAGACATTTAGTATTGACCATGTTAGATATGAAAGTGAGATTGTTAGCTCGTGGGATGAAGCAGAAGCAAGAGACTTCACACAATATATGAGTGTTTTGCAGGACTTTAAAGATGATTTACAGACTGTTGAAGTAGAGATTGTGAATAGAACTAATGAACATAATCTTGGTGATGGTAGTGGATATGAAATAAAATTGATGAGTGAAATATATGGCCAAGAAGAAGAGTTTGTTCATATATTAGGCTCTCCTATTAAACAAAATAGGGAATTAAAAACAGTTAAAGTAAATCAAGATAGTATAGATTATTATAATAAAAGAAATAGAATGTCTATTAGTAATGACCTATTCAGGTCTGAAACAAGGATGGCTAAAGTAGCAGACTTTTTAGTACATCATTATTCTACTCCTCGTTCAATTATAGAGATACAAACTAAAGGATATGCACATTTAGAATTATTAGATAAAGTAGAGCTAGAAGAACAATATAGAGATTTAATGACTACTTTTGTAATAGTTAATATATCAGATAATTTTCAAGATGGCGATTGGGTACAAAATATTACCCTTGAGGAATTTGATGATAGTTGGGAATATGATGGTGATTTTAATAGTCCTACTAATTTCCCTAGCAAGGAAGATACTGCAAATATAATAGCACCTGAACCCGTAGTAGATGTTGATGCTTACGTACAGGAGGTTATGACTAGTAATGATGGCACTTATAATGCTAGGCTATACATTGAGTGGGATAACCCCGACAATGCTTATCATAGAAGCGTTGAGGTATTTATTAGAAGAGATGGTGGTCAATGGCAACAATTAGGGATTACTGCTGATAATAAATTTGAAAGAAATCTAGTAGTTGCTGATACTTATGATTTAGCTTTAATTTCTATTAATAAAAATGGTTCTAGATTGTCATTTCAGGACGCTTATCAAGAAGAAAATTTAAATATAATACAAAAAGATTTACCTACTAAGGTAGAGTGGAATGAAATAAATTGGGGAGCTGACCATATAGAAGTAACATGGTTTCCTCATGAAGATAAAGATTTTGATGAGTATGAATTAAGAAAAGATGATAATTTTGGGTCAGAGTAAAGGAGGAATAAAAAATGGCAATAAGGTTATATCATGATAGTGGAGGAACAAATGAAATAACTTCAGGTGACCCTGATATCCATAGGAATGCTGTAACAGAAGGAAGTAATTCAGAGTCAATTGAAGAAATATTCCTATTAACAGATGATAGTGCTTTAACTTATGAAAATGTATCTATATCACAACAAGGTAGTCCTTCTAGTGCTGAATATGATAATATTTATGTTGATTATAATACTAGTAGTGATTTCTCAAGTATAAGTATAGGTACTCAAACTTCATTAAACCTTTCAGATGGGGATTATGGTACTGTTGTTAGTGTTTATAGGAGAGTAACAGTAGAGAATGTTCAAAATCCATTTAAATCAGAAGCAGAAGTATATCATAGAGTACAACGAGATGATTATGTCAAATAATAGGTAGGTGGTATAATGAATTATAGATTTAGAGCAAGATTAAAATTTAACCAAAATGGTATAGATAATAGTATTGCTCAATGGGCTAATGACCAAGCCAGTCAAAGGATGGATATGGCTTTTCATATTAACCCTAATGCTAGAAATACTGAGGAGTCTTACCATAATATTAAACAAAATGGTGAGTTTTGGG
>Ga0207414_1000575_pt1 | contig 16073 bp, 13 predicted proteins | sample PonA231FremontCA_2_FD_187269 | JGI IMG/M metagenome (GOLD analysis project Ga0207414, IMG submission 187269) | Marine sediment microbial community from Fremont, CA, USA - Pond A23 Sediment 1 (SPAdes) | ecosystem: Environmental > Aquatic > Marine > Unclassified | place: USA: Fremont, California... | reverse complement strand
CGTCCCCGCCCTGAGTTGAGCGACCGACGATTCCGGGCGCGGCACGCACGGCCTGGGTGACAAGCCGCACATCCTCCTGGACCGAATTCCTTGTGCGGCCGGCGAAGAGGGCGACCGGAGAAGCAGGTAAAGATTCCGTTCATGGTGTCGATAATAAACAATGGCCCCGGACACATCAGGACGGAGAGCCCGCTAAGCGAAGGCCCGAATGCGGCACGGTGTGTGTGGGGTATAATCCGTAGGAGCAAAACAAAAACGTTCGGTGCTCTTACAGTTACACGAGAGGCATAGGAACGGACAAATCCAGCCCCTTCTCCCATGGCGACTCGCGAATACCGGTTTCAGGGCGTGGCGGCCGGCGGCCAGTCGGTGCAGGGCACCGTCATGGCCTCCTCGAAGCGCAAGGCCCGCGAGAAGGTCGAGGACCTGTCCGACGAGCACGGGTTCAAGCCGTCGGACCTGAAGAAGCGCCGCACCTACTACTACAAGGTGCGCCACCCGAACGGCACCGTGAAAACCGGAGAGCAGAAGGCGTTCTCGGCCGGGGAGGTGGAGGAGGCCCTCGAAAACATGGGGCTGGAGGTCGTGAAGGTGCAGAAGAAGTGGTTCGACTTCGAGTTTTCGCCGCCGCAGGACGACCTGATTATGTTCGTGCGGCTGGCGGCGAACCTGCTCCGGGAGAACCTCCCGTTCGACGAGGTGCTGGAGATGCTGGTGAACGACGTGTCCTCGAAGAGCCTCCAGCAGGTCATCCGCGACCTCAACTCCGACCTGAAGGGCGGCATGAACGCCGAGAAGGCCTTCAACAAGCACCGCGACAAGCTCGGCAAGTTTACGGCCTACATGCTGGGCATCGCCTCCAAGAGCGGGAACATGGCCGAGATCTACGAGGCCACGGCCCGCTTCCTGGAGCGGAAGGACGAGTTCAGCTCGCGGGTGCGGAGCGCCATGATCATGCCGGCGGTCACCACGGTCGCCATGATTGGGGCGATGGTCTGGTACATCTGGTACATCGTGCCGGCGACGGCGGGGCTCTTTGAAGGCATGGACGTGACGATGCCGCCGCTCACGAGCTTCTCGCTCGACATGGCGGCCTGGCTGGACCAGTACTGGGTGTGGGTGCTGATCGGGACGGTCGGCCCGCTCCTGGCGTTCGTCGTGTGGGCCCGCACGGAGCAGGGGAAGTTTTACCTGCACAAGTACATGATCAAGATCCCGCTCATCGGAAAGCTGCTCCACAAGATCAACATCGAGATTTTCTGCCGGGTCTTCTCCATTCTCTACTCCGGGGCCGGCGACAACCTGCGGGTGATCCGGATTGCGGCCGAGGCCTGCGGCAACAAGTACATGGAGTACCGCATCCGGAACGTCACGATTCCGATGATGACGGCCCAGGGGGCGAGCCTCGTGCAGGCGCTCAAGGCGAGTGGGGTGTTCACCTCCATGGCCATCACGCGCTTCAAGAGCGGGGCCGAGACGGGGAGCGTGCGCGAGAGCGCCCGGCAGATGGCCGACTACTACGAGCAGGAGACCGAGCTAAGCCTCGATGCGGCGGTGGAGAGCATCCAGACGGGCGTCTCCATCATCATCGCCCTCGGGGTGCTGTTCCTGACGATCCTCTCGGCGGAGATGGCCTTCATCCAGCCGTCGCAGGCCGACATGATGGGCATGTAGGCGGGGACGAACGCGGACGACTGAATTGACTGGGTTCTTAATTCTTGTGTTGACGCAGTGAGCAAATCGATCGACAGCGACCATTCAATCTCCTTGCGGGAGGCAGCAGAGGACGAGGCACCCTCGTCCGCGGCGAGCAGCGGGGCCGAGGGCCCGGGGGCGGACGCCCCAGATCCGTCGACGGGGGCGCCGCGCCCCGACGCCCTGACGCTGGGGCCGGTAGATTCCCCGCGCTTCGCGGTGCCGCCGTTCGCGTCGAGCGACCGGCCGCCCGTGTCTCGCCGGGGCACAAAGGACCCATCGTCGGACGATCCGTCGCCCGAAGACCCCGATCTGGGCGGCGTCTCCTCCGAGCCGCACGGGGACGGGTCCGCGGCCCCGGAGCCCGATCTCGACGGCGCGTCCGGGGAGGGGCCCCCCGTGGAGGGCGGCCCCGACCTGCCGAGCCCGGAGGAGGCGCTCGACGAGCTTGAGGCCGAGATTGACACCGAGCTCATCGACGAGGCCGCCTCCCGGATGGCCTCGGGCTCCTCGGTCGGCACGAACGACCGGGTGGTGGAGATGCTGCTGCGGCGCGGCGTCGTGGGCGTGGGGGCGGTGGAGGCCGCCCAGGCCCAGCGGGACGCGGAGACGCCGGACCTCGCCCTGTGGCGGGTCCTGGCGCAGCAGGACGGGGTGGACGAGGACGTCGTCTACGAACGCGCAGCCCGCATCTACGCGTTCTCGGTGGCGGACGTTGAATCCCAGGAGCCCGATCTCGACTTCGTCCGTGCGACGGTCGATGCCTTCTCCGAGGACCAGCAGGAACAGCTCTTCGAACTGGGACTCGTGCCCCACCACGTGCAGCGCGAAGGGGGGCGGAAGGTCATCCTCATTACCCACGACCCGATGCGCCCCGAGGTGCACCGGGTGGCGCGGTCGCTCGACCTGCGCCGGTTTGAGCTGCAGTATGCGCCCAAGGCCGCCGTCAACGAGCTGCTGACGGAGGCCTTCCCGAAGGACAACGAGTACCTGGACCGGATCGACGAGGAGTCGACCGTCGACCTTGGGCAGAACTTCGAGGAGGAGGAAGACCTGGTCGACGAGGAGAAGCTGGAGGAGGAGATCAACCGGTCGACGCTCATCAACCTGTTCGAGGCGACCCTCGTGGAGGCGGTGCGGGAGGGGGCGTCCGACATCCACATTTACCCGAACTCTGAAAAAGAGGTCGAAATCCACTTCCGGGTCGACGGGCGCCTCAACCACTGGCACACGGAGGACCGCGTGCACCCGGAGGCCCTCCTGTCGGTGATCAAGGACAATGCGATGAGCGTCGACCGCTTTGAGAGCGACGCCGCGCAGGACGGCTTCATTCAGCGCGACGTGGACGGGACCCGCATTCGGTACCGGGTGTCCATCATGCCGATTGCCAGCTCCAACCAGGACATCGACTCGGAAAGCGTCGTCATCCGGGTGCTGGACGACCGGAAGGTCATCACGAACCTCAACAAGCTGGGGCTGGGGCCGCGGGCGCTCGACCGGTTTGAGCACGCGATCAGCCAGCCCAACGGCATGGTCATCCTGACCGGGCCGACGGGCTCCGGCAAGAGCACGACCCTGGTGGCCGCGCTGCACCGCGTGATTGGGCCGGGCGAGAACGTGCTCACGATTGAGGACCCGGTCGAGTACATCATCGAAGGGGCCCGGCAGATCAAGCTGAGCGACAAGCTGCGCCTCAAAGACGCCCTCCGCTCCATCCTGCGCCACGACCCGGATACGGTGATGGTGGGAGAGATGCGGGACAAGGAGACGGCCGAGCTCGCGATTAAGCTCGCCAACACGGGGCACCTCACGTTCTCGACGCTGCACACCAACGACGCGCCGAGCGCCGTGAGCCGCCTCTACAAGATGGAGATCGAGCCCTTCCTCATCGCCTACGCCATCAACCTGGTGGTGGCCCAGCGCCTGATCCGGACCCTCTGCCCGAACTGCAAGCAGGAGGTGACGAACCCGGACGCCGTGAAGCTGCGCCAGCTGGGCTTCTCGGAGGAGGAGATCAACAACGGCACGTTCTACGCCGCGGACGACAAGGGGGGCTGCGGCCAGTGCGGCGGCACGGGCTACGACGGGCGGCGCGCCATCGCGGAGGCCCTGTACCTCACCGAGCCGATCCGCCACATGATCGTCGAGGCGGAGGGCATCGTCGATGAGGGGGCCATCCGGCAGCACGCGGAGCAGGAGGACGGCATGCGGTCGCTTCAGGCGTCGGCCCGACAGTCCATTCTCAACGGGGAGACCTCGGTGGAGGAGATGATCCGGGTGGTGTCCACGTAGGCCCCGGCTCGGCCCAGCCGTGCGTGCGGAGAAGCGGCGCCAGGGCCGCCGCGAGCAGGGGACGACGCGCATTCGACACACTGTTCAATACGCAGGTCGGTCGCTATGCAACAGACGCTCTTGGCCCTTCTGGCGCTCATGATGGCCACGTTTTTCAACTTCAACCAGATGAAGACCGAGCTGCAGAAGCAGCGACAGGTGGTCCGGTCGGAGATGGAGCAGATGGCCCTCGGGGTGGGGATGCAGACGATGGAGGTGATCCGGGCGCGGGCCTTCGATGAGGCCACCATTGGCGGAACGGAAGACCGAATCACGGACCCCACGGAGTTCCGGGGCTCATTTGGGGGAGGCATGGATTGTCAGGCCTTCGGGGGCAGTCAAACCTGCGACTCGGTGGGGGACTTCCACGACATGACGCCCAGCACCGAGACCTTCGAGACGCCGGAGTTCGACATGGAGTTTACCGTTGAGGTGGAGGTCCGCTACCTGGATTCGAGCATGAATGTAGCGTCGGGCCCTACCTTCCGAAAAGAAGTCGTGGTTTACGTCCAGGATGCGGGGGACGACCCCTTCCTGGCCGAGCCCATCCGGTTTTCGGAGGTGCTGAGCTACTACTAGGTGCTTCCTTGATGCCCAACGCCCGACGCTTCTCACAGAGCGGACGCCTGCCATGCAGTTTCTCTACGACAACTTGACGGCGACGGTCATCGCCTTGATGACGACCCTGATTCTGCTGTCGATCCAGTCCCGGGCGACCCAGAACAGCGTGGCGGAGGTGTCCCGGAATCGGATGGGGGAGCTCACGCAGACCTTCGCGTCGTGGCTGGAGCGGGACATTGAGCGAATGGGGGAGAATTTCGAGGAGGGCGAACGGGCTCCGTTCGACAACCCAGTATACACCGAGGGCAGTGGGGGCACCGACATTACCACCCAGTTCACGTTCTACCGCGACTCGACCGCGAGCAGCGGCGACGAGTACCGAATTGCGACCCGCTACGAGGTGACCCAGAAGGGAACCCGCACGGTTGACGGCACCACGAAGCCCGTTTATCAACTGACCCGCACGAAGCGGCGAAAAGAGATGGGAGGGAGCTGGGAGTCGTGGTCTGGGTCGAAGGGCGTAAGTCCTTCTTCTCTCGGGTACTTTCAGATCGATCTACTCGACAAAGACGCGAGCCCGGTCCCAAACCCGAACGGGAATGCGGACCAGGTTCACAGCGTTCGGGTCCGGTTTTCCGTGGTGTCGCCGTTCCAGAACGCCCAGACGTTTCCGCGGGCGACCCACGTCGGGTCGGTCCTGCTCGTCCGGGATCAATCAGATGCCAGTGTGATCAACACCCCGTCGACTATGGGAGACTGCAAGGGCGGCGGGTGGAAGCAGTTGACGGATGGTACGGGCACGCCGTTCGGCTGCGCGGCGGCGTGTATGTACATGGCGTCGGGGGGAAGCAAGGGGTCCGACAACTGCACGGGGGGGTAAGGGGAGGCCCTAGTGATAGGCATGCTCCGAGCAATCCGTTGCCCTTTCTGCTGAAGTCGCGCGAGGAAGGAGACGAAAGTGGAAGCACCCGAAGCACCGGTCGGCCGACGCCTCGGATCAGGCCGTAGCGCCATCAAACAAGCCTTCTTACAACCAACATCTGTTCGCCATGGGAAAGTTCAGCTTGCTTCTTAGCTTATCGGTCGTAGGCGCCGTGACCATTCTCGCATTCCAGGGCAATCAAACCTCCGTCGACACGAGAGAGCGCCAGTCGCTCCGTCAAGGGAAAGTGATCGCCCGCCAGATTGCCCGGTCCGGGTACAACTCGGTGCTGTCGGAGGCCCACAAGGCCGACGGCCCGGACAAGGAGGTCGGGCAGGTGGTGTCGGCGGTGGACACGGTTCAGGGAGAGTACGAAGGGGGCACGTACAAGGCGTGGCTCAAAAAGATCAGTTCCTCGGCGTACACGGCCGTGTCGGTCAGCCGCTTCTCGGTGGCGGACTCGCTCGTGGAGTACCGGATCGGGGGGTACGCCAACAATACGATGAAGGCCCCGACGGTGGAGACGCCCAGCCAGCTGAACGTCACCTTCGAGCAGTCGATGGCCGGCTACTGCTCGGCGGTATACTTGAAGCGGGTGAAGCCGGGCACCAAGCCAAAAAATCAGCCGGACCCCGAAATGGTGTTTCCGCCGGGCAACAACCGGAACGATGCCTCGTCGAGCTACGAGAAAACCATCGAGTCGGGCACGCGGCTCAACTTCATCCTGGCGGTGGACAAGAACTGCAGCCACGAAGGGGACGAGTCCGCCGACTTCCCCGACGACTACAATCACATCCAGCGGTCCTTCAAGCAGGACGTGGACAAGCTGAATACGATGCGGGAGGCGCCGTACGGCATGGTGGAGGAAACGACCATCGGGGCGTCGGACGGCTGGCGGGTGTCCTTTGAGGACCAGCGGGTCTTCTCGGAGGCCCAGTTGTGGGACATCAAGGAAAACGGGTATCCTGCCAACTCCTACTGGAGCAGAAGCCGAAAGACGTACGGCGGAAACGGCTGGCGAACGACCCCCGATGGCCTCCGCGACCTTGACGACTACGGGAGCGTTCCAGACTTTAGCGATCAGGTGTTCAAGGTGGAGCTGACGGATCCGAACTCCGGATCGACGTAACGGCCTCAAGAGGAATCGCATCTCGTGCCCGCAGTGTTCGTGCCGAGGAGCTACGAGGGGAAGCCGGTCCGCCTATGTGCGTTCTCCTCGGTCCCCGTGCGGCCCGCCCCCACCGTCGCTTTCAACCGTCGGGGCCCGCTCGGGCATTCAGGGGCTCAACAGTCGAGAAAGAACGGAAGCCGCAGGGCGAGCCGTCGTCCTGCGGCTTCCGTTGTGTAATCTCTTCCTGTGAAAGACTACCAATCTACGGCCGGCATCTGCCGCCCACCGACGCCGCTCTTCTCTGTCTGCGGGGGCTGTCCGTGCATCCCCGGTGGTTTTCGGCCCGCTGATCCGGCAGCAACGAGAAGCCCCGCCCGTGTGCGCCGCCTCGTCCCCCAAGCGAACAGTTCTGCGCGGGGGACAAAACGGCTCGGCGTGCCTTTTGCGTCGTGTGATCATGGAGTTCCGTCCCCCCGAATCCTTCAGAACCCGCCCGACTCGTCCCGTGGCTCAAGACCCCCCGGAATTTATTTCGGCATCCCTGAACGCAGGAGACGAACAGAACGGTCGCTCGGGAACCGATTCCCGCCCTGCCCTTCCGGATGTCTGTGAGCAAATCATCACCTCCATCCCGGAGTCGCACCGGGGGCAACGGCGGCTCCGCTACCTGGCGGAGCAGACGGCCAAGCTCTCGCCCAAACGCGAACGGGCCCTCCGAGACCACGTCAACCAGTTCGTCCGGCGGACGCTGGAGCTGGACGCTAGCGACATGGACCTCGGGGGGCGGGCCTGTGACGGCAACGTGTGGTACCGGGTCGACGGGGAGAAGCGACGCGAGGACGAGTTCGGGGCGTACGACCCGCTGGAAACCGACATTCTCGTTCTCAACCTCCTCAACGAGCAGCAGACCCAGCAGCTTCTGGAGGCGGGGGCGACGGACTTTTCGTACCGGCTGGAGGACGTCACGGGCGAGGACGGCCGGCCGCGTCGGTTCCGGGCCACGGCGTACTCGGACTACGACCACGCGGCCCTCAACATGCGCGCCATCACCGACGAGGTGTTTGCGCTAGAGGACCTGGGCTTCCACGAGAAGATTCAGCAGGGCATGATGTTTCGGCACGTCCGGGACGGGCTGACCCTGATTACGGGCGTCACGGGGTCGGGGAAAAGCACTACGCTCGACGCCATCATCGACGCGAACAACGAGGACTTCCCGGGCCACGTCGTCGTGATTGCCCAGCCGGTGGAGTACATGCACAAGCCGAAGCAGTGCATCGTGCGCCACCGCGAGGTGGGCAAGGACGTGGCGACCTTCAAGACCGGCATCACGCAGGCCCTGCGTCAGGACCCCGACATTGTGGTGATTGGGGAGATGCGGGACCCGGCGACGATCCAGGCCGCCCTTGAAATCACCGACTCGGGCCACAAGGTCTTCTCCACGCTCCACACCTCGTCGGCCATGGAGACCATCGACCGCATCGTGGCGGAGGTGCCCCCCGAGGAGCAGCAGCGCGTGCGGCACCGCCTCGCCGACGTGCTGCGGTGCGTCATCTCGCAGCAGCTGCTCCCCAAGATTGGCGGCGGCCGCCAGATGGCGAAAGAGGTGCTCTGGGTGGACTCCTCCGCCCGCGCAGCGATCAAGAATGACAACGTGGGCGAGGTCTACCAGATGATGTGGGAGGGCGGGAACCAGGGGCAAACCACCCTGGAGCAGGACCTGTACCGCCTCGTCCGGAAGAAAAAAATCAAGCCCGAGCACGCGATGGACTACGCGAACAACAAGAAGCGCCTCCGTCGCCTGTTTTAGAGCCGCAGGCCCTGAGCCCCCTCAAGGGACTTCTTCTTCCTCCGAACTGGTGATTTTTCCGAGCCGATGAGCGCACACGCCCTTGGCATCATGGTGTCGGCGGACGCCCTTCATGCCGTCCTCCTGGAGCGCACGGACGAGGAGACGAGCGTCCAGTTCCGGTGGTCGTCGGGCTCGTCGGACGCACGCGGGGGGGACCTCCCCTTCGAGGAGCCCGGTGACATGACGCCCGACGTGGAGGAGGAGTCCGACGACGTCACCATTCAATTTGGCGATGACGAAGGGAGTGGCGGCGAGATGTTCATGGGGTCGGAATTTGACGACATCGACGGGGGCAGTGAGGCCCTTGGGGGGGACGAGGGGGGCGAGGCGTGGAACTTTCAGGTGGAGCTCGACACCCTGCTCGACGAATGTGCCGAGCGGGGGTACGAAGACCCTGAGATCGCCTTTTGCAGCTCCACGTCTCAGATCGACGACGTGGAACTCCGGCTCCCGCCGGACGAGACCGACGCGGAGGAGGCCGAGGAGACCGAGCACGGCCTTCCCCTCCCGGCCTCCCGCTCCACGCTCCTGGACATGCTGGCGGAGCAGTACGAGGGGGAGGCAGACGGCGAGCGCGTGGGCTTCGTGCCGATGCACCGCACGGGCGACGGATACCAGCGCGTCCTGGCCCTCATCGCGCGGCCGGGCGGTCCGGTCCTGTCGACCCTCGATTCGATGCAGGACCAGACCCTGTCCCGCGCCCCGCAGACGCGCCTGCTGGACGCCGAGGTGTCCCTCTACCTCGGGCTGGCCCGCTCGGTGCTCCAGCTGCCGCCCGGCACGCCCGAAAAGACCATCTTCGTGCGGTCCGGCACCGACGACACGCTCGTTCTCTTCATTGAGGGCAACACGCTGCGCCAGTCGGAGCACCTCCCCGAGCTGACGGCGGAAGACTCCGCCGAGACCATCTGCAGCCGCGTGCTTCTGCTGCAGGACGAGTACGGAATGGGGCAGGTGCAGCACCTTATGCTCGTCGCGGAGGAGGACGAGGAGGTGCTCGCCAGCGCGTTCAAGTCGTACTTCTCCACGGCGGAGCTCCACGTGCTCCGGTCGCACCTGCCCGGTGGGGACGACACCGACGCCGAGGCGTACGTGGGGGCCACCGGCGCGGCGCTTCGGCTGCTCGACGACGCCGCGTTTGCGCCGCATTTTCAGCCGGTCAACCTGCTCGCAAAGGAGTACGTCCCGAGCCGCCTGCGGCTCCCGGTGGGGTGGCCCGTGCCTGCAATGCTGACGCTCCTCGCCATCGCGACGCTCGGGTTCGTGTGGCTCTACTTCGTGAACGCGAGCACCATCAGCGAGAAGCGCACGAAGCTTCGGGCCCTCGGGCAGAAGGTGAACCAGGTGGACCAGGAGGCGCTCCGGCGACGCATCGACAGCATGAAGGCCATGACGACCGAATACGCCGCGGCGAACAAAACGATTGGCGGCCTCCTGCAGGGGAGCAACAAGTGGAGCCGCGGGCTCGCCACCGTTACGGGGCAGATGAATGACCTCCGCGGCCTTACCATCAACCAGTGGAGCCCGCAGTCCGGAACGGAAGTGACGATCCTCGGGCGGTCCAACGACCGGTCGAAGGTGGTCGAGCTGGCACAGCGACTGGACGGCCGCATCCTGGGGCTCACCTTTACGGAAACGCGGGACGTGTCGCTGTACGACTTTGAGCTCACGGTCCCCCTGGATACGACCAAGCCGGAGGCCATCGAGTACTGGCGGGAGCAGCGGGGCGAGCAGCTGGCCGCTGGAGAGGAGGGGGTGGAGATGGGGCCGGACGCCCCCGCGCCGGACTCATCCACGACGGCCGGGCCGTCCCCCACGGCCCAGGCGAGCCCCGGCACGGGCGCGCCCGCCGCCCCGCCGGGGGCGGAGTCGACCGGCGATGCGCAGGCCCGCCGCGATACACTCGACGCGTCGTCGGTCTGGACGGTCGTCGTGGCCTCGGTGCTCGAAAGCGCGGCGGCCCAGGAGGCGGCGCGGCGGTTTCGGAAGCAGCTCGATGGGGACTCCCACCCGGTGCAGGTGCAACAAAGCTCAGAAAATGGACGGTACCGGGTCGGCGTTGGCCGGTTCGTCTCGGTCCAGAATGCCCTCGCAATGCTACAGGACATGAGCGGCACCCTCCCGGAGGGGGCGTGGCTGCTCAAAATGACGGGGGAGGACGCCGATCCCGCTTCCGCCGAGGCCGCCGCGTCGACCTCGTCCGACCAACCGGACGCGGAACGCTCCGTCTGACGGCCCCCCCGACCGCACGCATTCTCTCTTTGCTCACGTGGACGACGCATGTTCTGGCCCGACTCCAATCAGATTTTGCTCCTCACCTGCCTGGTCCTCGTGTGCGGGGCGGGCACGTACCTCACGTATTTTCACCAGCAGGACACGATTGCGTCGCTGGAGCAAAAGATTGAGGCGAAGAAGCAGGATCAGGAAGAAATTCGGTCGCTCCGGGCGGATCGGGCCAATGCCGAATCGCGCCTCCGAACGGTTCGCCGCCGGTGGCGAACCCGATACAAGGTGGTGCCCGCGACCCTCTCGTCCCCGGACATCGTATCCTACCTCACCGAGCTGACGGAGACGGGGTTTCAGCAGTTTGACGTCACCTCGGCCGGATCGGAAGCGCGGGACGGGTACAGCGTCCACACCTTCGACGCGACGGGCAAGGCCTACTTTACGAATCTCTACCGGTTTGTCTGGACGATCGAAAACAACCGGCCGTTCTACCGCATCCGCGGCTTGAGTCTAAGCTACCTCGAAGAACGCGAGACCGACGAGGAGAGTGGACGCACGACGATGGACGTTCTCGTCTCGTTCGACATGGAGGTGGAAGCCATCTACGGCGCCGCTACGGATCTGCCCGCCCCCACATCTCCCGCCGACGGAGAAGGGACCGAGCGGCTGCCCGTGGCGACACTGGAGGCCAGCCCGCCCCTTCCGTCCTCGGTCGTGCCCACCCCCGCGCCCGAAATCAATCCGTTCTACCCCCTCGTCTTCGAAAAGGTGCCGCCCAACCAGTATGATCGCCTGAACGTCGAGTCCGCACAGCTGCTCTCCATCGTGGACGGGAAGGCAGTCTTCCAGACCGATGAGGGGCTTCAGCAGGTCGGCGAGGGCGACCGGGTGTACCTCGGGCGCATCGAAGAGGTAAGCCCGTCGGAGGGCCGGGTCGTCGCGCGGTTGAACCGAGGCGGGATCGTCGACCGCGTGGAGCGGACGCTGGGCACCGAGAGTCCCCTCCGGGTCCGCGGCACAGACGCTGCGCCTTCCACGAGCCCGTAGGAACGGTCCTTGCGCCCATTCCCGGTAGCATGTCGCTTCATCGTCCGATACGCCGCACAGTACGGCACGACCGGCACGTCTCCCATTTGCTCTCTCGCACCGCCGACGTTTTGCCTTCATGACTTGCTCTTCTCGCCTCCGGTACGTGCTGTCGGTCCTCGTCGTTGTGGTGTGGGGGGGAGGACTGGGCCTGCCGGCCGAGGCCCAGGAACGACCGGAGCGTCGCAACACCCGCACCAACATTTCCCCCGAGCTGCTGGTGTCCTTCGGCCAGGAGACCTCGCTGAGCCAGTTCATTGAGATCATCAACCCGATTTTCGAACGGGAGTTGGGCAAGCGGGTCGTCGATCCGGAGGACCGGGCGGCGTCGATTGGCGTTTCGATCTCGGGGATGTATTACTTCGATGCCTTCCAGCGGGCCCTGGAGGCCAACGGACTGACGTACCGAGAAACCGACGATGTCTTCCTGGTGCAGGAGGCCGAGCCGGAGGAGAGGGGCGACCAGACGGAGGCCCCGGCCGAGTCTGGCGGGGAAGGGGGAGGGCCGCCCGCCACCGTAGACACCCGCGAGATCCGGATCAACGCCATTCTCTTCAACCTCAACCTCACAAAGGTCCGCAACCGCGGGCTCCGATGGGACGAGATCCTGGGTTCCACGCAGGGCGGCGGACAGGGCGGCGGGCAAGGCGGCGGCGTCGGGGGCGGCACTGGAGGGGGCGGGACGGGCGGTGCCGGAGGGACGGGCGGCCAGAGACAGAACTATGCCATTCAGACGGAGAACTTGTTCGAGAGCGTCGACAACATTCTCCAGGCCCCCGATCAGATCTCTCTTTCTCAGTTCCGCCGGTTCCTCAATCTCGTGGAGCAGGACAACGTGGGGCGCACCGTCGCAAACCCGCAGGTGACCGTCCAGAGCGGAGAGCAGGGCGAGATTCAGATCGGGCAGGACGTGCCGATCCAGACCACCGACTTTGCGGGGAATACCGTCACGGAGTTCTTCTCGACCGGCATCATCATCGACGTCACGCCCACGCTGCTCAGCCAGCCGGTGGCCGATACCTCCGGGGCGCCCGTGCTGGACTTTATTCACCTGAACGTGGACGTCGAGGATTCGAACAGCCAGCCCTCCGGCTCCGGGCCGATCATCAACCGCAACCAGGCCAGCACCCAAATTCTTCTCCTCGACAACGAGGCCACCGCCATCGGGGGGCTCATCTCCACCCAGAAAACCACGAGGCGCAGTGGGATCCCCATCTTGAAGGACCTGCCGGGCTGGGTCTTCGGGCTTCGGTACATCTTCGGATCGGAAACCACCAACGTGACGAAGCAGGAGCTTCTCATCGTGCTCCGGGCCGAGATTGTGGATCCGCTTCGGGCCCGGGCGAAGCAAGAGGGCGATCAGGAGCTCATCGACCAGCGGCGCCGGAACGCACAGAAGGCCCTCCGTCGGCTCGGCGAACGGTACGCCGAGGACGCGGAGTTTCCGGCTCCCGAAACGGAGGCGCAGGGCACAAAGAAGGGATCGTCGAACCCGGAGCGCTAGTCGGAGGTCTCCGCCTGTTCGCGGGGCGCGCCGCCCCCGAGCGGCAAGCGGAACACCCCTTGGGGTGGTTGATACGGAGGGGCACGCCGTTGCGAAACGTACGCCTTCCGATCCGCCGCATGGTTCCCGTCTGGCTCACCGACACCGTCACGAGCGACCTGAACCGGGCCCTCCACTACACCCAGCTTTGGGGCCTGCACGGCATGGAGCTGCGGACCGTAGGGGGGCCCGACGACCGAATTCCGTTCGTCAACGAAAAGCAGATCCGGGAGCAACTGGAGGGCACCGATCTTCTGCTGTCGAGCGTGGTGCCGAGCATGTTTGAGGGGCCGGTGAGTGACCGGGCGGCCTGGATGAATGATCTCCTGCAGTTTGAGGACACCCTCGAGCTGTGCCGTCGGGTGGGGTGTCCGCGCGTCACGATTAGCCCGTTCGCCGCGGAGCCGGGGGCGTCCCTGGAGCCGATGGCGGAGGCCCTGCAGCAGGCCGGGGAGAAGGCCGCCGAGTACGACTTTCTGGTCGCGGTGCGGAATGGTCCCGAGACCGCGTGCCCGACCGGGCAGGCCCTCGCCGATTTGTTGTCCCGCGTGGACGCGCCGAATGTCCGGGCGGCGTGGAACCCGGTCGGGGCGCTGCGGGCGGGGGAGGACCCGGCCACGGGGCTCACGGCCCTCGCGGGCCTCGTCACGCTCGTCCGGTGCAGCGACGGGCGCGTGGAGGGCGGGCGGTGGGTGGATACGCCCCTGGGGGATGGGGCGGTGGGCTGGGCCGAGCAGCTGGAGCAGTTGTCCGCGCAGGGCTTTCAGGGACCGATCAGCCTAGAAATGTTTCTGGAGCCCCGCCCGAAGCACGGCCTGCGGTCGGCCACCACCCTCATTCGAATGATCCGGACGGTCCGGGCCGCGGCCCCTTCGGACTGAGGGCAACGGGCAACCGGTGGAGAAACTCGTGTTGATCGCCTGTCGTTTCGGCCCTGTTGGTCTGCTGCCTTTCCGCTTCTCAATCGTCCAAGTCCCTGTGTTCAGATGTCTGTAACCCGCGACGATGTTCGGCACGTTGCACAGCTTGCCCGGCTCAATTTTTCGGAGGAGGAAGAGGCCCGGATGGCGGAAGAGCTGAGCGAGATTCTCGGGTACGTGGAGAAACTCGATGAGCTCGACACCGCCGGGGTGCCGCCCATGTCCCACGTCCTGGACGTCACCAACGTCTTTCGGAGCGACGAGATTGAGGAGCGGATTGATCGGGGGCAGGCCCTGGAGCCGGCCCCGGACGCCGACAACGAACACTTCCTCGTTCCACAGGTGGTCGAGTAGCTTCAGTCCGTGCGGCCCACCACAGGGCATTGCCGGGACACTACCGCACCGGCATTTACGTGTTGCAACATAAAAATTGATGCTCGCAACTGGCTTCCGCGACATGGGACACATTCTGCGCGACCACATCAAACAGACCGAGCCGTTCGAAGACGCGGCCCAGGAGGCGATGTTGAACCTCTTCGTGGCCGCGGCCGAGGTGCGGCGGCGCGTGGAGCAGGTGTGTGAAAAGCACGATCTCCAGTTCAGCCACCACAACGTGCTCCGGATTCTTCGGGGCGTGCACCCGGAGGGCCATCCCCGGTGCGAAATCATCGAGCGGATGCTCGATCCCTCCCCGGACGTGACGCGTCTCATCGACAAACTGGTGGACCGCGGGCTCGTCCGACGCACCACCAGCGACGAAGACCGCCGAATGACCATTCACACGATCACCGCCGACGGACTGGACCTCCTGGAGCGGATGGGCCCTGAAATCCGCGAGGTGCAGCGGTGGTTCGACGAACGGGTTGCGGATCGGGATCTCCAGCACCTCTCGAGAATCTGCGAAGGGATCTACACCGGCTTTCAGGACAACGGCTAATCATCGCCCGAAACATGTTGCAACGTACAATGTTGCAACAGTGGACTGATCCACAGTGGCCAGTCCGACTCCGCGAGCCATTCGATTGTACGTGCATTCAACCCCAACCGACCCATGAGTGACCTGAACGCCCTCGACCAAGAGCTGAACGAGATGATCCTCCAGGGCGAGATTCTGGAGGCCTTCGACAAGTTTTACGCCGACGACGTCGTGATGGAAGAAGGAGACGACCGGCGCGTGGGCAAGGAAGAGAACCGAGAATACGAGGAGCAGTTTGTCGGCTCCCTGGAGCAGTTCCACTCCGCGGAGATCAAGGCCCGTGCCATTGACGAGGAGAACAGCGTCACCTTTTCCGAGTGGCACAACGAAATGACCCTGGAAGGAGTGGGCCGCGTGGACCAGAAGCAGGTGGCGGTCCGCACCTGGAACGATGACGGCCAGATTACCAACGAGAAGTTCTACCAGATTGGGTAGTTGACGCGACGGGTCTGACGGAGGGGACCGGAGTGGGCCGACGGCGACGGTCGGCCCGCCCCCTCTGCCAGGCGCTCCCGAAGATGGTTGTACGTCCCCCCCGCTTCCGGCCAGACAGCCCTACGACGCCCTCCACACGCCGCCCTGCCGGAGTCCGCCTCGGCCCCATCGTCCGTGGGTCTGAAGCGAACAATGGCGCCGGCCTTGACGGTACGTCCCGACGCGGACCCGAATGCGGAGTGTTGGCGACGATGCCTCGGAGGGGGCGTGCTCGTTCTGGGTCCCGCAACGCCTGCGTCCGTACCGACTTCGGTCGGCAGATGCAGGCGATCATGTCTCCCATGTAAACACGCAGAAATACGTTTATTCGAGGGTCATTCTGAGCGACCGACGACCGGAGGGAAAAGCGAGTCGACGA
>Ga0207414_1000573_pt1 | contig 16076 bp, 12 predicted proteins | sample PonA231FremontCA_2_FD_187269 | JGI IMG/M metagenome (GOLD analysis project Ga0207414, IMG submission 187269) | Marine sediment microbial community from Fremont, CA, USA - Pond A23 Sediment 1 (SPAdes) | ecosystem: Environmental > Aquatic > Marine > Unclassified | place: USA: Fremont, California... | reverse complement strand
TATTAGATCAGGATCACAATTGGTATCTAAGATAGAAACGATTGGTATATCAAGTTTTCTAGCTTCAGCTACAGCAATTGATTCTTTCCTAGGATCTGTTATATAGACTACATCAGGTAATCCGTCCATATGGCGGATACCACCTAGGTTTCTTTGCAATTTGTCTCTTTCACGTTCTAACTCGATAACTTCTTTGTTTGGTAAGACTTCGAAAAGACCTTCATCTTCCATCTCTTCAAGTTCATTTAAACGGTCTATACGCTTACTAATAGTTTGATAGTTGGTTAACATACCACCTAACCAGCGTTGATTTACATAAGGCATTCCACAGCGTTCGGCTTCTTTTTTAATTGTTTCTTGAGCTTGTCTTTTTGTACCTACAAAAAGAATTTCACTTCCTTTTTCTGCTTCTTCTTTAACAAACTCATAAGCCTTATCCATTAACTTAACTGTTTGCTGTAAATCAACGATATAGATACCGTTTCTTTCTGTAAAGATGTAGTCCTTCATCTTTGGATTCCATCTTCTTGTTTGGTGACCGAAATGGACACCAGCTTCAAGTAATTGTTTCATGTTTACTACAGACAATATTGCCACCTCCTCTCTGGTTTTAAACTTCCATCTGTTTCTTCCCCTGTTAAATTATCGAAGAGGATTAAACCTCGATACCACTACTGTTCTTATGAACAGCACCAGTGACAGAGTCCACAAGATGTGTTTATTAATTACCAATAGATAGTATAACATAATAATATCTTTTAATCAATAAAATATTTATAGAAGTTTGATTTATATCCTATTAAAGCTTTAATTTTTCTAGGTCTTCAAGTAAATAATCATTTAATATCTTAATGTAAGTACCTTTCATACCTAATGACCGTGATTCAATTACACCGGCACTTTCAAATTTCCGTAAGGCATTTACTATAACGGATCTAGTTATTCCTACACGATCAGCAACTTTACTTGCTACTAATAAACCTTCTTCTCCATCTAATTCATCAAAAATATGTTCAATAGCTTCAAGTTCAGAATATGATAATGTATCAATAGCAACCTGTACTGCTGCTCTTTTGCGAGCTTCCTTTTCAAACTCATTATTTCTTTTTCTTAATATTTCCATACCTACTACTGAAGCACCATATTCTGCTAATACAAGATCAGTATCACTAAATTCATTACCATATCTTGATAAGACAAGGGTGCCCAACCGATCTCCCCCACCAATAACAGGAACAATTGTTGTTAATTTATCTGAATACATACATTTATTTTCAGGATCAAAAACACATACTTTGTCTTCTTGATTTATATTTGCTTTAGTACCTGAAACTTCCAATAGGCTATTATTATAATCTTCAGGAAAACGATTGTCTTCAGAAACGATATCATCCATGATTTCACATTCGAAATCTTCCATAAATGAATGTCCTAATATTTTACCTTTTTTACTCGAAATATAAGTATTAGACTCAATAGCTTCAGATAAAACAGGGGCCATTTTTTCAAAATCTACAGGTTGACCACCTGACCTTTGTAACAATCTATTAATTTTTCGACTTTTTTCTAATATTTCACTCATCATAATTACCTCCGTTAATTTTATTTTAATGTATTATAAAATATATTTACTTAAGTCTTTGTCTTTTACTACTTCAGATAATTGCTCATTTACATATTCTACATCTATTGTAACTTCTGTATTTTCAATATTATCAGGTGCACTATATGATAATTTTTCAAGTAATTTTTCCATAATAGTGTGTAATCTTCTAGCACCGATATTTTCTGTTTGTTCATTTACCTCAAAAGCAAATTCAGCAATTTCTCTAATAGCTTCATCTGTAAATGTGATATTTAAACCTTCAGTTTCTAATAAAGCTCTATACTGACGGGTTAAAGCATTTTTAGGTTGTAATAAAATCTGCTCAAAATCATCCACTGATAGGCTACTTAACTCTACTCTTAGTGGAAAGCGGCCTTGTAATTCCGGAATAAGATCAGAAGGTTTGGACATATGAAATGCTCCAGCTGCAATAAAGAGAATATGATCAGTTTTTACTGCACCATGTTTAGTCATAATCGTAGAACCTTCAACAATAGGTAAAATGTCACGTTGAACACCTTCTCTAGAAACATCTGGACCAGAACCCTGATCATTTCCAGCTATCTTATCAATTTCATCTAAAAATATAATACCTTCATTTTCTACAAGATCTATTGCTTCCGACTTCACTTCTTCATTATCAATAAGTTTTTTTGCTTCTTCATCTTTAAGAATTTCAATTGCTTCTTTAATTTTTACTTTTCTGGTTTTCTTTTTCTTAGGAAACATATCACCAAACATGTCCTGGAAGTTAATACCCATTTCTTCTACTCCCTGGCCGGTGAAAAGTTCCATCATTTGTGGTGAATCTTTTTCTACGGATATTTCTATCTTTCTATCGTCTAATTCACCCTCTTTAAGTTTCTCCATTAATTTATCTTTTCGTCTTTGAATTCTTTGATAACTTTCTGATGACTCTTCTTTTTCTTCTTCATCTGAAAGAAATTGGAAAGGGCCTTTTTTCTCTTTTTTACCAGGCGTTGGTAAAAGATTATCAATGATTCTTTCGTGAGCGGCCTGTAACGCTTCTGCCTGAACATCTTCAATTCTTTTCTCTTTAACCATTCTAATGGCACTTTCCAATAAATCTCTAACCATAGATTCAACATCCCTACCAACATAACCAACTTCAGTAAACTTTGTAACTTCTATTTTACTAAAAGGAGCTTCGGCAATATTTGCTAATCTCCTAGCTATTTCTGTTTTACCTACGCCAGTTGGTCCTATCATTAAGATGTTTTTGGGGATAATTTCTTCCTGTAAATCTTCATCGACTAATCTTCTTCTATACCTATTTCTTAATGCAATCGCTACAGATTTCTTAGCATCATTTTGTCCAATTATATATTGATTAAGTCTTTCAACTATTTGACTCGGTGTTAACTCCATAAACAACCTCCTTAAAACTTATAAGTCTTCAACCACAATATTATTATTAGTATAAATACAAATATCAGCTGCAATATTTAGTGACTTCTCAGCAATATCTCTTGCTGACAAGTCATTATTATTTTCCAGTAGAGCTCTCGCAGCTGCTTTAGCATAAGCTCCACCTGAACCAATTGCCATAATTTCATCATCTGGTTCTATAACATCACCAGTACCTGAAATTAATAATATTTTATTTTTATCAGCAACAAGTAATAATGCTTCTAATTTTCTTAACATTTTATCAGTGCGCCACTCTTTTGCTAATTCTACTGCTGCACGTTCTAAATTACCGTGATATTCTTCAAGTTTACCTTCAAACTTTTCAAAAAGTGTAAAGGCATCAGCAGAAGTACCTGCAAATCCAGCTATCACTTCTTCATTATATAACCTTCTAACTTTACGTGCACTGGACTTCATAACTGTGTCACCCATTGTAACCTGGCCATCACCAGCCAAAGCTACTTTACTATTGTATTTAACAGCAACTATAGTCGTTGCTTTTATTTTCTCCATTAAGTGTACCTCCTATAATTTATGCAAAATTATAAATCTTCTAATGTTTTCAGTTTAACACAATAAATTAATTTGTGTCAAATGTTGTATTATTCAGTTATAGTGTGTTTACATTCTTTATTGGTACATTTATAATACTTACCTTTTTTCTTGCTATATTTTTCTACCATCATGCTGCCACATTCAGGACACTTTTTCTCGGTTGGTTTATCCCATGAAACAAAATCACAATCAGGATAATTGCTACAACCATAAAACGTCTTACCTTTTTTAGATTTTCTTTTTACTATTTCTCCATCTTCACATTTAGGACATTCGATACCAATTTTATCAAGATATGGTTTAGTATTTTTACATTCAGGAAAACCAGTACATGCTAGAAATTTACCGTATCTACCGTGTTTTATTACCATCGGTCTTCCACATTTATCACATTTAATATCGGTTTCTATATCCATATTAACTTTTTCCATGTTTTCATATGCTTCTTCTAAACGTTCTTCAAATTCTCCATAGAAGTCCTTTAATATCTGCTGCCATTCTTCTTTACCATCTTCTATTTCATCTAATCTCTTCTCTAATTGAGCAGTAAATTCAATATCTGTTACATCAGGGAAAAATTCAGTTAAAAGTCCATTAACCGTTTTGCCGAGGTCAGTTGGAATAAAATACTTACCTTTTTTATTTACATAATTACGTGACACAATTTTTGAAAGAGTAGGAGCATAAGTACTTGGTCTACCTATACCTTCTTCTTCCATTGTTTTTACCAATGATGCTTCAGTAAATCTTGGTGGTGGTTTTGTAAAATGTTGTTCGGGATCTATCTTTTCTGCCTCTATTACATCGTTTTCATTAACTTGTGGTATATAATCATCCTTTTTATCACTATCAAATAATCTTAAAAAACCTGGGAAAATTAATTCAGAACCGTTAAATCTAAATTTATAATTTCCATTTAATATATCAATAGTATTTGTTTTATATACAGCAGGTTTCATTTGACTTCCAACAAACTGATTCCAAATTAAATTATATAATGCATATTGATCACTAGTTAAATATTTTTTCATATTGTCAGGTGATCTGAATGCAGAAGTAGGTCTAATAGCCTCATGCGCATCTTGAGTATTACTACCTTTTTTGCCATAAGTTCTACCTTGATAGTATTTATCTCCAAATTTATCTTTTATAAAAGTCTCTGCTTGGTCTCTAGCTTCATTAGCTAGTCTAGTACTATCAGTTCTAATATAACTGATTAGACCAATTGTACCCTCACTACCTATATCAATACCTTCATATAATTGTTGGGCGATAAACATAGTTTTTTTAGCAGAAAAGTTAAGAACCGAAGAAGCCCTCTGTTGCAATGTACTTGTAGTAAATGGGGCATATGGGTTCCTTCTTCTTTTCTTTTCCTTTATATTATCAATAATATAATCATTATTTTCTAATTCTTTTAAAATTACATTGAGTTCTTTTTCACTATTTATTTCAAAATTTTCTTCCTTTATTTTAAATAAATCAGCTTCAAACTCTTGTTTACCATCACTGAATACAGCTGTTATAGTCCAGTATTCCACAGGTTCAAAATTTTCTATTTCTTCTTCACGTTGGCAAATTATTTTTACAGCTACAGATTGTACCCGACCAGCACTAAGACCCTTTCTGACTTTTTTCCAGAGAAGAGGGCTTAATTTATAACCAACTAATCTATCTAATAATCTCCTAGCCTGTTGAGCATCAACTAGGTCATGGTCAATTTCCCTCGGACTTTCAATAGCTTTTTTAATTGCATTATGAGTGATTTCATTAAATGAAATCCTGTTTTTGGTTTCTTCTAATTTTAAAGCATTTGATAAATGCCATGAAATAGCTTCACCCTCTCTATCAGGGTCAGTGGCTAGATAAACATTTTCGCTTTTCTTTTTTTCTTTCCGTAATTTCTTTAAAACTTTTCCTTTGCCTCTTATTGTAATATAATTAGGTTCGAAATTTTCTTCAAAATCAATACCCATTTTGCTTTTGGGTAAATCAACTACATGACCCATAGAAGCCTCAACATTAAAATCTTTCCCTAAAAACTTCTTAATTGTCTTGGCTTTGGCAGGGGATTCTACAATAACTAAATTCTTTTTTGACATGATCAAATAAACCTCCAAAATAATTAATTAATATATTTAAAATCTTTTGATAATTTAGTCGAAAATTCTTTGAAGTGATTTGAAATATATTTAATGCGGTTTTCATCTTCTACAACATCTTGTATAACATCCCAAAAATTAAAATTCTTATTCTTATTATAATATACATTCTGAATAATTTTATTCACTACCTCTTCTGTTTCCTTAATGGTAATTACATTCATTAATAATAATCTTTTAATTAAACCTCGGTGTTCTTTTGATAAATACATTTTTTCTTGCACAGTGAAAATTCTATTTAGAAATTTCTCATCAGAGATAGTTTCAATATTTTCATTTTCAATAATCTCAGGTTTTTCAAATATTAATTGAAATGCTTTATCTATATCTTCAACTTCATAGCCCATTTCAACAAGATCATTAATCAGATCTTCCTGATCAACTACCTCATCTCCACTATTTAGAAGTTCTTCAATTAAATAATTTAATATATCATAGATTTTATCTCTCATATATATCTGCAGGAAAACCTGCTTATACCTCCTTAAATTAAATTACATTTTATACAACTATTATAATATTATAGATGTTTTAAAATTGTTTGTAAAGCCTTTTTCAGTAATTAAAGGAAGTTTATATGTAAATTTCTATCAATATTAACCCAATTTATCCACCTTTTTTAGATATTTTTCCATATTAAATTTTCTATCAAGACCAGCTTTGTTCATATATCGTACTTTGCCATATATTTTTCTTTCTTTCCATGCTCTATCATGTTTTCCAAATATCCAGGCAACACCGGCATAACTATTTGGATCTCTCCCATCTAAAAAATATTTATTATTAAGAAAAAGAGTAATTTCAAAAGCTTTTTGAGGATCAGAAGTCCATTCCAATATTTTTTTACCCCAATACATTCGCATATAGCCATTCATATAACCACTTAATACCATTTCTTTTTGAGCAGCATTCCAATATTCATCATGAGTATTATAATTTTCTAATTCATCTAGGGAGTATAAATATTCCCTTTTATCCTCATTATGTTGGTTCAAAGTTTCTATCGCCCAATCAGGTAAAATTTCGGATAACTGTGTATTATAATTGTTATTGAAATATACAAAATTAAAACTAAGCTCTCTTCGGACAATAAGTTGTTCTAAGAAATCTTCTGCTTCAATACTTGTTTCTTTTATCTTTTTATATATATAGCTAGGAGAAATTTGGCCAAAATGTAAATATGGACTTAATTTGGATGTTACATTATGGTCAGGACTACTACCATATTCTTCATACAACTCAAGTTTATTATTTATAAATTCATCTAGCATTGAAACCGCCTTTTTACTACCCCCTTTAAATATGGGGCTCCTTTTTACTGAACTATCTATCTTAAGTTCTGATAATATTTGTTCAATATTATTTAGTTTAATACTTTTAAATTCATTTCGAAGAGAATTTATTTTTAATTTTTCTAATTGAATTTCATTTACAAATCTTTCAATTTTGTTTTTGATTTTTTTTCGAATTGTATAAGCTGCATACTCTTCTTTATCTGTTGCAATATCAACCGGTACTATCGTATTAGTATTTATTAAAATAAATCTACAATCTATTACTTGAGCAACTTGTTTTCTCCATGATCTTTCCTGATTTAGATAACCTCTTTCAGAAATTAACATAATAGCTTTTTTAGTTAAGGGTTTTAAATTATCTGCAGGCTTACCTTTTTTGATAACAAATCCAATACCTCTTTCTTTCAACTCGCTTTTTACATCTTTTAAACCTTCCAGCATAAAATAATAATGCCGTAAATTGGCATCAGGAAATTGATCAGATAAATTAAAAAATACAATCAGAGGCACCTCTAAATCATTAGCTTTACTTACTGCATAATTCAAAGCGGGATTTTCTTTTACCCTTTGGGCTGATTGCATCCAATAAATAATATATTTGTTTTTTTTAACTTGCCCCTCTTTAAAAATCTTAATATTATCATTTAGCATAAAATTACACAACCTTTTTAACACTTTTAATAATGTGAAAGCCCCCTACTAAAGAGGGGGCTCAAATTATTCATTATAGATTCATCTTTTCAATTATATCTTGTAAATTAGGTTTACCAACTTCTTGCAATTCATATCTTACTCTTGTGTGAGGCTTATCAATATCTATTATTTTAGTTAAATCAATTGGTGTTCCGATCACCACAGCCTCTGCATCTGAATTATTAATTGTATCTTCCAACTCTTTCATTTGCTTCCTTCCATAACCCATTGCTGGCAGAATATCTGATAAATGAGAATATTTTTCGAAAGTATCATTTATAGATCCTACTGCAAATGGTCTTGGGTCAATCAATTCTTTAGCTCCAAATTTACGGGCAGCAATTGCACCTGCTCCATATTCCATGTCACCATGTGTTAAAGTTGGGCCATCTTCAACAACAAGTACTCTTTTGTTCTTAATTAAAGAAGGATCTTCTACAAATATTGGTGAAGCTGCATCTACAACTGTAGCCTCAGGATTAACAGACCTAATATTGTTTCTAACCTTTTCAATGTTTTCTGGATATGCAGTTGATACTTTATTAATAAGAGCAACATCTGCTAATCTTAAATTGATTTCACCCGGATAATAAGAAAGTTCATGACCAGGTCTATGGGGATCAACTAATGTAATCATTAAATCAGGATTATAAAATGGCATATCATTATTACCACCATCCCAAAGTATTACATCGGCTTCTTTTTCTGCTTCTCTCAATATCTTCTCATAATCTACTCCAGCATAAAGAATATTTCCTCTTTCAATATGAGGTTCATATTCTTCCATTTCCTCTATTGTACAATCATTTTTTTCCATATCTTCATAATTTTCATAACGCTGAACTGATTGGGCAACTAAGTCTCCATACGGCATTGGATGTCTAATTACAACAACATCTTTACCCATTGCATTTAAAATATCGGAAACTCTTCTTGTTGTTTGACTTTTTCCAACACCAGTTCTTACAGCACAAACTGCAATTACTGGAACATCGGAGTCTAACATAGTTGACTCTTTGCCCATCATTTTAAAGTCAGCACCAGTGGCCATTACCTGTGAACCTTTACTCATTAAATATTCATAACTAACATCACTATATGCAAAAACTACCTCATCAATATTTTCTTTTTCAATAATTTCATCAATATCATCTTCAGCATAAATTGGAATTCCTTCAGGGTAATTTTCACCTGCTAATTCTGCAGGATATTTTCTCCCCTCAATATCTGGTATTTGAGTAGCTGTAAAAGCTACCACTTCATAGTCGTCATTGTCGCGAAAAAAAGTATTAAAATTATGAAAATCTCGGCCTGCGGCTCCCATTATTAAAACTCTTCTTTTCATTAAATTTCCTCCTTATTGTAATTAATATACAATTATTAATATTTATACGTCTTAGTATATATATTAAATATAATATACTGAAATCCTTCTTTAAATTTTTAATAATTTGTATCATTTAAAAAATAAACTGCTAATGTGCCGGGTCCTGAATGAGCTCCAATTGCAGAACCAATCATATTTACAATATAACCCTGAGGGCGGTAATTGTTCTGTATCATTCTCTTCAGTTTTTTAGCACCTTCAAGATCATCACCATGGCTAATACCAATAATCTGTTGGTCTAAATTTTCTCCTCTTTCTTTCATTAGTTCAATTATCCTATCCAAAACTTTTTTACGTCCTCTTTTTTCTTCTAAAGGTACCAATTCTCCATCTTCAACATGCAATATTGGTTTTATGTTTAATAATCCGCCAACAAAGGCTGCTGTTCTGCTAATTCTGCCTCCACGTCTTAAATATTCAAGGTTATCAACAGTAAAAATATGTTCCATATGTTCTTTATGATGTTTAATTACCTTTACTATTTCCTCTTTGTTTTTGCCCTCTTTAACCATTTTTGCAGCCTTATATACTAGTAATCCATACCCTAAAGAAGCACATTCGGAATCAATAATAGTAAGATCTAAATCACTATTTTCCTCTTCAATATTATTTTTTACAACTACTGAAGACTGATATGTACCAGATAATTTAGAAGAAAAAGCAATGTAGATGGCTGTTTGATTGTTTTCAGCTAATTGACTAAATAATGTTTCAAAATAATTAGGAGGTACTTGAGCTGTTTTAAATACTTTTCCATCTCTCATCCCATCATAAATTACTTTTGGATCCTCAACTTTTTCTGCTTTATCTTGTTGTCCTTCAGGATAGACTAATAGTGGTGCTATTGTTATATCATATTTTTCAATCATTTCAGAAGGAAGATCACAAGCAGAATCAGCAATTATTTTAACAGACATAAAAAAACCCCTTTCAGGTTATATTCACGTATTTATAACTAAATAACTACTTAAATATTAATTTCAAGATAAGAAAATAAACTCCTCTATTTAAAGAAAAATTACCAACTATGATAAATAATAAAATTCATTTCTAGGTTCTCTTAACATTAAATCATCCAAAGCTTGATGGGGATTTTTATTTTCATAGAGTACTTTATATACTTCTTCTGTTATCGGCATTTCTAAATCATCATGTTTTTCAAGAAAATTATAAACGGCTTTAGCAGTTTTCGCACCTTCAACAACTTGTTTAACCTTTTTTTCAGCTTCCTTAAAACTTTTTCCCTTCCCTATTTGAATACCAAATCTTCTGTTCCTGCTGTGATTGGAATAGCAAGTTACTACGAGATCTCCAAGTCCTGCTAAACCATTATAAGTTTCTCTATTAGTATCTAAATAAAGTCCAAATTTAACAATTTCTGCAAGTCCCCTTGTAATAAGAGCTGCTTTAGTGTTATCACCATAACCTACTCCATCAGTAACGCCAGATGCTACAGCAATTATATTTTTTACTGCTCCAGCTAATTCTACACCTTTGACATCTTTAATAGTATAAATTCTAAATCTAGATGTGAGCAATTTATCTTGAATATTTTTTGCTAATTTAGCTTCTCTAGAAGCTAGTACAATAGCAGTAGGAATTTCTTTAATAACTTCTTCAGCATGTGTTGGCCCAGAAAGAACCGCTAACTCACCATCGAAAAATTCTCTGATAATTTCAGAATTGGTTTTTAACGTGCTTATTTCTAATCCTTTTGCAGTTGAAATAAGGGTATGAGTATCATCTAATACATCTTTTATATCTTTCATCACAGTCCTTGTAGCACTTGTTGGCACTGATAAAATATTCCATTTTGAAAACTGAATAGCTTCAGATATATTATTAGTTGCTTTTATATTTTCATTTAATTTACAGTTCTCAAAATACTTAAAATTTATGGAATTATTATTTATAGAATTTACCACTTCTTTATCTCTTACATAAATTAATACTTCTTCTATATTAGTAGAAGCAACTTGGGCCAAAGCAGTTCCCCAACTACCCCCACCTATTACACTAATTTTTGTTTTCAATATTATCTACCCTTTCCAGGAGGCCAGGTCATTTTATTTTCATTTCCCTTAATAATCCTCTTGATATTTGAACGGTGACTAAATATTACTAATAAGGCAATTATAATACCAAAAATAATATATGAACTTTCACTGCTGTAAATAAAGAGAATACTTATAGGAAGAGATATCGCCCCCAAAATTGATCCAATTGAAACCATTTTTGTTAGAATAATCATTGTTACCCATACTATAAAGAGCACTATAAAAGATAGAGGGAAAAGGCTGAGTATAACACCGACACTAGTGGCAACACCTTTACCACCCTGAAAGGACAAGAACATTGACCAATTATGTCCGATTATAGCTAAAATAGCAGCTGTGAATACAAAAGCCATTTCATACTCGGGTAGAAGAAATGTTTTCGCAATATAAACTGAAAGAAAGCCTTTTGTTATATCTAAGAAAGCTACAAGTAGGCCTACTTTATAACCAGCTACCCGAGCTACATTGGTTGCACCAACATTGCCACTCCCATAATTACGAATATCTTTCTCTGCAAACTGTTTACCAAAAATATACCCATTTGGAATTGAACCCAATAGATAGGAGAAAAGCAAAACTATTATTAATTTCATTTTTGATTAACTCCTTTGTTTGATTTTAATTACAATTGGACTACCAATAAATCCAAAGTTTTCTCTTATAGCATTCTTTAAATACCTTTTATAAGCAAAATGCATTAAATCAGGATTATTTACAAAAAATACAAATGTAGGAGGTTTTACATCCACTTGACTACAGTAATAAATTTTAAGTTGTTTTGCCTTTTTGGTTGGTGGCTCTCTTAATTGAGTTGCTTCAGTAATCACTTCATTTAATAAGCCAGTTTTAATCCTTTTAGTACTTTGGTCTACACTATATTCTAATAATTCCAATACCTCTTCAATTCTTTTTCCCGTCAATGCAGAAATGAAACTAATAGGAGCATAATTTAAAAACTTCAGATTATAATAAACTTCATCTCTATAATGAGCCATTTCATCGGAATCAGCATCTATTAAATCCCATTTATTTATAGCTAAAACTATTGCTTTCCCAGCATCATGTGCATATCCAGAAATCTTTTTGTCTTGGTCAGTTACACCTTCTTGGGCATCAATCATCATCAGGACACCATCTGATCTTTCAATAGCCCTTATAGCTCTTATATTACTGTAATATTCAATATCATCATGTACATTTGCTTTACGCCTAAGTCCTGCTGTATCGATTAAATTATATTTTATATCATTAAATTCAATAGTTGTATCAATAGCATCTCGGGTGGTCCCTGGAGCCTCACTAACTATTACTCTTTCATGACCAACTAGATAATTTATTAAAGAAGATTTACCAACATTAGGTTTTCCAACAATAGCTATATTTATAATATCTTCTTCTGGTTTAGTTTCCCCATTTTCAAATCCACTTATTACATGATCTAATAGATCTCCTAGATTTTTACCATGTTCAGCAGAAATAGGTACCACTACTTCAAACCCTAAAGAATAAAACTCCCAAACATTTTCTTGCATGGTTTTAAAATCTTCTATTTTATTTACAACTACAAAAACTTCTTTGTTAGATTTTCTTAGCATTTGAGCTACTTGTTCATCTAAAGCATTAAGGCCTTCTCTTCCATCTACCATAAATAAAATATAATCAGCTTCTTCGATTGCAAGTTCAGATTGTCTTTTAACCATCGATTTTATTTCTTCATCAGTATTGGTTTCAATTCCACCTGTATCAATTAATTTAAACTGGTGATCTAACCATTCTGCATCAGCATAAATTCTATCTCTAGTAATACTTGGCTCATCTTCTACTATAGAAATCCTTGTACCTGCTAGTCTATTAAAAAGCGTTGATTTCCCTACATTTGGTCTACCTACTATTGCTACTACTGGTTTAGACATCTACTAACACCTCCATAATATCTTTTATATCATTACATAAATATATTTTTTTGTTAACAAATCTTTTTTTGAATTCATTTATTTTCACTTCATCAATGAATTTATTATTATCGTTTAATAACACACTAGGTAAAATTATATTTTTAGAATCTATATTTTTCAATTTTTTTTCAATATCTACAGCGGTTAAGAGTCCTGTTACAGTAACAGATTCACCAAAGAAATCATTTTTTACCACTTCAATTTCAATTTTTATACTATCTTGCTTTTGATTAATATCATCTATAACAGGTTTAATAGCTTTTTGGCCTAATACTGAAGTAATTATTGTATATTTTTCCCTATCTATATTTTCTTTATTTAATATATCCAAATATTCAACTTTAATGTTTTTATATTCTTCCCTAAATAATCTAGTTAATCCCACACCATTTTCAAGTTGTGGAAAATCATTATAATGACTATATTCAGGAATTTTATTATTGGTTAGTAAATAAAATTCGTCTGATGCATATAAAAAATTTTCACTAAATTTATCTAACAAAACTTCTTGCCACTTTTTAATCTGCTTAATAACTCTTTGAGCTTCTTTTTTAGTATAGGTTCTTAACTCATCATTTTTATATTTAGTTAATCCAACTGGTACTACTGCAAGAGATAAAATATTTGGATAGTACTCACTTAAATCCGTTATTGATTCATTCAACTTATCTTTATCATTTATACCGGGACATAAAACAAGTTGTGTATTGAAATTTATACCATTTTCTTTTAAATAGTCCAAATGTTTGAGAATGTTAGCGGCCTTAGGATTTTTCATCATATCTTTTCTAAGCTCAGGATCTGTAGTATGTACAGATATATTTAACGGAGATAAATTATATTTGACTATTCTCTCAAAATCAATATCGGAAAGGTTAGTAAGAGTAATGTAACTCCCCTGTAAAAAAGAAAATCTATAGTCATCATCCTTCATATTTAATGTATTCCGTAAGTTAGGTGGTTGTTGATCTACAAAACAAAAGACACAATTATTTTTACATTGATTTAAACCATCAAAAACAATTCCATCGAATTCTATACCTAACTTTTCATTATACTTCCTTTTAACATTAAGCTCCTTAATTACTCCATTACCTTTTTTTATTTTTAAAATGAAGCTTAAATCAGCAATCTCATAGTTATAATCAATATAATCTTTAATTTTCTTGCCATTAATTGAAATTATTTTATCGCCAGCTTTAATACCTATCTTATCAGCTGTACTATTCTTTTTTACATTTTTTATCTCTATCATCAAATTTTCCTCCTGATACATAAAAATAATAACATATCTAAGCAGACATGGCAATAAAGTTAAATATTTAAAATAATAAAGACCTTACTATTCTTGATATGAATAGTAAGGCCCTTAATTACTTAGTTTTAAACTTTATTATTCTTCATCTTTATCAAAAATATCTCCTACTAATTCTTGAATTGTAGCACCTGAAGGTGTGTCTTGTTCTTTATTTTCTGAACTTTGACTTTTACTCTGTGAATTAGATTTATTTTCACTTTGTTGTTTTTGTTTCTCTTGTTTTGGTTCAAGTTCTTTTAAACTTAATCCAATTCTTCTTTGGTCAGGGTCGATATTTATAATTTTTGCTTTTCTTTCTTCGCCTTCTTCAACTACTTCATCAGGTGTTTCAACATGCTTTTGTGAAAGTTGTGAAATATGGATTAAACCTTCAATTCCTTCTGCAACTTCCATGAAAGCTCCGAAATCAACAATTTTGGTAATTTTACCTTCAATTGTTTCACCTTCATAATGTTTTTTAGCAAATTCTTCCCAAGGATCAGGTAGTAGTTGTTTAAGTCCTAAAGAAATTCTTTCTTCTTCTTCATTTACTCCAAGAACTTTTACTTCTACTTCTTCTCCTTCATCTAGAACTTCTCTTGGATGATCTATTCTACCCCAAGACATCTCAGAAATATGAAGTAAACCTTCAATTCCACCTAAATCTATGAAAGCACCAAAATCAACTAATTTAGTAACAACGCCTTCAACAGTATCTCCTTCTTCTAGGTTTTCAAGGGTTTCTTCTTTCTTTTCTGCTCTTTCTTCTTCTAATATTTTTTTAGCTGATAATACTACGTTATTTTTATCTCTTTCAACTTCTATAACTTTTAATTTAAGGGTTTCGTTCACATAATCACCAAGGTCTTCAACATAACCTACAGCTACATGTGAAGCTGGGATAAATCCTCTTACACCAACATCTACAACTAATCCACCCTTAACTTCTTTAGTAACTTCAGCTTCTAAAACTTCATCATTTTCATAGGCTTCAATAATTCTTTCCCATGCTTTTTCATAATCTGCTTTTTTCTTAGAAAGAATCATATTGCCTTCTTCATTTTCAAGAGTTAAAATGATAACTTCAATTTCCTCATCTTCTTCAACTAATTCACGAGGATCATCTACTTTACGATGATTGAGTTCTTCTTTTGGTATAAAACCTTCAGTTTTATAACCAACATCAACATATACTCCATCATCATTAACTTCTACAACGGTACCTGTAACTTTTTGACCTTTTTTAAGATCAGCGATATCATTATCGCTATAATTAAATTCTTCAGGATCAGAATCTTCCTTCTCTGTTTCTTCTTCAACTTCATCTACTACTTCTTCATTTGTTGCTTCTTCATCTTCTTCATCTACTACTTTTTCATTTGCTACCTCTTCTACCATTTCTTCACTTTCTTCTTGTACTTCTTCTTCATTTGCCTTAACTTCATCTTGCTCTTTTACTTCTTCTTCCATGTTTTCAACTTCTTTTTTCTCTTCAGACATAATTTCCAAGACCTCCTTGATGATCCAGTCAGGGGTTGACGCCCCTGCGGTTAATCCAATTTTATTTGCGTTACTAATTTTATCCCAGTTGAGTTCATCAACTGTTTCTATGTGAAAGGTTGGTGTGTTTGTCTCAGC
>Ga0207414_1000572_pt1 | contig 16088 bp, 9 predicted proteins | sample PonA231FremontCA_2_FD_187269 | JGI IMG/M metagenome (GOLD analysis project Ga0207414, IMG submission 187269) | Marine sediment microbial community from Fremont, CA, USA - Pond A23 Sediment 1 (SPAdes) | ecosystem: Environmental > Aquatic > Marine > Unclassified | place: USA: Fremont, California... | reverse complement strand
CGGCGTAGTCGGCGTGGCGGACCTGCTCAAAGAGGAGGCGCCGTCGGCGCGCGGCCAGCAGCTGGTGAACACCCTCGACGATAGCGTGCTCAGCCTGCAGGCGGTCATTAACGACGTTATCGACTACACCAAATACGAATCCGGCAAGCTGGACCTGGACCCCCGCCCCTTTGCCCTCGATGCCTTTATCGAGCAGCTGAGCCGGCGCTATCAGCTGCAGAGCGAACAGGGGCAAATCCGCTTCAATGTCACCCTGGGAGAGGCCGTCCCCCGCTGGCTGGAGGGTGACACCGCGCGGCTTCGCCAGGTGCTCATGAACCTGCTCAACAACGCCTTCAAGTTTACCACCGAGGGAGTCGTGAGCCTTGAGGTGACGTTGACCGAACCGGGCGATGTGCGCTTTGTGATCCGCGATACCGGCTGCGGTATTCCCGAGGCGCGCCGGGAGATCCTGTTCAAGCCGTTCTCCCAGGTCGACAGCTCGATTGCGCGGCGCTATGGCGGGTCAGGGCTGGGCCTGGCGATCTGCGAGCGCCTGGTCATCGCCATGGGCGGCCAGATCAGCTTCGAAAGCCACGAGGGCCGAGGTAGCGTGTTCTGGGTCGACCTGCCCCTGCGGCGCGTCTCGCAGGACGCGGTCGAACGCCATAGCGGCCAGCCGACGGCCGCGGCAGACAGTGCCACCCCGGCCCTCCCCTCCTGCCGGATCCTGGTGGTCGAGGACCATCCCACCAATCGCGAACTGGCCCAGGCCATGCTGGAACGCCTCGGGCAAACGGTGAGCGTGGCGGAAAACGGCCAGGCAGGACTGCAGCAGCTCGCGCAGGGGGATTTCGATCTGGTACTGATGGACATGCAGATGCCGGTGCTCGACGGCCTGCAAACCACGCAGCGCTGGCGCCAGCTGGAGGCGTCGGGCGACCGGCGCCTACCCATCATCGCCATGACCGCCAATGCCATGCCGGAAGACAAGCAGCGCTGCGTCGATGCCGGCATGGACGAGGTGCTCTACAAGCCCTACACCCGCGCCGACCTGTACCGCATGCTGGCGCGTTTTCTGGCCCCGAGGGATGCCACGCCCCATGCCGCTTCCCCGGCACCGCCGCCGCCTGACGCGGTCGCGGAGACCGCGACGCAACAGCCGCATGCGCCACTGCTCGACGCAGCCGCGCTGGACTCGCTCGAGGCGGCCCTCGGCAAGGAGACGCTACGCGGACTGTTCCAGCGCTTCAGCGCGCGCCTGAGCGAGCGCCATGCGCATATGACGGATCGCCTGGCGCATGACGATCGCGCCGAACTCGGCGCGGCGGCCCACGCCCTCAAGGGCGCGGCCGCCTCGATGGCCTGCCCGACCCTTGCCGAGCTCGCCGCTTGGCTCGAGCAGCATGCCGGCGACGCGCAGCGCGCTGAGCTTCAGGCTCAGCTGCGCCGCCTTGACGAGTTGATGGCGGCGACGCGACAGGCGCTGGTGCAATACAACTATCTCGACGCCGCGCCGGACTGAGGCGAAAACGCCTCAGGGCTGGACGGGCTGCACCACCTCTTCCAGACGGTAGCCGACCTGGTAGACGCTGCGCAGCCGAAGCCCGCAGCGACCGTCGAGGGAGAGCTTACGCCGAATACGGCTGATATGGGTATCCAGCGTTCGCGTCTGCACATCGTCCTGCAGGCCCCATACCAGCTCGAGCAGAAACTTGCGTGACAGCAGTTGCCCAGAGTACATGAAGAACAGGTTGCAGAGCTGGAACTCACGCTCGGTCAGGGCAATGGGTGTGCCCTGCAGCACCACGCCGCGCGGCGCACGAGACAGCTGGTACTCGCCCAGCGTCGTGGCGTCGCAAGCCTTCAAGCGAGTCGAGCGACGCCCCAGTGCCTTGACCCGTGCCTGCAGCTCAGCGGGGGCCAGCGGCTTATGCAGGAAATCGTCCGCTCCCGCCTCCAGCGCCGTCACCACGGCCGCCTCGTGAGGCGCGGCGGTGATGAACAGTATCGGCTGCTGCCAGGCATAACCCTCTCGCAGATGTGCCATCACCTCCAGGCCGCTGGCGTCGGGCAGGTACCAATCCAGAATCAGCAGATCGAAGGAGGCCGACTGAAGACAGCGGTGGAGATCCCCTGCCCGCGAGACCGGGATCACGTCATGCCCTTCGGCCGCCAGACAGTGGCCGATAAAATCCTGCTGATCCGGGTCATCCTCGAGAACAACGATATGCATGGCAGCACTCTGTACAAATTCTGTGTAACAAGTTTACAGCAAAAACCTTCAGGGCAACGATCGCGTTGCCCTGAACAAGAAAATCAAGCCAATCAATAACCCGCTCGCTGGCAGACGCTCACCGTCACGCCTGCGACGCGCACCTTTCACGCTGGATGATTGCCACAAATCGCTGACAACGCGAACTATTCCGCCCCTCAGCCGCCACGGCGAGCAGGGCCGCCATGTCGGCCATATATGTTTGCTTAAACACTCTGGCGCAAGTCATCAGATGCATGGCTGCCTGCTGCAGCGCGAGGAAATCGTCCACCGCGATCAGCTGCCACGCCTCGACCAGAAAATCTTCCACCAGGCGAGACAGGGGGGCCTGATCATCAGGTGCACTCCGCGATAGGCTCACCAGCGCTGTTGAAGGGACGGTGAAATGATCGTCCATGCTGGGGCCTCCTCAATCAGCCTGGCCACCACAGTATCGTGGTACCAGGCAGAAAAGTGCTCGGCATATAGCGGGCGAGAATAGAAGTAGCCCTGCGCTGTATTACACCCCATGGCTAGCAGCAGCCTGCCCTGCTCGTGGGTCTCGACACCCTCGGCGACCACGTCCAGACCGAGCCGATTGGCCAGCTCGATAACGGTGCGGACAATCGATGCCGCCTTGTCGTACGTCGTACAGTCAGAAACGAAGGTCTTATCGATCTTCAGCTGGGTAAACGGCAGCTGATAGAGCTGAAGCATAGAAGCATTGCCGGTACCGAAGTCGTCGATGGCGATATGACACCCCAGCGCCCGCAGCCGCTTGAGCTGCTCGATCGTGCGCGCCATGTCGCGAATGCCGCGGGTTTCAGTCAGCTCAAGGGTCAGCCACGTCGGAGCCACGCCGTGGGCGTCCAGGCGGCGCTGAAACTGCGCAAAGAAGTCGTAGCTATCCAGCACCGCCGGCGACAGGTTGATCGCCATATTCAGGCAGATGCCAGACCGGCGCCAGCGCATTTGCTGTGCCAGTGCCTGTTCAATTAGCAGCCAGGTCAGCGGCGTGATCTGGCCGTCCTGCTCGGCCACAGCAATGAAGCGGTCGGGCGGTACCGTTCTGCCCTGTGCATTCTGCCAGCGCGCCAGCGCCTCCACGCCCATGACTTGGCCCGTCGTCAGGCAGAGCTTGGGCTGATAGGCCAGCAGGAAGCGACCGCTTGCCATGGCCTCGCCGATATCCTCCGACGCGACCGCCTGCAGTGAGGCCTGTAACTGGGCCACAATGCGCAGCAGAACCTGGGCATCAAGCGGCTTTTCCAGCGCTCCCAGCATGGGGATGCCGCAGGAGCGACCGTACGCCACCGCCCCCGCGACGCTCTCATGCCCCGCAGCACTGAGCAGCACGACGCTGGGAGCGAAGCGACGCATCAGCAGCAGTCGAATCACGTCGATGCCGGTGACTGGCCCCAGGCGATAGTCAAGAACCACCAGGTCAACGTCCAGGCGAGCCGGCTCGCGCTCGAGTTCCGCCAACCCCGATGCGTTGTCGACCTCATGCCCCTGACTGGCCAGCAGCGCTGCCACCAGCGGCAGCATGTCCGGGTCGTCATCGATGATGATACAGCGCACTATTCACTCCAAATAAAGGCAATATTGACGCACGATATTCGTCGTTTGCCGGCGTACCACTCCGAGCGCTAAGGCGCGGACTTAAGGCAAAATACTGTACGCGCGGAAAAATCGATTGCAGAGGGCAAACCCGTCATTGTTGCAATCGTTTGCAATACCCAGGCCCCAAGACAGACAACGGCCAGTCGGCCTATGCCAGCGTAAACCCTGCGCCGCTCAGCCACATCGCCGTTTGCGCCTCAAGATCGCCGCTCGCCGCGGCGATCGTTAGCGTCGAGAACTCGCGACGCAGCGGATAGCCCGTCCGGCAGGCATCGAAGCCCGTCGCCACCCCCAGGCGGCGCAGTTCGCGGTGCAGGCTGTCATGGTCACGCCTCACGTCGTAGACGGCGCGCAGGCACAGGCGCAACGCCTCCTCGGCGTCCAGACCGGCGTCCAGGACGAGGCGCCTGACGGGGGGCGGTGGCGCGAGGTCGGCCAGCGTCAGTCGCGCCGGCAAGCCAACATGCCGGGCCAGAGCGCGATAGATCTGATGGGTGCCGCGCAGCTTGCCGTCCAGGCTGTAGCCGGCGACATGCGGTGTCGCGATGGCGGCGAGATCCGCCAGGGCAGCATCGATGTCGGGTTCGTACTCCCAGACATCAAGAACTGCGCTGACGTCGCCTTGCCGCGCCAGCCGCTGTCGCAGGGCCTGGCCGTCCACGCAGTCGCCGCGACCGGCATTGAGCAGCACCGTGCCCGGCGCCAGGGCCGCGATGCGCTGGGCGTCGAGCAGGTGGTGCGTCGCGTGGGGGCCTTCGGTCACCAGCGGGGTGTGCAGGCAGAGCACGTCGCACTCGTCGATCAGGGTGTCCAGCTCCACGAAGCCGGCCAGTTCCTCCGCGCCTTCCGCCGCCACCCGGGGCGGATCGCAGGCCAGGCAGTCGATGCCCATCGCCGTGAGACGCGCCAGCAGGCGCCCGCCCACGTTGCCCACGCCGACGATACCGACACGGCGCTCGGTCAGCGGCCACCCCTGGCGCTCAGCCAGGGTCGAAAGGCTGCCCAGCACGTAGTCCACCACGGCCTCGGCATTGCAGCCGGGGGCGCTCGCGAAGGCGATATCACGCTCGTCCAGGGCCGGCTCATCCACGTGATCGGTACCGATGGTACAAGTCCCGACGAAGCGCAGCCGGGCGGCGTGGGCCAGCAGGGCCTCGTCGATCGGGGTGATGGAGCGCACGACCAAGGCATCGGCCTCGCGCAGCGCGGCGGCATCGATTTCGCGCCCCGGCAGGCGGACCACCTCGCCCAGTTCTCCGAAACAGGTCTGCGCAGCGGGCACGTTGGCGTCGACGACGATGTTCATGGCTGACTCCTGACTTGCTGATGATGATGCGACTTGTTCAATGTGCCCACGCCCTTACAATATCACCCACTACTACTTGCGCGCCGCAGGCCTGCGGCGCCTTCCATCTCGGGAGCTGCCGTGATCGTCCGCTGGGAAACCGACCATGACTATGTGCTGGTGCATATCCATCAGGACATGTTCGGCGACTGGATCTTCAGCCGCGCCTGGGGACAGATCGGCACCCAATTCGGCGGCTTGAGGCATCGCCTGGCCGATGATCAGGCGCAGGCCATGATGTGGCTGGCCGACGAGACCACCATTCTCCACTCCCGGCACTTCCGCAAGGTGCTGGAAGTGGACGACGAGAGTCTGCAAGGCCGGGAGGCCGTCACTCAGCTGTCGCTGCTGGACTCGCTCTAGGCGCCGAGGGCCGTCAGCCCAGATAGCGCCGCCCACCGCACAGGGTCGTCCCTCTCGGCCCATCCGACGCTGTTTCCCCACTTAGCTGACGCTGCAGCCGCCGCCAGGCGGCCTCGTCGAGCCAGTCACGGTCCGCCAGCCAGTCGGCCAGGCGCTCGGGTTCCATGCCGCGATCCAGCTCCGCACCCAGCCCATCCATCAGGACCGGGATGCGCACCCCGTAGCGCACGACCAGACCCTCGTCTTCGCTGATCTCTACCCGCTCCAGCCGGTACGGCTCGGCGCAGAGCGTGACCAGCAAGGCCTCCAGCTGTTCGCAGAGATGACAGCCCAGCGTGGTATAGAGCCTCAGTCGGATCATGCCGATTCCTCCCGATGGCGGACCAGGAACACATGATGCAGATCCGGGCGGCGTTGAAAGTCAGGATCGAATGTCTTCGCCGAGATATCCTCCACCCGGAACTGCTCGGCGAGGTCGGCATCCAGCCTGAAGCGTCGCTGGTTATTGGAGAACACCAGGGTCCCTCCCGGCGCCAGGCGCGCCATGGCCAGGCGGACCAGCCGGCCATGGTCGCGCTGGACGTCCAGGGTATCGGCCATCTTCTTGGAATTGGAGAAGGTTGGCGGATCAAGGAAGATCAGGTCGAACTCGGTGCCGGCGGTCTCCAGCCAGCGCAGACAGTCGTCGCGCACCAGCCGATGGCGTCCGGGGTCGAGCCGATTGAGGGCAAAGTTGTTCCGCGCCCACTCCAGATAGGAGTTGGAGAGATCCACGCTGACGCTCTCGCTGGCGCCGCCCTGCTCCCCTGCTCCCAGGGCCGCCTGTACGGTGGCAGCCCCGGTATAACAGAAGAGATTGAGGAACCGCTTGCCGGCGGCCATCTCGCCGAGCAGCCGCCGCACCGGGCGATGGTCGAGAAAGAGGCCAGTATCGAGGTAATCGCGCAGATTGACCCACAGCCGCGCCGGCCCCTCGCGTACCTCGAAGCGCTCGCCGCTTGCCGCCTGCTTGCGGTACTGCGCCTTGCCGCTCTGCCGCTCGCGGCGCTTGATCACCACATTGCCAGCCTCGATGCCCAGCACGTCGGGGATCACCGCCAGCGCCTCGAACAGCCGCTTCTGGGCCTGAGCGGCGTCGACGGATGTCGGGGCGGCATACTCCTGCACGTGCACCCGGTCACCGTAGAGGTCGATGGCCAGGGCATATTCGGGCATGTCGGCGTCATAAAGCCGGTAACAGCGCTCGCCGCTCTTCTTGAGCCACTTCTTCAGCCGCCGCTGGTTCTTCGCCAGGCGGTTGGCGAACATCTGTGCCCCTTCGGAACGCGAGGGGGTCTCTTCCACGGACCGAGACGCGTCGGTCTCGGGAACGGCCATCAGCAGCAGCTTGGCCTCAAGGGGGCCGTTGCGCAGCGAATACTGCTTGTGGGCCCGCAGCCCGATGCGATGCCCGAGGTCCGGGTTGGCGGTGAAGACTGCCAGCAGCCAGCCGGGGAAAGCGGTCTTGACCCGCTCCCCGAGCTGGGCATAGAGGCGCACCAGCTCGGGAAGCTCGCCGAGGCGCTCGCCGTAGGGCGGGTTGGTGATCACCAGTCCGCGTAACGTATCGGGCAGTCCCTCGGGGCGGTCGAGCCCGCCCAGGGAGGCGCCCTCCAGTTCGATCAGCGCCGGCACGCCGGCACGCATGGCGTTGGCCTTCGCCGCGCCCAGCGCCGGCGGACTCTCGTCGAAGCCGTAAAGCCGCGAGCGACAGCGCTTGCGGCCGATGCTGGCCCGCGCTTCGGCCTCGCGCCTCAGTTCCCGCCAGCAGCGCTCGTCATGACCGGCCCAGCCGTGGAAACCGAAGCGCTCTCTGGCCAGGCCCGGCGCCACGTCAGCCGCCATCATGGCGGCCTCGATCAGCAGGGTCCCGGCACCGCACAGCGGATCGACCAGCGGCGCGCCCTCACGCGCCATGGCGGGCCATCCGGCGCGCACCAGCAGGGCGGCGGCCAGATTCTCCTTGAGCGGCGCATGGCCCACGTCGCGGCGATAGCCCCGGCGATGGAGACTGTCACCCGAGAGATCCACACCCAGCGTCAACCGCCCCCGATGCAGGTGGGCATAGAGGCGAAGGTCCGGCTCACGGGTATCAACGTCGGGCCGTGGCCGTCCCTCGGCGTGAAGGCGGTCCACGACCCCGTCCTTGACGGTCTGCGCCCCGAAGCGGGTATGGCGGATCGTATCGGCGCGGCCATGGAAGTCCACCGCCAGGGTCGCCCCGGCGGGGAGATGGCGACACCAGTCGATACCTGCGGCGGCGGCACGCAACGCGTCAGGGGTCTCGATGCCCTCCTCCTGCGACAGACAGAGCACCAGTCGATTGGCCAGGCGTGACCACAGGCAGATGCGGTAAGCGCTTTCGAGGCTCGCACGAAGGTGAACGCCGGCCACGGTCGTCTTGCCGGGTACGGCGCCCAGTGAGGCCAGCTCGTCGGCCAGCAACAGCTCGATACCTCGCGGGCAGGTGGCCAGAAAGTCTAGTGAATCAGGGGAGTACGGTTCCGTCATTGAGGTTCCATCAGCGCTGTGACTGGCCGGCGTGGGGATGTGTCGGGCCGGTGAACGGGGTGTTACAAATCATGGGTCGACAACTGTTGCCATCTTGAGCTAAGAATAAAGACGTAGCTACAGCACGACGCATGCGTTCCTGTCAGCGGGCCTGGACTCGTCGAGCAGCATTAAAAGGTGCTGCCATCAATGTTCTTGCCCGAAAAATGTGCCATCGGCCTTGAGCCGAATTTTCGTCGGTACCTTCATCAAGAGGTAATCCAATGAAACGACAGAAACGTGATCGCTTCCAGCGTGCCTATGTTCATGGTTACAAAGCGGGTCTTTCAGGACGCTCCCGCGATGACTGTCCAAGTCAGGATATCAATCTACGAGAATACTGGATGAGCGGTTGGCGTGAAGGTCGTGGCGATCAATGGTCAGGCATGACGGGCGTCTCCGGCATTCACAAGAATCCCATGGTGATGTGACTCCCCAGTGCCTCGGGCCAGTGCGCCTGTCGACAGAGCCGCGCCAGTGGCGATCACAACGAGCCCATGGTCAACCCCATGGGCTTTTTGATGCGCGTGCGCCACACCATCACTCGCCTGCGCAATGCGACTTGAGCGCCCGGGCACACTCCCCTACCAACGCCGGCCCATGATAGATGAACCCTGAATAGAGTTGCACCAGGTCGGCGCCGGCCGCTACCTTGGCCACCGCCGCATCGCCGCTGTCGATGCCGCCCACGCCGATGATCGGCATGTCGGGAAGCCGGCGGCGAAGTTCGCGGATCACGACATTCGAGGGCTCGAACACTGGCCTCCCGGAGAGCCCTCCCTGCTCATCGCCATGTTCGAGACCCGCCACCGCCTCGCGAGAGACGGTCGTGTTGGTGGCGATGACCGCATCGATGGCGTTGGACTCCAGGCTACTGGCCACCAGGCCAATCTCCTCGGCGTTCATGTCCGGCGCTATCTTTACTGCCAGGGGGACGCGGCGACCCGCATCACGGTCGAGCCGGCTCCCCTCCTTGCGCAGGGCACCGAGCAGCGTATCCAGGTGCTCACCGAACTGCAGGTTTCGAAGCCCCGGGGTATTGGGCGAGGAGATATTCACCGTGATGTAGTGCGCATGGTGATGGACCTTGCGCAGGCAGGTAATATAGTCGTCTGCTGCCTGTTCGACCGGGGTGGTCAGGTTCTTGCCGATGTTGATGCCGAGCACGCCGTCGTAGTGACTCGCCTGCACCCGGGCCACCAGATGCTCTACCCCGGCATTGTTGAAGCCCATGCGGTTGATGATGGCGCCGGCTCCCGGCAGTCGGAACATTCGCGGCCGCGGGTTACCGCTCTGTGGGCGCGGCGTCACGGTGCCCACCTCGACGAAACCGAACCCCAGTGCGCCCAGCGCATCGAGATGATCGGCGTTCTTGTCCAGCCCGGCGGCCAGGCCCACCCGATTGGGAAAGCGCAACCCCATCAGCGCTACCGGATCCTCGATTCGGCCGCCGCCAAGCCGCTCCGCCAGACCCAGGCGACCTGCCAGGTCAAGCCCTTTCAGCGCAGCGCCATGAGCGGTCTCGGCATCCAGGCGAAACAGCAGCGAGCGGGCGAACGAGTACATGGCAACTCCGAACAGGTGTCATGGCAAGGCACCGGAGTATAGCAGTGCCACGAACGGTACACGATGCCGCTGCATGGCAGGCCGACGACCCGGGTTGCCCACCTCGTCTGCCGAGAACCGTTCTGTGCTCTACTGTCGAAAATATCACGTCGCATGGCCAGGTGAGCCGTGTCGCACCAGCCAGGGAGATCCATATGGCCGAGACCACCGAAACACTTGAGGACCGCCTTTCGCGCATTCACCGGGCGCTGGGGGACGAGCAGTTCGATGCCGTCGACGACGTGCTGGCCGACCTGGAACCTGCAGAGATTGCGCTGCTGCTGGAATCGCTGCCTCCGGTCGCGCGGATCAAGCTGTGGGAGCGAGTCCCGGGGGAGGTCGACGGCGAGGTCCTGCTTCACGTGCACGACGAGGTGCGCAGTACCCTGATCGATGACATGGACCATGCAGAACTCGTGGCCGCCACGTCAGGTCTCGACACCACCGACCTCGCCGAGATCTTCGAGGACCTGCCTCAGCAGGTCGCCGAGGACATGCTGCGTTCGATGGACGAGCTGCAGCGCAGCCGGCTGCAGGAGACCCTCTCGTTCGAGGAGGACAGCGCCGGTCGCCTGATGCGCACCGACACCATCGCCGTGCGTGCCGACGTCAGCCTGGAGACGGTCAGGCGCTTTCTGCGCTGGAAGGAGACGGTCCCCGACAACACCCACTCACTGATGGTGGTCGACCGCAATGGCTTCTTCATGGGGGTCCTGCCGCTGGCCCGTCTGATATCGAACGACCCCGAGATGGCCGTTGCCGACCTGATGGATCATGAGGTGGACAGCATCCCGGTCACCATGCATACCCGAGAGGTCGCCACCCTTTTCCAGACACACGACCTGGTCTCGGCACCGGTGGTGGATGAGACCGGCCTGCTGCTGGGGCGTATCGTCATCGACGACATCGTCGACGTGATCCGCGAGAATTCCGAACAGGCGCTGATGAACATGGCAGGCCTCGACGAGGAGGAGGACCTCTTCGCGGCGGTGCTGCCCAGTGCCAAGCGACGCGCCGTATGGCTCGGCATCAACCTGGTCACCGCCTTCCTTGCCGCCTGGGTGATCGGACGCTTCGAGGATGCCCTGGACAAGATCGTGGCGCTTGCCGTGCTGATGCCCATCGTCGCCAGCATGGGCGGCATCGCCGGTAGCCAGACACTGACTCTGGCGATCCGTGGCATGGCACTGGGCCAGATCAGCCGCACCAACAGCAGCTGGCTGCTGCGCAAGGAGATCGGGATCGCCGCCCTCAACGGCGTGCTCTGGTCACTGGTCGTGGCGGTGCTCGCGATGCTCTGGTTCGGCAGTATCGCCATCGGCGTCATCATCGCCGCCGCCCTGGTGATCAACATGCTGGCCGCCGGCATCGCGGGCATCATCATCCCGCTGATGCTGAAACGCTCGGGCATCGACCCGGCCCTCTCGGGATCAGTGATCCTGACCACGGTGACCGACGTCGTCGGCTTCATGTCATTTCTCGGGCTGGCCACGCTGTTTCTGCTGTGACCGATGCCCGAGCTGACGCTTGCCCAGCCACCCCTGCCCTCGCCATCGGCGGGGCAGGGATTCACGACCATGACGTCAGCTCATCAGGTCTCGCGGTTGCTTTCGGCCAGATCGACCAGCTCTCGCACGGCCACCGCGAAGAGCGGGAAGCCGCCATGGCCCCCGCTACTGACCTCCTCGAGCAGACGACACCAGCGCCGGTGCATGCCTTGGTGGAGTGAGAGCCACTGCTCTACCCGCTCGGCGCAGTCCCGCGGTCCACCTTCCATCCCCAGCACGCTGGAGGTCAATGCCAGCTGCTGGCGATCGATGTCGTCGCGGAACGTCTCGCGGGCCTGAGCCTGCCAGCTGTCACGCACCTTGAGATCGGTGATCTGCTGGATCATCCAGGGCAATTCCAGGCGATCGCCGATCTCGTAGTAGACCTCGGCCACGCGCTGGGGCTTCTCGCTGGTCTGGCGCGCTGTCTGGATGATACCCAGTGCCGCATAGAGGCTACCGGCGGCAGCGACGGTGCTGGCCAAGGCCTCGGGCACGCCGGCCTCCATGAGCGCATTGCGGCGTGTTTCCCAGTTCTCGTAATCCTCGCCACGCAGACGCTTGCCGATATTCTCCTGCAGTTGTGCCAGGCGCGGTGCAAAGAAGTCGATCGCATCCTGGGTGCTCATGCCGGTGCGGTTGCGCAGGAACCAGCGCGTGGCACGCCGCAGCATGCGCATCAGATCGAGCATCATGTCGTACTGCACCGCGCACGGCACCTGGTTGTCCAGTGCCTCGATCTGCTCCCAGAGGCGTGGCAGCTGGAAGCTGTCACGCGCGACCACATAGGAGCGGGCGATCGTGGCACGATCGGCGCCGGTGGAATCGATCAGTCGGCGCACGAAGACGACGCCCATGTGGTCGACCAGGTCGTTGGCCACTTGCGTCGCGACGATCTCGCGCTTCAGCCGGTGCTCGTACATCTCGTCCTTGTAACGCTCGACCAGCACCTTGGGGAAGATCCGCTCGACGAACTTGACGATAGTCGGATCGTCGGGAACGTCCGAGGCAATCAGGTCGCCCTTGAGCACGCTCTTGGCATAGGAGATCAGCACCGAAAGTTCGGGCAGCAGCATCCCCTGCTCGTTGGCGGCACGCTCCTTCAGCACCTCGTCATCGGGAAGGAACTCGAGCTCGCGGTCGATCTGGCCAGCGGCCTCCAGCTCGCTGATGAAACGCCGGAAGGGACCGATGCCCTGCCGCGAGAGGAGCTCGGCAAGATCCAGTGCCTGGGTCTGGCGATAGTTGTCGAGCAGCACCAGGTCCGAGACCTCGCCGGTCATGTCGGCAAGCAGCTGATTGCGCTGCTTCTCGGTCATGTCGCCGCGCTTGACCACCTCGTCGATCAGGATCTTGATGTTGACCTCGTGGTCGGAGCAGTTGACGCCGCCGGCATTGTCGATGAAGTCAGTGGTGACGCGAACACCGCGTGCGGCGGCCTCCATGCGCCCACGCTGGGTCAGACCGAGGTTGCCGCCCTCGCCGATGACCCGGCAGCGCAGATCGCGGCCATCGATGCGCAGGCCATCATTGGCCTTGTCGCCTACCTGGGCGTCGGTCTCCTCGCTGCCCTTGACGTAGGTGCCGATGCCGCCATTCCACAGCAGGTCGATCTGCGCCGTCAGCATGGCGCGAATCAGCTCGTTGGGGGCGAGCTTGTCCTCCTTGATACCGAACAGCGTCTTCATCTGCTTGGAAATGGTGACGGTCTTTGCCGAGCGCTCGAACACCCCGCCTCCCTCGGAGATCAGGTCGGTGTTGTAGTCCTTCCAGCTGGAGCGCGGCATATCGAACAGGCGCTGGCGCTCGGCAAAGCTCGCGGCCGCATCAGGGCGCGGATCAACGAAGATGTGCAGGTGGTTGAAGGCACCCACCAGGCGAATCTTGTCGGAGAGCAGCATGCCATTGCCGAAGACATCGCCTGCCATGTCGCCGATACCGAGTACCGTGAACTCATCCTGCTGGGTATTCACCCCCAGGCCACGGAAATGGCGCTTGACCGATTCCCAGGCCCCCTTGGCGGTGATGCCCATCTTCTTGTGGTCGTACCCGTTGGCGCCGCCCGAGGCAAAGGCATCGCCCAACCAGTGGCCGTACTCGGCGGAAATCTCGTTGGCGATGTCGGAGAAGGTCGCGGTGCCCTTGTCGGCGGCAACCACCAGGTAGGCATCGTCGTCATCGTGGCGCACCACATCCGGGGGGGGCACGATTTCGCCTCCGACACGGTTGTCGGTGACGTCGAGCAGGGCACGAATGAAGGTCTTGTAGCAGGTGATGCCTTCCTGCTGGATGGCGTCGCGACCGCCCCCCTCGGGAAGGCGCTTGCAGACGAAGCCACCCTTGGCCCCCACCGGCACGATCACTGCGTTCTTGACCTGCTGCGCCTTGACCAGGCCGAGCACCTCGGTGCGGAAGTCCTCGAAGCGGTCGGACCAGCGCAACCCCCCCCGCGCCACCTTGCCCCCTCGAAGGTGCACCCCCTCGACGCGGGGCGAACAGACGAAGATCTCATAGGCCGGACGTGGCTTGGGCATCCCGGTGACTCGGGAAGGCTGCAACTTGAAGGACATGTAATCCTTGTTACGGCCGTTGTCGTCCGTCTGGTAGTAGTTGGTGCGCTGGGTTGCCTGGATCAGTTCCATGTAGCGGCGCAGCAGCTGATCATCGTTGAGGCTGGCAACATCATCGAGCAGCCGGACAATACGCGCCATGCACGCTTCAATCTCCCCGTCGGGCGGGCGTTGTGTCGGATCGAAGCGCAGCTCGAAGAGCGTCACGAGCTCGCGGGTGATGTCCGGATGATTGGCCAGGGTGGTCGCCATGTAGATCTGGGAAACGCCGAAGCGAATCTGCTTGAGGTAACGGGCATAGCCCCGCAGCATGGCCACTTCTCGCCAATCGAGACTGGCGCCGATGATCAGTCGGTTGAAGGGGTCGTTGTCCGCTTCACCGTTCCAGATACGCTGGAAGGCCTCGATGAAGGGCCCGCGCATCTCCTGCAGGTTGACCTCGGTGCTGGTGTGATGCTCGAGGTCGAAGTCATGGATCCAGTAGTTGCCATCGCGAGCCTGAAGTTCGTAGGGTCGCTCCCCGATCACCCTGAGGCCCAGGTTCTCCATCATCGGCAACACGTCGGAGAGCGGGATAGGCCGGTCTCGGTGAAAGAGCTTGAGGTTGACCCCACTGCCTTCTTCCTCGACCAGCCGGTATAGCGTGAGCGCCAGGGGAAGCCCCTCGTCCAGCTCGCTGATGTGTTGCAGATCGTAGACCGCGGTGCGTGCCGAGAAGTCGTCGCGATAGCTGCCAGGGAAGGCATCGCGGAAACGATCCATCAGCAGGTTGGCCTGCTCTTCGCCGAACCCCTCGATGGCAGCGCCCTGAAGGTCGTCACGCCAGTTGCGGGCGAGCTGTGCCAGCTTGGTTTCCAGGCGTCGCAGATCATAGTCCGCGGGCTGGTCCCCCTTGAAGCGCAGGATGAACTGGATCCGGGCCAGCACCGACTCGGAGAGGTAGGTGTTGAAGTCGCCAAAATTGGCATCGAGCTCCTCGCAGAGCAAATCCTGAATGCGCAGACGCAGTTCCGTGGAGAACACATCGCGCGGCACGAAGGCCAGACAGGAGTAGAACCTGCCGGAGCGGTCCTCGCGGATGAAAAGCCTCACGCGACGACGCTCGCGCATGTCGAGGATGCCCAGTGCCGTCTGGGTCAGCTCGTCGATATCGATCTGGAAGAGATCGTCGCGAGGATAGACCTCGAGGATGTGCAGAAGATGCTTGCCGTTGTGACCCTTGGGATTGAACCCGGACTTGTCCATCACCGTCTTGATCTTGCGGCGCAGGATCGGCACGTTGCGCGGCGATTCGTTATAGACGGTGGCGGTGTAAAGGCCAAGGAAGCGCCGCTGGCCGATCACCCGTCCCTGATCGTCGTAACGGTCGATCGAGATGTAGTCGGGATAGGTCGGACGATGGATCCGCGCATGATGGGCACTCTTGGCGAACGACAGCAGCTGGGGAACCAGCACGAAGTGGTCCCCCTCGACGCCCTGATCGGTGCGGATGCGCTCCTGGTATCGGGGCTGATCGAGGCGGAACACGCCCAGCTTGCTCTCGTCGATCCGATCGAGACGCTGGTGGCCGTCTGCGTCCTGGACGACGAACTCGTCGTACCCCAGAAAGGTGAAGTTGTCGTGCAGCAGCCACTCGATGAACGTGATGGCCTCTTCATGATCGGCCTCATCGACCTGTGCCGGACGCGAGGCCTTGAGCTCCTCAACGGCGGCGTGAGCCTGCTGGCGCATCGGCTCGAAATCGGCCACCGCGGTACGCACGTCACGCAAGACCTCCTGCAGGCTTGTCTCGATGTCCTCGAGCAGCGTGGGATCCGAATGGCGATCGACCTCGATGGCGATCAACGATTCCCGGCCTTGCGGGGCATCGTCCTGTTGCGTCGGGGTAACCCGCTCGAGTCGATGCTGGCTGTCGCGCGCGGTCGCCAGCACGGCATTGTGAATGGCATGTACCGTCATGCCCCGCCGGTTGAGCTCGATGCGCACCGAGTCCACCAGGAAGGGCATGTCCTCGTGGAGCACGGCGATGAAGGTGTGCGTTGACTGCCAGCCATGCTGCTCGAAGTCGGGATTGAACACCCGCACCTTGGGATCGGCCGGATCGAACTGTTGCAGAAAATGCCACACGGCGAGGGTGGCGCCATAGATGTCGTCGAGACGCCGATCGGCCAGGTCGTCGAGCGGCACCGTGGCATAGAAGTGTCGGGCAAAGG
>Ga0207414_1000570_pt1 | contig 16109 bp, 12 predicted proteins | sample PonA231FremontCA_2_FD_187269 | JGI IMG/M metagenome (GOLD analysis project Ga0207414, IMG submission 187269) | Marine sediment microbial community from Fremont, CA, USA - Pond A23 Sediment 1 (SPAdes) | ecosystem: Environmental > Aquatic > Marine > Unclassified | place: USA: Fremont, California... | reverse complement strand
CCGGAACGCCTCGGGAGAGATGCTGGCGGGGGCGACCGGCTCCGAAAAGACAACCGTTATCGAGTCGCCGTTCTGCGACGGGACGGCGCGGGCGAGGGAGGGAGGCGTCTCGTCCGGGGCGTAGACGCTGTTTTGCGTGCCGGGGGTGGCCCCGGACGCCGCCTCCGAGGACGCAAAGTTCGCGTCGGTGTCGGACGGCCCGCCCGGGTCGATCCGTTCCAGAGAGCGGCCGTCCCCCCCGCCCCACGAAGGATCGTACGGCACCGAGTCGAGGGGCGTATCGGAGGGGACGTGACGGAGGTAGACCGCATCCCCGCCGTTGTTGAGCACCGGCCAGTCGTCCGGCGTCAAGAACGTTGCGCCCGGGAACGCGGCGGTGAAGGCCTTCGGATCGCGTACCAGGACAACGTGAGTGGCATCACGCACCGTTGTGTCGGTCCTCGCCACCGGTTCGTACGATCGGTTGGCGTCCGCGAACGCAAGCTCGTCGAGCGCGATAGGCCCCCCGGAGCGGTTGTAGAGCTCGATGAATTCATTTGTCGAGGGCGACGGGGCGTAGAGGACCTCGTTGATGACCACGGCTCCGGGGTCCGGTTGTGCCGTGCCGGGGCGGGGAGAGAGGGCCCCCCCAAGCCCCAAGAGGAGAATGCTGCCCCACAGAAGTGAACGCATGGATCCGTGAGGGTCCGAGCAAGAGACGAAGGCCTTTCCGTTGAAACATTTGAATAGTAAATAACAAAAGCGTCGGGCTTGGTCAAGTCCCAGGAAAGCCTTCGAATGGAAGAGGGCCCCGTCCACAGAGTCGGAGGGGGCCTATCAGGGGGGCGTGGACCAACGGCCACGGCCGTGTGGTCGAAAATCCGTACGTCCGGTCGTGATGACGAACGAGGGTGCTGTCGTGCGTCCCAGCCGTCAGGACACGGGAATTTGGGGGGCGGGCCGGACGAGCCCATGACGCACGCGTCCTGCGGCGTCAGTGGGTTGCTTCGGGGGTTCCGTTGTCCGTCGACGTGAGGCTGGGACTGGTAGAGGGAGCCTCCGATCCCGCCCGGTCGAGGTGGTTCAGAAGCACCCGCGCCATCAGGCGAGAGGTAGGGGCGAGAGGCGTCTCGTCGAGGTCGAACCGGTGGTGATGAAGGGGGTAGCTGGTTTCCGGCCCGGACGCCGTGCCGACCCGAACGAAGCCGCCGGACACGTGCTTCAGGTAATGGGCAAAGTCTTCTCCGCCCATGCTTGACTCCGAGATCTGGTGGATCGCCTCCTCCCCGAATGTATCTCGGATGGTGGCCTCCACGTTCGCGATGGCGGCCTCGTCGTTGATCACAGGAGGAGACCCGTCCTCGAAGTCCAACTCCACGTGTGCCTTATGGAGGGACTCCATCCGGTTGGCAATCTCGCGCATGTGGGTGCGGATTGTCTCGCGGTCGTCCGGCGATACGGTCCGCAGGGTGCCGCCGAGGGAGGCCTGCTCGGGGATCACGTTGTGGGCCTCACTGCCGTCGAGCATGGTGACGGTCAGGACGCTCGGGGTGCGGGCGTCGGTGATGCGTCCGGACAGCTGGTAAAACTGGTTCATCAGCTGCGAGGCGATCCACACGGTGTCGGCGCCCTCGTGGGGGCGGGCCGAGTGGCCGGTTCCTTCCTGCCGAATGCGCACCTCGAACCGGTCGGACGAGGCCGTTGCGGGGCCGGTGATGAGTCCGTAACGGCCCACCTCCAGGGTCGGGTCGACGTGCACCGCGTACACGGCGTCGAGTCCCTCCAGCACGCCGCCCCGGATCATGAGGGGGGCGCCGCTGGGGAGGCCCTCCTCGTTGGGCTGGAAAAAGACGCGGGCCCGCCCCTGCAGTTGGTCACGGTTGTTGTGGAGCACCAGGGCGACCCCGATGGCGATGGCCGTGTGGGCGTCGTGCCCACAGAGGTGGGCGACATTGGGGGTTTGTGAGCGGTAGGGGACCTGCTTCTGGTCCTGCGTGGGCAGGGCGTCGATGTCGGCCCGGTAGCCCACAGCCCCCCCGGGGGCGCTGCCTTCGATGTCGACGTACAGCCCCGTGCCGGCGATCGGCCCGTAGACGTCGAGTCCGTATCCCTCCAGGGTCTCCCGAATGAAACGGGACGTGTTGTGCTCCTCCATTCCCACCTCCGGATGCCGGTGGAGGTACCGGCGCACGCCCACCAGCACCTGCGCAAGGGACTGGGCTTCGTCGGCCATGTTGGCGACCGGATCGGGGAGGTGAGAGCGATCAACGGGGGAGACGGAAGAGAGCATTCGGGACTGAGAGACTCGTGTGCGACGCCGACGACCCGCCCGTTCTGTAGGCACAGGACGGTTATACTGAAGCTACGGGTCGGTCCCCCCAAGAGATTCGGCGGATGCCGGTGGTCACGTGAGTCCGAGGAATTTTCGAAGCGTCCACTCGCTGGCCAGGAGGGCGAGAATAGCGATGAGGAAGAGTGACGTGCGCCATAGTTCGGCCTCCGACGACTGACGGACGACCTCGCTGGAAAACGAGTTCTGGTTGGACAGGTCTGTCGGAAGCTGATCGACCGTCTGGGGCGTGTAGGCCGTTCCGCCCGACCGGCTGGCCAGTTGGCGCATAAAGACGGCGTCGGCGCGGGGCGACTGGTACTCGATTCGGAGGGGGGCGACGGAGAACTCGCCCCGGTCCGTGCCCAAATCGGTCTCACCGAGCCGGGCCTGCGCTTCGTACTGGTACGTGCCCTCCGGCAGCGTCCCCACGTTGAGCGTATACCGGCCCTGCCCGGTCGGGTCCATGGTGTAGGGGTACTCGGTGCCGGCCGAATCCGTAACTGTCACCTTCACCGTGGCGTCCGACACCGGCTGCCGGCTCTGGTCGTACACCTGACCGGTAAAGGAGACGGCGTCCGTGCCCCCGAAGGTGGAAGCAGTGGGACGGACGCGCACCGGCGAGTCGTCCGCTTCGGTGCCGGCCCACCGAAGCAGGTTGGAGGCCAGGCCGGGCCAGAGTGGATCGGCCGCCCGAAGTTCCGACGGCAGAAGGGCCCACCGCCACACCCCATTCCCAAGAAACGCGGCGGTCCGCAGGCCCGCGCGGCGTCGGAGAACCAGGAGGGGGGCGGACGTCGTGGCGGCGGTCCCGAGCACCTGAGCGTCCGGCGTGGGCGTCCACGCGGACGCAGGCACCTGGAGGGGCGGGAGCCGCTCGAACAAGGCCCCCTCGGCATCCTCAATGCGAAGGACGGGGTGCTGCCGGGCACTCTCCACAATCCGGAAGGGGGCCTCCGCAAACGATGAGGTCGACGCGTCCGGACGGGCGGGCAGCGACGCCTCAAAGTGCTCGGTCCAGGCGGCCAGGTCCGTCTGGCGGTCGAGAAAGAAGAGGGCCGGGGTGCCGTCGTCAATGAGGGTGGCGACGCGCTGCACCACGTCGTCGGGCACGGAGGGGCTCGGAAAGCCGGCGAGGACCACTACATCGAAGGGCGACAGGTCGTCCGGCAGCGGGCCGTCCAGGAACGTTCCCTCGGGGGTTGGGATGCGGGCCGTGACCTCCGTGTCGGCGGTTCGCTCGTAAACGCGGCGGAGCGCGCTCACGTCGGGGGCGGGCGCCGCGCCGAGGAGGAGCACCTGCCGCTTGCTTTCGAGAACCCGTAGCGATGTCGACTGCGCGTTGTTGCGGGTCGTCACTTCGCCGGCAAGCTCGGGGACCCGGACGGTCACCTGCTGGAGGCCGGCCTGCTCGGGCTCGAAGGTCAGGTCCACCGACACCTCGCCGGTGCCATCCGGGAGACGCACCGGGCGTTGGTCGAGCGTGCGCCCGGACTGTTCGAGGGTGACGGGCACCGGCTGGCCGGGCCCCTCGGTGACGCTGAGGGTGACGCGGACGGGCACCGACGAGTTGAGGTAGGCCCGGTCGTTCGTCGAGACGTCCTGAACGCGGAGGTCACGCTGTCGGGCGGTGTCGCCAACGGTGACGGTGTGCACCGGAACCGGAGACCGGTCGGCCACACGCAGGGGATTTTGGCCCGTGTTGTACTGGCCGTCGGAGACGACCACGATGCCGCCCAGGTTCTCGTCCCGCAGCTCCTCAGGGGCTGCCTGGAGGCCGCTTGCAAGGTCGGTGCGCGCGCCGTCGAAGCGCAGCGAGTCGATGATCGACCCGGAAAGGGCCCGCGACGCCTCCCCGACGCGGAAGAAGCGTGCCGTCCCCGGCATCGCCTCGTCTTGGAGCGCATCGATGACGGGTCGAACGGAGGTTCGAGCCGCGTTGGGGCGGGCGGTGGAGGTGTCCCCGGCCGTCACCACCTGCAAGCTCTGGCTGTTGTCGACGAGGACGGCCAGGACCGGGGGACGCTCGGTCGACCGAAACTGTTGCAGGACCGGTTCGAAGAGCAGGAAACAGATGAGGGCGAGGGCGAGAAAGCGAAGGCCGCCCAGGAGCAGGCGCCACCCTGCACTGAGCGAAGGGACGGTCGCGCGGTAGGTCCCGTACGTAAGCCCCCCCGCCACGGCCACGCAGAGGAGAAGCAGCCAGGGGGAGTACCCGAACGAGAACGCCATGCCGCGGAGAGGTTACTTGGAGAGTGTGACGCGCCCCGTGGCGTGGTGGCCCCGGTCCGTCGTGACGACGTACCGGTACAGGCCGGGCGGGAGGCCGCTCACGTCGACTGGAAGCCGGTTCGGGCCGGGGTGCCCCGCCCGTTCGACGCGGCGCACCCTGTGCCCGAGCGCGGTGTGGAGGGTGACCCAAAGGCGCGTCGTGTGGGGCGGAGCGGAGACCGGAACGATGAGGGACGGGGCGTCCAGGGCCGTGTGCGGCGCCGATACATGGAGGGCGGCCGGCGCCGTGCGGCGCGCCTGCCATTCGGCGTAACGCACGGCCGCCTCGGCGTCCACGATGCCCCAACCGCGGGTGGTGTCGGGGGCGTGGGCCTGCGAGGCCGTCTGTCGCAGGAGCCGCCGGACGTCGATTGGGCCCAGCGCAGGGTTCACCTGCAGCATCTGGGCGACAATGCCGGTTACCTGCGGGCTGGCAAAGGAGGTGCCACTAACCCGGGCGTACTGGTCGTTCTTCCAGGCGGCGGGCACCGTCTCCCCCTGTACGACCACGTCCGGCTTGCGGCGACCGTCCGCCGTGGGGCCACGGGCACTGAAGGACGCCACTGACGAGTCGGGGGCGATGGCGCCCACCGCGATGGCCGAGTCGGCATCGGCGGGTGTGTTGACGTAGAACCAGCAGCTGTCGGGCGCGTCGCAGCCGCTGTTGCCGGCACTCACCACCACCGTCACGCCGCGCCCGGCGGCCCGGTCGACCGCTCGGGTGGTGAGGGCCGTGTCCCCGTCCAGGTCGTCCGGCCCGTAGCTGCGTTGGCCGTCGTCGAAGCGGGTGTACCCGATCGAGGCGTTGACCACGTCCACCCCGCGGCGGGTGAGCCACTCCAGGCCCGCCACGAAGTTGTCCTCCTCCACGTTGCGCTCGTACTGGGTAAACTCCGTCGTTGCCCCCCAAATGTTGGCCCCGTAGGCCGGCCCCACGAGCGAGCCGGGCTCGTAGCCGGCGGCCACGGACACGACGCCGGCCCCATGAGTCCCCCCTTGTCGTCCGGTCGTCATGTTTCGGAGCCCCCCGAGCCGATCGTTGGCCCGCAGGTGCGAAAACACGGGATGACTGAGGCCCGCGTAGTTCGCGTCCAGGAAGCCCACGTCCACCCCGCGTCCGTTCAGGCCCCGAGCCAACGGAGACCGGGCGTTGATACGAGACAAGGGCCCGGCCGCCGCCCCCAACGCGGGAGGGGACGGGTCGGTCGGTTCGGAGAGCGGACCGAGGGGGCGAAGCGAGGCCACCGGGCGTGTGCCCCGAACGAAGGGCAGCGCCGCCACTGTGGCGCGGGTGTCAGGGGCAAGCCGCGCAGAAACGGCGTGGAGCCAGCGACTCCGGACAAGCGGCCGCACGCCGAGGGACCGGAGGCGGTTCAGGAACGCCGGCGCGACCGGTCGGGCCGCGGACGCACCGCTGGTGGGGGCAGTCTCGGAGGGACGATCCGCGAGGAGGATCCAGTATTTGTCCGTGGACGTGCTGTCGGCGGGGCGGGCCTCAGCCAGCTGCACGGTGCAGAGCGCGCCCAGGCAGGCCGTGAGGGCCAAAAGGGAGAGGGGCCGGACCGCTCGCGCTAGGGGGCGAGACAGGGGGCCCAGAGGAAGAATGTCTTCGAGGGCGGACGCACGTGACTCACACATACAGAAACACCATGAACCCCAGAAAGGCAATCACCATGAATGCCCCTTCCACCCGAGTAATTTTTTGGTCCCACCACGTCAGGGGCACCAGCAGGGCACAAAAGCCCAGCATCACAGGAAAGTGTAGGCGGATCGTTTCCGGATCGACCGTAATGGGCTCGACAATGGCCAGCGTCCCCACTACGAACAGTACATTCAAGAGGTTGCTCCCAATCACGTTGCCCACGGTCATATCGACCTCCTGCTTCAGCGTCCCCACCATGGAGGCCGCCAGCTCGGGCAGGCTGGTGCCAATGGCCACCACCGTCAGGCCGATCACGACGTGGTCAATGTTCAGGACATCCGAGATCGCAAGGGCGTTGTCGACCATCAGATGGGCCCCGAGCGTGAGCCCCCCCATGCCGCCAATCACGTAGACGGTTTTGGCCAGGGTTGAGAGATCAGGATCGGCGGCGTCCAGCTCGCCCTCCATGCTCTCCAGAACAGTGCCTCTGGTGGTCCGGTGGGCGTCGTAGAACACGTAGGCCGCGAGTCCCGAGAGGAGGACCACCATCAAGACGCCGTCCCGGGCCCCAATCACACCGTCGAGGGCACAGAGGTAAAAGAGCACCATCACGCCGAGCATGACCGGGTACTCACGTCGCAGCACCTCCGGCGTGACGGCGAGAGGCAGCACCACGGCACACGCCCCGAGGATGAGGGCCACGTTGCTAATGTTGGAGCCGATGATGTTGCCGATGGCGAGCGGGGACTCCCCCGAGATCAACGCAAATACGTTGACCAGATACTCCGGCATCGACGTGCCGAGGGCGACCACCGTCAGGCCCAAGATGACGGGGCGAATGCCGTACTGTAGGGCGATGCTGGAGGCGCCCTGGATGAGGCCTTCGGCGCCCAGGTAGAGCAGCAGCAGGCCGACGAAGAAGAGAAAAACGTATAGGATCATGCAGGGCTACTCGGGTGGATCGCCGACCGGGGCGGGGATTCTGCCGATGGACCGGTGAGCGCATGGGGGCGCAACCGGTTGGGCGTCGGAGACGATTCGCTGAGGAGCGGCATTCGTCGGCCCGATCGATGGGGAGTGGGAACGTCCCCGTTGCGGTCCTGACGTGGCGGCGGGGGCATTCGGGCTGAGTCGACGCTCTACGAGGGCTTACGAGGCGTCGAGCAGGGCACGCCCCCGAAACGAGCCCGGTAGCAGGGCCGATGCACTGGAGCGCTCAGGGTCAGCGTCATGCCGATCCATCCAAAGCGTCGCCTCGGGCGCGAGTTCCGCGAGAAGCTGCCGGCACGCCCCGCACGGGGTGCCCTCGGGGTCCTTATCGCACGTGAGGTAGAGGCGACGCGGCGACGGGAGTGCGTACGACTGCATCGTGCCCAGGACGTTGCGCTCGGCGCAGAGGATCCGGGCCCAGTCCGGGTGCTCGACGTTGACGCCCGGCACGAACGGCCCCCCTTGGGTCTCGAGAACGGCCCCGACGGGGTACCCGGAAGACGGCACATGGGCCCGCCGGGACACGCGGCGGACCGCCTGCAGGCCGTCCTCCGTCCCGTCGATGGACACGTCGAGGCCCGGAGGCAGCACGGCCTGCATGGCGGGCAGCGCACCGTTCCCGCCCGCACCCCGAACCCAGGCGTCGTCGGCGGCCGGCTCGAAGGGCCCTTGGGGCAGGTCTTCGACATAAAGGGCCTCCTCCCGTCGGAAGGGGCGTGAGAGGACGAAGGCCACGATCGACGGCTCGTGCCCGAGGGCGACGGCCGTGGTGTAGGCGTTGAGCAGGGCCGGAATGGTAAGGGAGTAGGAGGCGCTCTCCAGGCGCACCCCAGGGACCCAGCGGCCGTCGTCCAACAGGAGCACGGCCGCCGTCGGCGCGTCGGAAAACGGCACGTGGGCGCGGGGCAGAAGATCGCGCGCCCGGCGACGAGGCGGGTCGAGGGCGGAGTCGGGCGGGGGCATAAACCGCGGGTGGGATCCGAAATTGACAAATTGGACCGGTGGGAATCGGTGAAAACGGGAGGAGGTTCCGGTTTGGACGAGAGACAAACGCGGGGCGACCTTTCGGTCGAATCGGCTGGTGCTTAGACTTAGGTCCAAATCATCTCTGCCGCAACCCCACGCCGCCGCATGCCCGATGAGCCGACCGAACTTGCCGTAGGCGAGAGCTTTGTGACTTCCGAGGAGGGAGACGACCTCCGGGTCGAGACGACTCGTAGCGAAGAGCATCTCTTCACGACGACCTACCGAGACGCCGAGACTGGCACCCTCCGTCTGGCCCTGCAGGTGGACATTACGACCGGCTCCGCGGCCATCGACCCCCGAAGCTACGACGCCGACTTCTGGACGCTCGTGGTGGAGGGGCTTCCCCGGCCCGACCTAGATCTGCAATCGGCCCTCGCGTCGGTCGAGGAGCCCGGCATTGAAGTGGACACGGGCCGGCGCGAGCTTCACGTTCAGTCCGACGATGCCTGATCGTTGTGCGGGCCTGCTCCCGCCTCACCCACCGGCCGCGCGTCCCCCTGCGACCCCTTCAGCGCACCGCGGGCGAAGGCCCATCGCGGCGGGGACACGAGCGTCCAGTCAGGGGGCCCTTGAGCCTCCCTCCTCCGCAATCACGTACGCGTCCCCTCCAGGCATCGCGACGAGAAGAATTTGTGGAAGAAGGCGGGACGACGCGAGGCGACCCATGTAGCGGTACCGCGGCGTGCCCCACCGGGGCTCCGCGGCAAAGTAGCGATGCTTGGTGACGCGCACCTCTGTCGCCTCGGCCTCGTCATTCAACGCTCTACGGGTGGCCGTGGAGGGCGGAAAGAGGCACATCCCGACGGTTCGTCCCACCGCAACCAGTTGGATGGTCTGACGCATGCAGGGGGGGCTGTGGCACGAGAGGACGAATCGCCTGGAATGAACGGCGATATCGACGGAACGGTGCCGGGGCCGTTCCCAGGACCCGGTCGCGCATTTCCCCGTCCGGATTCAGAAATGATGGGGAGACGTTACCGGTTTACAAGTCTAAAAAGCACTCTACATTTTCGGGACTTCCGGTGTAGGTTAAGGCTTTCAACTCTATTACGTTTTGCTACCACGATCCCGGAGCAATTGTACTGACGTGTCGTGTTTCGGGTACTTGCATGTGACACTGCGTTTGAGCTTCCGTCGGTCCAATTCCTTTGAATCCGGGCTGACTGGGATTCTCCTGCATGACGCGTGCTGCCGTGTCCTGCCGTGGATGCACCCCGCATCGGCACGGCGCGACGGTGTGCTAATTCCAGCAGCCTGCCAAATACCTCGTCGCCGTGAGCCGATTCCCCCGAAGCCTCTTTCTTGCCGTCCTGTCCCTACTTATCGCAGCGCCCGCCGTCGAGGCGCAGACGCTGAAGCACGACTTTCAGCGCGATGGGGAGGAGTATACGGTCTACCTCCGCATTGAAGATCAGTGGATCGAGACGTGGCGTGTGGGGGAGGAAGGGAACTGCATGATGTACCCGTCCTCGGTCCAGTACGAGAACGACAAAATTCGTTTTCGGCAGGGAACCGAGTGGAGGGTGAACCGGGTCGACGCGGAGACAATGGACATCACGTTTCCGGAGGGCCGGACCATCACCTACCAGGAGACCCAGCGCGACCCTGCTGTCCTCTGCAACGCCACCGACGGGGGCTCCGGCGACGAAACCTGATGCGATGCCCCGTGACGCCCCGCATCCAAAGAGGGCACGCCGGGGGATGGACCGCGCCGGGATCGGCCCTCCGGGTCGCGGGTACGCCGAACGTCCTCACCGGGTCCCTGCACGAGCCCGAGCCCCCCGCCGTCTCAACCCTCCTCGGAGTCGTCCGGGGTCTCGGGGGGCTGAAGCAGCGTCCACAGGACGTACATGGCCCCGAAGCCGAGGCCGAAGACGAGCACAATTCCAAGTGTGATGGCGACGAGACTGACAAAGGCCAGCGTCATGGCATTGGTTGTGTCAGGGAGAAAGTCCTTGCGTCGGTTGTGTGAGGGCCCTTGTGTGGGGGCCCTCCGTTCGTGTTCGATGGATGCGCTTCCGGGAGTGGGGCAGAAAGAAGCTACTCTCGTGGGGAATCCGACCCGGCGCGACGTTCGCCGTCGACGTACGGGTCGGCAATGGTGCCCGTGGCCCACTGAAAGGTCGCGAGGGCCTTCAGGGTGCTAATTTGGGCGGCGATGAACTGCTTTCGGGCCTTCGCCAGGGACTGCTCCCGCTTGTTGAGCACGAACAGCGTGCCCTGTCCTTGCTCGAAGCGCCGCTGCTCCAGCCGCCGAAGTTGTTCAGCGAGCCGCTCGTTGCGCTGGGCCGATCGGGCCCGGCGGTGGGCCTGAGACAGGGCGGCGAGGGCGGACTTCACGTCCGCCCGCACTGTTCGCCTGGCGATGTCTTGTTTTAGTTTGAGGTCGCGCAGCGCAATTTCGGTTTTCTCCACCTCGCTGCGTCGGCTCCGGGAAAAGAACGGCTGGTCGACCTCGAAGCCCACCTTGACGTCCGAAATGTTCAGTGGACTGTCCGTGTACGACACGGCCTGGGCCTCAAGTTTAACCTTGGGGCGGAGCCGCTCCTGCGCTAGCCGCTGCTCGATCTCCGTCTTCTGGCGCTTGAGGTCCATCACCCGCAGCATGGGGCGGCGCGCGAGGGCGGTCGCCACGGCATCTGCCCGTCGGGTGGTGTCGACAGGGGCGGGCATGTCCAGGGCCGGGGGCGCGTAGCGGAACGTCGCGGGGGAGCCGTCTTCCGCCCACAGAAACGTGGCGAGCTTGATGCGCTTCTCGCGGGCGGTCCGTCGCGCTTTCTCCAGCGTCGCCTGTCGGCTGGCGGTCGTCCGGGCCGCATCGATGCTGTCGACCGCCGGGATTTCGCCGGCCCGCGCTTTTTTCGTGACCAGGGCCCGGCGCCGCTCCGCCAACTGGAGGAGCTCACGGCTCACCGCCAGGGTCTGGCGGGCCTTCACCCAGTCCCAGAAGGCCCGAGACGCCTTCAGCAGCAACCGGTTTCGTTTTCTGGCCTGCAGGGCGTCGGCCCGACGGGGCGCCAGCCGGGCCTTATCGAGCGCGGCGCGGGACTTGTCGGTCCGGAATCCCCCGAGCGGCGCGAACGAGAGGCCGAAGCGCGTCTCCCCCACCCGGGAGGTCTTTACCGACGGGTCGATGCTGGAGCCAAGCCCACGGCGATAGTCGAACTTGAGGGTCGGACTCGCCGGCAGGTTCAGGGGCCAATTGACCCCGCTCCGTAAGACATTCAGCTTGTCCTTTCCGTCCCGCGTCTTGTACGCGTAGCCGGACACGAGCGCCGGTTCGAAGCCGCCCCGGGCGCTCAGGACTTGGGCCGCCGCCCGGTCGTCTTCCAACCGGTTGGCCCGCGCGGATGGACTGGTCGCCAGCACCCGGCGACGGACGTCATCCAGGGTGAGCACCGGGCAGTCGTCCGACGACGGGCAGGGGACGGTGGCATCTGGGGGGCCGCTTCGCTCCGGCGCCCCAGAATCTTGTGCCTGGGCCGCCGTCCCCATCAGGACGACTGCGAGGATAACGACAAAAACGCGAACGGTCATCCGTATCGGGTGTGGTGGGACGTGTCGAATCGTCGCGGCATCCCCGGTCGACTACTTCGCCGGGGCCGTGCCTTGCTGCGTGGAGAGCTGCGGGGGAAGGCCGTTCATGCGGCGCCAGATTTCGTACCCGAGCGACACGCTGGACAGCAGCACGGAGCCCTTCGCCGGCGCGCCCTGGCGAAGGTATTGGGGGCTCGGCCAGCTGGGATTTCCGGCGGACGTGTCCGGCACGACCAGCATCCGGAAGCGCCCGGAGCCGTCCCCGACGGGATCGATGAAGCGAACCGTTCCCGCGAAGGTGCCAGTGGAGACGTCGGGCAGCCCCGAGAACTGGAGGGCGGGGAATCCGGAAAATTGGAGCTGGACCTGCCGGCCCGGCTCAATGAGGGAGGCGCCGATGCTGCTCACGAAAAGCTCTGCGGCCCGGTCGTCCGTGTTGGGGGCCACGGTCGCGAGCGTCGTCCCCTTCTTCACGATCTGGCCCGGTCCCACGCGGTTGATGCTGGACACCGTTCCGCGAATGGGGGCGCGCACGATGGCATTGGAGGCGCGTTCGCGGGCGTTGTCGACCTTGCGGCTGAGTGCCGCCTGCTTGGCCGCCAGCTTCTGCTCCTTCCGCTCCACGTTGAGGCGGGCCGACTCGACCGCCCGGCGCGCCGCGGCCAGGTCCGCGGCGGTGGCGACCGAGTCGGTCCGTGCCTTTCGAAATTTGAGGCGGGCGGTCTCCAGGTCCCGGACGGACGAGATCCCGTCGTCCTGCAGGTCCTCGATGCGGGCCAGCCGGGTGCGGGCCGTCGAGACGCCCAGGGTGGCGTTGCTGACCTTCTCTTCGGCGGACCGGCGTTTCTGGCGGGCCTGGGCAAGCTTCTGGCGGGCCCGCTCTACCTCCAGGCGCAGCCCGTTGAGTGTACGGGTCCGTTGGGCGGCCACCCGGTCCGCAAACTGGTCGTCCAGGTAGGAGGAGCCCAGATCCTCCAGAACCGCGACGGTGTCCCCCTTTGCGACCTCATCCCCCTCGACGACGTGCCAGTCGGCGACGCGGGCCGAGATGCGGGATTCAACGGTCCGGGGGCGGGCCTCCGGGGCGTAGGCCGTCACCGTCCCGCTGCCGGAGACCGTCTGGCGCCACGGGATGAACGCCAGGGCGATCCCCAGGGCGACGAGAAAAAGTGCCGAGACGACGAGAATCGAGCGCGTGATTGCGGGGGACTGTGCCGCCTGCAGGGCACTTGTGCGTCCCAGGTTTGCGGGCGCGTCCATCTCCGCCGTCGGCTGCAGCCATTGCCGCTCCTGAGAAGGAGGGCGTGCATCGGGGGCGGAGGGGTCCGAATCGGGCCGGTCAGCGCTCATGTCGGGCAAACGTGTGGGCCGGGAGAAACAGATGAATGATGGGGGGCGCCCAATCGGGCCACGAGGAGGCGGGAGGCACCAGGACGCGCCGGTTAGGACGGGACCCCGTCTCCCTGCACCGTCGAGACGAGGCGCGGAAAGTGGCGCCGCAGGAAGTCGTCGGACTCGCCGTTCAGCTGATCCGCCGCGCCCCGCCACACGATTTCGCCCTGCTCCAGCACGAGTACCTGGTCGGCCCGGCGCACGGCCGTCGGGTTGTCGTCGGCCGCGGAGACGATGGTCCACGCGTCGTGCCCGTACAGGCGGTCGGCGAGGGTCTGCTTCACCGGGTCCTCGATGCCGTTGAACGGCTCGTCCAGAATCAGCAGTCGGGGATCCCCGATCACCGCCCGCGCGATCATGATGCGCCGGACCATGCCCTGCGGCAGCCCGAGGCCCGCGGACGTGATGGGCGTCTGCAGTCCGTCGGGAAGGTCCAGGATGGCGTCTTCGAGGCAGGCCAGGTGGAGGGCCTGCTCCACGGCGGCGTAGCTCAGCGAGCGGCCCATGGTGATGTTCTCCTCCACCGTGCCCTTGAACAGCTCGTCGTTGGACAGGGCCAGGCCCACGACGCTCCGGTATGCCTGCGGGTCGAGGCGGGCGATGTCGTGTCCGTCGAACGTGATCTGTCCCTGATCGGGGGTGTGCATCCGCACGAGGGCCTGCGTGAGGGTCGTTTTGCCGGCCCCGCTGTCCCCGACGATGCACAGGTGGTCGCCCGGCGCTACGTCGAACGAAACGTCACTGAGTGCCGGCGAGGCGTCCTCGTACCCGATGGTCACGTTGCGCACCCTAAGCGGGGCGGGGCCGGAGCCGGAGGGCACCTCCTCCCCGCCGACCTCCTCCAGGGGCTTCTCGGTCACGTGCAGGATCTTGCTGATGGCCGTTAGCAGGTCGTAGCCGGACGCGAACAGCTGGACCAGGTTGAAGCCGTTGTTGGTGAGGTATACGATCAGGAGCTCCGCGGCGACGAACTGGCCGAGCGTGATGTCGCCCTGCGTGACCAGGTACCCGCCGATTCCGAGGGCGAGCCCGACGATGATGGCCCGGAAGGCCGCCGCGGCCGCGAGCTGACGCCCAAAAATGCGGAAGTGGTTGCCGCGCGCCCGAACGTAGTCGGAGGCGAGCCGGTCGGTGCGGTCGTGCACGTACGACGGCGACCCGTTCAGCTTGAAGCTCTGCTGACACCGGGCGAGGTCTTCCAACCAGTGGGCGGTGGCGTACTTGAAGCTCGACTGTTCGATGCTCGTTCGCAGGCCGCGTCGTCCCAGGCCCCAGATGAGCACTGGGGTGAACAGGACGGCCATCAGGCCGACAATTAGGAAAAACGAACTGTAGACCGTGAGTAGAATGAGGCTCACCAGCGCGATGAGCGCGTACACCATCCCGTCGAGGAGAATTTTCGACAGGCTCTTCTGCATCGAGACCACGTCGAAGAACCGGTTGACCAGGGCCGGGCCGTACTCTCCTTCCAGCTCCGACCGTTTCATGAGGGGCAGCCGGTAGGCCATCTCCATGGAGGTGGAGGCAAAGAGGCGACGCTGCAGCATGTCCACCGTGTAGTATTTCAGGATGTCGAAGCCCCCGTACAGCAGGAGCCCCACGGTGATTGCGACGCACAGCACCACGATCTGATTGGTGAACGTCCCCAGCGACACCGAGTCGATGATGCCCTGCGACGCGAGGGGCACCGTGAGCGAAAAGATGGCCACCATGGCGGCGTAGACCGCCACCGTGACGAGGTCCTTGCCCTCGTCGCTGAGTAGGCTGAGGAGACTGGCGAAGGTCTCCTGGATGTTCTCGCGGTGGTCGTGCGGGTCGTGGATGTATTCCGCCGACCGGATGCCCGAGCCCGACGAGGACTGCCGTTCGCTGTCGAGAAAATGAGGCGTTTCCCCTTCGATGTGGAGAAACGACACCGTCCCGTCGGGCCCAGCCAGGGCGTCCGGGCCCACGCGTCGCACCTCGTCCTGCCCAAAGCTGCGGACGGACAGGACGCTGGCGCGGGTCTCCTCAACCACCCCCAGACTCCGGTCCGGCATGAGCACCACATCGCCGGGGGCTGCTTCCTTCAGCACATCGGAGGGCGACAGGGACTGGGGCTTCATTACCAGTCCACGAGCGCGGCCGTAGTCGGCCAGAAGGCCGAGGATGGTGTCCGGGGTGACCGTCTTCACCTGCAGAAACCCGCGGAGGCGCTCGGGGCTCACGTCCCGGTCCACGCGCCGCTGGACGACGCCAAACGCCTCGACAGCCTGTTCGGTCAGCGATGGGTCCGCAGAGGCCGCCCCGGCTTCAGGGACTGTTTTCGACTGGTCGCTGAGGGCTCCATCACCGCGTTTCGGCATCGGGCTGGGCTGTGAGGCTGGGGGACGTTGACATAACTGGTCTTTTGGAACAGCGGTACTATCGACGCTCTATCAAATTGATCTGAAAAAATGACGTAACGGCCGGAACGTGACGGTATCGTAAGGTGCCGGGGCCTGGTTGGGCGGCTGTCTCCCGCGGGGCCGGATCCGTGGGGGCGTGCGGCCACGGGGCCCGGCTCGCCAATGCACTCCCTGCTGCGAGGCATTTCCGCCTCGGGCACAGGTCCTTCCTGGGCACAGGGCCTGGCCCATCCGTTATTTTGTCGCTGCGTCGGCGCGACTGAGCGCCCGAACGTGTTGGGCGGGAGCCGTGGGCGGGCTGTACCGGAGGGCGCGAACCAGATCCCGTCGAGTGCTTATACTAGAAAATCCAAATCGCCGGGGTGGCGGAATTGGTAGACGCAACGGACTTAGACAAATGAGTGCTGGGGCGGAAACGCCTCACGTAGATCTGCTCAAAGTCAGGGAAGCCTTTTGACTGGTAATCCTGAGCCAAGCCCGACCTCGGGAAGGTGCAGAGACTTGACGGGCAGCACCTACGTCCGGCCGGATACGGTGAAGAGAAAGTCCAGACCAC
>Ga0207414_1000569_pt1 | contig 16115 bp, 14 predicted proteins | sample PonA231FremontCA_2_FD_187269 | JGI IMG/M metagenome (GOLD analysis project Ga0207414, IMG submission 187269) | Marine sediment microbial community from Fremont, CA, USA - Pond A23 Sediment 1 (SPAdes) | ecosystem: Environmental > Aquatic > Marine > Unclassified | place: USA: Fremont, California... | reverse complement strand
AGGCTGCCCAACCTCGAATGACGAGGTGTTGATGTCGCCCACGTTTCCGTAGGTTGTAATGTAGCCTGTAGCCCCTGCCACAATGGATTCAGTAGCAAGGCCAATCGTTTTTCCGGCAATGTTATTGTCGGCATTGGTAGCAAGTCTGACTTCTACGTTTGGCGATTGACCGGCAGCCCCCGATACATATACGGCTGCACCGTTTGCGATGGTTGAACCTGTTGGGTTCTTGGCACGGAGTAGGAGTTCTCTACCGTGTTGAAGGATAACGTTAGTTGAGTATTTGGTTTCAAGCACTTGAAGTGTGTTGTTCCACCTTGTATCGCCCTCTGTGTTCAAGGTTCTGCCATTATCTCTATAAGATACTTTACCTACGCTATCAAGTGAATACCCATCTATATCCCAATCACCTTGAGCGCTCTTAGATCCATCTCTCCAAAAGAAATCATCGGACGCTTTATTCTCTAATATACCAATATTGGTTTTATTTTTTTCAATTTGGGAAATATCGGCATTGAAGTCATTAAGAAGTTGGTCTACAAGGTTTTGTAGAGCGATAATCTCCTCTTGTGTAGTTGATGGGTCAACATTTATATCCTCGTAATCAGGTTCGATTGTAGGGAGGATTGCAAGGTCTTTAACCTCACTATTTGTTTTATACCATCTATCACATATATCTGGGTCTTCGTCATTAAACTTGGTACACTTGACTACGTTAAGACTGAAGGGGAGGTTATCTGCATATAGACTTGACATGATATTAAGTACAGTAGAAGGGATTAGGAAAATCCTTTTATACCATATTTCCCCCACATATTGGGGGTTAATGCCATTATCTGTAGCAATCTCCTCTGTTATCTCAACCTCGTCAACACCTTCAAAGTCATAGTCAGACAAGTCTGGGTTAACTGTTAGGAAATCCTCAGCCATATACGTTTTATACGTTCTCGTATACTTATTGTTCGGTAACCTCAAAGTCACACCGATTGAATAGGTAGGATCATAGTTTGATATAATCTCTATCACGTTAGAGGCGTTGTTATACCTCTCAACCCTACCGTAATCAATGTTGGTGATATCTGAGAATTGTAAGTACATAGTGGTTCTATTCATCTGCTTTCACCCACTCTTTTAATAATTCAACGATATAAGTAAGGGATACAACCCCGAAGAATATGGTTATCGCTATTCTCTCTCCTCTGATATCGTTAATCGAATTCCCTATCTTGCTATAATAATGCCAAGTAATCATTAGAAACGCAAATAGTCTAACACCTATTATTCCTACGTTTTTCATTTCTTATCACTCGTATCTTTTTTAGGGGTGAACTTAATCTTTACCCCTTCGTTGGTACCCACTTTATTTGTGAGTCCTTTCTTTTTGTCACTCATACGAATCACCTATCTTTCTTTAAATTTATTATACTATAGTTACTGTGATTTCTTCAATGGTTAGTGGTCCCGGATATTGGAAACTCTTTTCTGTAAAATTGATATAGAACGCTGCCCCGTCAAAAACACCTATGGTTATTTGGCTCGCCGTAGGCAACAATGTTTTACCTGTATCCGGTTGTAACTGAACGGCATTTAAACGAAGACCCTCTGTTAATTTAAGAGTATTGCTATCCACAGTCCAATTAACGTTACTGCCATCAATGCTTGTTGCTGGACTAGAACTAGACCCGTTTGTGATAAAATCAGACGAACCAAACGAAAACATTTCGGTTCCCGATAGACCCGTTGTAGCAAGATATTCTCTTCCTATTTCTGTTATACCACCATTTGTTGCGGGGTCACTTGGCCCCGTAAATTGAACCCATAAATCTTCCAAGGTAAAGGTTCCGTCATATTGAAATGTATATGCAGGTGATACGGAAATAACCCAAATATCAGTTGTCGAACCCGACACACCATACTGTAAAACTACCTCGTCAACCGTGTCTCCGGCAGTAACAGAAAACTCTAACGGTGCGTCCGATACACACCTCCCTGAATTTTGTGCGTCATGGGAAAAAGTAGCGCTCGAGTAGTCCACTTCTATTCCGTTACCTTTCACTTTAACTAGGTTTAATTTGTTGATGAGTCCTTCGTTAAATGCGTTTGTTCTTCCTGCGTTTGTTATTGGCATTTTAATGCCCCCTTATTTTTTAGTTGAATATAGCTGTTAAATCTGTGTCTTGTGAAATGTTGAAGCTTAGTACTTGGTTTGTGTTTCCATCAAGTGAAGATACGTTGCTTTCCCAATGCGAGAATGAATACCCACTAAAGGGTTCTGCCTGAACGAAAATGCTTCCGCCTTCTTGATATGTGCCTTCGTCATCGCCTATGATTTGACCAGGCCCCTCCGCTTGATAAGTAAGCTCATACAACGTCTCTGGTGTAAAGTCGCTATCGGTAGGTACGTTATCGGTTGTGTTGACTATCTTCTCTTCTGCGTAAATACTAGGGGATACAGAGACTGACTGAGTATCGCTTTCTGTTACTGTTATGTCGAATTCAACAACAGAGTTGTCATGCGATGCCGTATTAACATTCTCTTCTTCGTTCACTATATTCTCTTCAGTAAATACACTCTCAGTGTATATAACGCTAGTTATATCGTTCTCTTGAGCGGTTAAGTGGAATGTTGCATTGCCAACTTGGCTATCAGTTGATACATTGATTGATTCATTAACCACGTTCTCTTCGGTGAATACACTTTCTGAGTAATCTGTAAAGGCAAAGTCGTTAGCTTCAATACTGCTATCGTCTGCGTCGATGAACTTATAAGTAACGCCCGTTCTATTTCTCTCAAAGTCAAATACAAGTCTATCCATTGATGTGTCATTGACTATTAGGAATGTTTCTCTACCGATACCTGCGATAGCGTAACTTACCGCCTCACTTGGAATTGTGTTGTTAACATCTATGTAGTAGTTATCATAATTTATTGAAATGTCCGAATCTTGACTGCTCAGATAGTCTGTGGGAAGTTTTTCCTTGTCTCTTGAGCCTAACTCCCTATCGTAGAAGAAAACCGTTAAATCGTCGTTATTCGCTAGTGATATTAGTTTATTCCTGCGTGGTAGGTAGTTCCCTACAATGATATCCGGTGTAAGGGATACAAAGTGATAGATTAGAGATAACGCAATCTTCTCTCGGTTATCTTTCATTAACCTTATGTTACCTTCTACTTGTTTAAAGGCATCAAGATTATTTGCGCCACCCGTTGTCTCGAACGGAATGACTATTGGATTAGCGTCACCCTGTTTCACAAACTCTGCATAAGAAACAAGAGCGCCGTCTTCACTGGGGTCGTAATCCGTAAAGGCAAAGTCCAAGTCTGTAATCCTACCATCTTCATCTACATACATAGCGGGAATTTGCTCGTATCTTGATATGGAGTTTGAAAACAAACCGTCACTAGGGTATGCTTCTGAGTCCGTCCAACGCACTATTCTTTGAATGTAGTACCCTGCACTACCGTTTTCATTTATGTTAAAGTGTAGGTTTATTTGATTGCCACCCGCATAAGGCGTAAACGGAATGTATAGGTAAGGCGTTGTGTATGTTGTATCCTCAACTGTTAAATCAAGTTGTGCCCTCACCACCGCTTGTCTTAGTGGCTTGTAGTTAACAGGAATTATTGGGTTTCTGTCAAACGTTGTAAGTATTTTCGCTGTTGAGTTGTTTTGTAAAGTAATAGAGTTGTTATCACCAGATACTTGTTCGTTTTGGCTTACTCCGTCAATCTCGATGTATTCTTCAAATAGAGATCTCCGCTCAACAGTTCTACCCGCTTCACCAATTTCCCATTGTCGTTCTTCGCTATCAATACCCGCATACTGATTTCGTTTATTAAATCCTTTATTAAGTTGGTACACGGCACGAAGATGGTCTTTAAAGAATATAATTTCTCTTTGAGTTAGGATAAAGCCGTTTAGGTCTATGTCGCCCAAGTCAAGTAAATCGTTACCACTTTTAACGACATCTACGGCTATCATATCCGCTAGTCCAAGTCTATCGACAAGGCCTTGGTTTTTGTCCAAGTATCTAGGAACGTCTACAATTTTCATGTTTTGGTTACCGCTGAGTATGGACTTATAAGGTGTGTCGGATATACCAGACACTTCAATACTAGTTCTAACGGTCGGTTTAACCGCTTGGTATTCTACGTTCATAGATAGTTCGTTGTTGTTTATATCAGAAGTTGTCGGTGACAACCTGTTTATCAAATACCTGTTTTCTGGCCCGTCATCCGTCGGCCTTGTACCTGTAAGAATTAATAAGTCATCAGTATCTTGATAATCATATTCGTAACTCCTTATTTCTTCGTCTTCAGGAACAAATCTTATGTCTCCACTTTCATAACCCAGATACCACGATCTGTCAAGCGTAAGGTTAAGAGCCTCATAAAGCGTAAAGAAGGTTTGTATTTTAGGAAGTCTAACGTTCTTGTTGCCGTAGGTGTAAACCAAAGAGGTGTTTGCATAAAGTGTATTAGGGTTATTTCTTACCTCTTGGATGCCACTAGCTACGTCAAGCCTTTCCGCTTGTTTGTCTTCAAGCAAGGCATCTTCGATGATTAACTCTTTAACAACTTCTTCTTCGCCTTCGTACTCAAATTGTTGCGTATCATAATTCCATTTTTCATGAACAACCTTGAAATTAGCTAATGTATTAACTCGAATACCTTTGTAGATAGGGTTTTGAGTGGGGATAAATGCGTTAGTATAATCCCAAACTGTATCTTCTGTTCTCGATGTCGTATACGTTCCTACGCTTGGAGCGGTTTCAATGTTTACTTCTCCTCTGCTTGTAGTTGACACGGCGTTCATAATTGCCGATTCTATATTGGTTGAATAATTCTCTATGCTTCTATTAAGCGTACGGTCTACGAAGTCCTTATCAATTTCGCCTTTCCTCTGGTTAAATAAGTTGAGGTGTAGGCGTTCCTTATAGTCAAGATACACATTAGCGTCTAAGTATGAAACAACTTCGTCTAAAGCGTCTCTAAGCGTTCCACTGAGGTTGAACTCAGGCGCTATAACGTCTTCAAGTATTTGTTGTGTGTCAGGTGGTATCTCGAAGATTTGTTTATCCGTAGGTTCGTCAGAACCGTCAAATTCACCGCTATCTCTAAGCGGAACGGTGTCTCTTAGTATCTTAACGACATCATACAATGTATATGGTTCATACCCACTATTCTCGTCAATAGGTTGAGTAAATGTCTTGCCATCTACTTTGAAGCGTTCCAATTTCTTAGTAACCTCAACGAGTGTTAGTTCATGCGTATACCTCAGTGGGTTTCTACTTGCAATCGTTACGTTGTCGTCGGAAACGAGCATACCCTTGACCTTGTTGTTATCGTAAATTGCTACGGAAGTATTGGGTGTGAACTCGTCTTCCTTAGTTGTAGCAAATAAAGTCATATTACCTTCGTCTAGTTGTTCGTCTAATCTCTCAACAATAGAGAAACCGGTGGATACGTAATCCGAATAATCCACTTCACCAATCATAACTCTAATCATATCTTACCACCACTTTGTTTAGACAACGACATGGTGTTATTGAGGGATTTGGTTCGTGCAACCTCTGCTTTAACATTTTGGTCCATAACGCCCATTTGATGGTTTAGGTATTGATAACCGTATGATCCCGCTGCGTATGCCATCCCAAGTGGTCCAAAGTAAGCTGCACCAAAAGCGGTTGTGGCAAGCTTCATTCGGTCGGAATTTTGTTGTTGTCTCATTTTGCGTCCAGTGTAAGAACCCATAACTTCATTGGCTTGTCCTGCGATGCGGATACCGACACCTATTGAAGCAATTTTGCGGAAGGAGTATTTCATGACTTGTTGACCGTTTTTACCACGTATTTGAGCCTTACGCTCTACGGTGCGTCCGTTTCCGGTATATTCATTATCAGAGAGGTTTGATTCCCCTGCGTTCATTTTGAATGGGAAATAATACTCTGTACCGTTGCTTTTAACCATTTAAACCCCTCCTTAATCGAATTTGTGTCTAGGTTGAATGTCAAACGACACTGTAGCCATAGAGTTGATAACCGGTGATGTACCTAACTGTGTATTTACAAGGCTATACACCTCTTTAAAGTTAGGGTATTGAATCGTTAGGTTAATTTCTTTATTTTGTTCGTTATCTCTTCTAAGTGCTTGTCTAATGATTTGATTGACCTTCCAATCAGCACCATGATAAAGCGTTAGTGAGTGTCCTATCGTATTGGTTCTGTTAACCGTTTGTGTAGTGTTACCATTTATAGTTTGGTTACTCTCAGGTTCTGGTGCGAAGGAGTGAGACATACTGAATGGTGATATCTCTTCTCCTTCTAAGAAATATCGGTAATGGTTACCCGTAAATATATCTTCTGCGTAAGTTACGCCTAAAACCACCTCGAATTGTTGGTAAAGGCATGAGTTCTCTCCAAACGTATACTGTTGGGTTACCGGAGATGGTGTGGTAATACCAAAGGTCATAACACCTTGCTTACCGAATTCATTGGCACCGTATCTATAAACTCCTGTATTGTCAATCTCTGGGCCAGGTTGAAATAAGAACTCGTCTAGTACCGCTTTATTTTCAAGTGTATCGAAGTTTTCAATCAATACGTCAGTCCAACTACCATCACTGGATACCTCTGAGTTAACACCTAGGTACTCGATATACCCACCAAACTCATACAGTTTAAGTTCACTTGGGATTACTAGGCCTTGTCCTATATCTGTTTCCTCACCGTTAACCGTTATGGTTGCGGTTGTGGCACCGTTTTTAATACTTACCGTATAATACTCTTTCTTATCGTATTCAAATGAGTGTACAGTTGTATTGTTGTAAATGAATGATAGAACACCGTTTTCTTTTGATATGACGAAGTTTCCGGACTCTATCATAACTTTATACTGATTATCTATAAAACGTGCTGAGAACTCAATTTCATCGACTGTATCAATGCTTACGGGCGGTTCAAAGGTTAATACCCCTTCGTCTAACAGTTGCCATACACTATCGCCTACCGGTAAAGGTATTGAGGAGTAGTTACGTCTAAAGGTGTCAAGCATTTTAAATACCTTCTCGGTTACATCTTGTGTAAGCACCTCTTCAATAGGCACTCTTCCTGGTTCTTCATGCCATTCCATTGTAGGTACTTGCAAATTTAGTATAACGTCAGCGTTCATGATATTAGTATCAGGCACTTCAATCCAATCGCCTCTAATATCTGCGATAACACCGTTAATATACTTTGATACATTTGTTTTATATGAATTTGCTATATCCTCTTCAATGGTGAAATCAGAAGGTAGGACGCTGTTGTAGAGCGATACACGCAAGTCAAGTTCGTCTGTACTCGCTTTTAACTTCTTCTCTAATACGTCTTTTATGTCATTCTGTAAGTGTATCATTTCTTAGCATACGCCCCCATTCTATAGTTAGCGATTCTCTTCCTCTTAACCGCTCTCATTTCTCTTGTGTTGACTTCTTCCTGTGTTTGTTGGTTTTCCTCTAACTGCCATGTTAGTGAGTTATCCTTCTTACCCATAACACCATTAGCAATTTGTCTTGCTATCGTATGTCCAATTTGGTCTAAGAAGTCTTTGTGTTGTGCGTTGTACCCTCTACCCTCTTGGAGGATTTCAACATGCGGTGCTACTGTTTTAAGCCAATAGACATCGAACCCATAATTCGTTATTCTAACGTGTGTGGCATCGTATCTTAGCACACCGGATTCAATAGGTGTCATTCTTCTTGCAGTCTTGTGAGCGTTGGTCATGATCCTAAGAATATCTTTATTCATATTATCTCGCCTTATTCAAGTGCAGTCTTTGGATAGAAGGTGTAGCACTGGGGATAACCATAGCTTGAAGGGAGCGCTCGTTGTCTCTGGGTTTCTCCACTTCTTCTATACGGTACTCTTTCTCTTCGTTGTAAGAGTATATCTTACCTTCGTTATCAAATGGTATCTGTGCATTGGTTTCAATGGATAGAGAGGACTTATTAACCCTTTGGTTAACTTGTCTCTGTGATACGAAAGTCCTGCTTTGTTGGTCGTCATACGTTCTATAAGAAAAATGAATAGGCTTCTTAAATACTTTCTTTTTCTTATCAAATGCGTAGTACAGTGCTTTATATGGGAAGTATCCCGGCATACTACTCATCATAAACATCAAACCTTGATCCTAGTATCTTCTTCTGTGTTTTAAGTAAATACTCACTCTTACTCAACTCATCAATCGTTTGCTTAGCAATATGTCTCTGACCTCTGAGCGCTTGTATGTCGAGGACTTTGGATTTCTGAAGATCAACACCTGTCATGTCTTTAAGCAATCCGCCACCACTACGTATATAGTAGCGAACTTGGTATAACATGGCACGTTTGATAATCTGTCTTTCCTCTTCCTCGTTATTTATCTTCTCTAACTTGTATTTATAAGTGTGAGGTGTGCTGTAATTCTTGATATACCCATATACGTCGTCTGACACCTCGAATAACAGTTTATCCAGGTAGTCATTCCTCTTTAGTGCTGATACCATATTCTCGTCCATAGCAATACGATTCATCGGGTATGAGGCATTAAGAATATATTGGTTGAAGTCTTTATCGTGGAACATATCTTTATCATCATAAGCCATACGGTTATTCACCTACTTTTCATTTAAAATAATATAGGGCGGAGGTAGAACCTCCACCCCATACTTTGTTCACTCTACGCTACGGCTTCAGTACCGAGTACTTCGAGTGGTGTAGTTTCTGCTGGATTAACGAAACCTGATTTGAAGATAAGTGCAATAGATTTCGGATAAAGTACCTTAGCACCCCAACGTACTAGAGGTTGGAGTTCAATACCTTGTCCACCCACAGTGTCTACCATTTTGATTGAACGTGGAACACCATATCCACGAGCAGTACCTTCTGCGCCTGCGATAAGGCCTACAAAGTTATCCTTGATAGTGCCACCTTGGTCAAGGTAGTCGTCTACAAGAGATAGGATTACGCCTGGTGCAGCGTGTAGTGGTGTGTTGCTAAGTTCACCAAAGTATCCGTCTGCTTGAGTACGTACAGGTTGCATAGTACCGGCGGAACCAATTTCTAGCAATTCAATCGCACGAGATGCACCTGCTTGGAAGATAGACTTCTCGGTTTTGAACCATTCTTTCTTACCATAGTTACTGAAGATGGCCACACGACCGTTTTCATCAAATGCGTCGATAAAGTTATCTTCGTCACCATTATCAAGTGCTAGACTGGCTTCAAAGAACTTATCCATAATACTGTCTGCAGTGTCATCATAAGTAAGCAAGTGAGTACCTGCGGATGTAGAAGCCTCTTCATTAAGTGAAGCAGCGATTTGTTTAGCCATTGTATAAGCGTTAAGAAGTTGCCTTACACGCTGTTCGATACGTTGTGAATGGGTGTTAAGAATGTTGATAGATACGACATCTTCCATAAGTTGTGGAATGACCTGAACTCTGTCAAAGACTTCGTTTAGATCAAGCATGAACTCATTGTGTGCCGGTTGTTGTCTATCGTTGGCATTGAAGTAAGTGTTGTTACCTGTGGTACCATTCTCTCCCACTGTACGTGATGTTGCAGAGATGCCTTCATGTTGCACAATACGTACTTGGACTACTTGTCCGTCAACCGGTGAGTAATCCTCTCTAACACCTTTTTGGTCTGCATAGTAGTTATTATGAACTACATTCTGTAGAATACGTTGTGATAGTACCAATCCTGCCGATGTGCGCCCTAGACTAGGTACGCCGGCAGCTGAATAGCCTGCTGTTAGTGCCATATGTTATTTCTCCTTAGTTTTTATATTATTTTTGTTTCAGCCGACCCATGATGGAATCGAAGTCATATGGATCCTCTTCTTGGCCACGAGATTCTTTCTTACTCTGACCTCCAAAGGTTTTAGTGTTTTTCTCATACTTTTTTTCGAGATTCTCAATCTTGTCGGTGAGGGCTGATAGGACTTCTTTTAGTTTGTCCTCTTGTTCATTTGGTTTTTCGTCTGCGGTTTCCTCCGCTTTTTCAGCAGTACCTTTTTCTTCAGTCTGCTCTTCTTTTTTTGTTTCCTCTTTTTCTTTCTCTTCGGTTTCTACTTCTTGTTCTTCGTCTTTCTCGCCCGAAGACTCTTCTTTTACACGTTCCTCCATGTCTTCCAACACAGATTTGGTAGCCTCTTCACTGAGACCCCATTCTTTTTGAACGGCTTTCAAGAGTTTCTTGTTCATAATAATCTCCTTAGATTTTTTTATTTCAACACATCAACGCAACCCATACCACTTCATTAAAGTGATTAAGTCACTCCGTATTGTTAACTTATTGGAGTGCCAAGCACTCCGAATCAGAACAGTCAATTAAGACTAATTGGAGGTGGTTGTAGGACTCGAACCCACAATCAATGCTTACAAGGCACTAGTTTTACCTGTTAAACTAAACCACCATTGGCAGAGTGGGGTAGAGTCGAACTACCTATGTCGGGTTCAAAGCCCAATGCCTTATCCGATTGGCCACCACCCTATATTGGTGGACACAAGTGGCCTCGAACCACTGACCTCACGCTAATCAGGCGTGTGCTCTACCAACTGAGCTATATGTCCGTATGTAAGGTTTTGTTTATTTGTCCTTACGCTTAACGTCTGTGGCACATCGTTGAGAGGTGTAACGTCATCTTTAACGTTTCGCATTTGTCTTGGTAGCGAGTCACCAATTATACAATAAGTGAATCTATGCACTTGAATAAAAAGCGCCCATGTATACTGTAAAACGTTCGTGTTACAAATGTGGTGGAGGTGGTGGGAGTTGAACCCACGTTAGTAACGTAGTCCACAATATGTGTGCCAACCGTTACGCTTACCCGGCACCCCCATGAGACGAGGAGGGTTAATCCTCGCCATTTTCCTTTTCGTCAGGCTTAGGTGTATGCGTTGCCTGATTGTCGTATAAGGCTTTATCCTTATCTTTCATTTCGTCTTCATTAGGCTTAGGTATATTAGCCATAGCCTCTTTTTTATTTTCTTTCATTCTTTCAAGTATAGCGTCAATCTGTTTATCTGTCTTGTCAGGGAATACATACTCAAGTGCGGTCTTATCATCAATCATACCATTTTGTTTAAGGATAGACATTTGGTTCACCATGGTAGACATATTCGTCAATCCCATTTTAGAAAACTTGACTTTATAGTGTCCATCACCTAATTCAAGGTATTCTGCTAACGTATTGATAAGTTGGTTAAGCATTGGTTCGTTGATCTCACGCTTATGCTCAATCGTTAGTGCGGTGTCATCTTGATCCACGTTAATCTCGTGTGCAGTAGGTTTCTCGGAAGCTGGTACTGCGTATGAGGCGATAGTACGTGGTGATAGGTTAAGAACCGTAGCCAACTCTTGCAACAAATCATTCCTAATAGTCGTCCAATCAGTAGACCTAAGGTCGTATTGAATGGGGATTGGCTTTTGGTCGTCTATACTTTGATAAGGTACTCTTGTATAGGCTAGTGAATCCATAGCCGAGTAGTATTGTGTCTTACCATCGTGTGGTGAATCCATATGATCTGGTAAGAGTGTTCTAGCACGACCTAAGTACAAATCAGTCATCTTAGCGGAGTAGTAGTAGTCATAAGACATTAGTACGTGAATAGCACCAAAGAATATGCTCTCTCCACCGGATATATTGGGTAGAAAGGATACGCTATTACTAGCCTTGATAACGAATACGCCCAAGTTGTTGAGTGGCATGGTATCCCATTTACCAAACTCAGTGTTAGGGAAGGAACGTTTTAACTCATCTCTTTGAGCCTTCTTAAGGTCGTCGAATTGTATTGATGCACCGTGAAAGTCTCCTTTACCGTATCTGAGACCGGATATGGTACCACGCTTTATGTCAAGTCGTGTGATAGGGTAATCCTCATCTGTATCACGCTTAGAAGCGTCAATAAGATTCCCTTGACTATCAATCTGTCCGTATCTTCTCTCTTCCATTATATAGGTATGCTCTTGTGTAGCCTCTTGTGCTAACTTAGCGTCCTTCAAGTCTTCTGTATGGGCGTAAAGTAAGGCTGAGAACTTGGTGATCTCTCCGTCGTACCCTTCGTCGTATAGGTACTCATCTCTTCTTAGAACGCTTATGGAAGGTGAGCCTGGTTTGAATACATCAACCTTCAACATAGCGTCTCCGGCAGCGTAAGCCCATTCAAACGCTTGAGTCAGTTTAGGTGCGAAGCCACATCTATCTAACGTATCTGTGATTACTTCCTTTTGTTCCTCAAATCCCTCATCCTCTTCAATAAGGAGTTTACCGCCCGTAGTCTGTTTAGCGAACTTGTGAGCGATGTTTTTAGCTAACTTAGTAGCAAATATACCATGGTCACTAGAACGTCCATGAAACCAATCTACGTAACCGTCATACCATCTAAGCCACTCTCTAACGTAATCATTATAGAACCAACGGTAAGACGACGGTACTGTATAGAAGAACCGATAGTTGGTGGATACGCCATATGATTTAACCGTGTTTAACGGGGTGTTACCAATCATTCTCTCTGTCTCTGAAGCCATTAACCTTCCACCTCTCTATCTTCTTCTAGTTTAGGAGTATAATACCTCTCTGGTATAGGGAAGTAAAGATTCCCTTTGTTCTTGAGGTAGAATACCAATCCGTATGTAAATGCGTCCGTCCAGTCATTTGGTACGTTTTTATCGAAACCGTCACCATTTTCATTCCACACTACGTGTTCAAGCTGAGTGATACCGTGGTGTATACCAATCACGAAATTGTCTGTTGTAAACTTCCATTGATGCTTATCTGTATTTTTAATAAAGTTGTAATACCCACCGGAATCGACTATGAATACCAGGTTCCTTGAAAATGCGTCTTTAACGATATCCGCCATCTCAATAACCTTCTTCTGTGAGAATATCCTAGTCATTACGTTTCTAGGAAAGGTATAGTTAATCGTGTTCATGAGATCCTGTGATATGCCGTTGGTATCGAATACCATGTGTATCCTCATGTTAGGGTTTAAATCCCAATCCTTAATCAACCAGAATATCCATTCCTTGATAATTGGTGCGAGTTTTGCATTAGGTATAGTACCACTCTTCTTAGGGTCGTGAAAGAAATACTGTGGTACGATAATCTGTCCATTATTGAGTATGAACTTAGGTACCAACGCAGTCGCATCTCTTGTAGCAGCAGGGTCAGCACCTATAACAAACGAATGAACTCCAACCTTTTTAGCCATCTGTCTAGCGAAGTCCTCACCTATGAAGTGCAACTTCCTATCGAACGAAGCGTATACTGAACCGAATAGCCCTTCAGTCTCTCCCAAGAAGCGGTATCTATACTCTGAGGGGTTGACTTCCTTTTCTGATAATATGCGAGCCAACGTATGTTTATTAAGCACTTTGGCGATATTCTTATACGATGTGGATAGGGTTAGGTACTCATCAGAGTTTTTATCCTTAAGCCTATACATCTCATTAGTCCAATGTGAAGCCAATCTAGGTGGGTTAAACATCATAATAACCTTAGCGTCATCTCTCATGTTTCTGATAAACGTTTCTAACGCTTCATTAAGGTTGTTCTCAGACTTAATCTGTTGCATTTCCTCTACCACAACGGCTTGATAATCCTTATCGGGTTTAACACCTTTAGTTCTATCGACGTCTGGCCCACCGATACCCATGAAACTGATTGTATTGCCGTTTAACTTGTTTCTAATCTTTAATGGTCTTGAACCGGTCTTGATATGCTCATATATCCGTGTACCTTGTTCATTATCTATCTCTTGTAAGACTGTGAGTATCTCAGCATACATGGAATCTCTCAAATCCTGCGAATAGGCTCTTGTAACGATGAAATCCCCTTCGTCTTGCAGGAATTTACGAACGATATACTGTGCTACCGCCTTGGATTTACCGCCATTCCTACCGGATTTAAGTAAAACGTACGTCTTATCGGTCTTATATAGTTGATCGTAAGGCTTCAATACCTTCATTAGTCATCAATCTCTTCTTCAATCTGTGCATCTTCCATTTCCGCATCCTGTATCTCGAAGTTAATCGTTGAAGGTAGGGCTATATTCACCGAACCTTTATCCCCAAACCCACTGTCAAACCGTTTGAAAGACATTTCATGGAACTTAGCGTTGTTCATATTGTCCTTCTTAGCGTCTACGAACTCTTTTTGTGTCCTAGCCTTCATGAAGTCACCGGATTTACGTGTATAGTTCTTAACCGTATCCATAGAAGCGAATAGCGTCCATTCATATTTAGTGATACCAAGGGATAATCGAATATCTTCAACCTGCATTTTCTCTTGAAACTTCCAATGGTTAATCAAATCAAGGTATGGCTCAACCTTTTCTGTAAACGTCTTATATACGTCAGGGATAGATACTTTAATATCCCTTTCCTTTAAATTGAGTTCATCCTCAAACTGTTTTCTACTCATCATGATCAACCACCTCCTTCAAGATGTTAACGAATTTGTCATACGCTTTAGTCTTGCTCACTTCTCTATTCCTCTTCTGTCCTATGGAATCCGTTTCTCGTGGTTGCCAATCCTTACAAGTTCTATAAAAATCCTTATTACTTAGGTATCTACCGGTTCTAACGTCATACGCCTTGTTATATCCCCCTACAGCAGCGTTTACGTAATCATCCCGTTCATTATGTCTATATCTAGGATAAGCTGGGTATAACTCAAGTCCAAGCCACTTACTGGTTGCATAACTTTTATTATCAGGATTGAATATACACGTCATATCATGTTTATCAGCATCTTCTTTACTTAGGAAGACTTCATTAACTCCGTGCTCTGCACAATGCTCACAGACCCAAGCATCAGCGTCAAATGCGTTCTCATCGTATTTCTTAGCATCTTCTTCAGTTAGGAATACCATGTTCCCTTTATCTTCTTTGAGTTTATCAGAAACCCAGATTACCGTTTGTTTCATTAGATCACTTCCAGACGTTAGTAGTTTAAGTACATAAAAGATGTAGTTAACTATGTATAGTAATTTTGTAAGTACACAAAACCAATTACACATTCGACTTTATTTACAAAGTTTCAAAGCATTTTTCTATTTAAGAGGGTTCATTTAAATACCCCCCCTTATTATTACACAATCGTTTTCCTTCTACACTTAATATATACAAGATTTAACCCCGTTTGTCAAGTCGCCCGCTATTTGTAACGACAAAATGGAACGGTATTCCTTATATCTGAAGAATAATATGCAATAAACAAAATATATTGGCCGGTATAATATGCAAAGTACTTTAATCGTACTATGCTTAGTCGTACTACTCCCGAAATTTTACTTTAACTGCAAGTGGGGGTACCAACCCACACATCATTCCATTCCCATCCATACCCCCTTATATTTTAGATTTAAGACACTTTCAACGCTATAAGGTATATTATACCATAAAGCACATAAAATGCTCTTAGAACTTAAATGTGACGCTACTGCGTCGATATTATACTATGATATGCCGGGTATATTATTCAATGATATAAAATGAAGTGTATCACACGCATATAAAAATAATTGCGGTTGTGTGCGTGTGGTTGTACCAAACACCGAATAACAAAGACCACAAACATCTACCACAGTATAAACCACCAGATCAAACGGCGGAAAAGATATTCATAAACTAAAAATCAAAAGACTTCCAAAGGGTGGAACCCAAAAGCCTCTAAATAAAAAGTACTATATAATATAAAAAGAAAGAAAGATAATATAAAGTATTAAGTCTTTTAATCTTTTAAATATAATATAATATATTATTATATAGGCGGTATCATTCAAAATATAATATATTATTATATTATTATATATATAAGTCTTTTAATCTCTTATGTTTTGTATTTTATTTATATAAAATACTATATATATAATATATATAATATATAATATAAGGGACTGCACTATATACCTAACGTGCTTATGTATCATTAAAGAGAAAAAAAGAGTACCAGCAGTTAAGCCGATACCCTTATGTTTTTCCAAGTTGTTCAGGATCCTTTCTTTAAAATGTGTTTTTTAAAACTGATACCTTTTAATAAAATATAGAATACCTTTGATTTTGTAGGGGATAACATGCCACTTATA
>Ga0207414_1000568_pt1 | contig 16125 bp, 15 predicted proteins | sample PonA231FremontCA_2_FD_187269 | JGI IMG/M metagenome (GOLD analysis project Ga0207414, IMG submission 187269) | Marine sediment microbial community from Fremont, CA, USA - Pond A23 Sediment 1 (SPAdes) | ecosystem: Environmental > Aquatic > Marine > Unclassified | place: USA: Fremont, California... | reverse complement strand
TCACACCAAAATTCTGAATCAATAGTTGAGGAAATTTCCCTTTTTAAATTACAATTGTCAAGTTTCCAATTTTTGCGCTAAATTATTGCCAAAATTTTCCACCCCGCCGACACCTGTCAGTTTTCGCTCGGCTTAGTGTTTTTCCCCTTTCCAGCACTGACTTCTGCTAGATTTTGGTTTACCTCTTTGGAATCTGCTCCCTTTAACAGGTCTTCTTTGCCCTTCATCCGGTAGCCATCACCTTCCAGGTAATAGACCTCTCCGTGATGGATCAGCCTGTCGATCAATGCTTGAGCTAGGGAGTTGTCACGTAACGTTTTGCCCCACTCGTTTAAGCTCTTGTTTGATGTAATGATCGTGGACTTCTCCTCGTACCGTCCGGCAATCAGTTCGTACAAAAAGGGGCCTAGTTCCTCCTTTAAGGGGAGGTAGCCCAACTCGTCCAGTATCACTTTGATGAGTTGATTGAGGAGCTCGTCCTTGGCGTCTTTCCTTTCCGCCACTTTCAGTTCACCTGCCAACGATTGGACGTTTTTAAACTTGCCTTTGAAACAGAACTTTTTTAAACTCTGGTAAGAATAATTACCATATGGAGGAAAAATTTACCATGCCGGGCTCAAGCAAGAAAAAAGCAATACTGGCACTGAAGCTTTACACTCAGGACCTCAAGGGAGAATATCATCTGCGAGAACTGGCTAGAAAGCTCGAGGTAAATCACCAAACTCTAAGGCCTTATCTTGACCAACTGGTTGAAAAGGGTATTTTGAGAGAGAAACAGCAAGGAAGAAATAAGGTCTTTTCATTGAACCAGAAAAGCGATCTTTTGCCTTATTACCTAATCCAGGTAGAGGCAGACCGGACCGCCGAATTCTTGGAGAGTAAAAACATTATCAGAACTTTTTGGAAAAACTTCAGGGATAAGATAAGCAAGGAGATCCTCAGAAAAATTGAAATTCTGATCCTATTTGGATCTTTTGCAAAAGGTTCCGAGGACGAAGAAAGCGATATCGACTTATTTTTAGCAGCTCCCGAAAAAGCTTCAAATAAAATTATGAACGCTTGCGACAAACTGGAAGCAGTAACTGGAAGGGATATAGAAATAGAGCAAACCTCTAATCTTCGTAATGTAGTTGCCCGCCAAGGCCCCGAAACTTTTGGAGAGATAATAAACAATCATATTGTACTGCTGGGAATAGAAAAGTTTATTTTCACTGCGAGGAGATTTCATGGTATCTGATCCGGAAGAACACCTGAAATGGTGTCTGGAAAAAGGCCAAATAGAGTTTGACAGCCCAAACGAGATGCTGACAGAGGATTATTTTAACAAGGCCAGAGAAGCTTTGGAGGTTGCAGATCTGCTTGAGCAGAACGGATACTATGACTGGACAGTCACGGCTTCATATTATGCGAGATACTTCGCTTTGACCGGGTTGCTGAGAAGGTGCGGTCTTGTAATCGATAACCACTCATGTGCAATTACTCTCTTTGAACTTGCATTTATAGAAAAAGAGGAACTGGACGAGGAACTTTTAAATTCTATTAAAAAGGGCAAGAGGAATAGGATTGAAAAACAGTATGGAATAACGAGAACTACCGATACTACAGCAGAGAAACAGAGGAAGGGAGCGATCAATTTTGTAAATGAGATTACGGGTTACTTGCAAGGTATCTCTCAAAAAATTATTGAAGAAGTGAGAGAAAAGGTAGAAGAATTAAAATAAACTAATTGCGGATCAACCAGTTGCAAATAATACCCGAGCGTTCGGATCAACTAAAATTTGACCCCTCGAAATCAATGGTAGCTTTGAGATATTCCATTCCTTGCTTGCATTCAACTCCCAAGTGCAACACTCATACCTAGAGTGTTGCAGGAAGTCCTTATTTCACAATTCCACCTTGTCTCATAACATCCCGGTTGACTAGTCCTCTTCTGGAAATACTTTAAATTTATTCATTGACAGAGAACTTTGCTGTAATATTTCTGTAACTGAGGAAATCTGCCTAATCAGTTAGTCGGTGGTTCGAATCCACTCGCCGGCTCCACCCACAGATGCTACACTTCTGCTCAAACGACCAAGTTTCTAATTAGCTAGCATACTATCCAACAACTGGGTACTACTCCTCAGTCCTTTTAATTAAAAGTTCCGACTAATTCGCGTATAATTTCGTCTACCTTTAACCACGAAAGACGTCACGAAAACAACGAGGAGGAGATGATGAAGGGGCTCATCACTACGATAGAAAATCCGGGCGAACCAATTCTGCAGAGCATAGAGGACCTGGGGCCGGACGTAATATGCTCTTACTACTCCCCTGAATACGCAGGGGACGCGAATGAAATTAAGAGCAAGCTGAACTCTGACAATACGGAATTCGTGAATATTGAGGCAAACGACCCCCAGGATTTTGGTAGCTGCTTTGAGGACGCCAACAGTGCGCTAGAAGAACTGGCAAGCAGGAACATTTACCCCAATGACACCATTCTGGATTACGCTGGAGGAACGAAGATAATGTCGTCGGCGCTGGTCGCCGCCACCCTGGGAAAGGGGTTCCGGTACGCTCTGCTCACGACCACGTTAAACGGTGAATACCGCTACGTCTTTATGGGAAGCGGAGGAGGAGATGGAGACGGTTCCAACTACATTAAAGACGGTGAGAAAGAATTGCTAGCATCCGACAACCCCTGGGAAATTAGAGCTCTGGAGTCAAAAAGGAAGATCCAGCATAACTTTAACAACTACAGGTTTCACTCGGTTATCGACCAGATAAATTCCCTGGAGAGCGAGGCAGGTAATAATATCCGGGACGGATACCTGCTGGAAGCAATCGGTAAACTTGCCGAAGGCTACTCTCAGTGGGATAAATTCAACTACGACGGCGTCAAAGAGAAGCTGAGGGAAAGTATCAAGGACTTCGAAACCTACAGAAGCCTGGCCCGGCCGGAATCGTATCTCAGCTTTTCTCCCGAGGCGGTAGAGGATAATATCGAATTTCTGAGCACTTTACAGGAGGAAACTTTTGGTTTTAACTTCGAGAAGAAACTGGGACGCAAAGTAGCGCTGGATATGTTCTGGAACGCTACGAGAAGGGCGGAGGAGGGGAAATACGACGACGCCACTGTTCGGCTCTACCGCACTGTGGAGATGATCGGACAGATAGAAGTCTATAAAGAACTGGGCTACCATACGGACTCCATCCCCGTTGAGCAAATTCCGGAAGCCCTGTGTGATACTTTTACCAGAAACGAGACAAAAAAAACGGTTGAGCTGGGGCTGAAAGACAACTTCCTTCTTCTGGACGAACTGGGCAACCCGGTCGGTAAAAATTTCCTGCAACACGAGAACGAACTGAAAAAGGTAATGCACACACGAAATACTTCGTTCTTAACGCACAACTTCAAGGTTATCGAAGAGGATCAGTTCTTTTCTCTGCAGGAAATTATCGCAGAGATATTCGATATCGATAGTCGGATCAAATTTCCGAAGCTTGAAATAGTTTAGACCGGAACGCTTCTGTTATCGGTCATTCTAAGTAACTACTCTCCGTAGTTCCGTTATACGGGCAAATATGAGGCCAGAGGTTCTCAAGAGATCTATAATGGTCAGAAAATCAAAACAAATTTAAGACCACATCCATGTCAAAAACGTGCCGAAAAACTAGCAACAACCTGCTTCAATATTTTTGAGCTGAGATACCCGAGAAATATTAACACGACCGTCCACGCAAAAATACGGTCTGTTTCCAGATTGTTTCTGGCCCAGTACAACCCGGCGCCAATACCCGTATTGAGGCTCAAGAGCTCCGCCATTGCCCCTATTTTCCAGGCTCTTTCGACAGTTATTTCCCCGGCCGAGAGGATGTATGGTTTGGTTGAAGGTAGATATATCTTCCTGAATTTTGTTAGAGGGCCAAGTTCGTAAACGCTCCCCATTTCCAGAAAACCTTCATCGGTATTTGACACTCCCTGTCGGGCGTTAATGATAAAAATGGGGATAGTTGAAATGAATATAGTGAAGACCACTATTCTCCAGTTTAAGCCAAACCAGATTATCGCAAGCAGTATCCAGGAGACATTTGGAGTCGTCTGCAGTACCGAGACCACAGGAGAAAGCGAACTATTCAACTTGTTGTTCAAACCCATGGCCATACCGATACCGCTACCCAGAACGAGAGAAAGCAGGTAGCCGAAAGAAACGCGCGCAAATGTCCGCAGCCTGCTCCCCGTTATCATTGACCCAGTTAATTGCTTCGCCGTATTGAGAATTAAACTTCTCAACCAGTTCCGGGTTCTCTTCAGCCAAATCCTGTTTCACCGCCAGGACTGCCTGCGGTAGCCTCATGTCCGTTGCCGATTTCCATCCTGACTGCAGGTTTAAACCAATTCTGACGGACGGCTCCTCCAGCATAACCCTGCTGACAAATGGCTCCCGCAAAACGGCCGTATCCACCAGCCCGGCATCCGGTCCTTCCAGTCCGGCGATTATCTTCAGCAGTGTCGTTTTCCCACAGCCACTCGGCCCGAGCACGCACCCAATTTCACCGCAATCCAGGGTAAAATTAATTCCGTCAAGGACTTTTTCTGCATCGTATCTCTTAGTTAGCCCTTCTATATTTAACAGCAAACCCTAACACCTCGAACAGAGTACTATTTCCTTCGGGTTCGGCCTCGACGAGTAATCTCTAATTCTCAGCCTCCTTCTTCACGGTTCTGTCCGGCAATTGAGATCAAAATCACAAGACCGACCGTGAGAGGAAGTAAAAGCAGCGAGGGAATCAATGGCTGCTGGTAGCTTGAAACGAAACCCTCGGCCGTGGTTATCCACCTTCCTGCTTCCCCGGGAATTGAACCCAGAACCATAGCAAGAACCTCCATGCCAGCCACTATCCAGATCAGCAAACTGGCAAGAACGGCATGGGACCTCTTCTGGATAGAGTCCGTCTTCGTTATCGCCAGGACGTACACCATTCCTGCGGAAAGTAGTATAACCCCCCGCCAGAGCATGAAATTACCATTGAAAGCCACGAACGTCCACTGATAAGTTCTTCCGGTAATAGAGAAAAGTACTTCGAGCAGACCCGGAATAAAGACCAATACACCCAGAAGACTCAAAACTTGGTTCAGGACTTTTTTTGACAATTAAGACACCCCCAGGAGAGTACCAATCAGGTGCAGCAAACCACCCCAGAGAAAGACAACGGTTCCCAGCGTTAGTACGCTCCCGCCGAGAACCTTCAGAATTCCACCACTCCTCCTACCTTCCTTGATAATCATGGCAAAGGTGGCAATACAGGGGAAATAAATTGAGATTATCACGACGGAAGTAATGAGCTGAAAGCCCGACATGTCGATTGCTGAAAGTTGAGCCACAGCTAAATCCTTGCGCAGGAACCCAGAAATCAGGGGCGCAACCGTTTCCTTGGGTATACCGAACCAGACCGTAAAGACGGGCTCAAGGAAGTCGGCAAGCCAGGATATTATTCCGGCAAGATAAAGCAGGTTAACTATTCCCACTCCGAGAAGGACGAAAGGGATCGCAGTGGTAATAAAGCCCTTTACCTTGACCATAAGTTTCCTGCCAACGTTATCGACAGTCGGTAACCGGAACGGTGGAACGTCGGTCATGATCTCTGGTGATCTGCCGGGTACTATTTTGTCCAGAATCCAGCCAAAGAGAAAGAAACCCGCCAGGAGGTAAAGCATTATATACCCAACGTATTCTGGAATGAGCGAAAGCATCACCCCCAGCTGGGCACCGCAGGGTATGAAAATCGAAAGTAAAGTCATCATCATAAACCTCTGCTTTTTCGTCTCGAGCGTTCTTGTGGCTGCAACTCCCGGTACGTTACACCCGAGAGAAAGTATCATCGGTACAACGGCGAAACCATGTAGCCCGATCTTGTGTAATAGGGTGTCCACCAGTACAGCCAGCCTGGGCATGTAGCCTGAGTCCTCCAGCAGGGTTATTATCGTGTAGAAAGCCACTATCGCCGGCAACACCACGCCTATCGAGACGAAAAGGCCACTCGTCAAAATACCGAATGCTTCGAATGAATTACCTGCTGCGGGATCGCCAACCAGTAGAAAATATAACCAGGAACCCTCCCAAGGGAAGACTTTCTGTAACCAGGGAAGCCAGTGCTGGTCAAATAAAGGGACGAAAAAACCGTCCGTAAAGAAACCTGCGAACGAACCGAAAAAAGACCAAAATCCGTATAATACTGCAATCGCAAAAGGAATACCTGTAATGGGCTTAACAGTGAGCTCAGCCAGGGTGCTCTTTATCGAGGTCTCGTCCGCCCCATAATGAATTGTTTCTTCCGATAACCTGTCTACCAGTTCCCACCTACGGTCCGTGTCAAATGTCATCTTTTACTTGATCCCTCCTATCCTCTTCGCCAGTTCTTTCGGTTCTACCGGGGAGGCTTCCGGCATCTTTTCTACAAGCTCAGATACCCCTTCACCGCTAATCGCTATGGTGGGAATTACAGGAACCCCGATTATCCCTTCCAGCCTATCCACGTCGATCTCGATATTGTTCTTTTTCGCCTCATCCCACATGTTTAGCGCTATAACAAGCGGGTAGCCTTTCTCCATGATTTCCAAAGCCAGGTACAGCCCTCTTTCCGCTTTAGTTGCATCCAGTACGGCAACCACTATTGCGTCTTTATGGTTCTCCAGTATTTCCAGGGCTACCTTTTCAGCTTCGTCCTTCGGTTCCGTGGAAAACGTACCCGGTACGTCGATAATTTTTGCCCGTTTACCGCCAATTTTTGCATACCCTTCGGTGAAGTCTACAGTCGTTCCCGGATAATTGGATTCAGTGATGTTTGCGCCGGTCAGTCTATTGAAAACTGCACTTTTGCCTACGTTGGGGTGACCCATCAAAAGAATGTTCATAACAAACTTCCACTCCTTCAGTTAGGGAGGTCGCTTGATTTAGTTCCTATGTTTAGCAAATAACTCTAAACGAAATTGAGTCATTCGATAATTTGAAGGGGCCTTTAGTGGGAATGCTCTAGCGCCCGGTATTTCAATGTGAAAACCGCTATAAGACATTAATTATCCCTCAGAGCCGCCAATCTCTACGTACATCTTTTTTGCCAGCTCGAGCCCAATGGAGGTCATTGACCCGTCAATCGTAAATACAACAGGGCCATCTATAGGTTGTTTTGTATCCATTCTCAGCTCCTTGCCTTCCCTGATCCCCCGACCGGCCAGTTTTTGTTTTAATTCATCCTCTATAGATTTTATTACCCCGGTTTGTCCATACTCCATCTCAGAGAGCTTTTTCTGTGTCGCGGTAAGCATATTCTTTTCACCCTTTTTTCTAACACCACAATCAGGAGGAAACTCGGAGTTTTTCGAATAGTAATGGAAGTGTTCCAGCCACCTCACTTCGTCTTCTGGTGATTGCTCGACAAACTCGATAAATTTGCTGAGCTGCTCCACCGACTTTTCCGTAAGATCGTGCTCCATTTTACAGGCATCCTCATCGGCCTGTTCAGAAGGGACTTGAAGCAACTTCAGCAGTTTTTTTAGATTTTTATGAACTTCGGAAACGTTTTTTGCGATTTCTTCTCCTTGATCGCTAAGAGTGGCCCCGGAATATTTTTCATAATATATATACCCCCTTTCACTTAATCTCTGTAGCATTTCAGTCACGGAAGAGGATTTAACCCCAAGTTTGGAAGCGATATCACCTGTCGAAGCCTTCTCTTTTTTCATTAACACCTGATAAATGACTTCAAGATAATCCTCTACGCTTTGGGACTCCATGTTTTAGGCACTCCTAAAATATTTTTTACATTGTAAAGTTAGTATGGTATTAGTGCAAGCCCGATTTAAAAAAACGCTATGCTTATCTAGATAAATACGAAAGGAAGTAAATGAAATTTAGACCCCGCGACTGGACCCTGGCATACCACTCGCGGGGTTTTGGTGAGGATGTTATGCGAACTGAAATCAAAATGTACTCAAGGTAACACTAAAGGGTTCCAAATCCAAACGATGCCAGGCCGAGTATCGGTTCCCAGAGGTAGTAAAGAGCCAGACCAACTATCAGGGCTGGTATGGTCGTATAGATAGTGGCCAACAGAGCTGCCTTTTTGTCAACAGCCAGCAAAGGGAACAGTGCGTCGCCGTCCTGACTGATGGCGTTTGCTGCTAGAGCGGAAATCGGAACGGCACCGCGGGTGTAAGCGCCGGCAAGAACTATTTGTGGACCACAACCCGGAATCAGCCCTATAGCTGCTCCTCCAATTGGGGCAAGTACGCCGGCACTCGCAGCAATTGAGCCAATATCCAGGTTAAACAAAGCTACCGGGTACTCGTAAACAAGATAAGCCCCGAGAACCCAGACCGTGACAAAACTGGTTTCCATTGCGGCATGCTGAAGGGTATCACGAATGCTTGCAAAGGACTCTCTGGCCTTGCCAACGTGGCCTTCGCCTATGTAGTGTCTCCCCACAAAATAGAGATAAAAGGAAAGGGTGGTTCCGGTAATGCCCACGATCGTAAACAAACCGGAAAAAGAGAAGTTAGTGACAACAGCAACCTCCGGTCCACCCTGCAACAGGTAGCTAACCCCCAGGTAAAGTCCGACCAGTGCAGCTAACCACCAGAGCCAATGGACTATATGGCTTAAAGGTGTTAAAATAGCTGAAGATCGATCCGGACCCGCTTCGTGGGTGTGACCTGGCGCGTTGCCCTCGTATTCGTGCGCTGGATTCGAACTCATACCGAGAAGCTCCTTCATGGTACCGGCACCATCGGAGTCCCTCCAGCGGCTTATGGCCGCATCTATCCACCCCACACCGAGACCGTAATGATCTATCGCGTAACCAAAAGCAACTGCCGCAACAAAGGCCATGGAATAAATGTAAAGTGCTGCCTTCGGTGCCATGGCCAGGATGACGAATGCGGAATCTCCGGCAGTCGCTGCCAGAGTTGCGACAACTGTACCGAAACTTATTGTGCCCCGTACGTATAGGGGCATCATGACGATTGCTCCACCGCAGCCGGGAGTTAAACCCATCAATGCACCGAAAAGGGGTTGAAGTTCTTCGTGGTCATGCAGGCCATCCAGCAGGGCCCCATGCGTCTTGTATTGAATATAACTGAAAATCAGTACGGTGATTGCCACAAATACGCTGACCTGGATGTAACCGTCGCGAACTGATACCACGAGAATGTTCAATAGCTCATTCATGCTATCACTCCTTCGGTATCAAAAAATATGGTGTTAAAATCATTAATTATAAGAGGGACCCGAGCTAATTCAAACTGATTTTTAATAAATAATTAATTCACAATTGGAGCGGTACTCGTGTTTACCAAAACGTCGATGTAACTTTATTCAGCTCGTGAAGTCTGAAACCAGGACTCTGAAATTTATAATTGGAAGTAACCAGTATTCTTTAATGAAGTCCATACTTTTGGAAATCAAGATATTGAAAAATATATCGCCATTATACCCCGCTGAGTGGCTCTTATCAGGAAAAGGGTGTATAATATTAATAGAAGTAGAAATATTTTGACTTTAAAGAGGTCTGGAACGCATTTTGATTTTTTAAGGAGGTTAACATGGCAGAGAAAAAGGAACTCGTGGCAAAGAAAACAGGGTTGGCGGGGAAGGGACATGCACGTCTTAATCCGAAGGTCGTCAAAGATCTTGAGCTCGCAAAGAACGACAAAATCGAGGTCTTAAAAGGAAACAAAAGCCTCAAGCTAAAAATTCACTCTTCCGAACGTGTAGATTCCAGCGAGATCAAGCTAAACGGAAAGGACATGAAAAAGCTCGATGCGCAGGCGGGAGACAAAGTCAGCGTGGGGAAATGATATCTCCAGCCGCAACCGCGTGCCGATCCGAACGAAAGGGAATACGCTCATAAATAGCGATGAACAGGTTTTATAAAAGATCTGTTTTGTTATATTTCAAAACCTGCTCTTTTTGCAGCTTTTCAGTTTGCCTTTTGATCATCAAATAAATGAATAAGATTTTTCTGGGCAGTAGTTATTACAAAGTATTTGTCCAAAAATTTGATTCTTTGCATTCTAGGAGCGCGGAGCCAATAAGTTATTACTAACGGGTCCTCACCAGGAATTTAAACTAAAGGAACCCACTGGCGAGGCATGAAGTTACTTCTTCTGACATGAAAAAAGTAACGATGATCGTCGCACATCCGGACGACGAGACGCTCTGGGCCGGGGGGACAGTACTCAACCACTCGGAGTGGAAATGGCGGATTTTTACTTTGACCCGACGGAACGATCCGGAAAGATCCGCAAAGTTCCGCAAGGTACTTTCTTGTTACGGTGCCAGGGGCGACATGGGGGAACTTTACGACGGGCCGGAGCAGGAACCCTTCGATCCGGCAGAACTAAGTCAGACTATTTTTGACCTGCTGGGCAAAGAGAAAAGTTCGGACCTCCTGCTCACCCACGGTCCGGAAGGCGAGTATACGCGGCACGTCCACCACGAAGCGGTTTCTCATTCCGTATCGGAAGCCTGGCTTGAAAGAAAGATTGATGCGGCGGAACTGTGGTTTTTTGCGTACGAAGACGGCCAAGGAAAGTATCCACCCCGTCCCCGAGCGGGAGCGGAACTATTTTCTCTTCCCCCGGAAATTTGGGAGAAAAAGCAACGGGTGGTAGAAGAAATATATGGATTTAATTCCGACGACTGGGAAGCTAAAGCCAACCAGCGGACCGAATCCTTCTTTGTATTTAAAGAACGCAAAAGGCTAAAAAGGTGGCTTGCAGGAGCTGATAGCTAATGAAGGTTCTGGTACTGTATGACTATCCACCCTCACCGGGTGGCCTGGCCACTCAGGGCGACAATTTATACAGGGGGCTCGAACAAACTGGCGTGAAAGCTTTTCCTGCTCCCCTGCGCTCGGACAGGGAAAAGGAATGGTACTACCGCTGGTTCAAACCGGACATAGCAGTTGGCATCGGTTACTGGGGACACCTGCCGGATATCCTATCCCAAACCGAGAGGTTTGGCGTTCAGGGAGTACCGTGGCTGGTCGCCGACGGGTTCGTCGCAAACTACCGGGATCAGATGAATAAGTTCCCGTTGATACTGGTTACGTCCAGCTGGGTCAAGGAAGTCTACACCAGAGACGGAATCGACCCAAACTTGTTAAAAGTCCTTCCGGTCGGTTTTAACATGAATAACTTCACCGGCAGGTCGAGGCAGGAAGAAAAGGTAAAGGAAATTCGTAAAATCTGGGAAATTCCCGAGGAAAAAATACTTATTCTCACCGTCGGTGGTGATGCAGCTTCCAAAGGTGGCAGGGAAGTCATGCGGGCACTTGCCCGGATCGACTCGCGGATACCGAAATGGCATTACCTCTGTAAAACGTGGCCTCAAGAACGGACGATCAAGCAGACGAACTCCGACATGGCACTCGCCAGACAGCTCGGAATAGAGGATAAGGTTACGTTCTCCATGACGGAGATGTCACGTAACATGGTACCCTACCTGATTAACGCGTGCGATATCTATGCCGGTCCCTCACGCCTGGAAGGGTTTGGAATGCCGCACGTAGAGGCTTCCGCTTCCGAAAAACCGGTAATTGCCGTGGACGCGATGGGTTTCCGGGATACGTTAATTCATGAAGAAACTGCTTTTCTCGCAAAAACAGAAAAACAGAACGTAATCAAATCTTCGGTCCTCGGCAAGGAATCGGGCTTTCCGGAAGGTTATACTTACAGGTTTCCCCATCCAGTCGTTGCGGACTACCGGGCGAGCGTGGACGATCTAGCTGACTATCTTTACAGGTTAATCACCGATAAAGAATTGCGACAGCGAATGGGGCATGCAGGAAGAAAATACGTGGAAGATAAATTTAGCTACCAAAACGTAAGCCGACAGTTTTTCCAGCTGGTTTCGGAAGTAGTCCGTTAGTGATAGCGATGGAAAACACGGGAAGGAAGATAATTTCCAGGGCAAAAACGGCGGCACTCGAGGTACTTCACAATAATTTCCCTCCATCCGGCCAAGGTTTACCCAGCACCGCGGCCTGGGGCTATCCCGAGCCCTACACCAGGGACCTGATGCTCTCCATTCCGGGTATACTGGCAACAGAGGACGAAAAGCTAATTAAATCAATTCGATTCGTCCTGAAAACTCTGGCGGACAACCAGACCTCCCACGGACTGATCCCGGGGCTCGTCGATGATCCTGATGACCTGGAAGCCTCCGATACGACGCCCCTATTCCTGCTCGGCCTGAAACTTTATCGCAGGTTTACCGGCGACGGAGAGTTTCTGGAAAAGGCCGCAAGAAAGGCCTGTACCTGGCTCAACTACCAGAGCCCGCTGGACGACGTAATAATCGGCCAGCTTCCAACGAGCGACTGGCGCGACGAACAGTGGGTTTTTGGCTACGGCCTCTACGTTAACAGCATCGTTTTCCTGGTTTCCCGACTGGGAAGAAAACAGGAGAAGGTGACCAGGCTGAAGGAGCAAATGACGAATCGGCTAAGCATTGAAGGGAAACCTTACTTCGCCATTGATGCCTTCAAAGAAGTCTACAAAAACGAGAGGTTCGACCTACTCGGTAACAGCCTGGCGATCATCGCGGGTATTTTAGAGAAGAAAAGATCGCAACGAGTTGTCGAGTGGATTGAAAAAGAATGTTGCCAGTTTAGAAGAAGTGGCCAGCTTTCAACCCCGCTTCCACCTGTTCTGCTCCCTTATATTGAACCGGGCGAAACACTCTGGAGAACGAGGTACGCAGATTTTAATCGACCCGGAGACTACCATAACGGCGGGATCTGGCCCTTTGCGGTTGGATTTTACGTGGTCTCCCTGATAAAACTTGGTCTGCTGAATAAAGCCAGACAACAAATTTTAGAATTGGCCAGGCTGGTAAAAAAATCACGTAACCCCCGATTGGAATACGGGTTTAACGAGTGGTACAAGGCACAAACGAGCGAACCATCCGGTCAGGATTGGCAAACTTGGTCGGCTGCAACTTTTCTTTACGCCGCGGAATGCATGGAAAACGGACGGGTTCTCTTCCTTGACCCGTAAATTGAGCCCCCTCGGGGCGAATCAGCCTGTCCGGAGATTAATTTTCTAGAACCTGAGCAGGGCTCCAACCGCGGCCTCGGCAAAGCTACCTCTTCCGGCTTCCCTGACAAAAAAAATTTCCGAATTCTGGTCGATTGCCTCCCAGACCATGTGACCAAATAGGTCCTCGGTTACTTTCATCATCTCCCCGCAGACCGGACACTCTTCCTGTTCCGGAGAAACATAGTAATCGTCGGGACAGATCCATCCCGCACTCTCCACATCTTCGCTTAGCACCAGAGTTTTTACTTTTCCATTAAACAGGGCTTCCAGCGTTGCTTCTATACCCAGAACGCCGAGACCCTCGGGCTTATCCGATTCCGCGAACAACCGATTGAGAAGTTTGGTTTCCCGGGTTAGCCTGAAATCTCGCACCAGCTCTTTAAACCGACCCCGAATCTCGTTCTTTTCAGTCTTGCTGCCGCCAGAAAAAGTGCCAATAATTTTTTCTTTGACATCCCGATTCAAATGCGGCCTCAACCCCTGAACTATTTCACCCTCTTCACCTTTCGGTCCAGCCAGCACGAGGTGGTCGATATTTTGCTTCCGGGTCAAGCGACGCAGTAACACCGCTAGACCTTTCAGGTAACGCTGGAAGTGATCTTCAATATGGGCCTGAATCTTGTTTTCCTTCCATCCACCCCACGCCTCTCGTCCCGTACCACCCTTACTTTTTAAGGACGCACGAGCCCCCTTACCGGTATCGTCCTCACTGACCTGACCCGGTACTTCACTTTCCACGCTGATGTCTTCTTCCTGAAACCTACCGAGATAAGATGTAAAAAACCTACTCCTCCCTCGATCGATTACGGCAATAAAATACCGGTCAAACTGTTCCAGAATGGATTCAAGAGGCCTGATATATGGTTCGGGCTGAACTACCAGTTTGCTGGGTATCGAAACTGGAAAACGGTATTCCTTCCGGAAACCATCACCGGAATAACTGATAAATAACTCCTTGCCATCGGGCCGTTTCAGTTGCTCGATTCGCTTGCGTAAATTATTCAATAATTTTTGCGTCAGTTGCTTTCTTCCGCTCGGAAAGTCCAATTCGGCCAGCAGTTTTTCCTTTTCCCTGAGCATCGAGTTCAATTCGCTTTCGTAATTGCCGCCAAGACTCCGTTCGAGATAAAGACTGACGACAGGACTATAGCTACCCTTTACCCTATTCCTCAACTCCCTGACTTCGGCTTCGACCTCTAACCCATTCGGATTCATGGGACCTCCCTCCTATAAACGAGACCTTTATTTTTACCCGGTGATTCCAGATACCACCCAGATCAGCCCTCTTCGCCCAGTCCTTCCAGCTCGGTCGTTCCCTCCTTCATTTTTTTAGACCAGTTTTAATCGTTTCGGCTTTTCTCTATCTCTGAATGGCCCTGGTAACATTTGCCCACCTCCATTTAAAGTCCTTCTCCTTTAAATCCATTTATGGTTTCAAATAATTTAGAAAGCTACCGATCTCAGTATATTCCGTTTAATATTTCTGTCAAGACTGCTGAGCAGGAATCATAGAAGTATACATTCTCAAGTTAATCACGAAATTATGCTGCCGGAAAGAGCTTATGTCACCACTTTTTAGCTCTAGCTGCTGTTGAAACCCGGCTGACTTCTTTATCCCTCGGGTGAAAATCCAGAGTGCTATTAAGTGGCGAACTCGGCTGGGCTGAAAACTTTGATTTTTTCAGGTTTGGTGTTATGATTCTATCAGGGTAAAAGTTTTTTCTATAAGCTTGACTCACCGGGCCAGAGATTGATGGGGTATCGGCTAAAATGAAATCAGCAATTACGCAAACGCAAAAACACTCATCAAGCTACGTGGTCACCTCTTATTTGCTGGAGCTGTCGAATTCATCTCCCTCTTTACACTCAATCACATGCCTTCACTGGCTTCAGAAAATAGTCCTGCTTTCGGCAAAAGTTTTCCACAGCAAATTACATCCCGGTATACCCTGGAATTGAACGCTTAAGGACTTCCGTTGATTTAGTCCAGGCAGGCAAAAGCGCTGTTTAAGTTCGTCTCTGGCAGAGTAAACGGACAGGCAATTGCCAAGGTAACTTAGCCGAAAAAGGCTGTAGTGGCCGCCAATCCAGGCAATCAAGTTCGAGGTTTGGTTCGGGAGGTGGTAGAGAAAAAAAGACCGTCTTAATTATTCTCAACAAAACCACCCAGAAAGAGGGGGAGATTGAATTGTTAAAAAAGAGCTTAACCGCACTGTTGATTGGTTTACTCGTAATTGGGGGACTGGCGGCTCTTGGATTTGGACAGGACGGGAAAATCGACATAGCTGTAACCTGGAGCGGGGAAGAGCTCGAGGCCTTCAGGAAAACAATAGAAATATTTGAAGAGGAGTCGGGGATAGACGTTACGGTCGAATCAGTTGGAAGAGATATAGCCACAGTACTGGTAACGAGAGTAGAGGCGGGCAATCCGCCGGATGTCGCGGCCATTCCAAACCCGGGTCAGATGCAGGAGTTCGTCAATAAAGAGGCGCTGGTCGGTCTGGATGAAGCCATAGTAGAAAACCATCCGACGGCTTTCGTCGATCTCGGCACGGTAAACGACGAACTCTACGGGATATTTCTTTCCGCTGACCTAAAAAGCCTGGTCTGGTACAATCCAAAAAATTTCGAAGCAAAAGGATACGAAGTTCCCGAAACGTGGAACGAGTTAATCGATCTATCCGACCAAATAGTCGCTGATGGAGGTACACCATGGTGCATTGGACTGGAAAGTGGCGCAGCAAGCGGCTGGCCAGGCACGGACTGGATAGAGGATATAATGCTGCGGACTGCCGGACCAGAGATGTACGATGCCTGGGTGAACCACGAAATTGACTGGACGGACGCTGTCGTACACAGAGCCTGGGAGAAATTTGGCGAGGTCGTCAAGGACCCCGATTACGTTTTCGGCGGTACCACTGGTGCCCTGACCATTCCCTTCGGGGATTCTCCGGCCGGTCTCTTTACCGACCCTCCTCGTTATCTGGAAGTTCGTCTACGCCTGGAAACCACCCGGTTTTCCTCAGATCGGCCTGTTGAAT
>Ga0207414_1000567_pt1 | contig 16141 bp, 17 predicted proteins | sample PonA231FremontCA_2_FD_187269 | JGI IMG/M metagenome (GOLD analysis project Ga0207414, IMG submission 187269) | Marine sediment microbial community from Fremont, CA, USA - Pond A23 Sediment 1 (SPAdes) | ecosystem: Environmental > Aquatic > Marine > Unclassified | place: USA: Fremont, California... | reverse complement strand
GATTACCGCCGCCCGCCGCGGCGATGCGCCGCTGACCCTCGCTCAAGCGGACGACGGCCGCTGGCAGCTCCCGCCGGGTGGCGATATACCAGTGACGCTGCGCTGGCAGGGGACGCTGCCCGAGGCCACGGCGCGCGACCTTCATCGGGTGGCGACGGACGGCACGCTGCTGCCGACACGGGCCGGCTGGTATCCGCACCTGAGCGACACGCCGACGCCCTTGCAGCTGACGATTCGGGTGCCGCCGGGGCAGCGCGCCGTGGGCAGCGGCTCGCTGCAAGAGGAGCAGCAGCTGGACGACGGTTATCTGGCGCGTTATTACCACCCCCGCACCCGTGATCTGGAGATCGCCGCCGGACCCTGGCGACTGCGCGAGCGTGAGCTCGAAGGGGTGAGGCTGCGGACGCTCTTCCCGAAGGGCCTGGATGCCGCATTTGCCGAGACCTACCTGGCGCATGCGGCCGACACTCTTGCACTATTCCAGGACCGCCTGGGAGAGCTGCCCTATTCGAGCTTCTCCATCGCGGCCTCGCCGGCGCCGGTGGGCCTGGCCTTTCCCGGCTTCACCCTGCTCGGCGAGCGCGTCATCCCGCTGCCCTTCATCCCGCGCAGCTCCTTGCCCCACGAGCTGATGCATGCGTGGTGGGGCGCGGGGGTCGGCATCGACTACTCGAGCGGCAACTGGTCCGAGGCGCTCACCACCTACCTGGCGGATCACGCCCTGGCTGAACAGGCCGGCGAAGCCGAGACGATGCGGCGACGCTGGCTGGCCGACCTCGCCGCCCTGCCCGCCGGGCAGGAATCTCCTCTGGTGGCCTTCCGTGGCGGGCCGGATCCTGCCGGTCGACTCATTGGCTACCAGCATGGCGCGATGCTGTTCCACATGCTGCGCCAGCGCATCGGCGACGAGGCCTTCGATCGCGGCCTGCGCCACATGGCCGATGAGTGGATGCACCGCACCGCCGACTGGTCGACGCTGATCGACGCCTTCAGCCAGGCCGCCGGCGAGCCCCAGGGCGCCTTTCTCATGCCCTGGCTGACTCGCCCGAGCCGGCCGTCGCTCCACCTGGAGGCGGTGAGAATAGAGACCGATGCGCGCGGCGACACGCTCACCGGTGAGCTGGTCCAGCGCGGCCCCCATGCTCCCTGGCCGATGGCCGTGCCGCTGGTCGTGGAAACCGAGGAGGGCCGCGTTCGCCTCGTTCAGCACATGGACAACGAGCGCCAGGAATTCGAGCTACGGCTGGCATCGCCCCCCCTGGCCCTGGAGGTGGACCCCGAGGCTGACCTGCTGCGCCATCCTGGCGCGATGCCGGTCATCCTGCGCCAGCTGATGCTGGATCCGACCACCCGGGTACTGGCGTTGAATGACGCCTACCGTCCTCTGACAAGACAGGTGCTGGGACGCGAGGCCGACGCGCCCGCGACGCCCGTCGGGTTCACGGACGAGACGGGCGAGCCGCTGCTGGTGATCGGTAGCACGGCGGCCCTGGGCGAATGGCGCCGGGCCAACGACCTCCCTGCACCGCCTCGGCCGCTGGAGACGGCAGGACAGGCGCGTTTCTGGATGGTGCCCGGTCGTCCGCTCGGCCTGCTCAGCGGCGACGACGCCGACGCCGTGGCCCGCCTCGCCGCCTCGCTTCGCCACCACGGCCAGCGCAGCTACGTGGTACAGGGCCCAGGCGGCGATACCCAGGAGTCCGGCATCTGGGAGGTCGACGAGACCCCCCTGCGGACGACCTTTACCCACTGACGGGATAGCACCGGGGCGCCCAGGCAGGCATCATGGGGCCGTTGACCCATCCACTGTCCGCAAGGTAGACCACCGACCATGAGAATTCTGATTCGCACCTTCTTCCGCGGCCTGCGCGCGGTGCTGGCGCCCTTCATGCTGGTGTCCGAGAAACTCTCTACCCCGAAGGCCATCGAGCGCAGTGCCGAGAAACAGGCTGAAGTCGACCAGGCGAGCCGGAACCTGGCGTTGTACCAGTTCCGTACCTGTCCCTTCTGCATCAAGGTGCGCAAGGAGATCGCGCGTCTCGGCCTTGACATCGAGGTGCGCGACGCCCAGCTCGATCCCGACCATCGCCGTGAGCTCGCCGAAGGTGGCGGTCGCGTCAAGGTGCCCTGCCTGCGGATCGACCATGACGACGGTGGCACCGAGTGGCTTTACGAGTCGGATGACATCAACGCCTGGCTACACCGCCACTTCGGCAAGGCCGGCACCGGCGCCGCCTGACCTCCCGCGTCCGATCTGGCACGGGTCAGACGAGAGCGGCGGGTCGCTGCAGTCCTTGCCCTGCGGTAATCGGCCGCCTACACCTTGTGCATGGACTCTCTTCCGTCACGCCCGACGTCACGACGCGGTCCGCTGGCCGTTGTCCGCTTTCTGGGCCTCGTGCTCTTCGGCGCCCTCATCGGTGCCGTATCAGCCCTGGCTGCCGCGGCCTTCGTCGGCGCCGTGCTGGCCCTCAATGACCTGCTGCTGATCTCACCCCGCAGCCGCATGATGTTCGACCGTCCGGGACTGCTGCTGGCCGCCACGGTTGCCGTGCCGGCTTTCGGTGGTCTGCTGGTCGGCCTGCTGCATCGTGCGATCCCCGAACAACGCCCCCATGCTCCCGCCGACGTGATCGCGGCAGTGCAGACCCGGCGCGGCCGATTGCCGGCCAGAACGGGTGGGCTCTCGGCACTGAGCGCCTTGATTTCGCTGGGATCCGGCGCATCGGTGGGACAGTACGGCCCGCTGGTGCATCTCGGCGCCAGCCTGGGCTCGCTGGGGGCACGGCTGCTGCGTCTGGGACGCTCCGACGACAACATCACCATCGCCTGCGGGGTGGCGGCCGCGATCGCCACGGCCTTCAATGCTCCCCTGGCGGGCATCGTCTTCGCCCACGAGGTGGTGCTGCGCCACTACGCGCTGCGCGCCTTTGCCCCGGTGGCCGCCGCCGCCCTGGTCGGCTACGTGATCGCCACCAGCGTGCTCGACCAGGGCGCGCTCTTTCACGTGGCCGATACCGCGGTGCCGCGTCCCTGGGAGTTTGCGGCCTTTCTCGTCATCGGTGGCCTGGGAGCCTTCGTGGCCGGGGCCTACATGCATGCCATCCTGAGTATCACCCGCCTGGCTGGCACCCTGCCACTCGCCCCACCCTTGCGTCCCGCCCTGGCCGGCGCATTGCTCGGTCTTACTGCCCTCTGGGTGCCCGATATCCTTGGCATGGGCCAGGAAACGCTGCGCTTCGCCACCCTTGCCGGGGCCTTCGGAAGCGCCGAACTGCTGCTGGTACTGGCCCTCAAGATCGCGGCCACGGGGCTCTGCCTGGGGATGGGCTTCAGCGGCGGGGTCTTCAGCCCGGCACTGGTCATCGGTACGCTGTTCGGCGCCCTCTGCGGCAGCATGATTGGCCAGTTCAGCGGTGCCCCCCAGGAGACCTTCGTGTTCTATGCCGTGTGCGGCATGGTGGCAGTGACCTCACCGGTGATCGGCGCGCCCCTGACCAGCCTACTGATCGTCTTCGAGCTGACGGGCAGCTACGCGCTGACCACGGCCGCCCTGGCCAGCGTGACCCTGGCCAGCCCGATCGCCGCCCAGCTCTTCGGGCGCTCGCTGTTCGACATTCAGCTCGAAGGGCGCGGCCTGGACCTGTCGGCCGGGCGTGGCCGTGCCGTACTGCGGGCCACAGCGGTGACGGAGTACCTCACCCACGACTGCGTGACCCTGCACCCTCGGAGCCCGGTGGCCGACGCCGTGACTGCCCTGAGCCGCGCCCGACACGGTGAGGGCTATCTGGTCGATGACCGAGGACGCTATCGGGGCTGCGTGAGCCTGGCCGACCTGGAGGCGGCGAGGGAATCGACGATGAGGCCGGCATGCGTCGGCGAGGTGGCCACGCTGGCCCGGCCGGTGCTGCAGCCGGCTACCTCACTGTGGGACGCCATGGCCGCATTGCAGGAGGTCACCGGCGAGGCCCTGCCGGTGGTCGATACTGCTGCGGAGGGCGCCTTCCAGGGCGTGGTCTATGAGGCAAGCATCGCCCGAGCGTTCCTGGCGCAAAGCGATGAACTGAGACGGGAGGAACATGGCTCTGGATGACAAACGCCGCCGGTGGCTGGCAAGCACGCTCTGGCTGACGCTGATCGCGAGCGTCTCTGGCCAGGCCGATGCCGACACCCTGACGGTGCTGAGCTGGGGCGGCGCCTATGAGCGCGCCCAGCAGGCGGCCCTTTTCGAGCCCTATAGCGCCGCCACCGGCACGCACATCGAGGTGGCACAATACGACGGAGGGATCGAGGCGCTACGGCATGCCGCGGCCGAGGGAGACGGCGCGGTGCCCTGGGACCTGATCGACATGACGCGCAGCGAGGCCATGGCCGCCTGCGCGGAGGGACTGCTCGCCCCCCTCTCTCCTGCCCTGCTGGCGCCGGCACCAAACGGTACCCCGGTGGAACAGGACTTCGTGCCGCAGGCCTTTGGCCGCTGCTCCATCACGCACAGCATCTTCGCCACCGTGGTCGCCTACCGCCGCGATGCCTTCCCGGGCAAACGTCCCGACACCATCAAGGACCTCTTCGACCAGCAGCGCTTCCCGGGGCCGCGGGCGCTGCAGCGCACTCCGGCCGTCAATCTGGAGTGGGCACTGCTCTCCTACCGCGTGCCCCACGAGGAGCTCTATGACCTGCTGAGCACCCGACGCGGCCTCGATCTGGCACTGGGGCGGCTCGCCGAACTCGACGACATCCGCTGGTGGGAGGCCGGGGACATGCCGGCGCAGCTGCTGACCGACGACGAGGTGGTGATGGCCTCGGGCTATAACGGCCGCTTCTTCGATGCCATGGTCAATCGCGGGGCACCCATCGAGATCCTCTGGGACGGCCAGGTGCAGGAGCACGAAACCTGGGTGATCCCGCGCGGCGCTCCGCACCCCGAGGCGGCCCGTGACTTCCTGCGTTTCGCCACCACCACCGAACGCCTTGCCGACGTGTCTCGTCACATTCCCTACGGCCCGGCCCGTCGCTCGGCGGCCACACGCGTCACCACCCACCCCGACAGCGAGGTGGACATGCGCCTGCATATCCCGACCCACCCACTCAATGCCGAACGGGCCCTGGCCAAGGACGAGGCCTGGTACGCCCGCAGCCTGGGCCGCATCGATGATTACTTCCGGGCCTGGCTGGAGGCGCAGGAAGGAAAGTGACGCGCCCACCCCAAGGGCTACTCTCGCCAGGCCCGAAGCAGCAGGTTGCGCGGGGTCAGCTCGCGGTCGCAGAAGGTGCCGAGCTCGACCCTGAAATCCGCTTCCTCAAGCCGTTGCTGGCGGTCCAGCGCCAACCACACCTCCAGCGGGCGGCGGAACAGGTGGCGGACCAGCTCGAGACGGAGGACCTCGGCCTGGCGTCGATGGCCTTCCTGCTCGAAGACGTGCCAGTCGACATCCGCCGGCAGGGTCAGCCCCTTGCGCTCGGCCGCCCAGCGACAGAACCCGGCGAAGTTCTCGGGCATGCGGCCATAGGCCAGGCTGGGTACCGGCAGGTAGGCATCGTGGCCCCGTACCTGGCGCTGCAAGGCATCGAAGCCCAGCCGCCAGGCATTGGCTCGCTCCCGATGGCGACGCACATGGCGAGGCGCGGTCACGGTTTCCTGGACGGCCATTGCCAGGTCGTCACGGGTCAGCGAAACGCCGTGGGCCGCAGCCAGTTCGCGTCCCCGCTGCGATAGGGGCCGGTAGTGCGCATCCGCAGTGCGGTGATAGCAGCACGGTGCCAGGGTGATGGCACTGCCCTGCTCGACGGCCAGCTCGATCAGCCGCCTGTGGAGATCGCCGCAGGCATGCAGGGCTGCCACCTGGGTATCCGGCGCGAGCCAGCGAGCGGCATCGGCCGCCAGCACGTCCTGCTGCGCCAGCCGAACCCTCGCCCCTTGCCGCTCGGCCAGCGCCTGGCCGTCGCGGCACAGCGTGGCCTGCCATTCCAGACCGGTGACCTCGCGGTCGAGATGGCGAGCCAGGACCCGGGCAAGGTGACCCTTGCCCGCGCACCACTCTATCAGCGACGTCTCTGGCAGCGCCGCCAGCCGGGGCACGAAGGCAGAAACCTGCCGCCACTTGCGCCCGCCCATGTGATCGGCCCACGCAGGGGGCAAACAGGTTCCATCAGCCGGCAGCTCGGGAAGCGCGACCAGGGCGGCGAGTTCCGTCACCGGCAGCCACTCGGCCAGGGGGGAATCCGCGAAGGGCTCGGCCTGCAGCCGTGCGCACGCCGCGTCATCAAGGGCCTGCAGCGTGTCGGCAAGCGCCGGAAACGCCTCGACCCAGGGAAGCCGGCGATGCTGGAACGGCATGGGCTGCCACAGCGGCTGCCACTCGGCCAGCAGCGCGGTCAGCCGCCCGAAACGGTCGTCATGGGAGAATGATTCGGGCATGGCGGTCAGACCTAGGCATCAGTCCGCATTGTAGGGACTTCGCGCTTGCATGGCCAAGCGCCAGACGACAGAGTGCGAGATGCACTGGCCGGCCTCCCGCAGCGCCGACCCGACCGTCCCTCTTCCCGGAGCACCGCCGATGCCCGCCACCGCCGATGCCCTTCCCCGCAGCGTGCTGGTCACCGGCTGCTCCAGCGGCATCGGCCACGCCGCCGCCCTTGGCCTGGCCGGCCGCGGCTGGCGCGTGTTCGCCACCGCCCGGCGCGAGGCGGACCTGGCCAGGCTGAGGGATGCAGGCCTGGAAGCCGTGGCGCTGGAACTCGACGACAGCGCCTCCATCGAGGCCTGCGTGGCGGCGGTGCTGGAGGCGACCGGAGGACGGCTCGATGCGCTGTTCAACAATGCTGCCTATGGCCAGCCCGGGGCCGTGGAGGACCTCAGCCGCGAGGTGCTGCGCGCCCAGCTGGAGACCAACCTGCTCGGTACACATGAGCTCACCTGCCGGGTGCTGCCGACGATGCGCCGACAGGGGCAGGGACGCATCGTGCAGAACAGCTCGGTACTGGGCCTGGCCGCCCTGCCCTATCGCGGCGCCTATGTCTGCTCCAAGTTTGCCCTGGAGGGGCTGACCGATACGCTGCGCCTGGAGCTGACCGGCAGCGGCATCGAGGTCAGCCTGATCGAGCCGGGCCCCATCAGCAGCCGCTTTCGTCAGAACGCCTACCGCGCCTTCAAGGCACATATCGATACTGCCCAGAGCGCCCATGCAGAAACGTACCGAACCGTGGAGGCGCGGCTGGCAGGTGATGATGACGGCGAGCGCTTTACCCTGGGCGCGGACGCCGTGGTCAAAAAGCTGGTGCACGCCCTGGAGAGCCCGCGGCCGAAGGCCCGATACTACGTGACCGTGCCGACCCACCTGTTTGGCACCCTCAAGCGCCTGCTGGGTACCCGAACACTGGACCGGGTGCTGCTGCGCTCGACCCGCGACGAACGCCGACCCTGAGCAGGCCAAACGGGCCGCGTGATGCCCCCCGGCATCGCTAGCACTCGAGTCCCAGGCGCTGGTGCCACTCGGCGAGGCTCTCTTCCGGGTAGCCGGCGAAGCACTTGTCGCTGTCGCGGGCCTCGACCTCCACCCAGGAGGCCTTGCTGTCAAGCAGCAGGTGGACGCGTTCCGGCGGGACCGGCAGCTTGCTGTCGATCGCCGAGGCAAAGGGATGCACCAGTTCCGGCCAGTCAGGATCGAAGACCCATAGCGCGCTGGCGCAGCGGCCACAGAAATGTCGCTCTCCCGCGCTCTCCTCACCGTCGATCACCGCATGGTAGACCCGCGTATGCTCGGCGCCTTCCACCTCGAGGGTCTCGGCCAGCGCCCCCAGGTTGATGGCGTAGCCACCTCCGCCGGCGGTCTTGCGACAGATCGAGCAGTAGCAGCGCTGATAGGGATAGGGATGCGGTGACTCGACGCGAAAATGCACCGCACCGCAATGGCAGGAACCTTCCAGCAGCATGAGATACCTCGCTAGGCGTTGCGGATCACAGGATAAGCTGTTTCAGGGGCATCCAGATGCCCATGGCCATCATGATCAGATTCTCGGTCAAGGACACGAACCCCAGAGGGACATTGCTGTTGCCCCCGACACAGGCGCACTTCAGCTCGCGCTTGTCGATATAGACGGCCTTGAAGACCGAGATGGCGCCCACCGTGCCGATGAACAGGGCCAGGGGGGCGGCGAGCCATATCAGGGCGCCTGCCAGCATCAGGAGTCCCGCCAGGGTCTCGGCGTAGGGATAGACGTAGCCGTAGGGCACCTGGCGCTGGGCGAGCAGATCGTAGTTGAGGAACATGGTGCTGAAGCTTTCGACATCCTGCAGCTTCTGGAGCCCCAGCAGGATCATGGCGGTGGCAATCGCGTACTCCGGCATGCGCAACGAGAGGAGCGTGCCGCTGGCTGTCCAGCTCACCGCCAGACCGATCAGCAGAGAGGTCGCAAAGATCGCGATGACCGGCTGATAGGTCGTCTCCTTCTCGCCGGGCACGCTCAATCCCAGATGGGCACGCACCTCCTCGTAGCCCCCCACCCGCTCCTCGCCGATATAGACCTGAGGCGTGGTGTCGACACCGGCCCGCTCCTTGAAATCCTCGATGGCCTCGCGCGAGGTCAGCGGGTGATCGTCTACCTCGTAGCCCTTGCGTTTGAGCAGATCCACCGTCTTCATGCCGAACGGGCACAGGTGCTCTTCTGTCTTCATGCGATAGACGCGGGCCGTATCGTGCGGCGCCGACGACGTTGACGTGACAGACCTCATGGGCATCAACCTCCTTGCGGTACCAGAAGATAACTCGGAACGTGCGTAATCCCTCTGCCATGCGTCCCGTTGCGATGCGGATAACGCTCAGACCATGCGGATCAGTCTAGTCCCCTTGTGCGACACGACGACCAGAGACGTGCCCCCGCGCGACGAGAATGGCCCTGAGCACGCGGGTGGCTCGCGCATCAGACCGCGGCGAGCGGCCCCAGCAACCCTTCCGGCAGGCTGGCAGCGCCTGACCGCTTGAGCCCGGCCCACAGGGTCACCTGATTCGCGGTCAGCACCTCTCTGCCAACCTCACGGCTCAAGGCCTCGCGCAGGAACAGCGAATTGACGGCGGTATCAGGTACCAACAGCGGCCGGGAGTCACCGGGATAGCGGGCACAGAAGCAGCGAACCTCCGCACGGATATCAACCCGATGGGAATCGGTCGCGTAGGGACAATCCAGCGCCCTGTCGTTGACCACACTGACGCCGCCCTCCCTCAGGAAACTCACCAGTCGCAGCGTCACGTCGTCCGGATAGGGACTGAGCAGATCCACCCGGCGGTGACCCAGGGCGTCCAGCGCGTCGTGTAAGGCCAGCGCCGTACTGGTGACCGGCACACCCAGTCGTGAGGCCAGAGTCGCACTCTGCTCCCTGGCCCAGTCGAGCCCGCCGATGAAGCTGGCGCTGGTGCAGGCCCACACCACGGCCAGGGCGCCCTCCTCCACCAGTGGGGTGCCCGCCGATACCAAGCGTTCCACCCCGCCCAGCGCCAGCAGCGCCGCGGGTGCGTGGTGGCCATCGCTCGGCACCTTGCCTACCGCGATATGCGGCAGGCCGGCCGACACGTCCTCGAGGGTATTCCACTCATATAATTCTCCGGCCCGTCGTCGGGCAGCAGAATACCCAGGCAGGGTTCTTGCGACATGCGATGACCTCCGGGTCTGGCTGATGGTGTTGCACACTTGGTCAGGTCTTTCTGACAGGCTACCGCAGCTCACCCGGCAGCTGGCAATGCCCCTTGAGGCCAAGAGCGTCGCACTCACAGAAACTCCCGCGTGGCTTCCAGCACTCGACCATCGACGGTTCGCTGGAGCTTATCCTCGATGTCACTGCACAGCGCGGTCACGTCCCGAGACGAGTTTCCCACCACCACAAAGGTCCATTCGCTGGCCTCGTGACGATCAAGATCGCCGCTTTCGCAGACCGCAACCGCTGGCTGACGACCGAAGCGCTCGTGCAGACCACCCATGCGCTGGCGCTTCTCCTTAAGCGAACGGCAGCCCGGCAGGGCGATCGTGACGGTGAGAACGGCAATATGCATGGGGCCTCCTCTGGCGTTCGGGGCAACAGTGGGGGGACGACTGGCTTGTCAGGCACCCATCTAGCGTGAGGTCAGCGTAGTCGCTTTCTGCCATCGACTACCCGACAGAGATCAAGATCATGACAGACGTGGCCTCGAGCCGGGCGCCAGAGGTATCCTTCTGCCAGGCAAACGAGAATGTTCTGGAGTTCGCCATGCATACACCTGCCCTTGCCGTCGCAAGAACGCCGCTGGTGGCCGTCTACGGCACCCTGAAGCGCGGGCTGCGAAACCATCACTGGCTGGAAGGGGCTAACTTCCTGGGCGCAGACCGCCTCACCTCGACCACGCTCTATGACCTCGGCCCCTACCCGGCGGCCAAGTCCGAGAGGTCCCATGGCATCGAGGTGGAGGTCTTCGAGGTCAGCACCCGGCTGCTGACGGGTCTCGACCGGCTGGAGGACTACCGGGTGAGAACGCCCAAGCACGGCGACTTCGAGCGCGTCATCCATGCCACCACCTTCGGCCCCGCCTGGCTCTACCTCTACAACCGCGATGTAGCCGGCTGTCCGGTGATTCGCGAAGGCGGCTGGCGGCCCCGATAATCCTGCGGCTGTGGTATAAACGCGGACGAGCAGGAATCCATCCGGAATGTCACCAAGGAGACGGCCATGGTCCGTTTCATCCTCATGCTCGCCGCGCTGACCGGCCTGGCCTATGGCGGGCTGAACTTCTACTACGGCGTGGAGATCAAGCGTGCCCTCGAGCAGCGGCTGGATGACCTGGGCCTCACCGCCGTGGAGGTCAGGCGCATCGACTTCGACCCCATGGCGCCTCTGGCCAGCGACAGCCGTATCACCGCCGAGGTGATCTATGGCGGCGCCGAGGCGAGTCTCGACATCCGCGTCATCGGTCATCCCGTGTTCGCCGAGGAGACCCGTCTGGAACTCGATAGCCTACAGGCCCTGCGGCTGACCATCGGCGCCGGCGGCTGAACGCGACGAACAGCAATTGCCGGCTGTTACGGCATCAATCATCCCGAAGAGGCGACGTGCGACGCCAGGGTCGCTCTTTTGAAGGCCCGAACGGCGACTCAGGCATCACTCATGGGAATCGCTACCGGATGGCGTGATATGCTCAGGATACATCAACCGGCAACCCTGCCGACCGTCGAGGAGAGCAACATGGCTCAGGCAAGCGCACGTCATATCCTGGTGGACAGCGAAGCGAAGTGTAATGAACTCAAGGCCGAGATCGAGGGCGGTCGCGACTTCGCCGAGGTGGCGCGCGCGCACTCCTCCTGCCCGTCCGGCAAGCAGGGCGGCGAGCTCGGCACCTTCGGTCCGGGGCAGATGGTACCGGCGTTCGACAAGGTGGTCTTCGAGGGTGAGGTGGGCAAGGTGCACGGCCCGGTAAAGACCCAGTTCGGCTACCATCTGCTGGAGATCACCGATCGCCGCTGATCGCGCACCTTGCCTCGATCGACGCCGTGCATGGCCGCCATGCGCGGCTTTTTCTTGTACAATCCCTGTATCACTCGGCCCGTCGCGCTAGGATAGGGGCCGTCAGCGATCACGAACAGGAGACGCCGCCGATGAACGAAGACGCCATGAAACACAGTATCCGCAAGCTGCTGAAGACCGTGGGAGTGAGCACCCAGCAGGAGATAGAGCAGGCCGTACAGCAGGCCCTGACCGACGGACACCTGGCAGGCAACGAGACGCTGCCGGCACGGGTGACCGTCGAGGTGGATGGCCTGAACCTGGCACTCGTTTTCGACGAGGACATCACCCTTGAGTGATGCGCCAATGATCCAGGTCGAAGGTCTCTCCAAGACCTTCGCCGACGGTTTCGAGGCGCTGGTGGATGTCGATCTCACGATCCAGCGGGGCGAGATCTTCGCCCTGCTCGGCCCCAACGGGGCGGGCAAGACAACCCTCATCAGCGTGATCTGCGGGCTGGTCAACGCCAGTCGCGGCCGCGTGCTGGTCGACGGACACGACAATGTTACCGACTATCGCGCCGCGAGGAGGTTGATCGGCCTGGTCCCCCAGGAACTGACCAACGAGGCCTTCACCACGGTATGGGACACGGTGAGCTTCAGTCGCGGGCTGTTCGGCAAGTCGCAGGACCCGGCACACATCGAGAAGGTGTTGCGCTCCCTGACGCTGTGGGAAAAGCGCAACAGCCGGCTGCTGGAGCTCTCCGGTGGCATGAAGCGTCGGGTGCTGATTGCCAAGGCGCTCTCCCACGAGCCTCAGGTGCTGTTCCTGGACGAGCCCACCGCTGGCGTGGATGTGGAACTGCGCCGTGAGATGTGGGACGTGGTACGCGGACTGCGCGACCAGGGGGTGACCATCATCCTCACCACCCACTACATCGAGGAAGCCGAGGAGATGGCCGACCGCATCGGCGTCATCCGCCGCGGGGAAATCGTGCTGGTGGAGAACACCCATGCGCTGATGCGCAAGCTCGGCAGCAAGGAACTGACCCTGCACCTGCAGGAACCGCTGGAGGCAGTGCCCGAATCGCTGGCAGGTCATGGTCTGACGCTTGCCGACGACGGACATGCGCTGGTCTACAGCTATGACGCGGCTCGCCAGGAGGGGGGCTCGACGATCTCGGGGCTGCTGGCCGATCTCGAGGCGGTAGGGCTGCGGGTCAAGGATCTGCATACCCGACAGAGTTCGCTGGAAGACATCTTCGTCAGCCTGGTCCAGGAGCGTCAGTGACCATGAAGCGTTTCAACCTGCAATCCGTCAAGACCCTGTATCGCGCCGAGATGGCCCGCAGCCTGCGCACCGTGCTGCAGAGCATCGTCTCGCCGGTGATCTCGACCTCGCTCTACTTCGTGGTATTCGGGGCGGCCATCGGCACGCGCATCAGCGAGGTGGATGGCGTCAGCTACGGCGCCTTCATCGTGCCGGGCCTGATCATGCTGATGCTGCTGACCCAAAGCGTCTCCAATGCCTCCTTCGGCATCTTCTTTCCGCGCTTCTCGGGCTCGATCTACGAGATTCTCTCGGCGCCGATGTCCTACGTCGAGGTGGTGCTGGGCTATGTGGGGGCAGCGGCCACTAAGTCGCTGATACTGGGATTGATCGTGCTGGCCACGGCGCGAATCTTCGTCCCGTATTCCATCGAGCATCCCCTGATGATGCTGGTCTTCCTGGTGCTCACGGCCACCACCTTCAGCATGCTGGGCTTCATCATCGGCATCTGGGCCGACGGCTTCGAGAAGCTGCAGCTGGTGCCGTTGCTGGTGATCACCCCGCTGACCTTTCTCGGTGGCACCTTCTACTCCATCGACATGCTGCCACCCTTCTGGCAGACCGTGACCCTGGCCAATCCGGTGGTCTACCTGATCAGCGGCTTCCGCTGGAGTTTCTACGGCATCAGCGACGTCAGCCCGGTCGTCAGCCTGCTGGTGATCGTGCTGTTCCTGTGCACGGCACTGGCCGTGCTGCGCTGGATCTTCAAGAGTGGCTATCGCCTCAAGCCCTGATCCTCACCCCGTAGCGACCTGCGTATTCCCCACGAAGCCCGCTATCGGGTGGCGCATGTCACGCGTATCATCCGGGCCCTCGTCCATCATCGCGGGAGGCCCCATGCCGATCCTCAACGCCATTGTTCATCGCATCGACAAGACGGCCGGCGATGCGCCAATGCGCCTGGAGCCTGCCCCGGCGGAACTCTCCCCCTCGCCGATGCTGGGTGAGCTGCTGGGAGGCGTGACCGACGCCTTCAATGCCAAGCCCAAGGCTTGGGGCCATTTCGCCGAGACGGCTCCCGAGGGCGAGGTCAGCTCTCCCTTTGCCAGTGAGCTGGCGGATACTCTCGAGGGCGGCCGCGACTTTGCCACGTTCTCCCGGGACCTGGCCCAGCGCATCGCCACCCTGGTCGGCGAGCACCTGTCGCTCTCCGGGGACCTGCTGGTGCTCCAGCAGCAGCTCGGCGACACCCGCTACCTGATGCTTGCGCTACTGCATCATCGCGAGGGCGTCGCCATCGACGAGGCCTTGCAGGTGGTGCCGTCACGCCAGCTCAACCTGACCCAGATGAGCCTTGCGGCGCGCCTCAACATCAGCCAGTGGCGGGCCGGCGAGGCGAAACCGTACCTTTCCTGGACGCACGACCGCGGTGGCAAGAAACTCGCCGAAGGGTTTGCCGCCCTGCTCGGCGCCGAGCAGGGCATCGATGCCAGCGGCGAGACCCGAACCCTGCTCAAGGCCTTCAGCGACTACGTCGAGCATGAAGGCCTGCCCGAGGAGGAGAGCCGCCAGAAGACCGACGCGCTGATCGACTATGCGAGCGACCAGGCCCGGCGCGGGGAACCCATGACCCTGGAAGCGCTCTCGGAGGCACTCGACGAGCAGCAGCCGAAGGCCTTCTATGACCATATCCGCAATGCCGACTACGGGCTCTCACCGGAGATACCGCCGGACAAGCGAACCCTCAACCAGTTCCGACGCTTCACCGGCCGCGCCGGTGGGGTATCGATCAGCTTCGACTCTCACCTGCTCGGGGCCGGCGTGGAGTATGACGCGGACCAGGACCGTCTGATCATCACGCAGGTGCCCAGGCAGCTACGTGACCAGCTCAAGCGGCAGGGCTGAGCCAGTGACGACCACGACGTGGTGATCCGGAAAGCGCGTGGCACGCTATGATGAATGCCTGACGCCTTCCGACAGGAGACCGACACCATGCGCCGCATCCTGATTCTGCAGGGCCATCCCGATGGCACGGCCCCTCATCTGCTCCATGTTCTCGCCGAGCACTACCGGCTGGGCGCGGAGACGGCAGGGCACGAGGTACGCACCGTGCAGATCGCCGACCTGGACTTCCCCTTGCTGCGCAGCCAGCAGGCTTGGCACGAAGGGCACATGCCTCCTTCCCTTGACGAGGCCGCCGGCGCCATCCGCTGGTGCGAGCACCTGGTACTGTTCTTCCCGCTGTGGCTCGGTGACATGCCGGCTCTGGTGAAGGGATTCCTCGAGCAGGTGATGCGACCCCACGTCGCCTTCGAGTACCAGGAGGGTAACCCGCTGGGCCGCAAGGGGCTGAAGGGACGCTCGGCGCGTGTGGTAGTGACCATGGGCATGCCGGCGGCGATCTACCGCCATCTCTATCGCGCCCACAGCGTGAAGTCGCTGGAACGTAATATTCTCGGTTTCGTGGGCTTCGCACCGGTACGCGAGACGCTGATCGGGTCGGTGGAGGGGCTTGATTCAAGCGACTGCCGCAAGTGGTTCACCCACCTGGAAAGGCTGGGAGCCGAGGCAGAATAATCGCTGAGTTGCTCCTAATACATCACTCACACTTACGCTGTAAGCGATCACTTACACGTGCCGTGCGCCTGCGGAGACACGTGCATGAAACAGCTGGCGCAGTACACAAATCAACACCATGCTTTCCCGGTAACAGCGCCATGTGAACAAGCACGGGCGACAGGGCTTCCAGAAAAAAGCACTGAAGGGCAGCAGATGGTCGTCAGCGCGAGAGCCACCTTCGAGAGCCCCCTTCGCCCCTCAAGGAAGGACAAATGGGCACTACCGCAGAGGAAGGCGATGAACTTGATTGGCGCGGCGAATTCCGCGACCCCGCCAGGGAAGCCCTGTTCCGCCGAATCATGCAGACGCACGAGGCCTGCCAGCTGCGTTATGCCCTGGTGGTTGCTGCCGGCCTGTTTCTCGCCTTCAGCCTGACGGACTTCAGCCTGCTCGGCACAAGCGAGGACTTCATGGCGCTGCTGGCGATGCGCGTAGTCGTGGCTGCCAGCTTAGTGCTGCTCGCTCTGACGGTGTGGCGGCGCCCGGCGCTGGCGCAGGCTCATCTGCCGGTCAACCTGGTGTGCCTGCTGGCCATCAGCGGGCTGCTGCTGACACTCGTGCTGCAGCCAGACGGCGTCATGACCAACCTTGCCTCGATCGTCGCCGCCAGCATGGCCCTCTATCTTTTCATTCCCAACCGTCTAACGTGGATGCTGTTCAACAACGCCTACCTGATCGGCGGCTTCATGATCCTGGTAGTCATGTGGTCACCGCTGCCCGGGGCCATTCTGCTGAACAGTATTATGCTGCTGGCCTTCGTCAACCTTCTGTGCTGGTTCGCAGTGGCTC
>Ga0207414_1000566_pt1 | contig 16142 bp, 15 predicted proteins | sample PonA231FremontCA_2_FD_187269 | JGI IMG/M metagenome (GOLD analysis project Ga0207414, IMG submission 187269) | Marine sediment microbial community from Fremont, CA, USA - Pond A23 Sediment 1 (SPAdes) | ecosystem: Environmental > Aquatic > Marine > Unclassified | place: USA: Fremont, California... | reverse complement strand
TAGCTATCAAACCTGAGAGATTTTTAGGGAATATTCCGGAGGCAATGATAGATATAGCTGATGAATTTTCATTTCCTCTAATCAGGCTACCCCATAAAATAGACTGGCCACAGATAATAGAAAATGTAATGAATGCCATCAATCAAAATAAAAGTGAGATAATTAAAAGATCTGAAGATATCCACAATAAATTAACCCAAATTGTTTTAAGAGAAGATGGTCTGGAAATAATTGCTGATACTATGGCCAGTCTAGTTAATAATTTAATTATAGTTGAGGATAATAATCTGGAAGCTCTGGCAGTAGGTTATCCGGATCAGGATAATAGAGAAGAATTTGATGATTTACTAAAATTTAGAGGAAAAATATTTTTAAATGAATTTAGAAAAAATGAATATTATAAAGATAAAGTTGAAAATTGCAATTATAATATTGAAGAAAATACTCAAAAAAATTGTAGTAACAAAATTTACACTTATGATTTAAACTATAAAGACTCAAATTATACTCAACTTACGATTCCAATTATTGCTAATAGTGTAACCTATGGATTTTTAACTTTAATAGAATATTATGGTCAGACAAATGAAGTAGATATTGTAGCTTTAGAACATGGTGCTACTACTATTGCTCTTGATTTAACAAAGAAAAGAGCAGTTTATGAAACTAAAAAAAGACTTAAAAAAGATTTTTTAAATGATCTTTTTAGTGGAAATATAAACAACAGTCTGGTATTGAAAGGTAAATATAATTTTATAAATTATGAGGTGGAAAAAGCTACAGTAGCTATAATTTTAGAAATTGAAAGAAGTAATCAGGACTTTAGTGAAAATAATTATTCTTCAATGGAGAGCAATAAAAAAACATTAAAAATAATCAATACTGAGTTTAGTAAAAGTGGGCAAAATTATTTTATTTATGAAGAAGGGAACCGGATTATTATTCTTTTTCAATTTGCTGAAATTAAGGATGAAGAAGAAATATATAATAAAATAAGTGAGAGATGCAAAAATATTGGAGAAAGGGTAATTCAATATAAAATAAATAAAAATTATTATTTTGGAATAGGTGGCCTTTATCATAATTCTGCTGAAACAAAAAAAAGTTATGAGGAAGCCAAAAAAGCTCTTAAAATCGGGAAAATATTTATAGAAGAAAATGAAGTATTTATCTATAAAAGACTTGGGATTTATCGTATCCTTTCCATGATTGAAAAAGAAGGAGAAGTAATAGAATTTTGCAAAGATTTTTTAGGAGATTTAATAAAATATGATAAAAAACACAATGAAAACCTCTGTTATAACTTAAAAAAATATCTCATGAATAATGGAAATGTTACTAAAGCAGCCAAAGAATTATATATTCATCCAAATACTTTAGCTTATAGAATTAAGAAAATTGAGAAAATACTAAAAAAAGATCTGGATGATCCTAGAGAAAGATTTAATTTATTTTTAGCTTTAATGATTAAAAAATCAACTTTAAAAGATTAAGGGGGGATAATGTTGAAAACTGCCTGTATTCAACAAATTGCCAGAGATATAACTGAATATAAAGAAGCCTGGAAAGACATAATAAAATTAATTGATAGGGCAGCAGCTAAAGATCCTGATTTGATAGTTCTTCCTGAAAGTGCCTATCCTGCTTATTTTTTGGGTTATAATCAAAAAAAATGCAGTGAATCTTTAGAAAATATTGATGAAGTTATTAATGAATTACAAAAAAAAGCCAGTGATTATGAAATATATATTGCAGCCGGGATTGTTTTAAAGGAAAAAGATAAAAAATATAATGGAGGTATTTTAATAAATAGGCAGGGGAAAATCATAGCAACTACCCAAAAAAGTAATTTATGGCATTTTGATCATAAATGGCTGGAAAGTGGAGAAGTTGCTGATGTGGTTGAAACAGAATTTGGGAAAATAGGATTAATGATCTGTGCTGATGGAAGAGCCCCCGAAATTCCAAGAATTTTGGCTTTAAGAGGGGCAGAAATTATTATTGATCTGGCAAATTTAACATCTACTGGGAGAGATCCAGAAAAATTATCCAATGCACAGTTAGATTATATGTTAGCTACCAGAGCTATAGAAAACAATATCTGGCTGATAATGGCTGATAAGATTGGTCTTGAAGCAAATACCGTTCTTTATGCTGGGGGAAGTTGTGTTATAAATCCTGAAGGAGAATTTATAAATAGAGCCAGTCCAAATCAGGAAGAAATTATATTTACTGAAATTAACAGTAAAGATAATTGTGAATTACCTGTTAAAAGAGTGCCTGGAGATTATCTAAGTCTGGTAGAAGATACTGAGAAATTAGCTATTAAAGAAAAATTAAATAAAAATATAAAAATAGCAGAAGCCGAAGTACAAATCTCAGCAGTACAGTATGAATATGAAAAAGGTAATGTGAATAGTTATTTGAAATTTGCAAAAAATTTTATTAAACAGTTAGAAATTCAAGATTCTAAAATTATTGTTTTAAGAGAAATGGATAAAGAGATAAATATAAATCTGGTAATTAAAAAAATAAAAGATATTTTAAGTAATGAAGAGCTTATTGTAGTTTTAACTGGATATCAAAAAGAAAATAAAAAATTATACAAAGAAGTGTCAGTATTTTCAAAGAATAAAAATTATGGTAAATATCAAAAAGTCCATATTGGAGAAAGTGAAAATTTAGCTCAGGGAGAAAAAAATAAAGGAGTTATTAATACCCCTTATGGTGATCTGGGAATAATGGTAGATGAAGAAGGGCTGGTACCTGAAGTAAGCAGAAAATTAATGCTTTTAGGAGCAGAGATAATTATCTGGACCGGTAATTATTATCATCCTAAGGAAGAAATTATAATCTCTTCCAGAGCTGCTGAAAATAAAGTTTTTGTAATAAAAGCAGGTAAAAATGGAAGTTATATCACTACTCCAGATGGTCAGATAATAGCAGCTACTTTAGTTGATATTAATCAGGCTATTTCAAAATTGATTTTACCACCATATGCTTTAGCAAAAAATGTGGTACCGGGTACCAACGTTGCATTGGATAGAAAACCAAAATTTTATAAGGAGTTGATTAAATGAGTCAGGAAAAAACGCTTTTAAAAAATTGTAGGATTGTTAGTTCTAAAGATATTAGAAAAGGGAATATATTAATTGAAGATGGAGTAATTAGTGTTATTACTGCTAAAGATTTAGAAGCAGATAATGAAATTGATGTTAAAAATCGTTATGTTATTCCAGGTGCAGTAGATGGTCATACTCATATGATGGATCCCGGTAAAACTCAAAATGAAGATTTTACTACTGGAACTCAGGCAGCAGCTGTTGGAGGAATAACTACTGCTATCACTCATCACCGGACAATACCACCAGTTTATTCGATTAAAGAACTGGAAGACAAAATTAATCATGTAAGTAAAAAGGCAGTTGTTGATTTTGGTATTAAAGGTGGAGGTGCTCCTGATAATATAGATGAATTAGAGGCTATGTGGAAAAGAGGAGTAACCGGATTTAAAGCTTTTACCTGTGACCTTCATGGTTCCAAACCCTTACATCCAGGAGATATGTATTATTTTTTGCAGGAGATAAAAAGACTTGATGCTACTTTACTTGTTCATTGTGAAAATGAAAGTATAACTGAAGTAAATGAAAAAAGATTAAAAGAGGCTGGAAGAAAAGATAGATTATCTCATCTGGAATGGAGATCACTACTGTCAGAAAAGATTGCAGTTGAGGCAGTTATTAATGTGGCCAAAGAAACAGGGGCCAGAGTTGTAATAGCTCATGTCAGTCATCCCGATATAATGGCCAAAATTAAAGAAGCCAGAGATCAAGGATATACAATTTATGCAGAAGGATGTCCTCATTATTTTAATCTTACTCAGGATATGTTAGAAGAAAAAGGTCCCTGGGTAAAATTTACTCCGCCAATGCGAATGAAAAATCAAAAAGAAATAGATGAAAAAATGTGGCCTGCTTTTAATAGTGATCACATAACTTTAATAGGTTCAGATCACTGTCCTTATCCAAAAGAAGTAAAGGAAAAAGGACTGGATAATATCTGGGAAGCACCTAATGGAATCCCTGGTGTGGAAACCTCAATGAGATTAATGATAAATGCAGTTAATCAGGGTAAAACCAATATAAATAAAATTGTAGAAGTAATGAGTGAAAATCCAGCTAAAATTTATGGATTATATCCCAAAAAAGGAACTTTAAGTGTTGGTTCTGATGCTGATCTGGTTATTTTGGATATGGAAGCTGAAGAAACTCTAAAAAATGAAAATGTAATATCTAAATGTGGTTGGACACCTTATCAGGGTAAAAAAATAAAAGGGGTATTGGATACAGTTATGGTTAGGGGAAAAGTAGTAGCTAAAAGAGGGAAACCAGTAGGAGAAGCCGGTTATGGCCAATTTGTTTCAAGAGCAGAAGTGCAAAAATCCTAAATATATCATTTCTAAAGGAGGTTAATAATGAAAAAAAGTAAGTATGCTGTAATTTCAGTTGATATGCATAGAGGTCATTTAGACCCGAAAGTAGCAACATTACCATTGTTGCCAAAAGAAAGATGTACAAGAGTAATCAATAATACAGCTGGATTTTTTAAAGAAATACGAAAAAAAGAAGTGCCAATTATCCATGTAGTTACTACCTATCGTGATAGTGATGAAATAATGTCCAATCCACACTGGGGAGAAAAAAATGAAGAAGCAGATGGGAGCAGAGAAGGTATTTCCAGACATAATCTTGCTGGGTCTCCTGGAACAGAAATTATACCCAAATTATATGAAAAAGAAGATTATATAGTCAATACTAAAAAAAGATACAGCTGTTTTCATGGAACAGACTTAGATTTTCTTTTAGAGCAGATAGGTGCAGAAACTGTTATATTAACAGGTATTAACACCAGTAGCTGTGTTTTATGTACTTCATTTGATGCCTGTAATAGAGATTATAAGGTTTATGTAGCTGAGGATTGCTGTGATAGTATGGATGGCAAAGAATTTCATGATGCTGCTTTGATGTTTATTAACAGAATTTTGGGAACTACTTTAAAAGCAAATGAGCTTTTAGAAAAAATATAATTATTTCATTAATCAAATAAAAAACAGGAGGAAATTAATATGGAAATTAAAAGATGGGAAAATGGAGAATTATTTGAGACAAATGGAGGACATATGCGCTGGGTGTTCTGGCCGGGAAATGGCTATAATGATTTAACTCTTCACTACAGTGTTTTAAAACCAGGTGAAGCTTTTAATCTACACACTCATGAATACTCAGTAGATGTAATTTCAATAGTAAAAGGTGAGGGCGAAGTTTTAACAGATGGAGAAGAAAATCCACCAATTAAAGAAGGGGAAAGTGTTTTTGCAAGAGCAGGTGAAGCTCATGGTATCAAAAATACTGGAGATGAAGAGATGATAACTTTAGGTTCTCAAACTCCAGGTGATTTGGAGCTATATGGTATGAAAGGTTATACATTCGGTAAAAAAGAAGATAAATAAATGCTAAAGAGGAAAGGAGGGGTATAATGAAATATGGTACTTTTAAATTTAATGGAAAAGAAAGAATAGGAGCTTTAAAAGACAATTGTTTAGTAGATGTCCAAAGAGCTTATGCACTTTATTTAAAAGAAGAAGAGGGTGATGGTCAGGCTGATGAAATGGCCAGGGCCATAATTTCTAATGATTTTCTGGAATTTTTAGAATCAGGCAAAGAAGCCTGGGAAGCTGCCAGAACCGGTTTTGAATATGTAAAAGATTCTCCTAAAGATAAATTGGGGATTAATGAAGAATTTATCTTCTATAATTTAGAAGATGTAAAAATCTTAAAACCATATCAACCTAAAACAATCATGTGTGCTGGCCCTGAATTAGAAGACCCAGAAAATAATGATATGCATGATTACATTGAATTTTATTTAAAATCATCTCATACAATAATAGATCCAGGAGAAGAAATTTATTATGAGGGAGATCACACTGGTAGAATTGATTTTGAACCAGAATTGGCTTTAGTAATAGGTGAAAAAGGCAGATTCTTAGAAGAAGATGAAATTCTGGACCATGTTTTTGGATATACTATTTTAACTGATGTTTATTCTCTAGATAAACTACAGGTTGGATGGGAAGGAACTATGTTTCATGTTAGATATGGTGAAGGTGAATCTTTTGATAATTCAGCCCCTATAGGACCCTGGGTAGTTACTAAAGATGAAATTGAAAATCCAGAAAATTTAAAATTAAAAAAATATATTAATGATGAATTAGTAGTAGAAAGTAATACTTCAGATTTACTTAGAAGTGTTAAAGAATTTGCCAGTTATTGTTCTACCTTTTTTACTATGAAACCAGAAATTTTAATTTCTACCGGAAATCCTGATGGAGTTGTTTTTGGCACAGATGATGAAGGGATTCCTGTTATTAAAGATATGCGAGCAAATAAAGTACAGTTAAAACCAGGAGATAAAGTAAGATGTGAAATAGAAAATATAGGAAAAATTGAGAACCCGGTAATAGATTATAGGGAGGTGAAGTAATTGAGATTAGTTAGTTTTAATGATGGAAAAAAATCTAGATTGGGTACAGTTATAGATGAGAAAGTATATGATTTGCGTAAAGGTTATTGTGAATTTCTAAAAAATAAAGGTAATAATTTGGCAGAAAAAATAGCTAAAGTAAGAATACCAGCTGATACTGTAAAACTAATTAAGGGAGGGGATAAAGCTTATCAGGCTTTAAAAGAAGGCAGTGATTTTATTGAGAAAAATCAAAGTAATTTTAATGGTCATGATTTAGAAAAAGTAGAACTTGAGGCACCTATTATGCCCAAAATAATAATCTGTGGAGGAGCAAATTTTGATGATCATTTAGAAGAAACCAAAAGATCCAAACCAACAGAAGTTGAATTTTTCTTAAAAGCTCCTAATTGTGTTATTGGTCCTAAAAAAGCAGTTGAATATGAAAGTAGAGTAACTGAAAAATATGATTATGAAGTAGAATTAGGAATTGTGATCAAAAAAGAGGGAAGATTTATTCCTGAGGAAGAAGCATTTGATTATATTTTTGGTTATACAATTGTAAATGATATATCAGCCCGCAGTAGACAGGTTATACCCTGGGGAGAATCTAATTTTCAACTGAGATTTGGAGAAGGAAAAAATTATGATACTGGCTGTCCTCTTGGCCCCTGGATAGTAACCACTGATGAATTAAATGATGTTAGCAGTCTTGATTTAAAAACCTGGGTAAGTGGTGAATTAAGACAGAATAATAATACTAAAAACTTAATCTGGAAAGTACCTCAACTTGTAAGTTATTATTCACAGTTTATGACTTTACAGCCAGGTTTTGTTATTGCTTCTGGAACACCTGGTGGACCGGCCCTTGGCTCAGATACTGAATTAGGAGCTGATCCTTATGAAAGAGATGATGGTGTAAAAAGAGGAGCCTATATGAAATCAGGAGATCAAATGAAATTGCATATAGATGGAATTGGTGAACTGGAAAATCCAATAGAGTAACTAAAAATAAGTAGTAAAAAATTAGAGGAGGAATAAAAAATGCTTAAGAAATCTTTGATCATGGTCTTGGCTTTAGTCTTAGTTTTTAGTTTTTCTTTTAGCAGTCTTTTTGAAGCAAAGGTGGAAGCAGCAGACTATACAATGAAAATAGCTCATGCAGCTATGCCTGATAGTGCCCGTCATAAAGGTGCAGAAGAAATTAAGAGAGTAGTAGAAGAATTAACCGGTGGAAAAGTGGCTGTTCAGATTTATCCTGCTTCTCAGTTTGGTAGTGGGAGAGAACAAATTGAATCACTTCAGGTGGGAGCACTTGAAATGAGTATTCTTCCATCAGCTTTCTTAGGTGGATTTCAGCCTTTAGTTACAATTCTTGACTTACCTTTCTTTTATCCAGCAGATAAGGAAGAATTGTTAGCACTGGAAAGAAGTGAAGCAATGTCTAAGGTATTGGCAACTACTGAAGAAAAAGGATTACTTTCACTTAGTCTCTGGCATACAGGATATAAGCAGTTTACTTCTGATGGTAAACCTTTAAATCAAGTAAGTAATTTTGAAGGAATGAAAGTTCGTTCTATGCCTTCTCCAGTTCAGGTTGAAATGTATGAGGTATATGGTGCAAAACCAATTACAATGCCATTTTCTGAAACTTATAGTGCCTTACAGACTGGAGCTATTGATGGGCAGGATAACCCAATTACTACAAATTATGATATGAAATTTTATGAAGTTCAGGATTATCTAACACTTTCTAAACATGGTTTGCTTGATCAGGTTATTATGGTAAGTAAATCCTGGTTTGAAGGATTACCATCTGATATTCAAAAGGTAATAGAACAGGCGGTAAGAGATGGTAGAGATGTCTGTGAAGCAAGAATAATGGAAAATGAAGAAAATTATCTTGAAGAAATGAAAGCATCCGGAATAGAGGTAATTGAATTAACTGAAGAACAGAGACAGGAATTTATAGAAAAATCAGAAGCAGTTAAAGATTTCTATATTGAAAAATATGGAGAAGAAGCTGAGGAATTAGTAAATGCCCTTGAAGCAGAAATGGAATAAAGGGAAATGAAATAAACTTGAACAAATAAATAATACCCCCCCCCTTATCTTAATAGTTTTAAGGTAAGGGGGAATAAAATAATACTATAATAGCAATTTTGTTTTAAAGGAGGGAAAATGAATGATTTTTTCTACTGTAAATAAAATTTTAAATAACTTTGAAAGAATTGTAGTGGGTTTAGGATTATTATTTACAACTGCGATTATATTTATTAATGTAGTGGCCCGAAGTTTTGGGAACTCATTTGTCTGGGCTGAAGAATTATCACGTTATGTTTTAATCTGGATAACTTTTGTTGGCGCAAGTATGTGTGTCAGAAATGGAAGTCATGTTACTATGGATGTAGTTTTTAATAGATTTCCACCTAAATATAAGAAAAAATTATTTTTGTTAATAAATATGTTTGGAGTTGTTATGAGTTTGCTTTTAACTAATTACGGTATGCAAATTGTGCTAAAAATTTATAGTAGGGGACAGATAAGTCCTACAATCGGTCTGCCAATGTATTGGGTTTATTTAGGAGTACCGGTAGGAGCAATATTAATGGCAAAGAATTTTTTACACATTTTTATTATTAATATTAGATCTAAAAGTAATGAAATACAGGATACACTTTAAATAGAAAACAAATAGAGTAAAATTTATATATAAAATTGGAAGAGGAGGATTAAAATGGCCATATTATTATTAAGTTTATTGTTCGGTTTTTTAATAATGGGCTTACCGATATTTTTGAATTTAATGGCAACTGGTTTAATTACTTTAGTTAGTTTTTTTCCAATGGACCCCCTGATATTAATTCAAAGAGGAATTGGTGGAGTTAATAAATTTAGTTTACTTGCAATACCATTTTTTCTACTGGCTGCCCAGATCGTTTCTGAAGGAGAGATAGGTGAGAGATTAATAAAATTAGCTAAAACTCTTGTTGGCCATCTCCCTGGTGGTCTGGCTTTAACTACAGTTGTAACCTGTATGATTTTTGGGGCAATTTCTGGAGCTGGAGCGGCTGCGGTTGTTGCGATCGGAAGTATTGTGTACCCGGCTTTAACTAAATCAGATTATGGAGAAAAATTTTCTATGGGGCTTATTCTTTCCAGTAGTAGTATAGCAATGCTTGTTCCTCCTGGAATTGCTATGGTCCTTTATGCTATATTAACTGGAAATTCAATTGCTAATCTTTTTATTGCCGGTCTGGGAGTAGGTATCTTACTGGGATTAGGTTTTATGATTTATAGTTATATTTATGCTAAAAAACACGATATAGTTTTAGAAGAAAGAGCTACCTTAAAAGAAGTATGGGATGCTCTAAAAGAAGGTGTCTGGGCCCTTGGTTTACCGGTTATAATTATTGGTGGTATTTACTCAGGTGTTTTTACTCCAACTGAAGCTGCCGGAGTTTCTGTAGCTTATGCTGCTTTTGTAGAAATGGTTATTTATAAGGATATTAGTGTTAAAGAATTATTTGAAATATCCTGTAAGGCAGGAAATACCATTGCCATGATTATGATTTTAATTGCTGCCGGGTCTATTATTTCCTGGGTTATGACTATTGGACAGTTACCACAAATGGTTGTAAGTTTATTGAGTGGAGCAAATAATATTGTAATTCTATTATTATTAAATGTAGTATTCTTAATTGCTGGAATGTTTATTGATCCTAATTCAGCTATTATTGTTTTAACCCCACTTGTTTATCCTTTAACCAGAGTATTAGGTATTGATCCAATTCACTTTGGTATGATAATAGTTCTTAACCTCTCAATTGGAATGATTACTCCTCCATTTGGATTAAATATTTTTGTGGCCACTGGAGCTTTTGATATAGGTTATGAAAGGATTGTGAGTGGAATTTTACCCTTTATAATAATTAACTTAATTATTCTGATGTTAATTACTTTTGTACCTCAAATTTCACTATTTTTACCAAGATTATTATTAGGAGGTTAAAAGGGGAGTGGTTACTTGAAAATAGAAATCTCCAGTTTAGGGATTTTGCAGGATTATTTATCTACTGCTGGCAAAGAAGTACAATTTGAAGAATATGAAAAATTAAAAGTCAGAGAAATTTTGCAGATATTAAAAAGAAGATGGGGAAAGGATTTTTATGAGCAGGTGATAGAGGGTGAAAATATTAAAAAACAAATTGTAATTTTGCTTAATGGTTTGAGTATTGCAATGAAAAGTGGATTAGAAACAGAAGTTAAAGATGGAGATAGACTTACATTTGCTGTATTTATTTCAGGAGGATAAAAAGAAGGGAGAATTATGACTTTTAAATTAGCTTTAGTCCAGCCTAAAACTTATTTTGGTAAAGAAAATGATGTGAATGAAAAAAATTTAAAGTCAGCATTAAATTATATAGATGAAGCATCAGAAAATAAGGCAGATATAATCTGTCTGCCAGAAACTTATCCAGGGCCCTGGCGGAAACCAGTTGATTGGACACCAATTCCGGCCTTACAGAAAAAAGCAAAAGAAAAATCAGTATATATTTTAGCAGGAACAGCAGAAAAATCTATTAAAGATCCAGAAAAACATAATATTGTCATGGTAATAATTAATAGAGATGGAGAGATAGTAGGTAAATATAGAAGGACTACACCGCCCGGTCCCTGGGCCTATCCTGGAGGAAAGTTCTGGGATTTAGATTATGAAGAAGCAGATGAATTACCTGTTTTTGAAACAGAGTTTGGTAAAATTGGAATTTTGATGTGTAGTGAAGTCTATGTCCCGGAATTGGCCAGGATATTAGCTCTAAAAGGGGCGGAAATTTTATTTATGCCGGCCGGGGGAGTAAAGGTTGATCTTAATCCTACCTGGAGAACTTTAATTTTTGCCCGGGCCATAGAAAATTTGGCCTATAATGTTACTACTCAAAATATTTTTGGAGTGGAAGAAGGACTGGCTATGGTAACATCTCCAGAAGAAATAATTTTGGAAGAAAAGAAAACAGGAGTATATTATGCAGATATAGATCTGGAAAGAGTCCGCTGGCTTAGAAAACAGAAAGATAAAATAATTTATCCACTTCCTTATAAAACTAAACCTGGCACTTTAGATCAATGGCGAAGAGAAGAAATATACAGTTATTTAATAAATTCTCAAGAATGAAGGTGAAAAATAAATAAATAATAATTATTAAACCCCTGTTTCAGGTATTAAAACCTGATCCAGGGGCTTATATTTTTAACTAATATTTTTAATAAAAAGGTGAATTTAATTTTTTCTTGAATAATTATATTATAAGGAATTAATATTTAAGGAGTTGTATATTAAAACACATAAGGAGCATATTATTATGAGATTAGACAGTAGTAGAGATGAGGAAGTATATTTTGTTGAAATACCAGAAGCAATAGGTTATTATGCCTTATTATTGGCTATTTTAAAAGACTATTCTGCAAGTAAAGCTTTACGTGTTATAAGAAAAGGTGATTAAAAAACAATTAGTAGACTAGAAAGCTACTGAGGAGGCTTTTATTATGGAAAATGAAACTCATAATTCTAAAAAAGATGTTTTAAAAGTTGCAGCTCACTCTTCTCCAAATTCAGTTGCCGGAGCAATAGCAGGTACAATTAAAGAAAAAGACAAAGCTGAACTCCAGGCAGTTGGAGCCGGAGCTATAAATCAAACAATAAAAGCTATTGCGATAAGTAGAGGATATGTAGCTCCTAGTGGTGTTAATCTTATATGTGTTCCTGCATTTATTGATATTGAGATTGATGGTGAAAAAAGAACGGCAATGAAATTTATTGTTGAACCTCGAAAGAATAGATAGTATAGTAATAATTTTTTAGATTTTAATATATAACTCCTATATTAATTTACTCATTAAAATATTCATTTTCCTTTAGGAATCTTTCGATTTTATTTCTTATACGTTGTAAGGCATTGTCTACTGATTTATTGCTTATTTCAAGAGTTTCTGCAATTTCCTGATAGGATTTATTTTTCTTATATTCCTGAAAAACTTCATATTCTAATTCACTAAAATTTTCTTTGATTTGAGATTTTAGTAGTTTATATCTTTGTTTATGGAGTAAAAGGTCAAGTGGATCATCAGAACTATCTTTATTTGAGAAAATATCAAATAAACTACGTTCTGATTCACTATTATAGAGAGGTTTATTTAAGGAAACAGATGAATTTAAAGGCTGTTTCTTTTTTCTGCCTGCTTTTTTAACAGCAGTAATTATATTTCTTACTATGCAAATACTGGCAAATGATTTAAAAGAAGCCCTGTTGTCAATCTGATAATCCCTGATTGCCTTATAAAGGCCAATCATCCCTTCCTGTATCACATCTTTTCGATCACTACCAGGGATAAAATATGAATTTGATTTAATCTGAACTAAATATTGGTAACGCTTAATTAAAGTTTTTTCAGCATCTTTCACATTATTTCGAGCTAATTCAATTAATTCATCATCATTCATATCCTGGTAACTGGTTTGCGGTTTTTTGGGCATAGTCGGGTCCCTCCTATGTGTTATAACTATTATATTAGCTAAAATTGTTTAAGTCAAACCCTAAATCAAATTATTTTTCATTTATTAGTAAAAAATAAAAACATTAAGTTTATATATATCTGATAAAATAGATAAAAGATTCATCTACCGTTTATTTGATACATCTATAATTCACTTCAATATAAAATAGAACTACCTTAGCTAAAAGTAAGTGTGGAAGTTTTAAGTAGTAAAGCTAAGCTAAATTAAATTTTAATATTAATAATCCGCATAAATTTAGGTTCTATTTTATATTTCAGTTCTTTAAGATGTATTAGCAAATAATCGCTAAAATTCACTTTTTATCTATTTTATCAGATATATTTTAAACATATACTTTATTTTTTACTAATAATAATTCCCAATTATACTTTAAAAATGACATTAATCATGATAAAATTACTTTACATTACAATTTTCCTTACAAATAGGAGGAAGTCATTATGAAAAAATATATAAAAAGACTCTACATATGGGGAATAATAGTATTTTTAATAGTTGCTGGTAGTATGTATCAACAGCATTTAACCAATCAACATCTGGTTGAAGAAAATGTTAAAGAAATGACTTCTCTCTCTGCAAATTTACTAAATGAAAAAATTAGTAGCTGGTTAAGTACAAAATCAAAAGTAATAGAAGATATTGCAGTTAATTTTGCTCGAGGTTCTTACACTGAAAATGAGAAGTTAGTTGTAATGGAAGACCTAATGGCAGAAAATGAAGAATTTTTCTCTATATATTGGGGAAGTCCTACTAATAAAATGATTAATGCCAGTGGCTGGCAGCCTCCTGCAGATTTTGATCTTAGAGAAAGACCCTGGTATGAAAAAGCAGTAAAAGAAGAGGAATTAATATATACTGAAGCTTTTGTTAATGCCAGTAATGATGACATTATAATCACCATTGCCAAACCTGTTTATAGTAAAAATAATGATCAACTTTTAGGAGTAGTAGCTGGTGATTTATCCATAAAGACTATTATAGATTTTGTTAAAAAAGAAAAAGAAGCAGAAAAAGGTTTTTTTCTTTTGGTAGATAGCAAAAAAAATATTTTGGCACACCCAGACCATGATTATTCTCTAAAAGATGGCCCTCCTTCTTTAAGTGAAAAATATGATAATTCTTTCCACTTTAATTCTGATTTTAAAAATTATGTAAATAAAATAAATTTTAATGAAAATGAAGGTTATTTAACCTATATACCTGTCAAAAATACTGATTGGTATCTTGGTAGTTTTACCCCTCTCACTAATTATACTGATACTTACTCGAGATTATTCCGTTCATTTATGAGAGCATTTTTAGTTTCCGCTATAGTTTTTATAATCTTCTTTTATATTCATAATAAATATGTATTTTCACCTTTGAAAAAATTTGATGAAGATATTAGAAAAATTGATTTGGAGAATAATTTAGACTATCGAATAGAAGTAGATGAAAAAAGTGATCTTAAATTTTTGAAAAAATCTATAAATAAGGTATTGGATAAAACTCAGGATTATTTTGGAGAATTAAAAGAAAAAAGAGAATATATTAACTTTTTAGCAAATCATGATCCACTAACTGAACTTCCTAATCGAAGAAAATTTATGGATAAATTAAAAGATGAATTAAGGATAGAAAATGAAGGTGCTGTTTTACTTCTTGATTTAGATAATTTCAAAGATATTAATGATACCTTAGGTCATGTATATGGAGATAAGGTACTTAAAAAAATATCAAAAAAATTAATTGAGTTAGAAAGTAAAAAAATCTTTGTTTCCCGCTTTGGTGGAGATGAATTTTTAATTTTAATCAGGGGAGAAGCTGAGATAGAAAAAGTAAATGAATATATAAATAAAATTACAGAGCATCTTGAAAAACCTATCAATGTTTTTAATAATGAATTACATATAGAATTTAGCATGGGGGTTACTCTTTATCCTCAGGATAGTACTGATATGAATAAATTAATTACTAATGCTGATACTGCAATGTATAGAGTAAAGAAAAAAGGTAAAAGTCATTATATGTATTTTAATCAAAATATGACTAAAAAGTTAAATGAAAAGAAAAGAATTAAAAATATATTAAGAGATGCTATAAAAAGTAATGGATTTAAATTGAAATTTCAGCCTCAGGTAAATCTAAAAACTGGTAAGGCAGATAAATTAGAAGCTTTACTTAGATTAGAAAAATATGATATATCTCCTGGTAAATTTATACCAGTAGCAGAGGAGACAGGGTTGATTATTGATGTTGGTAGATGGGTAACTGAAAAAACAGTTGAGGAAATTAGAGACTGGAAGGATAATGGTTATGAAGCGAGAACAGTAGCTATTAACTTTTCAGGAGAACAGTTAAATGATGATAAATATGTTGAATTTTTGAAAGATACTCTGGAAAAATATGATATTAAACCTGAATGTATTGAGATTGAAATTACCGAAAATATTCTTATTGAACATAAAAATGAGTCTCTTGAATTTCTTGATAATCTAAAAGATTTAGGAGTAAAGATAGCTTTAGATGATTTTGGTACAGGTTATTCATCTTTAAGTCAGCTTACATTCTTACCTGCAGATTATATTAAATTGGATAAAATATTGATAGAAAGATTTATTGCCGGTGAAAAATTAAATTCAATAGAAAGTCTAATTAAATTAATTCACAGTCTGGATTTAAAAGTAGTAGCTGAGGGTATAGAAGAATATGATCTATTTAAATATTTAAAAAAGAATAATTGTGATTATATACAGGGCTATTTATTTAGTAGACCTTTGGCTAAAGAAGATTTGATCAAAGATTATAATAAAAATTATCTTAGTTAAAAATATAATTATAATTTATAATTTGCAATTTTACTAACGATTTGGTATACTGTCAATAGTACAAATTTACTAATTCATGATTTTTTGTAATTATTTTAAAAATTTGAAATTATATTGTCGAAAAATAAATATAGAGGGCAAAACTATTGAGAAGTAGTGACGCAAAGCCATGGGTCTTTAGAAGATTGCCAGGTTGCAAAAGTTTATTTGCAATTTGAGTCTATGGCTATTAAGCT
>Ga0207414_1000564_pt1 | contig 16161 bp, 16 predicted proteins | sample PonA231FremontCA_2_FD_187269 | JGI IMG/M metagenome (GOLD analysis project Ga0207414, IMG submission 187269) | Marine sediment microbial community from Fremont, CA, USA - Pond A23 Sediment 1 (SPAdes) | ecosystem: Environmental > Aquatic > Marine > Unclassified | place: USA: Fremont, California... | reverse complement strand
TAACTATTTCGTTGGATTCATAGTACAGGACTCTAACCTGCTAGTTATCTAAACTGCCAGACATACAAAAAACTCCGCAAATGCGGAGTAATTAATAAATCTATTATATTATTTTTACTTAGAAATTTCTTTAAAATCAAAGGTAGGTTTTTTATTTATCTTTTTTTCTTTCAAATAATCAAAAATTCTTTTTAAGGTAAAATTTGTTTTTTCGATACTTAAATTATGTAGTATTAGATGAATTTTTTTATTACAACAGCAAATTACATCCCCAGCTCTAAACAAATTACCTATTTCTTCGCAAATATTGACAAATTTATTATCTAAATCAAAATCAGAAAAATCAATCTCCATTAATATGAAAGTATTTGAACTTCTATTAGTTTGTCTTTCTTCCAGCTCATAGATTTTTTTAAAAACATCTATATCACATCTAAATGCACCTTTATTCTTTTCTTCTAAAACAGTCTCTTTTTCTATTATATCATTTTGTCTAATTTTGTTATATGTTTTAATTATATCAGTACCTGGTTCAATTCCTAAATCATTTTTTATTAACTTCCTGTATTCTACAAATAAAGATATTGCCTCATAAATTCTGCCCGTTTTTGCTAAAATTTTCATCGCTAAATTATAATATTCTTCCCTATATGTTTTTTCATCTATACCCTTTTTTAAATATAATTTTGCTTCCATATATTCATTATTATTGTAAAGCTTTTCAGATAATATATAAACAATATCTAAGTATTTTTCTTTTAGATTAGTTCTTGTATCTTCAATCCAACTTTCATATCGTAAATCCGGCATTAAATCCCCTTTATATAATTCAAGTGCATTTTTTAAATCTTTAATAGTTGCTTCTTCCTTATTATTATATATATCTAAAAAATGTTCCCAATCTAACCAGCATGAATATGATTCATTAAATTTATAACATGAAGTTTTATTTATAACTATGTCTTTTATTCCTAAATTCTTTCTAATTAAATATATAGTATTATATAACCTTTTTTTGCCTGTGTCTGGATCAATCTCAGGCCAAAAAACTTCAACTAACTCTTCATTATAAATTTCTTTCTCCCTATTAAGTAAAAAGTATTTAAACATTTTTAAAGCTTTATCCGAAGTCCAATCTTCACTTTTCTTTTCTTTAGTACCGTCTTTTATTAAAAACCTTCCAAAACCATAAATTTTCAAGTCATTATTAGATTTTTTGCGGGCATGATTATTCATATTAAACCCACCCTTCATATTAAAAAATACTAGTAGTTTATAGTTCTTTAAAACTAATCATTCACCTTTATTTATATCAAGATTAAGTGCATATTTATTAATTATAATAATATTTATTGTCAATAATGATTATTAATCCTGATATTATTATACCAAATTTTTCAAATAAATAATATTTTATTAGAGAAAATTTTATATTTGTATTATATTTTACATAATCACATACCCCTTATAGGTATAATATATTCATATGATCAAAACTTAATGGGGGTTTTAAAAAATGTATTCACTTTATATTATTTCATTTATTTCCTTAACTATTTCATATTTTTTCAGTAAGGAAAAAACTAAGAAGTCTTTAAAAATTGCTTGGAAGAAGTTCAGCAAAATTCTTCCAGGGTATTTAAAACTTTTAATAATACTATCATTTGTATTACTAATTTCTGATGATATTATTATAAAATATTTGGGTGGGAGTGGATCAGTATTAGGAGTAATCCTTGGATTAATATCAGGATCAGTTACTATGATGCCAGGTTTTATTGCGTATCCTCTTTCTGGAATTCTATTAGAAAAGGGTGTGAGCTATATGGTAATAGCTTCATTTATAACAACACTTATGATGGTAGGAGTAGTTACTTACCCTGTAGAAAAAGAATATATGGGTAAAAGAGCAACAATTGTAAGAAACATTGCTAGTTTTGTAATTGCTGCAATTATTGCAATAGCAACTGGAATTTTATATGGGGAGGTTCTTTAAAATGAAAAAGAATAAAGATAATAATAAAGTTCGTAATAATATAATCTTATTTATTGCTTTTATGTCATTAATTCTCATATCCTATCTCTTCAATTTTTCAATAGGTATAAAAATAGGAGACAATTTCATGATTTTTGCTAGGGATATGGTTAAGATACTACCCCCAGCATTTATTTTAATTGGTCTTTTTGATGTTTGGGTTGAAAGAGAAACTATTGAAAAGAATTTTGGTAAAAGTTCTGGATTTAAAAGATATATATATTCAATCTTATTAGCTGCTACTACTGTAGGCGGTACTTTTGTTGCGTTTCCAGTAGCAAATGCATTATATCATAAAGGAGCAAAATATAGTTCTATTTTTACCTATATTACTGCTGCTTCATTAGTAATGATTCCAATGAGTATTATGGAAGCTTCAATTTTAGGTTTGAAATTTACTACTATAAGAATTGGAGTTTCTTTACCTTTAGTAGTAATTAGTTCTATATTATTAGAAAAATACTTTGAAAAGGGAGAATATCAACTACCCAAAGCTGCTGCTTAATTCAATAATTGCTCTAATACTCTTGCTTTTTATTTTTTTATATGTTAATATATTTTATGTGCCGAAGTGGCGGAACTGGCAGACGCGCCGGATTCAAAATCCGGTGGGGTCAGACTCGTATGGGTTCGAATCCCATCTTCGGCACCACTTAAATAACAACGATTAAAGCCCCTCGGCTAAGAGGGGCTTTTTAGTATTAATATACAAAAATTGTAAACCAACTGCAAATTGTTCAAAATATTATTCCTTTATTTTATTCTTTAAATTAAAAATCCCCCTGAAAAATCAGGGAGAATATATATTATACTATTTGATATTATATTTTTAACTTTAGCCACGTGGTAAAACTGTTTTGCCATAAATTTCATTCAATATTAATGCAGTTGCATTATACATAGCTGAAAGTCCGGTTAAAATTCCAACATATCCAGCTGTAACTCCTATGAATGATACTCCGGTGATATCACCTAAACCCAAAAGAAAAAACAAAATTGTTAAAAGCAGAAAAACAACCTGAGTTGCTTTATCTAATTTTAAGCTGGCAATATATAAAACAGCAGTGAAAATACACCACATGAATAAATAAAAAGCTAAAGCTGTTTTGTTTGCTGGTTCTGCCATTCCTAAAGCTGGTAAAATATGTATGCCTGCGAAACTTAACCAAAACAAGCCATATGAAGTAAAAGCTACAGTACCAAAAACATTATTTTTCTTCCACTCCATAATTCCAGCAATAACTTGAGCTATTCCACCATAAAATAAACCCATTGCTAAAATCATACTCCCAATACCAAAAAGACCAATATTATGGATATTTAATAAAACAGTTGTTAAACCAAAACCCATTAAACCTAATGGTGCGGGATTAGCAGTTACATCATCTTCTTTAAATGTAAGTACCTGATTTTCATAATCTAAATTAGACATTTACTATACCTCCTATCATATTTATTGTTATATTTTTCTAACACCTGTCAGATTATATCATCATATTTATTTAATTACAATATTTTTTAAATATTAGTTTTAGAATTTTTATTAAATTATAAATCTCAAATAAAATCTCTTTATATCATTCAATATTAATTCTAATAGTATGTACAACTTTTCCAAGCAATTAAAAAAGGAGGGCTATTAACCCCCCCATTACAATAATCTTGAATGTTAAATATATTTAACTATCATTTCCAATAGCATCAACAGGGCAAGCTTCTAGAGCATTCTGGCAAGCTTCTTGCTCTTCCTCATTTTCAGGTTGTTTAATGACATAAGCATAATCGGAACCCATCTCAAAATTTTCAGGAGCTTCTCCCACACAAACTCCACAGGCAATACATTGATCATCAACATAATATTCACCTTCAACGTTTTCCGAAAGTCGATTTGATAAATCTGCCATAATTAACCCCCTTTATTATATTATTTACTAAATAAAGTATAATAATTATTTGAATGTTTTTCAAATTATAAAATATTATAATTATGATGATTGATAAAAAAAATATATAGTGGTAAAATATTAGTAAGACAAGTTAATATTTCAGTTCATTATTAAAACAAAAAAAGGAGGTATATTTTGAAAACTAAAACTGTTACATTATTTTTAGTTTTAATTCTTGTATTTACTTTTCAAATAAATATTTATGCACAAGAGGAAGTTAACGAAATAGAAATTAACGAATATGGAGGAGAAAAATTAGGCTCAATTAAAGATTTTCGTGAAAACTCAATTAAAGGAATTCAAAAAGTAGATGTTGAAGAATACAGATTAGTAGTAGAAGGATTAGTAGAAAATAGGCAAGAATATAAGTACTCTGGCTTACAAGAAAAAGAACACATTAAAAAATTAATAACCCTCAATTGTGTTACTGGGTGGTCAGTTAAAGCCTTATGGGAAGGAATTTCACTAACTGAAATTTTTAAAGAAGTAGAAGTTAAAGATGAAGCAAATACTGTAATATTTTATTCCCCGGATGGATATAGTACTTCTTTGCCACTTTCTTTTATTAAGGAAAATAATATAATATTAGCTGATAAAGTTAATGATGTACAATTACCACCAAGACAAGGTTTCCCCTTTCAATTAGTAGCTGAACAAAAATATGGGTATAAATGGATCAGATGGGTAAACCGTATAGAATTATCTAGTGATTCTGAATACAGAGGTTATTGGGAATCAAGAGGGTATAGTAATTCAGCTAATCTCTATTAATTAAAATTATTATTAAATTTAACTAGGAGAATAAAAAGTGCGTATTATTATTGATGGTGATGCTTGTCCGGTCGTAGATATAACAAAAAATATAGCAAAACAATTTGATGTTGAATTAATTCTATATTGTGATTATAACCATGATATAGACTTAGATTATGGAAAAGTTAGAAAAGTAGACCAAAGTAATCAATCAGTAGATATGGAAATATTAAATAATAGTAAAAAAGGAGATCTAGTAGTAACTAATGATTATGGCCTAGCTTCTCTAGTTCTTGGAAAAGGCGCATATGCAATTAATGGAAAAGGGTTAATCTTTAATGAAAAAAATATTGAACACCTTTTAATGCAAAGACATATAAATGCCAAAATTAGAAGGTCGGGGGGTAAACATCCAACTTCTAAAAAACGCAATGAAAAAGATGATGAATTTTTTGAAAATAAAATTAAAAAATTAATAAAAGAAAATATAAATTAAACCTCTGATTCGTTATTGCTTTTATTTCTTTTTTCTATAGGATTTAAACAGTGGTTAAACCTAAGACATGGTAATTTTATAAATATAATGATAATAAAAAGATATGACCATTGAATTGACGCTCTACGGGGCAAGCCCACGCAGATTACTTATTCATAGAACCTAGCCTTTTTACAGTTAATCTCAAGTATTAAGTGTAAACTGGTCTTACAAGTTCTCGAAGGGCTTAAATTTTTGTCCGCCCGACAGTATGTAACCTATCTACTAACTAATTGTAGTTGTAAACCTTGGTGTAAAATATTCTTGCTAGCATTTATATCTCTATCGTGAATTGAATGACACTTCGTACATCCCATTCATAAACTCTTAAATCTTTGACATCTTTATTTTAATATCCACATTCGCTACAAAGTTGGCTGGAAGGGAAGAATGTATCAATTTTAATTACCAAACACCAATTTGCTTAATTAAAGATAAAAGCTTTAACTTTATCAAGAAAGATAATGGTGAGTTGTACCTAAACAAACTTGTTAATTGCTATATAATTAAAGAAATTGAAAAAAATATAACTCTTCTATTGTACTTTAAAATTTTAAAAATATCAGGTCCAATATAATCAATAACAATAGTTTAAACAATTAAGAAAAAATCTGTGGAACTTACTATCAATTGAAACATTTTATAAACATAAAGCTGATTTAAATAACTTACCTGTTAAAGAAGTTAACCTAGTCAATACATTCAAAGTATGCCACGTTTGTAAAACTGTTAGTATAAGAAAAAACAGGAGTTGTTTGAATGTAGTCTAGGTCACAAATTTAATGCTGATACAAATGATAGTATTAATATAACTATAATTGGTCAAAGAAGAGAAATTAAACACCTTTTGCAATAGTTTCTTAAACTACTATAAGCAGCTCATAAAGTAATTCATACCTCTTATGTGTAATTTATTAGGGATACCCTAATCACCCATATATGGGATTTAAAAGGTGCTGGAACTCGTTAAACAGATACTGCTAAGCAGTATCTGTTTTTTAACAAGTTCTTTTCTAATCTTATTTTTTATTAGGGGAGAAAAGTTGTCTAGTTAAAAGGTGTTTCTCTTGTACTATAATTATATAATTATCTTAGGGATTAATTATTTATATATTTATCTAAATCTACTTCAGGATAAACTACTTTTTCTAAATTATCTTTTTCTTTCCATAAAGTAGCATCAATACCCATTTTAGTTTGAACACCTCGTTCGTCACTCGCAGGATCAAGTTCATGTCCCTGAGAATTTGGAACATAAAAGATATCTTCGCGAGGATCCACACGATTTGAAAAAGCCCACATAATATCTGAAGAATCATAAATATCTACATCATTATCTACTACAATCACATTTTTGATATTTACATATGCTGTCATGGCAGCCATAGCTATATTTTTAGGTTCTCCAGGGTTTTGTTTATCAATAGAAATAACCGCTAAAAAACCGGAACCATAGGGAGGGATATGAACATCTTTAACATTATCAGATACATAAGAAACTTGTCTTTTTAATAATGGTTCACGCGGTAAAACATTACCCAAATTCATATGTTCAAAAGAAGCTCCATTTAATGTCTGCCAAATTGGATCATTTCTATGACATATTGCTTTAACATTAAAGACTGGACTTTGCCAAAGTTCTCCATAATGTCCAGTAAATTCAGCTAATGGCCCCTCTTCTTCTCGAATATTTGGTGGAATCTCACCTTCGATCACGATTTCTGATCTAGCTGGAATTAATAAATCAGAAGTATGAGCTTTAACTACTTCAATAGGTTTACCTCTCAAAGCTGAAGCTATTTCCATTTCATCTCCTTCATATCGCAAACCAGCAGCAATAGAGATTGTCGGATCTACTCCAATTGCAACAGCTATTGGTAAAGACTCTCCCTTTGCCTCAGCTTTATCAAGAAAATTGCGTAAATGTCGCCACTCATTTATCATAATTCCTGTTTTAGCTTTGCCTTTAACATGCATTCGTTGAAAGGATAAATTCTGCCGCCCATTTTTAGGATCTCCACCGATAGTAATACCAGCTGTTATAAAAGGCCCACCATCTTTAGGAGCGTGAGTTGGAATAGGAAAATTATCTAAATTTATATCATTACCCAAAATTATGTTTTCTTTTACAGGTGCTTTAGAAACCACTTTTGGTTTAATAGGATTTTTTAAAGCCTCTTCCATTTTTTTAGGTACCAAAGATGGTTTACTATTAAGTGCAAGAGCTATTCTAGCCTGGCTAGCAAGAATACCACCAGCCACAGGGATATCATGCTCTTTAATATTTTTAAAAAGTACAGCCTCCCTATTCTTTTTTTCTAAAGTTGCTATAATACTTCCGATTTCATGTTTGATATCTACTTCTTTATCAATTTCAATTAATTCATTATTTTCTCTTAATAAAATTAAAAAATCTCTAAAATCTTTTATTTCTGGCATCTTTAGCCCTCCCATCGATCATATAAGTCATTTTCAAGGTTTAATCTATCCATTATTTTTCCCACTACAAAATTTACCAGATCATCTATAGTTTGGGGTTGATGATAAAACCCAGGTATAGGTGGAGCAATTATGACTCCCATCTTACTCAATTTAAGCATGTTTTCTAAATGTATAGAATTAAAAGGCATCTCCCTTGGTGATAATAATAAAGGTAATCCTTCTTTTAATACAACATCAGCAGCTCTTTCTAACAAATTTGAAGCTCTACCATTTGAAACACTTGATAAAGTGGACATAGAACAAGGTATAATAGCCATACCATTAGTCCTAAAAGAACCGCTAGCTATTACTCCATCTATTTTATCTACTGGTATATATTTTAATTTTTCTTCAATTTTTTTCTCTGATATTTTAGCGTTTTTTAATAAATAATTTTTGATTTCATTTTTTTCACTTTTAAATAGATTAATATCTAACTCCTTTTCTAAAACAATCTTTCCTGCATTAGTAACTGTAAGAATTATATTTTGCTCCTTTATTAACAACTCTTCGATTAATTTTAATCCATAAATAGATCCACTAGCACCCGTTATCCCAATTATAAAAGGTGGTTTTCCTTTCATTTTTACCACTTCCTTAACATCTTTAAATTGATTATATTTGGATTAAATACTAAAAGATTATAACTAATAGGGTTATCCTTTAAATTATAAAATATTTCTTTCCAGGAAATCATCGGGGTGCCTTTTTTTATTTGAAATATTTCTTTTTCCTTCTCTTTAGCATTTAAAGGAATAAATTCAAATATAGACTGAGAAATCTTTTCCTGGCATAAATCCCAGAATATTTGATAAATTGGTTTTGATAAATCTTCCTCATGAGGTATTTTATTAAAGTATTTAGTTGGTATTTTATTCCTTACCCAAACAGCAGGAACATCATCTCCATAAAATATTCTTTCAAAATTTAATACTTTTTCTTCCGCTTTTAATTTTAACTCTTTTTTTTCTATATCATTTGCTTCTGTAATCCAACTCCCTTTTTGTTCCATACGTGCCGTATATCCACCATCTTCTATCAAATAATTCAAATCAGAAATTAAATCAATCCTCATCTCTGCTTCAAGTGCACTTTGATGGACAAAACTTCCTATTCCATGTACTTTATCTATTACTCCTTCTTTTTTTAACATCAAAAGAGCTTCCCTTAAGGTCGAAAGACTCACCCCTAATTTTTTTGTTAATTTACTTTCCGGTGGAAGCTTGTTATTCTCGAATTCATCATTACCTATCATTTTTAATATTTCTTTTTTAGTCAAAGTAGATAAACTTGATTTGTTTATCGAGGACAATATAATCCCCCTTTCTGATAACTTTAATTAAAACTATTTTTGACCCCCCTCGGGGCAAGCCCACGAGGATTCTTAGGCTAAGAGTGTAATCTCCACTCATATCTCCTAAGCGTAACTTCCTGTCAGCCCGACAGTACATATCCTAAGTGGTACTTGCCTTTATTTTTAATCCTTCGTTTAAAATGTTTTTACAAGCATTAATGTCTCTGCCATGTATTTTCCCACACTCAGAACATTCCCATTTCCTGACACTTAAATCTTTAACTTTCTCATTCTTATAGCCACAATTGCTACATATCTGACTACTAGCAAAAAAAGTATCTATTTTAACTAAATTTCTACCATACCACTTTGCTTTATAAGTTAGCAATTCAACAAATTTACTCCAGCTAGCGTCAGAGATACTTTTAGCTAATTTAGAATTTTTAAGCATATTCTTCACTTTAAGCGTTTCTAAGCAAATTCTTTGGTTTTCACGAATTAGCTTAGTCGATAATTTATGAAGAAAATCTAATCTGATATTTCTAACTTTTTCGTGAACCTTAGATAATTTCTTTTTAACTTTATGCCAATTATTTGAACCTTCTTCTTTTCTAGCTAAACTTCTATTTAACCTAACAATCTTTTTCTCATATTTCTTTAACACTTTAGGGGTGTCTATTTTTTCACCATCAGAAGTAATAGCAAACTCTTTTAGTCCTAAATCTATCCCTATTTGCTTATCTGCTTTAGGTAATTCCTTAATTTCCTCCTTGACTGCTACTGAAATGTAATATTTATCTGTGTTAGTTCGAGTTACTGTAACATTTATTATTTCAGCTTTGACTTCTTTAGATTTTCTAAACTTAATCCATTTGTTTTTGAATGCTCGGTCTAAATCTTTAAGTGCATTTTGTAAAGCAAACTTATCTGGTTTTTTTAACCATTCTAATTCTTTCTTTAGTTGAGTTAATTGTTTACAATATTTAGTATAAGTTAAATATTCATTTTTTTTAGCTTTACCTAAGAAATGATTATAAACATATCTTACACACCCTACTGATTTACTAATTAATATCCTATGTTCTTTATTAGGCATAAACTTAAACAAGCTGAAACATAAATATTTAAATGTTATAATTAATTTAGGAGGTGTTAATTATGTCAGATTTAACTACTAGAAAAAGAATTACTACTACTTTGAATAAAGAATTAGTAAAAAAGTTAGATGAATTATCTAAAGAAACTAGAATACCTAAATCTAAATTATTTGATGAGGCTATTGAGGATTTACTTGAAAAACATAAAAAATAAGCTCAAAACCGTCTACTCTTACCACAGGACAAGCCGCAGTGGTTTGCGAATGGACTTAACTTCTATCACTATAAAATATATTTGTAAATATTTTTCGACAATCATCTACTGAAGCTTTACGAGGATTATTATTTATCAAGAACATATTTGCAGCATTTTCTGCATATTTATCTAAATCCGGATTAACATCTGTTACTTCCTCTATTTCCTCTTCTAATTCGAGTTCTCTTTGAAGTTCTTTAATTTTTCTAACCGCCAATAACGCAGAATCATTTTTAGAAAGACCTGAGGTTTTTACACCTAAAAATTCTGCGACCTTACTCAATTTTTCTTTGCGGGCTATTAAATTAAATTCCATTCCATAGGGTAATAGAAAAGAATTGGCTAGACCATGAGAAAGGTGAAGATTAGCACAAACGGGACTTGCTAAAGAATGAACAATTCCTAGACCAGCTTGGTCCATAGCGATACCTGCCAAAGTACTAGCAACAGCCATCTTGTATCTCGCTTTTTCATCCTCTCCATTTGCATATGCTTTAGGTAAATAGTCAGCTATTAGCTTTATTGATTGTTCTGCCAGTGAATCAGTAAAAGCATTTGCTCCAAGTCCCAAATAGGCTTCTATGGCATGGGTTAGTGCATCCATACCAGTAATAGCAGTCAAATAAGGAGGTAGTGATTTCATCAACTCTGGGTCAACTAACGCCTTATCAGGGAATATATATTTATCTACTACTCCCTTTTTTGTATTACGACTAGTTATTACAGCCACTCCTGTTACTTCACTGCCTGTACCTGCAGTAGTAGGAAACACATATAAGGGAAGAGAAGGATTTTCAAAAGAACGATTATTCCATTGATAGTCTTCTAATGGACCATCATTAACCGCCATACAAGAAGCTACTTTAGCCGCATCAATGGAACTTCCTCCCCCCAGAACAATAATTTGTTGACTTCCTTTTTCGTGAATGTAATTCGTTAAATCAGATACCAATTCTTCATCAGGGTTGGGACTTATTTCTGTATAAACATCTACTTCAAAGCCATTATCACTAACTACTTTTTCTATTTTTTCTACTAACCCAATCTTTTTTAGTCCCGGATCTGATACAATCAAAACTCGTTTTCCCACTTCTAATTTTTGAGGGAGTTCTTGATATAAACCAAATCCAAACTCTATTTCAGTAGGTAAATCGAAACTAAAATTTTTCATTATAAAAACCTCCTATTATATTATTCTAAATCTTCAAATATACTATCCAATTCTTCGTCTTCAAAGTCCCATTTAAGATTAAATGGAGGTAAAGCCTCTTTTTTGAAATATTCTGGAATACGATTATCACTTTTATCAAATCCAGCTTTTCTATTGAACTCTTTCTCCCATTTTATAGTCTTTTCACCCAGTTCAGTAATAAACTCTTCATCTTTGTCGAGATCAAAAATAGAGTTAATCAATTTTACAATCACTTCCGGGTGAGGAGCCGTTGCAGCCATTAAAAATACACATAATCCAAGAGTATCATATGCTGCTCGTCCAACCTGCATTTTACGAGAAACATCTATTTGATCTTTTTTGTCATGATGGTCCATTGGCATAAATACAGTTAAACCTGCTGTATGATCTGCTCCCATTGGAGAAGTAGCATAAGTAACTCCTGTTCCTTTAACACCTCGGGGATCATAGGCTGACATACACTGGTTTTTTACAACTGGAGCTCGTTTAACATTTAGTAATTTTGCAGTTACACCAGTACCCATACCAATCATACGACCAATCCATGTATCCTCAGGTACTTCCTTTATAGCTCCAATAAATCCTTCAGCATCTCCAAATTCAATTAAACCGGCTTCTGCCATAACTCCAAGTACTCCACCAGTTTCAATTGTGTCTAACCCATAATCATTACAAATTCGATTTATTCGAGCCACATCATCTGGATCTGATAAACCTAAATTTGAACCAATTAATCCAAGTGTTTCATACTCAAGAGGAGCTACTAATTCATTACCATCTTCATCGGGATAAACATTCGAACATTGTATAATACATCCTTTCATACATGGTTCAAAGTTTTCTCCTTCTCCGCCTCTTTTTTGGATAATATCATAAATATTTTCACCTGATAGGTTTTCAGCACCTTCGAATTGACCTTCAGAAAAATTACGAGTAGGGAGTGCACCTAATTCTTGCACTTCCATAACAGTAGAAGCAGTACCATATTCTCTTAAAACACTTATCCGATCAGCATTAGCTACTAACTGATGGTATTCTTTTCTAGCTTCCTTAAATTCATCTTTTTCTAAAGCCGGATGTTCATATTCTCCATCTGAACTTATCAAAACACCTTTTATTTTTTTAGACCCTAATACAGCCCCCAAACCGCCGCGAGCTGCCATTCTGCCTGTTCTACCGAACAAATCAGTTACAGATAAACCAGAATTATGATATTTGTATTCACCAGATTGGCCAATAGAAATCAAATGATAATTATCATATTTTTCTGCTAATTTATCCTTTACATCATAATTACCAAGACCTAAATACTCTGCAGCTTCTATAAATTCTACATTATCTTCGTCTATTTTTAAAATATACCAATTATCATCTTTTATTTTCCCTTCTAATATTACACCTCTTAAGCCAAGGGCTGCTAGAGATTCGGCTCCCATTCCACCTGAATTACTTTCTTTTATACCTCCGGTCAAAGGACTTTTAGCACCTATTGATAACCGTCCCCCACTAGATATACCAAGACCTGAGGTGGGACCAGTACAAATTATCATTTTATTTTCAGATCCTAAGGGATAACATTCAGGAGGAACTTCATCATTCATTATCCCCGCTATAAATCCTCTTCCCCCTACAGTATAATATTTTTGGGGTAACTTTTGATATTCATATTCTTTTTTATCAAGTTTAACCCTTAATATGTTCATCATAAATAATCCTCTCCTCTAGAAAATGTTATTTTAAAAAATTGCAATATGTATAATGGTCATATAGTCATATGATGTCTTTATATGTATTATTTTATAATATATATTCTAAAACTGCAAACCTAAGTGGCCTCATATATTCGAAATTCAAGTGAATAAATTCACTATAATAGACAAACTTTCTTCTATTTAATTACTGAATTTTTATTTATCTTATTGTCTTTCTTTATCATATTCCATATATACCACACGAGTTTGCAAATATTCTTCTAAACCATGTTTCCCATCTTCTCCACCAATACCCGATTTTTTCCATCCAGCATGATGACCTTGTAAAGCTTCAAGGTTTTCTCTATTGACATAAGTCTCTCCATATTCTAATTCATTACTAACCCTTAAAGTTACATCCAAGTTATTTGTATATAATGAAGAAGAAAGTCCATACTCACTATCATTAGCCATTTCAATGGCCTCATCTAGATTATTAATTATTACAACTGGTATTACTGGACCAAATATTTCTTTTTGAACTATATCCATATTTTGTTTGCAGTTGACTAATACAGTTGGTTCATAATAAAAACCAGTATCTAACCTTGTTGACCTTTTTCCTCCTGTTGTTACTTTTGCTCCGTGATCAACAGCTTGATTGACTAATGAATTTATATTTTCTAAAGCTTCTTTACTAATTAAAGGCCCCATATCAGCATTATCTTTCAAGGGATCTCCAATAGTTGTATTTTTCATATCTTGGGTCAATAGTTTGTTAAACTCATTAGCTACATCCTTGTGTACATATACCCTTTCAGCAGCATTACAAGATTGACCAGTGTTATTTATACGTGAATCCTTAATACTTTGCGCCGCTAGTTCTAGATCAGCATCATCCATAACTATAGCTGGGGCATTTCCACCCAACTCAAGAGAAACTTTATTAATATTTTTAGCTGCATTTTTCATGATTTTTTGCCCAGCCTCTATACTCCCAGTGCAGCTAATCATACTAACTTTAGAATTTAAAGATAATTCTGATCCTACTACAGAACCACTTCCACTTATCATATTAAAAACTCCGTTTGGAAGTTTTAAATCTTCAATAAGTTTAATAAACTCAAATGCACAAATTGGAGTTTTACTACTAGGTTTCATTACTATAGTATTTCCAGTTAATAATGCTGGCGCAGCTTTTCTAATTATGAGTAAAAACGGAAAATTCCAAGGTAATATTTCGGCTATTACTCCAAGTGGTTTTTTATAAATAAATATATTCTCATTTCTTCTGTCACTAGGTAAAATTTCTCCTTCATATTTTCTAGCCCAACCAGCAATATATTCAAGATACTCAGCAGAAAATGATACCTCATTTTTTGCTGCAGAAAGCATTTTTCCCTGTTCTTTTGCTACAATTGTAGCTAAATCATCTACATTATCTTTAATTTTTTTTGACATAGATCTCAAATAACGAGCTCTTTCAATAGCAGCTAAATTCGACCACTCCTTTTGGGCTCTTTTGGCAGCTTCTATAGCTTTTTGGGTATCTTCAATACTCCCACTTGGAATTTTACCTATTACATTTTCTTTAGCAGGATTAATTACATCAATAAAATCTTTCGAACTGGATTTAATGAATTTCCCATTGATATACTGTTTATAATAATTCACTCTCTTTACCTCCTTCTTCTCATAATAATGCTATGTAACTTTCTAAAAGTAATTTGTAATTTTAAAGAAGGGGGGAATTTCTACCCCCCCTCAAAATATAATTTTATTTAACAGTTATTAATATTCAAGATACTCATCTACAGATAGTTCTCTAGTTCTAAATTTCTCAACTACTTCATTTATTTTTTCTTTGTTTTCTTCAGAAATTTCATCTTCAAATTTGCGATAAGGTGCTAAACTAACAACATCATCCGCAATTCCTAATTCATAAGCTTTTACTTTAAAGTTACCCTGTTTTACTTCCTTAACTACTGTTTCAAAAGCCACGGAGAAATCTTCTACTAAACTAGTAACTACAACTTCAGGATTGTTTTTACCAAGATCTCCGGATGAACCCAACACAAGCAGATCTTCTTCTTTTGCAGCTTCGATTACACCTAAATTAGTCTGATCCGCATCAGCAACTATAATATCTACTCCTTCTTCAGCCATAGCTTTTGTCATTTCTTTACCTTTGGCTACATCATGGAAACTACCTGTATATGAAGAAATAACTTCTATATCTTCATCTATATACTCCACACCAGCTTTAAATCCTTTTTGCTGATTTATAATGGGAGGAATTTCCATACCACCTAAAGTTCCTACTTTACCTGTCTCAGTTAAAAGAGCTGCAATTACTCCTTGTACAAATCCTGATTGAGCATCATTTATTCTAAAAGAAGCAACATTTGGTTCTTGTGTTATATTTGTACTAGTTACAATGAAATTTTTATCTTTAAAATCTTTAGCAACTTTTTTGGCAGCATCTCCAAATTCAAAACCATGACCCATTATTATATCATAACCAGACGATGCATATCCTCTAAAGATTTCTTCATAATCAGAAGCAGGCACTTGTTCTGAATAAGCGGTCTTTACACCTAATTTTTCTTCAACATGTTTTAAAGCATTATATGCAACCATATTCCAACCCTGGTCACTAATTGGCCCCGGTAATAAAATAGCTACACTTAACTGATCATCTTCGGCAGCACTTACTTGTATACTGGCAAAAGACAGAATCATAATTAAAACTAAAAACATAATACTGATTTTTTTCATTTGTAATCCCCCTCGTATAATATGATTAGAGATCATTAATAGATCTCCATAAATATATGATAATTATGACTGGCTTGATTTATCAAAATCAGTAGCCGTAGTC
>Ga0207414_1000562_pt1 | contig 16221 bp, 16 predicted proteins | sample PonA231FremontCA_2_FD_187269 | JGI IMG/M metagenome (GOLD analysis project Ga0207414, IMG submission 187269) | Marine sediment microbial community from Fremont, CA, USA - Pond A23 Sediment 1 (SPAdes) | ecosystem: Environmental > Aquatic > Marine > Unclassified | place: USA: Fremont, California... | reverse complement strand
GGCAGATTGCCAGCCTTGAACAGCTTGGTCGCGTATCCTGCGCCGCCGCCACCATAGTTGCCTATGTTTCCGCTCGACCCGCCGCCACCGGCGCCCCACAGTTCCACCAGAATCAAAGTGTCGGCCGAGTAGTTGTTTTCCCACACCGCCGTCGTATCGTAGGTCGTGCGGCTCGACGTGGCACCGCTGCCTCCACTTGCTTGTCCTACGATTACAAAATTCGTGCCGTCGAACTCCAGGAAATACCGCGTCCCGGCAACGAGTGTATCCGCCGTGAGCGCGGAACTGTCGCTGCTGACAACGGCTTCCGCACCGCGACTGTCAATGTTGAGGGTCACGGCTCCTGTGTTGTTTGCCGCAGGAACCAGTGTGAACTTCATACCGGACACAAGACCGCTTGACGGGACGGCAAAGGGTTCAGCCGTCGCGGTGATCGTGTCCGTGCCCGCGACGTTCGCCAACCGGAGCATCGCCGTGTCGATCAGCGCATCGAGATAGCCACCGTATTGATCAAGGAAATTCGCACCGGCTGTTGCGCCGTTTGTCGGGGGCGGGTTCGTGTCGCTATAAGTGTTGCTACGGTCTATCGACATTGTTCCATATCTCCGGTGCTTCGTTGACGCATGTGATGCTCCACGACGATTCGTCCTTCTGGCGCATCTCTATGACAATCAGGCGTTGGTATTCTTGCCCCAAAAAGCCGATCGCCGCAAGGTTCCCGATGTCGATGTCTGCAATGGTTTGCGGTGTAGCGAACTCGACCCAATTATCGCCGAGCGCGGATGTCGTCACCTCATACGCAACGGCAGGGCTTCCATCCTGGCGAATGGCGATTCCGAACGTGGCGCCGATCGCCAACATGTCCTCGATCGCCAACATGTCCGTTATATCCAACCAGTTCGGTTCCGCATCGAGCGTCACGTCCGTATCGAGCGCGACGGCCGTCACGTCGCCGCTACTGTCGATCTCGTAATCGGCAATACGTCCCGTGATGGAGCGCGAGGACAGCGCATCGGTGGAGAGGCCAATCAACGATCCGCGACGACACTTGATCGCCTCCGCCGGCGCATCAAACGTGTAGAACCCGGATCGCAACTTGATCGACAACAAGTCGTAAGTGAGACGATTGCGGACTTCGGTTTCCGTCACAAGACCCTCAATCGTGATCTGTTCAGTGCGACTTGCCCCGTCCGGGTGGATGATCTGTTCACGCCCGTAATCAGTATCTTTATTGGCAAAAGTGGCGCGATACCCATCCGGCAACTTCGGATAACCGCGGCCCCACGAGAAATCCGCAGTGTTGCGCGGTGTGAATATCTGCACTGGCGATTCAGCCGAACGATCATAGTCCCTGTTGATGCCGAACACCTCGGACTGATAAAGTTGTGCGAACCCGGTGCCGGCGACAATTTGCGCAGCTTCACCGAGCGACAGGTTTTGCAGAACCGCATTGCAACTCCAACCGTCGGTGCGGAAATCCAGAAAACTCTGGTCATCCAGTATCGCGGCCGGCACCGGCGTTGCGTTCAACTGTCCGATCAACATGTCGCGGATATGAGGGGCGGGATTGTCGGTCGTGGCCCAATCAATCCAATCGCCACCGTCCCAATCGGGAACGTACCCCGACGCCATGACAGAAATGTCCTCAAGGTTTGCGTTTCTTGCCCTGATTGCAATCAACGCCACATTGCCCTTGAGAACAGGCGTTTCGTCGCGGATCGCATTGGTGCGAACGATGAACAGTCTGTCCGACATGTCCTCTTTACTCTGATATATACGTTCGGCACCATCACCTTCATACCAGAAAGGATCCCGCACTGACCCGGAAATCTGGTAATTGGACGAGTTGTATTGATCATCACGGAATGCGTATCCACGCTTGATTTCGATCTCGTAAGCGCCCTTTGGGAAATCCCCTTCCGCAAGCTGAATCTCTGCGTAATCACTGCCCATGACCACATTGATCACGTCGGTTGATCCTGAATTATCTGACGTGACGTAGTGATCGCCGCCTGTATCGGCATCAAAGTAGCTGTCCGCCACCCAATCATCGGTCGTCGGCGAGATGGTCTGGCCAGGGGAAAAAATGCGCGCCTCGGCCCATCCGCGAGTTGCAGCGGCGGACGTGTTCACTATTGTGTCGCGCCATGCGAATCTGATCGTCGCCCTTATCTCGCCGATCCGCGTGGCCATGAAGTGCAGTTCGGGCAAGTTGCGCCACGTTGTCGTTCCACGTTCGCGGATGCGCATGCGCAACGGAACTCGCAGTAGCTTGCTGCTGTTCTGATTGAGAAACAGGCCTTGAGGCAGGTTCAGACCGATCCAGAAAGCATCCTGACCTGAGCGCGTGGTGACAATCTTCGCCTGCGGCAACGCATCGAGAATGTCACCTGTGTTCGTCTCCAACTGGTTCTTGTCGTCCTCGTTGACCGTGTGGCCGCGCAGTTCACTGTTGACTTGCCGAGTGCGGGCGTAGCGGTCGATTATACTGAGGCGATCTTGACCCGGCCACCCCTCGCGCACCTCGTATTCAACACCAGGTAGGTCGTCTATCAGCGAATCGCCGATGCGAATGCTTTCCATCTTGTGAGGGCCGGCCAATGCACCGACCACCTCAACCACCTCGTCGTCGCCGTCATAGTAGGTGAACGGTTCTGTCACAAAGCCGGGAAACACCTTCCGTGTGCCAATCACTCGGGCCAGCGAACCGTTCGGCTCGATGACGTTGCCTTGCGCTGCGGCCGAGCCGAGAGGTTCGCTGGTGCTGTCATCCGCACCTGGAATCGACGGACTCGGCGCCAGCTTGTTCAGGACAAACGAACCGGCCGCAAGTGTCGCAACAGCCGCGAGACGCCCCAGGAGCGTAGCTCGGCCAACAGCCATGCCGCTCTGTGACAAAGATGTAAGCACCAGATTGCCAATACCGCCTGACGCCGCCACCAACGCGATGCTGGCGATCGTTCCGAGTATCTGCTTTCCGGCATTGCTGTCACCGCCCATCGGCGGCGCGTGGAACGTCACTTCGGTTCGCACACCAGACGCGGCAAGTGCCTTTGGCTTGACGTAGCCCCACATATTCTGCGGGACAACTTGCCCGTTGACGCAGATGGCGTCACTCTCATGGCGCGGCCACCCGTCAGGCAACGAGTTGACACGTTGCGCCATATCCGCAAGCGTTTCACCCTCGGGCAAATCGTAGATATGCGGCGAGATCGAGAAAATATCACGATGAATTGCGATGACGCTCATTTCTCAGCGTGCCTCCAATGCCCGACGATGCGACCGCGAATCGTCGCGGAGTGAGCATCCTCAATGGCCACACCGCTTGCTTTTTCAATATGTAGCACGCGCCTCGGGCCGCAGACAAGACCGACGTGGCCGAACGTGGCACCGTCAGGTAGCCGCATACCAACCACGTCAAACTCCTGCGGATCGCTCTGAACGGGCACCCAGGTTGTGCTGACTGCGGATTCCCGGTTCATGGTTCGACGGATGCGGATCAGGTCGCGTGCGCTGATCTCGCCGTATGACGGCAACTCGATGCCGAGCATGTCGCGATACACAAGGTAGATCAATCCCCAGCAGTCCACGCCACCATGAGACCGCCCACCATCAACGAACGGGATCGCCATGTATTGCTCGGACCAATGTGCCATCAGGAGAAAAATAGACCGGGGAAGATGTCCTTCGTTGCGCGGACAAACGGCCACGGTTCCTGCGCGAAATCCACCAGTGTCACCCGGCCAGTGATCTCCATCACATCACCACGGACATCGGCCAACTCAAACATCTGGAAGGAATAAACCTTCGCCACCGTGACACCAGCCTTGACGACGCGCGGTTCCACGGTCAGATCGAAGTCGGCACTCGATATGGCGAACGCCGAGACGATGGCCCTCTCGCCGTCCATGTCGTTGTTCAGTGCCTCTGCGATTCGCCTGTCGATGTTCTGAACAGTGATTTCGGTCGAAGGTGTCTGGTCCGTGTCCGTGAGTGTCTTGGCGTTGAACGGAATGCCCTCGTAAGTCTCGCCGTCCAGCACATATTGAAAAACATCCGACACGACACGGATCGCCGGCGACACGTTCGGGTGCTGAACCACCAGGAACCAAAGCAGGGCGTTCGGGTTGTCCAGCGAATCCAGATCGGCGCTGTCGCGTGCGCTGAGTGTGCGTTGCGTGGTCATAGGTCATACCCGATGATCAACGTGGTGTCCGCAGGGGCCGTCTCGGTGATGTCACCGGCAGTAAGTGTCTCCTGCTGCGTCGAGTCGGTCGTGGTCGTCACGCGGCGCACCAGATAGGTGCCCTCGATCGTGGGCAGTTCGGATGCGGCCACTTTCACACCGTCAATCCCGTAAACGTCGTTCTCGTAATCAGCGACCCATGCCGGAACCGTGGAGAAACCCTGTTTCACGTAATCCGAGAACCACAATGTGCTCGGTAGAACGAGGATGTCGGCCGTCAGTATAGCGGAGTTGCGAGTGCGGTGTCGCGTCCGGGGAGGGGTGCTGAACTTCCAGTATTGAGGCGTGTCGGTCAAGGTGTCACGAACCACGAACCGCTTGGTTCCCTGTGCCAGATCGGTTTCATAGAACGCCTCAAACGTGGCGATCTGTGCCTGCGTGAGAAACCACGACGGACTCATTTGAACGATGGCGCCGGTCATGCGTGGCCGATATAGCGGTTCGCCAACGTCAGGCTCGAAGCGCGCACGCACGTCCATCGGCGTCCTTTCCAGATCAACGGCATAGGACACGGGAAGCATTTCCGGCCAGAACGGTGGGTTTGTCATCGCTTCACCTTTGTCGGTCGCGCACCGACCCGTTGCCCGAGCGCCGCGTCCTGGTTGCCAGACGAGATGGAATCGCTGATCATCACGTCGATGACTTCCCGGCCGCCCGGTTCGCGACGACGGCGCTGTTTCACTTCGGAGTTGCCGTTGTTGACCACATTGACCTCGACCAATGGACCGTCGGTGCCGCGGCCACCGCCCACGGCCCTGTCAGCCATGCGCTTCGAGATGTCGTGCGGAATAACTTGCGTGCCGCGCGGCAGGTTCATCACCTCGCCGCCACGCTCATGGACGCGGGCCAACCCGCCCGGTGCACTGTTCGTGCCCGAGGCGAAATGAGGGATGCCGAGGCCACTCATGAGGCCACCCGTGATGCTGCCTGCCAGACCGTTGAATATCGGCGTCATTACAAGATCGAACACCTTGTCCAGAATGCTGCCAAGGATGTCGTTGACCGCATCGCCAAGCGACTTGGTGCCGTCCAACAGACCGCGGAACGAAGTCATCATGGACCCGGAGATTGCGTTCTGCACGTCCTCGAACTGCGTCTTGATCCGCTTGGCGGTGTCAAACGTCAAATCGTCAACACCTTCCAGTGCCGTGCGCAACGCGGGATGAATGCCAACCATCAGGTCTTGCAGTTTCCCCAGTTCCTTCTGCGCCGCTTTAATTCCGGCCGCTGCACCCTTTGTATTCTCCCGTGTGGCTTTCCTGGCCGCTTCGAGTTGAGCGTCCAGTTCCAGCGACATTCTGAATTGGGCGCGCTCCGCCTTGATCAGTTGCGTCTGCGCAAAACCAGCAACACCACCTTTCGCCTGCGCGGTCCGAAGGCGGGCGGAGAACTCCAGTTCCTTGTTCAACCTCTGCTGTTCACGTTTGGCCTCGGCAATGCTCTTTCCTTGCTTCAACGCGGCGATCTCAGCGCGCTTGGCCGCGTTGGCAACCATGCCACCGGAAAGAGACGACAAGCTGCTCAGTATCGCGTCAATCTCCTGCCTGACCGATCCCATCGTTGCAGACCACCGACTCGTCTGTTGCGTGATCCGAACCTTTGCGTCGAAGGCACTCAGGACGGATGCCTTAAGACTCTCCGATGCGTTCATTGTGCCGAGTGTTTCTTCAAGCACAGCACGTTCCTGTTCAGCACGCAGTTCGTTGGCCTGAGCGGAATCCGATCCGAACATGGCCACAGTGCGCATCATGTCCACCTCTCTCTTGAGGTTCGCCAACATGTCACGCGCTTCCTGATTGCCCTCGAACCGTTCGTCATTGAATACCTTGGCGGCACGTCGCATCAATTCGATGTTGTTTGTCGAGGCGACATCCGTTGCTTCGACCGCTGCGCCCACCAACTCAAGTTGCCGAATAGTCTGGTTCAACTGTTTCCAGAACTTCAACTGCGCATCGGCCATGTTGCCGGTAACATCGACATTTTGCTTGAAAATGTCACGGGTCTTTATCGCCTGCGCAAGCATCTCGTTGATGTCACCGGATTCACCGATGCCGCGGGTGGCGTCGATAAACTCCTGCACGCGCCTGTGCGCATCTTTCCACGTCCCGATATGACCACGCAGCGCCGTGTCGATGCCGAGCAAATCGCCCGTAATGGCACGATCGCCTTCCATCATGATCTTGTTGAGTACACCGGCTTCCGTGCTGGCATTAGCCAAGGACTTGGCAAGGTTCTGAACCGATCGAATCGCTTCAAGTTTGGCTATCGTCGTCAGGTCTTTCACGGCCTGACTCGTTCCCTGCAAGGACTCCTTGGCCTCGGAAAACAAGGTTGCGGCCAACCCTTTGTTGGATTGCAGTATGGAAAAATATTCGTCTACGGCGCCACTCGTCTCATCAATCTGCTTTGAGAACTCTTTGACGGCACTTCCCGCGCGAGACGTCATGAAAGCGAACGTGCCGAGAATGGTTACTACTGCTGCAAGAATACCACCCCTCGCTCCGAAGTTCTGGATGAACTGCGGGAAGTTCTGCGTGAACGCCAGCATGGCACTTTGTCCGCCAGCGACCTGTACGGAAAAGTCACTGATCTGCATGCCTGCCTGCTGGATTTGCCGGCGCCAGGTCGAACCGCCAAGCGACTGCGAGAACCTTTTGTTCGCCACGGTCGTTGCGTCAAGCTGCCGCTTGGCGCCGCGCAAATTGTTTTGAAACGACTTCATGGCAGGGGCGGCACGGTTTTTCGCCGTGAAGGAAAGATTCACACCTTTCATCATTTGTCAGACCGCTCCCTTGCCTCGTAGTAGGCCAACCACCAACTGATTTTGTCGTAGGGCCACTCAAGGATGTCGGATATGTCCCGGTGCTGACGGTCGGCTATCGCGAAACACGCGAAAAGCCAACTGTCGTTCAGGAGTTTCCCACCTTGTCGTCGCCCCCTTCATCAGAGTCATCTTCGAGTTGATCGCCGAACAGCCCGTTGAAGATTTCGGCAACCTTGTCGCTACTCATTCGGGACAGCAAGACCCGGTGGCTTTCGTTGAACACCCGTTTACCATCGGCGTCCGTCGCCTTGAGGATGATGTATTCGACCATCCCGCCGAACTCCATTGTCGTGTTGAAGTTCGGGAACTTGCGCAGGACGCGGCTGTTGTCGGCCGGGGACAGGGGTTTGGCATACAGGGTGATTTCCTGCCCACCAATCTCGCCTGTCCACTGACTCGTGCCGTATGACGCGAGTTCGGCTTTGAGTAGCGATTCAATATCAGGAATGCTCATGGCGTGACTGCCCCAACCGTTACGGTGCCCTTGTTGCGGACACTGTAGGTCGTCTTGACCAGATCGCCGACACTGGAGGAACGCGAAACGTTGGTGACGAGAAAGTCACCCGTGATTTCCTCCAGCGCAGATGTCTCGCCCTGCGGGTATAGCGACAAACTGACTGTTGACCCCACGGTCAGTGCGGCCTGGCCCGCGTCTGCCGGATCCGACAACACGCTGACAGTACCGCTGGCCGATTTCTGACCACCCTCGACATTGGTCCAATCATTGCCCATCACATTCGCATCAAGTTCGTTGGTGGACAGGTCAATGTCGAACGACTCGACCTCCCCTATCGCGTCGGTATCGACTTTCGCCGCACCTTCATGTCCTTTGTAGCGTGCCATTACAGAATCCTCGTTTCAGGGTCGGTTTTGTCGATACGATACTCGACATCGTAGCGCAGCACAATAGCGCCAATGGCACGCCCGCCTTCGGCGTCATCAGCGGTATTGACCTGCACCAGTTCAGGCTCTTCCTCCAGCAAGTCGGACCAATCTTCGCCCTCAACCGCCAGTGTGATCTTTACGTCGTCCGCATCGAGCGCATCGTCCAGACCCGTCTCCGGCGCGGATCGCTGCACACGCACATAAAGCGATGCGGTATGTGCACGCGCATCACCCATGACCTCGCGCGCCTGCGTCTGGTCGTTCAGGATGCGCATGTCCACAAGGGCCACACCGCTGGTGTGGTTCCACGATGACTTGCGAGACGCATAGACTTCGTAACCGGAACCGAGCGCCGCTTCCAGCACGCTCTTGAAGCGTGAGCGTATCTGCGTGCGCATGTGTGCCATCAGGTTGTCCTCTCAAGGAACACTTCGATCATTCCGGTCCCGTCCTGTTTCCAGTTCTTGATACGGAACGTTTCGCTCTGGATGACCATCGTCTGATCCCGAGCAATGCCGGAAAAATCGCTTGTGCGCCCCGTGAACATCGGCTGCGGAATGATCTCCGCCACGCCCTCGCCCATCTGCGCTTCGACATCCTCGTCATCGAAGATGCCCATCACCGACGACCCCTCATATGTCGCTGTCGCCTCGCCGAACTCCGACGAGGCGAACAGGACCGACAAGTCGTCAGTGATGAATTGCCCTGGCATCAGGCGCCGGGCATTCCAGCGGACGCTTTGTCAGCAGGTGCTTTGGCGGACTTCGCCTTGGGCTTGCCGACGGGATCATTGGTTTCCTCGACCCGCGGCTTGTTCATATGCAGAAGGTTCTGCCAGTCCTGCTTGTGCGAAAAGCTGGTCTTGGCGACCACTTCGCCTTCGCTGACTTTCTTGCCCTTGAGCATGAACTCTTGCAGGGCGCGGACGTTTTTGTTCTCAGCCATGTCGGCCTCCATTCAATGTGGTGATGCAGCGGGGCCGTTAAGCCCCGCCATCATGATCAGGCGGTGTCGTTGCCCAGGGCGAACGAACCGACGCGGGTGAAATCCACATCGACCGTTTGGATCACGCGGAACCGCAGCCCGCCGCTGAGGAACTTGGCCTCAGTGGACCGTGCCAGTTCCAGCCCGCCCCACATGCCGATCAGCATGTCGGTAAAGACCCCTGCGAACAGGTCGCCGCTGGTAATCTGGTTGGACTCGATGAACGGGTTGCCGATCAGTCGATCAGCGTTGTCGCCCATCAGGAACACGCCGGAACCAGCATCGACCTTGGTCTTTTGCAGATCACCGACCATCTCCGAGTTGGAGATGTAGGTGACGCCGCGCCCGCGGTTGGTTTCCGCGATCGAGGTGCGCAGGTCAATGATCTCGTCACGGGTCGGAATTGCCGCGTTGAAGGTCACGGAGCCGATGCCGGTGGTATTGGCCAGGCCCTCGGGGACACCCGACGCGCCGGCGCCGTAGCCCGCAGCAAGGTCGATGGCGATGCGCATGGCGTCCACCATCTGCATGCGGATATAGGCTTCCATGTCGATCGTGGACTGCTGGACCATCCGGCGCGTAACGTCGGTATAGGCCGCAACGTCCTTGGGCGACATCGTAACCTTGCGGAACGTCGGCACGCTTTCAGCAGCGTCCGCATCTTCCGATGCAAGCCATGCGGCCGAGATGTTCTGGTCCCCGCCGGGGATTTCAACATCGCTGTCCAGCCCGGTCAGCATCGTGGCACCGGCGCGCAGGAAAGCGCTCTCGTTGCGCAGGTTGTCGATGAATCGTGATGCCAGGTGATCAGTCGTCAGCACGTTGGCGGCGCCGCCGGTGCCCAGAGCCGCACGAATGGCCTGTTCATTGCCGCGATACGAGATACCATCGCGCTCGAAGTCGCCCCAACGCTGCATCACATCAACAGGCAGGAAGATGCCGCCGTACTTGCTTTCGGTGCCGCGTTGCGATGCAGCGGCCTCGACCGCTTCACGCTCGAAATCAGCACCGGACCAGTTACCGTCGGCCATCGCGCGCATCGCCTTGGCGACCGAGAAGTTGCGGGTTTCCTGTTCGTTCATCCCGATTTCTTCATTGCGAAGCGGAACATCCGACGGCAGTTTCGACCGTGCAACACCGCGGAACACTTCGAGCGACGGATCCTGACCGCGCTCCATGCACCCCTTGATGTAACTGCGGGCCACGTCGCCCATGTTATGCGTTTCCGCAAGGGACGTGATCTCGTTGATCGTGGTTTCAAAGTCGGCGGCACGCTGTTCGTCAGTGCGCACCCCCGGCATGACGCCCTGCTCCGGCGAGGGCGAGTTCACATTGTCTTTGGGCATTGCACCCTCCATAGTTGCAGAGCGACCCACACCGACGGACATGTCGGCAGGGATCGTGACAAAAGACGCTTCCTTGGGCGTCCACTTGAGAACGCGGTATTCATCGCTGTCCTCGTTCCGCTCGATCTTGTGGATTTCATATCCGACCGAAACGTTCTTGATAATGCCATCTTCGACATCACGTTTTATCTCCTGCGCATCCTCGCGCTCGGAAAATTTCACTTCGACATAGACCCGCTTGTTTTCGAGCCACGCCTTGATGATCACACCGATCTGTGAGGAAAGACTGAACCTGTTATGCGAGTTTAGCAGCGGTGCGTTGCCGCTGTTCAGCCATGACAGATCGACCGATTCCTTGGTGTGAACGAGAATTTCGTCGCCATCATAGCGACGATACGGCGTTTCGGACGACAGCGGAAAAATAACCGTGCCTGCGTCGGTCGCGCGGGTCAGTTCAATTTGACCGCCCCTATTCATCGTCGTCATTGCCGTCACCCTCGCTCGTTTGCTGAGTTGTATCATTGTCCACGTCTATCGTCAAACCAAGAGCGGCAGCGGCCTCTTTATCCTCGGCAATCTCACGCAGCAATTCGTCACGGTCAATGCCACGCTGTGCCGCTACACGGCTGAAACTGGTCTGACGTGTGCGCAGCGCCTCGGCATTTGCCGACACGTCCTTTGACGGATCGACCCACTCCCATCCGCGCGGACGAAAGATGTAGCGCCGAAGGATGCGTGGGCGTTGCGTTGGCGTGAAAGCAGGTTCACCGTCGGAAAAAACCATGTGGTACGACGACCATATGGGAAACAGTTTGCGCATTATCCCGCGAATGAAGAATTGCTGGAGGGTCTTGTAAAACTCGCGATCCTCCTGGATCACGGTTCGGCCGGATGAATACGAAACACCCTGAACCTCCATGCCGTGCGACATCGTGGAAATCCCGAGTCCCATCGAAATGTCTTTCTTCACCTGCGACTCGAACTGGTGGTAATCGCCCTGCATGCCGCCAGGGGAGAACTCTTTGAACTCGACACCACGAGGCAACTGTTTCAGCAACCCCGGTTCCATCTCCATCTCGAAGATGTCCTTTTGACCGTCGCCGTCCTCGTCAATACCCTCGCCGTCGGACAACTCGTCAATGCCGCGTGCATCGGGCAGCTTACTCTCGAAGAAACCCATCAGTGCCGAACGCAGACGACGACCCGTTGTCTCAGCCTCGCGATACCCGTCAAGCATCTTCACATCGAGAACGATTGCTGCCGCCGGCGGTTCGCCGCGCGTCTGACCGGGCCGTTGTCGCTTGAACAGATGAATGACACGATCCGCAGGAATGCGTCGATACCGACTACGCAGCATGGGGGATGTCCATGTTCCGTCGCCGGGGTGCGATGTCAGAAAATGATACGCAACGGGGCGTCCAAGCGCGTTGATCTCAACGCCCATCCTGATCTCGTTGCGCGTCGGCCCGTAGATGGTGTTCAGTGTCTCGTCAAGAACATCGGCCTCGACGGGGTTGATGGCCACACCGTCAGTGTATTCCTGCCCTGTGACGATTTCCCATATCACCTCGCCGTCGCGTGCCCATGTCTCGACAGCCTGGTGTTCCAAGTCCCACAAGGACAAGCACCCACAGGCACTTGCCCGCTCGGCCCATGCCGCAAAGGCATCCTCAACCCGCTCATTGAGCGAGAAATTCAGACCGCCTTCCAGTTTCTTGACGCGGGACTGAAAGCGGAACCCCTGATCGCCTACCACGTTAACCTGTAGCAACTGGATGTAGCGTTTCATCGAGGCGCTGTTGCGCGCGAGGAAGCGTATCTTTGCGCGCGTCTCGGTCAGGCCGTTCAGCAGTTCGTAATCGGCACTCCCGCGGCTGGCGGTGAAATCACCATAGCGTGCGACGTTCGACGCGGCAGCATACCCACGCATGTTGCTCGGGAGTGGCATCTGGCGCTTCATGTGAACCTCACTCGCAGCGTGTTTGAAGGCGGACGGTTGCCTTTGGTTGCCGAGCCGCCCGTGCGCTCAACTTCCGCAACGTAATACTCGCGCCATTCACGCAGTTCCTTGACCGACATCTTGGTCAGGCTGCGTGACTTGATGGAATACGTCTCGATGTCACTGGCGGCGCGACCTTCCAGCAAGGATTCGATCTTCGCCACCATGATTTCGGCATGAGTGCGACGATCGCCGGCAGTGGCGTGCAGGATCAACGATCCGGTCGAAACAACAGCCGTCTCACTGTCCGAAAGCCGCGTGAGAATCAAATCCCACCGATGCCTTCCGGTTGTCCACAGGTCCATGTCGGCTGCGGCAACGGAAAAAACCCACCAGTTGTTTGAACCATCCCACGTCCCGGAGATCGTCTTTTCACTCTCGTCATCCGCGGCGATCAAACGGTATTCAAGCGTGTAACTTGCACCATCGTAATCCAGCAATCGACGCCATTGGGTGAACGACCCGACCAGCAGGGATTCCGGTTCCGTCGTGGGTGATGTGGAGACATCGAACGGGTTCGTCGTCATTTCATGTCCTTCCAACCCGTGCCCCACGACGTGCGCTTGCGGGGCTTTCGTTGCGGCTTAGTCTCGGTATCATTATCACGCCGCGCTGCGGTGCGCAACATTGCCCGCCTTTGAGCATTCGCGTCAACACCCATCATCTCATAGACAGCCGTGTTGTAAACGCGGCAGTCAAAAGGTTCGTTGCGGGGCCGTATCTTGTGCCAGCGCAGCACCCGATGACCACGGGTGTATGTGGTCCTCAATTCCTCGGCAGTGAGTCCCAAAAAATAGCCGTCGCTGTAGTCCGCAGGCCAGCGACAGTAGCCTGGTTTGTCAGGATCGCGCACCTTGAGACGGGCCACGACCAGTTCTTTCACAGTATCGACGCCGACAGGATACGCCTCCGCACCGGACAGCGTGTTTTTCAGGCGCGTGCCCCATATCGGCTTGCCGAGTCCCTCGACACCCTTGATCGCCAACAGTTTCGGTATCGAGGCGGCGAAATCATAGACCTTCTGCGTGTAGTGACCACCGGAGTCGATCGCTCCGGCCCGCCATGCCATTTCACCGAACAACGGATGGACGAATGTCTCGCTCAACGCGGCGCGTAATTCGTTCCAGATGGTCGGGTCAGACGGATCTCCCATGATCTTGCGATAACCGAGCGACCATGTTTGATAATCATCGCCCCACCCGAGCCATTCCATCTCGAAACGATCATCCTGCACGTCGATCGCCACAGTGATCAAGGTTACTTCCTCGGGGATCGGTTCTCGCGTCTGGTAATCCTCACGCTGATCCAGCAACTCCGACCAGTCAAGCCGGCGCCCCTTTTCCTCCCATGTTTCGCCGAGGAAAGTGTTGGTCCACGTCTTGAGGTGCTGAGGATTATCCTTCGAGTCCAGGAACTCACGCACGCCGTCGGACAGAGGTGCCTGAGCATATAGCTGCGACAGGTGATAGGACACGTTGCCGTTGAACTCGGCCGTCGCGCGCCACCCACCGCCCTGTTTTTCCGCATCTCGCACCGCAGCGCGGCGCTCCTGGTCGTTAATCACGCAGCCGTTGTGTTCGCACTCGTAGAATGACGTGTCGGGGTTCTTGTCGGTGAACCGAACCTGCGCCCATTTGAGCGTCTGGTGTTCGTTACAATGCGGGCACATGATCCAGTAATATCGCTGATCGCCGCGGAGAAATTCCGGTTCGATACGCGACTCGCCCTTGTTGCCGGGTGTCGAGACAAAGATGATCACACGGTTCCAGTATGTCGTTGTCCGTTTGACCGCCAGTGATATGGGATCACCCTCGCTGCCGGCCGACGCCTCGAAGCGATCCACCTCGTCAGCCACCACGACACGGATCGGGCGTGACGCCAGACCGGACGGAGCATTGGCGCCGACCATCGCAATGTGACCACCGGGAAATGTCTTGGACCCAAGCGTGTTTCCGCTGTCACGCGACCGGGGGTCTTTTACCAGACCACGCAGTGCCGGAGTGTCACGGATCATCGGCGCGAGACGTTCCTTGCTGAACATCTTCATGCTTTCCAGCGTCGGGCTGACGTGGAGTATCGGACACGGATCGTGATGGATGAAGTAACCGACGACATTCTCGATCACCGTCGATTTACCGACCTGCGCCGATGTCATCAGTGTGATCCTGCGAACACCGGGTTGACCAACCATGTCCATCGGTTCACGCATGTAGGCTGTGCGATCGACATTGTATCGACCGGGGGATGCTGACGATTCGACGCTCAGAAACCGTTCCGCATTGGCCCATTCCGATACGGTCATCTTCGGCGGTGGACGGAAAAAATCCAGCACCTCTCCCACAAGTTCTTCGGCGTCGGCAAAATTATAGTTCATCGGAGAAGCACCCACACCCGCCGAACTCATACAACGGAACGTCGATCTCGTTGCGTTCCACTCGTTCGCGGAAGTCGGTCAGCGTCAAATATTGGGTTTCGCCGTTTGCTTTCTTGCGCAGAAATGGCCGGGCTGTGTCGCCGATATCTTTCATAACAAGGCCCATCTCTTTCTCATGCTTCGCGTAAACACCCGGAAGTCTTTCAAGCAAGGTGTTGAACTGTGTCAGTCCCGCTTTGCAGCAAAACCCACCGCAGTTGTTATGTGGAAAACCCATTTTGTAGAGACGGGGCAATTCAATGCCGAACCACGCAAAGAGGTGGTCAATGAATCGGTTCCCCCATTGATATTCACACAGTAAGGATTTGACAGGTCGAGGGGACCAATTCAACGCCGCTCTGTCTATCCGATCAATCTCGCCAAGGTTCATGCCCAGAACCAGCGGCTCACTTGCGCCGGCGTATTTGTTCAGAAACCGCATAACCGGCTTGGTCTTCAACTCAGTGCTGCAATGCGCTGTTCGGGTATTACCAATATATCGCTTTTCGCGATAAACGTCCCACGGTGTTTTCCCGGTGCGAAGAATGATTACCTCTTTGCCGACAAACTTCGCCACGTCATCAGTAAAACGCCACAAATCTTCGTCTTCAATCCCTGTGTCGGCCATGATCATCTCGAAATCATAGCCGAGAATGTGCGCAAGCAACACTGTTGCGGCACTGCCTTTGCCGCCCGAGAAGCTGATCCAGTGTTTCACGTCGCTATTCATCGCCATCCGCCAGGGACTCCAGTGCTTCGTGCACATTGTCGCTCAATATTTGCTGAACCTCGTGTTCGTCAGCGACACCTGTGATTAACGGGGCCACCTTCACCGGCAACCCTAACATCTTGGATTTGACACGGGAAATTACCGTGGACCATGCTTGTCGCACCTGATCGACAGGAACCAGTTTCTCCGCGCTCCGATCAAGATCGAGTTGCAGCTTGTCGGCCTTCAACCGCTCAAGCCTTGTCGCCGGACTCTCGTTTGCCGGGACACCGGGCATTTTCTTGTTATCATATAACCGATGGATGTTGGGGCAGTAAGGAAAACCTGCGCCGCCGCGGCCCCGCTTCAACACCTGTTCCGCGCGGATCCAATCGCCGAGTTCCCGCAGCGGGACGGTTCGTGTCTCTTTCTCGTAGGGCGGCGGTTTCTCTTGTGCCAACCATCCGCGGTAACTTTGGACAGTCACACCGCAGATCATCGCGGCCAGTTCGGTCGTGACGAAAAACCTTCCGTCCTCGCGCTGGTCCAAATGCTGCCCGTTTTTCATTGACAAACCCTTTAATTGCGAGACGCGGCGCGGCGAATGTGGCGCATTCGTAGCACGTCGCCCGTGGCGGCATTTTGCGCCGCGTCTCGAATCAGTAAATATCGCAAAAAAGAACCCCGCACAAGGCAGGGTCCAGTTTCAGGCAGGGAGTATCGAGAATCACAGATTGCCTGATATATTATATCATTTCAAGCGAAACGTCACGAAATTTTCTGTCGCTAGGAAAGATTCGAGGTCGCGCGTTACC
>Ga0207414_1000561_pt1 | contig 16247 bp, 12 predicted proteins | sample PonA231FremontCA_2_FD_187269 | JGI IMG/M metagenome (GOLD analysis project Ga0207414, IMG submission 187269) | Marine sediment microbial community from Fremont, CA, USA - Pond A23 Sediment 1 (SPAdes) | ecosystem: Environmental > Aquatic > Marine > Unclassified | place: USA: Fremont, California... | reverse complement strand
AGCCGGCATAGCTCAGTTGGTAGAGCAACTGACTTGTAATCAGTAGGTCGCGGGTTCGACTCCTGCTGCCGGCACCATCGATGCATCGGGAAGTTCTCGGCCCCGGCGGAGAACACGAGAGTGACAGCATCAGCGTAAAAGAGGCCACCCATCGCGGTGGCTTTTTTTGTGCTTGCGCCATGGCGCTGCGGCACAGCGGAAGCTTGCATGGCCGGGCTGGACCCGTCGTGGTGCTGCGGTAGACTGAGGGGCTTGTCGCCTGATCGCGGCGGCGATCATCCCTCAAGGAGCAAAATCGCCATGCACTTCGTGCCCCGTTTCACTGATGGCCAGCCGTTCGCCGAGCCGCTGGGCAAGATCGTCTGCGTGGGCCGCAACTATGCGGACCACGCGCGGGAGCTGGATAACCCGGTGCCCAGTGAGCCGCTGCTGTTCATCAAGCCGGCAACCGCCGCCGTGCCCCTGGAGCAGCCGGTCGACGCGCCCTTTGCCCGCGGCGAGGTGCACTATGAAACCGAGCTGGCGCTGCTGATCGGTTCGTCACTCCGCGACGTCACGGCCGATGAGGCTGAGCGGGCCATCGTCGGCATCGGGGTGGCGCTGGACCTGACCCTGCGCGACGTCCAGTCGCGCCTCAAGGAAAAAGGGCACCCCTGGGAGATTGCCAAGGCCTTCGACGGCGCCTGTCCGCTCTCGTCGTTCCTGCCGCTCTCGCAGGTGCCCAACTGGAGCGGGGTGACGTTCTCCCTGGCCGTCAATGGTGAGCCTCGCCAGCATGGGGAGGGCGCGGACATGCTGTTTCCGGTGGCGACCCTGGTCTCGGAGATCAGCCGCCACTTTACCCTGCAGCCAGGCGATGTGGTGCTCACCGGCACCCCGGCCGGCGTCGGGCCGCTCGAGCGGGGCGCCACGCTGCGTTTCACGCTCACCGGGGGGCTCGACATCACCACCCGGGTGGTGGACTGAGGGCGCGCTGCGCGCGGCACCCCCCAACGCAAGACGCCCTGCCGGGGTTGTGGCAGGGCGTCTTGGCCTCGAGGCGATTCGGGTCGGCCGGATCACTCCAGATAGGTGTAGCCGTCCAGCCCCTCGGAGAGGTCGTTGAGGAAGGCCTGCTGCTCGGTAGGCTCAAGGCCGCTGCGCGCGAGCTGTTCGGCCAGTCGCTCGCGCAGGGCGGCGACGTCGAAGTTGACGTAGCCGAGCACGTCGGACACCCGGTCGCCCTGCTGAATCTGGCTGATTGACCAGCGACCGTCGCGGTCCAGGGCGGCATCGGCCGAGTCGGTATCGCCGAACAGGTTGTGCAGGTCGCCAAGAATTTCCTGGTAGGCCCCCACCATGAAGAAGCCCAGCAGCTTGTCCTCGCCTGCCCGCCACTCGGGGAGCGGTAGGGTCGTTTCGACGCCCTGGCCGTCCACGTAGCCGTCGATGCGGCCATCCGAGTCGCAGGTGATGTCCTGGATGACCCCGCGACGCTCTGGCTCGCGGTCCAGGCCGGTCAGCGGCAGCACCGGGAAGATCTGCTGGATACCCCAGACGTCGGGCACCGACTGGAACAGCGAGAAGTTGACGAACAGCTTGTCGGCAAGCTTCTCGGCCAGTTCGTCGTCGATCTCGCGGTGGGCGCGATTGCGCGTGTCGAGCCGCGCGCGCAGCCGCGCGCAGGCGGCGAAGTAGACGCCCTCGCCCTCGGCGCGCGCGGTGATGTCGGTCAGGCCCATCACGAAGCGCTCGTGCAGCTCGCCCATGGCCTGCACCAGGTCGTGCCAGGCTTCCACCAGGCCGCGCGGTTCGGCCTGCTCGTAGAGCAGGGCATGCACTCGCCACAGTTCATCGAGCTGCGGGTCGCCGACGACCTGGCGCAGCGGGGCCTCGTCGCCGATGCGCTCCTCGCCGATGACGTTGGTGATGAGCACCGCGTGGTGGGCGGTCAGGGCGCGCCCCGACTCGCTGATCAAGTGGGGCTGGGGCAGGCCGAACTCCTGACAGGCGAGGCGGAAGGCGTACACCACGTTGCGGGCGTACTCCAGCATCGAATAGTTGGCGGAGCAGAAGCTGCGCGAGCGGGTGCCTTCATAGTCGACGCCGAGGCCGCCGCCGACGTCCACGGTGTCCACCGGCGCACCCAGCTCGATCAGGCTCTGATAGAAGCGCGCGCACTCGCGCAGGCCGCGCTGGATGTCGCGGATGTTGGCGATCTGCGAACCCAGGTGGAAGTGCACCAGCTGCAGGCTATCCAGGGCCTGGGCCTCGCGCAGCTGCGTCACCACCGCCAGCACCTGGCTGGCGGTCAGGCCGAACTTGGACTTCTCGCCACCGGTGTTCTGCCAGCGGCCGCGTCCCACCGTGGCCAGGCGGGCGCGCAGGCCGATGCGCGGCGTGACGCCGAGGCGCTCGGCCTCCTCGAGAATCAGCGGCAGCTCCGAGAGCTTCTCTACCACCAGATAGACCCGATGGCCGAGTTTCTCGCCCATCAGCGCCAGGCGCACGTACTCGCGATCCTTGTAGCCGTTGCAGACGATCAGCGAGGGGCCGTCGCCGGAGAGTGCAAGCACGGCGAGCAGCTCGGGCTTGCTCCCCGCCTCGAGGCCCACGCGGCCGTGGCCGCGCTCCTGGGTGCCGAGGATCTCTTCCACCACGCGGCGCTGCTGATTGACCTTGATCGGATAGACGGCGGTATAGCCGCCGCTGAAGTCCTCCTCCTGCATAGCGGTGTCGAAGGCCGCACACAGCTGCTCGACGCGGTCGTGGAGGATGTCGGTGAAGCGCACCAGCACCGGCAGCCGCAGCCCGGCCTGGCGCAGCTCGGCGACCAGGTCGTCCAGCGGCAGGGCCGGGCCCTCGCTCTCGCTGCCCAGGGGGCGCACCAGCGCGTGGCCGCTGTCGTCGACGTCGAAGTAGCCGCTCCCCCACTGGTCGATGTTCCAGGTACGCCGGGCGCGCTGGGCCGGGCCGGCGACACTGCTCTTGGTCACGCTCATTCATTCACCTCGGGCAGTGGGAGGACGCCCTCTTGCAGGCGCGCCTCGAGAATGGTTCGAAAGTGATCCGGGTCATGGGGCGTCAGGTCGTGGGCGGGTGGGTCCACGTAGACCACCAGCAGCCTCGATAGCCAGTAGCGCAGTGCCGTCAGGCGCAGCATCATCGGCCAGGCGTTGCGCTCGGCGGCCGTCAGCGGCCGGCGCGCCTGGTAGGCGGTGAGGATGGCATCATGGCGCACGGCATCCAGGCGTCCGTCGGGGCCGGTCGCCCAGTCGTTGATGACGATGGCCAGGTCGAACAGCAGATCGCCGGTGCAGCCGTTGTAGAAGTCGATCAGCCCGCCCAGGCGGTCGCCGTCGAAGAGGGTGTTGTCGCGAAACAAGTCGCCATGCAGGGCGCCCTGAGGCAGTTCCGGCGCCGCGCCGAAAAACCCCTGGTAGATCTCCACCTCATCCTTCATCAGCGCCTGGTCCTGCGGCGAGAGATAGACCAGTACCTTGTGGTGCATGGGCAGCAGCCAGTGCAGGTCGCGCGGATTGGGGCGGTGCCCGGGGAAATGGCGAGAGACCCCATGCATGCGCCCCAGCGTGTCGCCCAGTTCACGGCACTGGGCCAGGTTCGGGGCCTTCGGGTGCGTGCCGGGCAGCTTCGGGAACAGCAGGGCCGGCTTGCCGGCCAGCGTGTGCAGGGCGACGCCACGGCGATCGTGCAGCGGGCCGGGCACGGGCAGGCGGTGCTCGTCTAGGTAGTCGAGCAGTTCGACAAAGAAGGGCAACTCCGCGTGTTCGCCCTGTTCAAACAGCGTCAGCACCAGTTCGCGCCGGTCGGTGGTCACGAAGAAGGTGGTGTTTTCGGTGCCGGCAGGCACCCCCTCGAGGGAGACCAGCGAGCCGGCATCGAAGCGGCTGAGGAACTCGACGACCTGAGGTTCGGATAGCGGTGTGAATACAGCCATGTGTCTCTCGCCCGGGAAATGCCAAGCCGCCTATTGTAGCGACTTGGCACACCGATGCACGCACCTCGGCTGCCGCAGACGGCGGTTCGGCGGGCGGCGTCGCCGCTGCCTCGGGCGTGCGTTCAGAAGGTCTTCAGCACCCACTGCGGCACGGCGATGCGATCACCCTCCTGGCGCGCGAAGTCGCCGTCGCCGTCGTGGTCGACCAGATAATAGGCGGGCCCGGCGGCGGGACGAATCTCGATGGCATAGAGCTCGCCATTGATGCGGTACTCGCGGATGGTGCGCTCGGCCTCCTGGCGGATGGTGATGTCCGGCTCAAGGTCCTCTGGGGCCTGGGCCATGGCATGGCTGGCCGGCCACATGACCAGGGCTAACAGCAGGGCGGCGAGTGCGCGTTGCGACAGCGTTTTCATGAGGGTCTCCGTGACCGCACGGGGCGGGGAGCGGGGGTGAGGTCCAGTGTAGGGGGTTGGCGTCATGCCTGCCTACCGCGCGCGGCAAAAGCCGGCCGCAATGCGTATCATGAACGCACAGAATCTCCTTACGCCACGCTTCGCTTCTATGGATGCCCCTATGGCTGATACGCCCATCGTTCTCGTCGACGGTTCCTCCTATCTTTACCGCGCGTTCCATGCGCTGCCACCGCTCACCACCTCCGACGGCCAGCCCACGGGGGCGATCAAGGGCGTGCTCAACATGCTCAAGCGGCTGATCAAGGACTATCCCGACAGTCCCATGGCGGTGGTCTTCGATGCCCCGGGCAAGACCTTTCGCGACGAGCTCTTTGCGGAGTACAAGTCGCATCGGCCGCCGATGCCCGACGACCTGCGCTCCCAGGTGCAGCCGCTGCACGAGTGCGTCAGGGCACTGGGCCTGCCGCTGCTGTGCATTGAGGGCGTCGAGGCCGACGACGTCATCGGCACGCTAGCCCATCAGGCCACCCAGGCGGGTCGTAATGCCGTGATCTCGACCGGCGACAAGGACATGGCCCAGCTGGTCAACGAGCACATCACGCTGGTCAATACGATGAAGGATGAGACGCTGGACGTCGACGGCGTGAAAGCCAAGTTCGGCCTGCCGCCGGAGCGCATCATCGACTTCCTGGCACTGATGGGCGACAAGGTCGACAATATTCCCGGCGTGCCCGGGGTCGGCGAGAAGACCGCGCTGGGCCTGCTGCAGGGGATGGATGGCGGGCTAGAGACGCTCTATGCCGACCTGGAAAGGGTCAAGACGCTGGGCTTTCGCGGCGCCAAGACGCTGCCCAAGAAGCTCGAGGAGCACCGCGACCAGGCCCTGCTCTCCTACCGGTTGGCGACCATCAAGACCGACTGCGAACTGCCGGTGGGGCTTGATGACCTGGATATCGCCCATCCCGACCGCGAGGCGCTGCGCGAGCTCTATCGCCGCCTGGAGTTTCGCGCCTGGCTCGGTGAACTGCTCGAGGGCAGCGATGAGGGCGTCGACGACGCGGCCGGCGGCACGCCGCTGGCCGACGCCGAGCAGGACGCCGGCGCAGCCGGCGACGCCACGCGGCGCGACGACCAGGTGATTCTCACCCAGGCTGACTTCGCGGCCTGGCTCGAGCGGCTCACCGCGAGCGAGGCGTTCTGCTTCGACCTGGAAACCACCAGCCTGAACTATATGGAAGCGCAGGTGGTCGGCGTGGGCCTGGCGCTGGACGCCGGCGAGGCAGCCTATGTACCGCTGGCCCATGATTATCTCGACGCCCCCGACCAGCTCGACCGCGACCACGTGCTCGAGGCACTGCGACCGCTGTGGGAGAGCACGGCCCGAGCCAAGATCGGGCAGAACCTCAAGTACGATATCTCGGTACTGGCGAGCTATGGCATCAACGTGGCCGGCCCGCTGGAGGACACCATGCTGTCGTCTTACGTGCTCGACTCCACGGCGACCCGCCACGACATGGACTCCCTGGCGCTGAAGTACCTGGGAGAGAAGACCGTCACGTTCGAGGAGATTGCCGGCAAGGGCGCCAAGCAGCTCACCTTCAACCAGGTGTCGCTGGAACAGGCCGCGCCCTATGCCTGCGAGGACGTCGACATCACGCTGCGCCTGCACCGCGAGCTGCGCCCGCGTGTCGCCGCCGAGGGACGGCTTGGCGAGGTGCTCGAGACGATCGAGCTGCCGCTGATCCCGGTGCTGTCGCGCATGGAGCGAACCGGGGTGGCGCTGGACCCCGAGCGGCTGCATGCGCAGAGTCGAGAACTCGCGACGCGCATTCGCGAGCTGGAAATCCAGGCCTACGACCTGGCCGGTCGCGAGTTCAACCTCGGCTCGCCCAAGCAGCTTGGCCAGATACTGTTCGAGGAGCAGCAGATCCCGGTGATCAAGAAGACCCCCAAGGGGGCGGCTTCCACCGCCGAGGCCGTGCTCGAGGAGCTGGCCCTCGACTTCCCGCTGCCCAAGGTGATCATGGCGCATCGCGGACTGGCCAAGCTCAAGTCGACCTATACCGACAAGCTGCCGCGGCTGGTCAACCCGGCTACCGGACGGCTGCATACCAGCTACCATCAGGCGGTCACCGCGACCGGCCGACTCTCCTCGTCGGACCCCAATCTTCAGAACATTCCGATACGCACCGAGGAGGGCCGCAAGATTCGCCAGGCCTTCATCGCGCGCCCCGGTTATCGCATCGTCGCGGCCGACTACTCGCAGATCGAGCTTCGCATCATGGCGCACCTCTCGGGCGACAAGGGGCTGCTCGCGGCCTTCGCCGAGGGGCGCGACATCCATGCGGCCACGGCGGCCGAGGTGTTCGGCGTGGCGCTGGACAAGGTCTCGCCCGACCAGCGGCGCAGCGCCAAGGCAATCAACTTTGGCCTGATCTATGGCATGAGCGCCTGGGGCCTGGGGCGTCAGCTGCATATCGAGCGTGGCCAGGCGCAGACCTACATCGATCGCTATTTCGATCGCTATCCGGGCGTGGCCCGCTACATGGAGCGCATCCGTGACCAGGCGGCCGAGGACGGCTACGTCGAAACGGTCTTCGGTCGCCGCCTTCACCTGCCGGAGATCCGCTCACAGAACCGTGCTCGCCGCCAGGGGGCCGAGCGCACCGCCATCAACGCGCCCATGCAGGGCACCGCGGCGGATATCATCAAGCGGGCGATGATCGACGTCGATGCCTGGCTGCTGGGCGGAGCCTTCGATGCCGTGATGGTGATGCAGGTTCACGACGAACTGGTCTTCGAGGTGGCCGCTGACCAGGTCGAGGCGTTCATCGGCGAGGTGAAGGGCCGCATGGAGGGGGCCGCGCAGCTGGATGTGGCGCTGACCGTTGAGGCCGAGAACGGTGACAACTGGGACGAAGCCCACTAAGTCGGCAGGCGCCATGCGCCGGCCAGGCCTGCGCGGCAGCGTGCTATCTTGCGGTCACGGGGTCGCTGTGGCCTGAGCCAATCGAGGAGAAAACAATGCAGAGGATGATCACAACGTGGCTGATAGGGGCCGGCGTGCTGCTGGCCTCGGGCTGTGCCAGCCAGGCCACGCCCCCTTCGGCACAGCTGTTCGATTGCGAGGCACTCAACCGGGCCGTGGCGAGCGCCGAGACGGGCTTTGCCGAGATCAAGGGACGCCTGGAAACCACTTCCATGACGCGCTCCTGGCAAACGACGACCCAGGCGTTTCGCAACGACTGCGAGGTGGTAGCGGCGCGGCGCCCGGCCCACTACCTTTGCTACGGTCGACTGACCAGCGACGACCCGCGGGGCGCACTGGTCACGGGCGGCGAGGCGCTCGCCGCCTGCCTCGGCGACGGCTGGCAGTCGCAGCGGGTCAGTGCCGACCGCCTCGAGTTCAGCCACCAGGAGCAGGCGGCGGTGGTGGTGCTGGAGACATTCCTCAATGACCGCGGGCGACGCATGGGCACGCTGGGCGTTTTTCAGCAGGCCGAGCACGCTGCACCGCTGCCCGGCGACGGCTGAGCCTTTCGCCCGCCGGCCCCGCTCTCGGGCATCGTCACCGGGGCACGCCCGGGCAGCACGGCCGGGCAGCATGGAAAAGGCCCGCGACAGCTGTCGCGGGCCTTTGCACGTTACGCCAGTGTCGTCACTGACGTGCGCTCACGTCGGCATCAGCGACGCGTTGATCAACGCCAGCCGACGCGGTCGAAGATACGCACCGCCTCGGGGTTGTTCTCGCCCAGCGCGCTGATGTTCAGCTCGTCGCTCTGGTAACCGTCCAGCTCGGCCATCACGCCCTCGAGCGCCACGGAGTCAACGACCGGGAACTCATAGTTGTCGACGGCGAACAGCGACTGCGCCTCGTCGGAGGCCAGGAACTCGAGGAAGCGCACGGCGTTTTCCGCGTTGGGCGCGCCCTTCACCACGCCCGCGCCGCCGACGTTGACGTGCGCACCGCGGCCATCCTGGTTGGGGAAGATGATCTCGACCTTGTCGGCCGCCTCGCGATCGGCCTGCTGATCGGAGTTGACCAGGCGCACATAGTAGTAGTGGTTGGCCACGGCAATATCGCACTGGCCGCTGGCGACGCCGCGAATCTGGTCGGTATCGCCCCCTTCCGGGTCACGCGCGAAGTTGTCGACCACGCCCGCGGCCCATTCCTCGGCGGCTTCCTCGCCGTGGTGCGCGATCAGCGAGGCCATTAGCGACTGGTTGTAGATGTTGTTGGAGGAGCGGATACACACCTGGCCTGCGAACTTGGGGTCGGCCAGATCCTCGTAGCGGGTGATTTCATCCGCATCGACGTCGTTGGGATCGATGAAGATCGCCCGTACGCGTTCGCTGAAGCCGAACCACTTGCCCTCCGGGTGGCGCAGGTGCTCGGGCAGGCGCTCATTGAGAACCTCGGACTCCACGCTGGCAAAGATGTCTTCCTGCTCGCCGCGCCACAGGCGTCCGGCGTCCACCGTGATCATCACGTCGGCAGGGCTGGCTTCGCCTTCGAGCTTGAGGCGCTGGATCAGCTGGTCGGAATCGCCCTCCAGCACATTGACCTCGATCCCGGTCTGCTCGGTAAAGGCGGCGTAGAGCGCTTCATCGGAGTCGTAGTGGCGAGCGGAATAGACGTTGAGCTCATCGGCAGCGGCCTGGGAGGCCAGGGCAGAGCCGGCGACCAGGGCGGCGAGAGGCATGGCGAGACGACGGTTGTTCAGCATGGGGGCACCTCGTGATCGTATTGCGGTTTGTAATGATAATGCTTTGCATTACACTTCAGGTATTGAAGCGCCTGTCGCCCCCGGCGTCAAGCCCTGGTGACGGATGAACTGATCCGGATCATGGTGCGGCCTGGCTTGACAGCCGCCGGTCCGAAATGCGAGCGATAGTACAACGCATTCAGGAGCCTTTCGCGTTACCATGCCGTACATCCCATTCTCAATGGCCGCTCAGATCCCATGACTAGCCAACCGATGCTTCAGATCGACGAGAACGCTGCCTCCGCACCCGTGCTCGCCATGCACCAGATTCGCCACGCCTACCAGCAGCACCTGGCGGTGGAGGACGTCTCCCTAGAGGTCAATCCCGGCGAGATCGTCTGCCTGCTCGGCCCCTCCGGCTGTGGCAAGTCGACCCTGCTGCGGATCGCCGCCGGACTCGAGGTGGTGCAACAGGGCGAGGTGGCACTGGGCGGGCAATCCATGGGGCGCGCCGGACGCTCCCATGTGCCCCCCGAGAAACGCAACGTCGGCCTGGCCTTCCAGGACTCGGCGCTGTTTCCCCACCTGACGGTGCTCGATAACGTGGCCTTCGGGCTCGAGTCGCAGCCCGCCCAGCAGCGCCGCCGGCGAGCCTTTGAGCTGCTCGAACTGCTGGGTATGGAGCGCTACGCCCGGGTGTTCCCGCACATGCTCTCGGGCGGCCAGCAGCAGCGCATCGCGCTGGCGCGGGCACTGGCCCCTTCGCCGCAGCTGATGCTGCTCGATGAACCCTTCTCGAGCCTCGATGCGCGCCTGCGCGACCGCATCCGTGACGATACCCTGCACGTGTTGAAAAAGGTCGGGGCCGGCGTGCTGCTGGTGACCCACGACCCCGAAGAAGCCATGTTCATGGCCGACCGCATCGTGCTGATGCGCGAGGGGCGGGTGGTGCAGGCCGGCACGCCGCTGGAACTCTACTGCGCGCCGACCGATCCCTTCGTGGTCAATTTCTTCGGCGAGGTCAACGAGCTCGAGGGGCGCGTGGTGGATGGCAAGGTCGCCACGCCGGTCGGTGACGTCTCCAGCGAAGGGCTGCCTGAAGGCAGTCGGGTGCAGGTGATGATCCGCCCCGAAGCGCTGAGGGTGGTGCCGCTGGACGAGCCGCTGGAGCAGCACCACAGCCATGTGATCATGGCCAAGCTGCTGGGCCGCACCAGCCTGCTGCATATCTGCGCGCATACGCCCGACGGCCAGGAAAGTCACCTGCATGCGCGCTCGCCCGGCGTTTTCCTGCCCCGTGAGGGGCAGCCGGTGATGATCGGTCTGGACGCCTCCCAGGTCTTTGTCTTTCCGCTCGAGTCAGCGGCTGCCGGGGCGTGAGCGCCGCATGGCGATGCTGAGCAGAATCACCGGGACGATGCCGACCGCGACAATGGCCAGGGACGAGGTCGAGGCCTCGGCCAGGCGCTCGTCCGCAGCCAGGCTGTGAGCGCGCACCGCCAGCGTGTCGAAGTTGAAGGGGCGCAGGATCACCGTCGCCGGCAGCTCCTTCATGACATCCACGAACACCAGAATGCCGGCGGCAATCAGGCTGCCGCGCATGATGGGGGTGTGCACCTTGCGCAGCGTGCCGCTGGCCGTCTGGCCCAGTGTCCGTGAGGCGGCATCCATGCTCGGCGTGACCTTGCCCAGGCTGGCCTCGATGGCGTTGAAGGAGACGGCCAGAAAGCGCACCACGTAGGCATACACCAGGATGAAGGCCGAGCCGCTGAGCAAAAGCCCTACCGCGACCCCGAACTCCTCCTTCATCACGTCGTTGATGCGATGGTCCAGCCATATGAAGGGGATCAGGATGCCCACCGCCACCACCGAGCCCGGTACGGCATAGCCCATGGCGGCCACGCGGGTCGCCAGACGCGTGACCCTGCTCGGGTTCAGGCGCGCGCCATAGCTGAGCAGCAGGGCCAGGCTGACGGCGGCGACCGCGGCCAGCGAAGCCAGCAGCAGGCTGTTGCCGGCGAAGGTCAGGAAGGCCGACCCGAAAAGCGCATCCCCGCCCTGCACGGAGAGGTAGCCAAGCAGGCCGCTGGGGATCAGGAAGCCGAGCAGCACCGGCGCCAGGCAGGCCAGGGTCGCGACCCAGGCGCGCCAGCCATACAGCGTGAACTCCGGCAGATGCTGATAGCGGCCCGTGGTGTGAAAGTAGCGCCGCTTGCCCCGCGAGGCGCGCTCGAGCAGCACCAGGGCGATGACAAAGGCCAGCAGGCAGGCGGCAAGCTGCGCCGCCGCGACCTGCTCGCCCAGCCCGAACCAGGTGCGATAGATGCCGGTGGTGAAGGTGTCGACCCCGAAATACTGCACCGCGCCGAACTCATTGAGGGTCTCCATCAGCGCCAGCGACACGCCGCCAACGATGCTGGGTCGCGCCAGCGGCAGGGCGACGCTGGTGAACAGCCGCCAGGGGCCGCGTCCCAGCGTGCGGCCGACGTCGAGCACGCAGACCGACTGCTCCAGGAAGGCCGCCCGTGCCAGCATGTAGACATAGGGATAGAGCACCAGCGTGATCAGGGCGGCCGCTCCCCACAGCGAGCGGATGTCGGGGAACACGTAGTCGCCGGCCGACCAGCCGAAGCTCTCGCGCAGCCAGGTCTGCACGGGACCGGCATACTGCAGGAAATCCGTGTAGGCATAGGCGATCACGTAGGTGGGCACGGCCAGCGGCAGCAATAGCGCCCACTCGAACAGGCGGCGTCCCGGGAAGCGGTACATCACCACCAGCCAGGCAGTGCCGGTACCGATCACGAAGGTGCCGATGCCCACCGTCACCACCAGAAAGAGCGTATTGCCGAGGTAGCGGGGCAGCACGGTACTGCCCAGGTGCTGCCAGATGCCCTGGGTGGGCATGAACAGGTGCGCCAGCACCACGATGACCGGCAGGGCCACGATCAGGGCGATGCCGATGGTCAGGGCGTTCCAGGCGTTGAAGGGCCGCGACAGGCGGGCGGGAGCGCGGGAACGGGCCGTACTGGTCAACGACGTCTCCTTCAGGCGGTGGGCGAAGGTCGTGTGGATGCGAGATATTTGCGCGTGAGAATTCTATCAGCTGGGCCCTGCGACTGCAGCCATCGCAGCCGGCGCGGCAAACTGCCGGCGCCCGCCGCGGGGTGAGCGGCGGGCGCCATGACGTGCGGGAGAGCGCGTCAGTAGCCGATCAGCAGGGCGGGCAGGCCGGTGATCAGGGCCGGGAAGAACGCCATCAGCACGCAGGCGAGCACGATCAGCGCACAGAAGGGGATCACCGCCCGGTAGAGGTCGACGATCTCGACGCCCTGCGGCGCCACGCCCTTCAAGTAGAACAGCGCATAGCCGAACGGCGGCGTGAGAAAGGAGGTCTGCAGCACCACCGCGACCATCACCACGAACCACAGCACGTCGATGCCCATGTTCTCGACGATCGGCAGCATGATCGGGAAGCTCAGCAGCACGATGCCGGTCCAGTCCAGGAACATGCCCAGGATGAAGACCAGAAACAGCATCAGGATCAACGCACCGGTGGTGCCACCCGGCATCGCCGTGACGACCTCATGGATCACCTCCATGCCGCCGCCGATGGAGAATACGCCGGTGAAGGCGGTGGCGCCCACCAGCACCAGCATCACCATGGTGGTGGTCTTGCTGGCTTCGATCAGGGTGCGGTAGCAGGTCGAGGCCTTGCGGTCGCCGAAGATCAGAAACAGCAGGAAGGCGATGGTCACGCCGATCGCCGAGGCTTCGGTGGCCGTGGCGATGCCGGTGAACAGGGAACCGAGCACGCCGAGGATCAGCGACATCGGCGGCAGCACGTACTTGGCCAGCATGATCAGCAGCTCGGCGGTGCTGGTGGCGGCGCGTTCCTCGGCGGGCACCTTGGGCCCGTAGCTGGGCTTCACGTGGCAGATCACGAGGACGTAAAGGGCGTACATGACGCCGAGCAGCAGGCCCGGCACCAGCGCGCCGGCGAACAGCGCGCCCACCGAGACCGGCGAATAGCTGGCCATCAGGATCAGCATGATGCTCGGCGGGATCAGGATGCCCAGACAGCCGCTGGCCATGATCACGCCGGTACTGAGCTGCTTGTTATAGCCGTACTTGAGCATTGGCACCAGGGCGATCATGCCCATCACCGCAATCGAGGCGCCGACGATGCCGGTCGTGGCGGCCAGCAGCACCGAGACCACCACCACGGTGAGCGCCAGGCCGCCACGCAGGTTGGCCAGCAGCAGGCGCATGGTGTCGAACATCTTCTCGGTGACGCCCGAGTCGTTGAGAAAGCGTGCCATCAGGATGAACAGCGGGATGGCCACCAGGACATAGTTGTCCATGGCGTTGCCGTAGATGTTGTTGATCAGGATACCCAGGGTGTTGGCGCCGGGGCCCAGCCAGGCGCCCAGTACGGCCATGCCGCCCAGCACGAAGGCCAGTGGATGTCCCATGAACAGGCCGATCAACAGGCCGCCGAACATGAACAGGGTGAGCATTTCAGCGCTCATGCGACCTCCTCCTTGCGCAGCGCCTGGATGGCGCGGATCACGATGGCAACTGCCTGCAGCAGGATCATCACGGCGGCGAGGACGATCACCCCCTTCATCGGGTAGACGGGGATGGCGACCATGCCATAGGTGGTTTCGCCACGGCTGAAGGAGCGCTCGAAGAAGCGCCAGCCGAAGGTCAGCAGCATCCAGATAAAGGGCACGAAGAAGATCAGGTAGCCCAGGATCTCGAGGGCAGCCTGCCGGCGACGCGAGAGCAGGCGCTTGAGGACGTCGACCTCCACGTGAACGTGATGGCGCAGCCCGTAGGCGGCCATCAGCATGAAGTGGACGCCGAACAGCATCTTGGTGACATCGAACGCCCAATCGCTGGGACGGCCGATAAAGAAACGCATGGCGATGTCGTAGATCACGATCAGCGTGACCACGGCGAGCAGCGGGGCGATCAGGCGACCGAATGCCTCGTTGAGGGCGTCGATGGCCTTGGCAATGGCGTTCATGAGCGAGGATCTCGTGAGTCAGTGGGCACACAAAATCGGGCCGGCCGGCGACGATCAGCCACCGGCCGGCAGGGGCGACAAGGGCATCGCAGCCTTACATGCAGGCCTCGATCTCCTCCAGCGACGGCAGGTTGTCGGTGACGCGACTCATGTTGTAGGGCACCGACAGGTCACGCCAGTTGGCGTAGTGTTCCAGATAGCTGACCATGGAGTGGTAGATCTTGGCGTGCATCGGGTCCTCGCAGGCGCCCTGGACGATCACCTCGTTGGTGATGCGCTGGATCTCGGCGAGATCCTCTTCGCCGAGCTGGGTGATCTCGGTGCCGTCCTCGATGAACTTCACCGTGCCCTCGGTGGACTCGCGCTCGGACCAGGCCAGCGACCAGGCCATGGTGGCCTCGGCGGCGATCTTCAGCTTCTCCTGGGTCGCCTCGGAGAGAGCGTCCCAGGCGTCCTGGTTGATCATCACGCCGAACACGCTGGCCGACTGGTGCCAGCCCGGAACGGACCAGTAGTCGGCCACCTCGGAGAAACCGGCCTTGTAGTCCACGCCCGGGGTGGAGAATTCCGCGCCGTCGACCACGCCGCGTTCGATGGCCTGGTAGATCTCGCCGCCGGCCAGGGTGACCTGGGAGCCGCCCAGCTCTTCGAGTACGCGCCCCTGGTCGCGCCCGGAGAGTCGCAGGCGCTTACCGTCGATATCGGCAATGCTCTCGATGGGCGTGTTGCCGCGAAAGCCCGACTCATTGTTGGTGATGCCGTAGGGCAGGTAGACCATGTTGTACTGGCCGTAGACCTCCTGGTAGAGATCCCAGCCGCCCCACTGGTTGATCCAGTTCAGGTAGTCCACGCCGTTGAACAGGCTGGTGGTAGTGGCCAGCGGCGAGAAGGCCGGGCTGCGCCCGGCCCAGTAGCCCGGCCAGTCGCCGGCGGCCTGGATGCTGCCGGTCTCGGTGGCATCGAACACCTCGGTGCCGGGCATCAGGGTACCGCCGGCGCGGAAGTTGATCTGTACCTCGTCACCGGCCAGCGTGTTGACCAGCTCGGCCCAGTGGCGGTCGATCTGGATCAGGTCCAGGTTGTCCGGCCAGGTGGTGGTCATGGTCCACTGCTCCTGGGCCTGGGCGGAGGTGGTCACGGCGGCCAGGGCGACGCCGGCCGCCAGGCCGCTGAGGGCAAATCGTGTCGTCTTGCGCATGGAAGTGCTCCCTTGGAAATTGTTTTGAGCGACGAGCGGTTGGCAGGCGGCATCACGCCCGCTGGGCGGCAACGCCCCGTCGGGTGGCGAGCCTGACCGGGTGGACAGCTCGCCAGCCGTTTTCAAGCTAGCATGGGAATTCGCCTGGGCTCGATCGCGCATCAGCGCCGCGAGTGCCCCCGCGTCGCCCCCGAAAGCGCCACGTTGAGCATGCCTTTTTATTTATAATCAACGATTTGAAACGGCCGTATGGCCGCCGTGCGGCAGTGCCCAAACGTCCGTCAGCGTTTAATGGTCGCCGACCCTTAGACCAAAGTTCAGCCCACAAGGGAGCTTCCATGACCCCTGACCGCCTCGCCCCCCTGCAGGACGCTCGACACCGCCTTTGCCAGCGGGGCTGGCGCGGCCTGGTCTGGCTGACCGGGCCGGCCGAGGCCTGCCGGCAAGAAGCGCTGGCGCTGTGGCACCAGCAGGCTGTCGCGACCCCGCTGTGGGTTTCCGCTGTGCGCCCCGCGGAAATTGCCGCGTCGCACTGGCTGGCGAGCGCCAAGGCGCGCACGCGACTGGGCGGCGAACAGACACTGGTGGTGATCGATGCCGTCTCGGCGGAGTGCGGCTTCGACCCCGATGCCTTCGGCGCCCTGGCCGGCACCCTGCGTGCCGGGAGTCTGCTGGTGCTGATGACGCCGCCCGACTGGGGCGCGCGGCCCGACCCCGACTACGCCCGCCTGGCCGAGTATCCCTGGCGCACGGAGCAGCTCAGTGCGCGCTACCTGGCACGCCTCGCGCGATGCCTGCAGGGCGATGCCCGGGTCATCCGCTGGACGGCGGGTGACGTGCCTGCGTGCCCGCGGCTGCCGGATGCTCCGGCGGTCCAGGCGCCGCCGGCCGCGGCGGATGGCGACTGCCTGACCCGCGACCAGGCCGAGGCGGTGGCGCAACTGACTCGGCTGCGCCGCCG
>Ga0207414_1000560_pt1 | contig 16249 bp, 14 predicted proteins | sample PonA231FremontCA_2_FD_187269 | JGI IMG/M metagenome (GOLD analysis project Ga0207414, IMG submission 187269) | Marine sediment microbial community from Fremont, CA, USA - Pond A23 Sediment 1 (SPAdes) | ecosystem: Environmental > Aquatic > Marine > Unclassified | place: USA: Fremont, California... | reverse complement strand
TTCATCGCCGCTCCAGTAGCGAAGCGCGCTCGCGCGGTCGATCTGCGGATCGATGGCGTAGGTATCCCCCGCCCGGAACACCGGGCACAACATTGCCCAAAGGGCATCATCATCGGCTTTGGTGGCCGGGCGGGGCCTCACTTGCATCGGCATGCCGGCGTCAGGTGTCGTTTTCACCGATCTTGTCTTGGGTGCGGGTTTCGAAATCCTCAGGCGCGTGGCGCTCATGCAGTTGCATCTCCGGTTCGCCAAACGTGCGATTTACCATGCGTCCACGCTGCACGGCGGGGCGCGCATCGATCCGCTCTGCCCATTCCATCACATGCGTATAGCTTGTCACATCAAGGAACGTCGCCGCGTCATAGAGCCGCCCAAGCACCAGTTGCCCGTACCATGGCCAAATCGCCATATCCGCGATCGTGTAGTCATCCCCGGCGATATAGGGCCGCTCCGCCAACTGCCGGTCAAGCACATCGAGCTGCCGCTTGGCTTCCATGGTGAAACGGTCGATCGGGTATTGCCATTTCTCCGGTGCATAGGCGTAGAAATGACCGAAACCGCCGCCGAGGTAAGGCCCGCTGCCCATCTGCCAGAACAGCCAGTTCAATGTTTCGGTTCGGCTCGGTCCCGAGGGCGCCAGAAACGCGCCGAATTTCTCGGCCAGATGCATCAGGATCGACCCGCTCTCGAAAACACGCAGCGGCTCGGGGCCGGAACGATCCACCATTGCCGGGATTTTGGAGTTTGGATTGATGTCCACGAAGCCACTGCCGAACTGGTCACCATCGCCAATACGGATCGGCCACGCATCGTATTCCGCGCCCGAATGTCCGGCGGCCAGGAGTTCCTCGAACATCACCGTGGCCTTCACGCCATTCGGCGTCGCCAGTGAATAAAGCTGGAACGGGTGTTCACCTTCTGGAAGGGGCTGGTCATGGGTGGCGCCGGCAACAGGGCGATTGATGCTGGCGAACTGCCCACCGGAATCGCCCTGCCATGTCCAGACTTCGGGCGGAGTATAGCTTTGATCGGTCACTTGGCACGTCCTTTCCATCTTTCGTTGGGATCAGAAGTAAGCGGTTGACGGCCCGACGCAATAGGAAGAGCCGCACAGGGGGGTGTGCGGCCCTGCATATCAGCTAGGGGAAACGTACGCTCAAGCGCGCGAACCTGACAAAACCGCGGGGAGTTAATATACTATGACCGCGCGAATCGGTTCACCCTGATGCATCAGCTCGAAGCCTGTTGATCTCGTCCAGCGTCAGTGTGTGCGTGATCACCGGGTCAATCTCGATCCTTTTGTGCATGTACCAGTCCACGATCTTCGGCACTTCCGCGCGCCCGGGCGCATCACCGAATGCCGCCCTTTCCAAGCTCGCCGGTAACCATTTGAAATGGAAAGGTTCTTATCTCGACCCCGGCCGGGCTACGGTGGCATGGGTGCGGATGTCTTCGGCATTCTTCCCTGTGATCGCTTGAACCCGCAGCCAGTTCGCCAAGTGTTTCAAACGCCAGCTCCGCCCGCCGCGCCCCGAGAGCGCCTGGTCCGAAGCGACCCGCAAGGTCCTTGTTCCAACGCGATGCTAAAGGGCCCTCAGACCACCCAGAACGAAATCTCCTGCCAGTTCGGCGTAGGCCGCCCGGCTGAGGCCCTTGCCGGGCCGATGCCACATGTAGAACCAGTTCAGGATACCGAAGACCGACATCGTGACCGCACGCAGCCGGTCCGGTGACAGGTCTGGCGCCTCATCCGCCACCGATTGCGACATGACGGCGACAAGCCGACGTTGCAGAGCGACGAGTGGTGTCTGGCGCTCGGCCGGCAGAACCGACAGCGCATCAAGTTGCAGCTTGTGCTCGGCATCGGCATCCTCGTAGGCCGACAGGACCGCACTGATGACGCCACGCACGCCCTCTTCTCGGGCCGATTCCACAACATCGACCAGCTCGGACAGATGTGTGTCCAGGATATCGAACAGCAAATCCTCCTTGCTGCTCCAGTAGTGATAGATCAAAGCCTTGGACACGCCACAGGACTTTGCCGCCCCGGTCATCGAGGCGCGATCGAACCCGTGGCGTGCGAAATATCCCGCGGCCCCCTTGCGAAGGGCCGCGCGTTTCTCGTCGTGATCTCGTGCCAGACCGCGGGCCATTACTCGGCCTTTGGACGATTGTCGACGAGGCGTACCGCCTTGCCCTCACTGCGCGCCACCTTGCCAGGTTCGGCGACCTTGACAGTAACGCTGATTCCGACATTGGATTTCACCTTGCCACGCAGATCGCGTGCCGCCGCATCACGGGCCTCAACCGGCATGTCCTCGACCAGTTCGACATGGACCGTCATCTCGTCCATCCGGCCGGGACGCGACAACTCGATCTGGAAGTGCGGCGCCAACCGCGTCACGGTCATGAGTTGCTCCTCGATCTGGGTCGGGAACACGTTGACACCGCGCAAGATGATCATGTCATCACTGCGGCCGGTCACCTTCTCCATGCGCCGCATGCTACGCGCGCTCCCTGGCAGTAACCGGGTCAGATCGCGAGTTCGGTAGCGAATGATCGGGAAGGCCTCCTTGGTGAGCGAGGTAAACACCAGCTCCCCCAGTTCGCCGTCCGGCAGCACCTCTCCGGTGACCGGATCGATCACCTCCGGATAGAAATGGTCCTCCCAGACGTGCAGGCCGTCCTTGGCCTCGACGCATTCATTGGCCACCCCCGGACCGATCACCTCTGACAGGCCGTAGATATCGACCGCGTGCATGTCGAAGGCCTCTTCAATCTCGCGGCGCATGGCGTTGGTCCATGGTTCGGCGCCAAAGATCCCGACCTTGAGCGGCGAGTCGCGCGGGTCGCGGCCCTGCGCGGCGTATTCGTCCAGGATCGAGAGCGCGTAGGACGGCGTCACGGTAATGCCGTCGGCGTGGAAATCCTCGATCACACGTACCTGGCGCTGCGTCATCCCGCCCGAAACGGGGACCACCGTGAGGCCCATCTTTTCGGCACCACCATGCACGCCCAGCCCCCCGGTGAACAGGCCATAGCCATAGGCATTGTGCAGCACGTGACCGGGCCTGAGCCCCGCCGCCCGCAGCGAGCGCGCCATGACATCCGCCCACATGTCGAGGTCATTCTTGGTGTAACCCACCACGGTCGGCTGACCTGTCGTGCCCGACGAGGCATGAAGTCGCGAAATCTGTTCTCGCGGAACCGCGAACATGCCGAACGGATAATTGTCGCGCAGGTCCTGCTTGACCGTGAAGGGGAATTTGGACAGGTCCGACAACTGCTGTAGGTCGTCTGGATGTGCGCCGACCTTGTCGAAGGCGTCACGATAGAACGGCACGTTATCATAAGCGTGGCGCAGCGACCATTTCATCCGCTCCAGTTGCAGCGCCGACACCTCGTCGCGGCTGGCTGTTTCTATATGCTCCAGATCGCCGGGCTTGGGGGACAGATCTTCCATTACACAGCCTCCATCATCAGCGCGATTCCCTGGCCGACGCCAATGCACATCGTGCAGATCGCGCGCTTGGCACCGGCGTCGGACAGGTTGATTGCAGCGGTCAGCGCCAGCCTGGCGCCTGACATGCCCAGCGGGTGACCAAGCGCGATCGCGCCGCCATTGGGGTTCACATGATCCGCATCGTCCGGCAAGCCCAGCTGCCGCATCGCGGCAAGCCCCTGCGCGGCGAAGGCCTCATTCAACTCGATCAAGTCTATGTCCGAGATTTTCAAACCGTGCCGGTCCAGCAATGCCTGCGTCGCCGGCGCCGGTCCGATACCCATGATACGCGGCGGCACGCCCACGCTGCCAAGCGCGGTGATGCGCGCGAGCGGGGTAAGCCCGTATTTCTCGACTGCCGCGCCCGAGGCCACGATCATCGCCGCCGCGCCGTCGTTGACCCCGCTGGCATTGCCTGCGGTAACAGTGCCGCCCTCCCGGAACGGGGTAGGTAGGCTGGCCAGTTTCTCGGCAGTGGTGGCACGAGGATGTTCATCGGTGTCCACGGCGATGGGATCGCCCTTGCGCTGCGGGATGCTCACCGGCGTAATCTCGCGCGCCAGACGGCCCGAGTTTATGGCCGCTAATGCGCGACTCTGTGAGCGAAGCGCGAACGCGTCCTGATCGGTCCGGGAAATATCGAACTCCTCGGCCACGTTCTCCGCCGTCTCGGGCATGGAGTGAGTGCCGTAAGCCTTGTGCATGGCCTTGTTGACGAAACGCCACCCGATGGTTGTATCATAGATCTCGGCGCGGCGGGAAAAGGCCGCGTCCGCCTTGGGCATGACCATCGGGGCGCGGCTCATCGACTCGACACCACCGGCAACAATCACTTCCGCCTCGCCCAGCCTGATCGCGCGGGCGGCGGCGCCCACGGCTTCCAGCCCAGAGCCGCAAAGCCGGTTCACCGTGACACCCGGCACGGCCTCGCCCAACCCTGCCAGCAAAGCGGACATTCGCGCGACGTTGCGGTTGTCCTCGCCCGCCTGGTTGGCGCAGCCCATGATGCAGTCATCGATGCGCAACCCGTCGAAGGGCGCCATCACCTCGCGCATGACATGCGCCAGCATGTTGTCTGGGCGCACTGCGCTGAGTGCCCCCCCGTAGCGTCCGATCGGGGTGCGCAGCCCCTCGCACAGAAATGCCTCGGTCATGTATCGTCCTCCTCAAAATGCTGTCCCTTGACCTGGCGCGACAAGCCGCGGAACAGCGCCATCTTGCGGCCGTCCTCGCCCGTCACCTCGACATCGTAAACACCACTGCGCCCGTTCAAAGCCGCTTCGCGTGCGACGGCGGTCAGGCGTTCACCGGGGCGCCCCGGTGACAGGAAGGTGATCGAGTTTTCCTGCGCCACGACCATCGTGTTGTAGCTATTACAGGCAAAGGCGAAGGCGCTGTCGGCCAATGTGAAGATGTGCCCGCCGTGGCAAATGTCGTGCCCGTTGAGATGATGACCCTCGACCGTCATCGACAGCGTGGCCGTGCCCGGACCGATCGCATCGATCCGCATCCCCATGGCCTGCGATGCCGCATCTCCGGCCCACATCGCCTCTGCCGATCGTTCGGCGCGTTCCTGCGGTGTCATGTGCTGCGCTTTCCTTCCTGTCACGTTCCGAAAACGATGCAACAAAACCGACCGCGCGGTCAAGAGTATTGCGCATGACCGCGATTTCACGCATGCTGACCAAAACCAGAGGGAGCGCTGACATGCTAACAGCACAAAGCTACGCCACCGGCCGCTGGATCACGCCGGACGACACCGCGAAAGACATCATCGGCCCCGTCACCGGCCAACCTGTCGCACGAGCCGGCAGCGCGGCGCTTGATTTCGGCGCCATGCTGGAACACGCCCGCACCCGGGGTGGCCCCGCACTGCGAGAGATGACGTTCCACCAGCGTGCCAAGATGGTCAAGGCGCTGGCCGGTTACCTCGATAGTCGCAAGGAAGAGCTTTACGAGATCAACCCGCTGACAGGCGCCACCAGACGCGATGGCTGGGTCGATATCGACGGAGGAATCGGCACCATGTTCCTGTTCGCCTCCAAGGGGCGACGCGAAATGCCCGATGGCCATGTCTACATCGATGGCGCCGTGGAGCAAATCAGCCGCCAAGGTACCTTCCTTGGTCAACACATCGCCGTGCCCCTTCAAGGGGTCGCGGTTCAGATCAACGCCTTCAACTTTCCGGTATGGGGAATGCTGGAGAAACTGGCACCAGCGCTGATCGCCGGGGTTCCTTCGATCGTGAAGCCAGCCACACAAACTTGCTATCTGACGCATGCCTGCGTGCAAATGATCATCGACTCCGGCCTGTTGCCCGAGGGCGCCGTGCAGTTCGTGATCGGGCGCACCGGTGATCTGCTCGACAGGTTGGGCGCTCAGGACATCGTCAGCTTCACGGGCTCCGCCGATACCGCGCTCAAGCTACGCAACACGCCGAATCTGATGCGCAACGCCACGCGCTTTCTGGCCGAGCAAGACAGTCTCAACGCCTCGATCTTGGGGCCGGATGCCGGTGCTGACAGCCCCGAGTTCAACCTTTTCGTCAAGGAGGCCGTGGCCGAAATCACATCCAAGGCAGGGCAGAAATGCACCGCCACGCGGCGCCTGATCGTTCCCGAGGCGCAGATGGATGCCGTGGCCGATGCCCTGTCAGCACGACTGGAATCGGTGACTATCGGCAACCCGGCCGCCGAGGGCGTGCGCATGGGCGCGTTGGCAAGCCACGCGCAGAAGGCTGACGTGCTGGAAAAACTGGCGCAACTGCGCACCGAGGCGCGGCTGATCCACGGCGATCCGGACGTCCTGAGCCTGACCGATGCCGACCCGGCGCAGGCCTTTCTGCCACCCATGATTCTGGCCTGCGATGACCCGGATGCCGCCCGCGCGGTGCACGAGGTCGAGGCATTCGGGCCGCTTTCCACGTTGATGCCCTACCGCGACACCGCGCACGCGGCGGCGCTGGCAAATCGCGGTGGCGGCTCGCTTGTATCGTCGCTGTTCACGCACGACACCGATGTCGCGCGCGATATCACCCTGGGCGCCGCCGCATGGATGGGGCGCATCTACATCATGGGCCGCGATTCGGCTGCCGAGGCCACCGGCCACGGCTCCCCCCTGCCTCACATGATCCACGGCGGCCCCGGACGCGCCGGAGGGGGCGAGGAACTGGGCGGTGTGCGTGGGGTCCTGCACTACATGCAGCGCACCGCCGTGCAGGCGAGTCCCGACATGCTGACGGCCATCACCGGACAGTGGATCAAGGGAGCGGCACAAACCACGGGGCCGAAACACCCGTTTCAGCGCACCTTTCGCGAGATCGAGATTGGCGAGACGATTCATACCGAAGCGCGCACCGTCATGCTGGAGGATATCGAGCATTTCGCGGAATTCACCGGTGATACGTTCTACGCGCACATGGACGAGGAAGCGGCCCGCGCCAACCCGTTCTTCCCCGGACGCGTGGCGCATGGTTACCTGCTGCTGAGCTTCGCGGCGGGGCTGTTCGTTCAACCGGACCCTGGGCCTGTCCTGGCCAATACAGGGCTGAACGCGTTGTCCTTTCAGAAACCTGTCAGTCCCGGCGATGCGATCAAGGTTGCACTGACCTGCAAGCGCAAGACCGGTCGTACCGACAGCTATGGCGAGGTGGCATGGAACGCCACACTGACCAATCAGGAAGACGAGCAAGTTGCCGAATACGAACTGCTGACAATGGTCGCCTATGATCGCTGACATACTTGAGGTTCAAGTGAGCCTTCAACAGCCGCGCATGCCGGTGTAACAGTACCGCATGGATCCGCTTGCTCCCCTGATCGACGCTCTGCACTCCGAAGGGCGCCTGCGCGTCTGGTCGCTGGTAATAACCGTGTTCGGCGACAGCGTTCAGCATCGTGGTGGCCGCATTTCCACTGCGCGGCTCGGGCGCCTTCTGGGCAGACTGGGGGTGGAGCAGGGGGCGCTGCGCACGGCGCTGTCGCGGCTGGCAAGGGACGGATGGGTCACCTCTGAACGGATCGGCCGCTCAAGCGTCTATCGACTCAGCCAAAGCGGCCTGTCGCGCTTTACCGAGGCAACGGGGCGCATCTACGCCCCCCCGCGTGCCGCGCCAGTCGAGGAATGGGTGCTTGCTCTGGGGCCCGGTCAACCCGGTCTGCCGCTTGGTGGAGGCTGGATGCTGCGACCCGGAGACGCGGATGGCGGCACGATGCCGCCGTCCTGTGCAGTCACCGGCAGCCTGAGCGCATTGTCAGACGAAATGCGCGAGACACTTCTGGACGAGGGACAGCGCCATGCGCTCGAAGCGCTGTCACGCGATCTGGACACCATCGAAGCGCTGTCACCTGACCCGTTCGATGCAGCGGCGGCGCGGACGTTGCTGATCCACCGCTGGCGGCGCATCGTGCTTCGCCACCCCGAGCCCCCGGACGAGGTGTTGCCTGAAGACCTGCGCAAACCCGCCCCGCCCCGCGCCCGCGTGGCGCGCGCTTACCGCGCCCTGAGCCCTGCGGCCGAGCGTTGGTTCGACATGCAAAATGAGGATGTCATGGATATGCCTTGCGTGCCCGCGAGTCACGTTTGGCGCTTTCGCCACTCTCAAGAGACTTGATTTCTGATCGTATGAGTACAATTCTGGATGCATGACAACGCAGCACCACGCCCCTGCCGGCATCGGACATGAGCCAGAGCAAGTCGCATTCCACCGTACGGAACTGGGCGTGATCCTCGGTCTCTACGGGCGTATGGTTGCCGCGGGTGAGTGGCGCGACTACGGCATCTCCTGCCTGCGCGAAGTGGCCGTCTTTTCCATTTTTCGCCGCACCGCAGAACATCCGCTCTACCGCATCGAAAAGCGCCCCAAGCTGCGCAACAGGCAGGGTGTCTATGCCGTGGTCGGCATGGATGGCCGCATCCTGAAGCGAGGCCATGACCTGAAGAGCGTGTTACGGGTGCTGGAACGCAAAATGATCCGACCCGTGGATTAATTCACTGGCCTGTCACAGCGGGGTTCTTTCCTGAAACATTGGGAGCACGCCGAAACCTCTCACTCGACCTTAATGGAAGTCACACGCCGCCAAGCTCATCTGGGGCGCAGATGGGCAAGCACTGGATCCGCGATACGGTCAACGGCGCTCTGCACGCTTTCGATGACGGTTTGCATATGAAAGGCGTTGGCGTGGATCAGGTGGCTGTCATCAAGCAACATGGCGACGTGACCTTTCCAGAACAGCAAATCGCCACGTTGCCCGGCGCCGGTTTCCGGGGTAAAGGCGGCTTGCTGCTGATCACTGTCACCCGGGCAGGGCACGCCACAAGCCAGCAGCGCAGCCTGAACGAGACCGGAACAATCTATACCCCAGCGGGAATTGCCCCCCCACAGGTAGGGCGTTCCAAGATAGAGCAGCGCGACATCGGCAGGATCGTTTGCCACACTGTCGGCGGCACAGACATGCTGTTTGGGTATATGACCCAGATCGGTTTCGATAAAATCATCTGTCTCGCGTATCGCCATGACACCGCTCCCGAAGCTGAGCGCCGCAAGATCCGGGGATTTGATATCCGCCCCGGCATAGACATGGCTTGAGGCGGCGCTGATCCGGTGGGTTACCGCGTGCGGAGGGCCGAGTGCTTGGCGCGCGACGAACCCGTGATAGCCATCCTTGCAGGCGCGAACGTAGTCATAGCTCCCACTGCGCCCCAGGATAATCACCTTGTCACCCAGCAATAGCTGCCTGTCTCGCGCCCCATCGGGGCTACGCCGCAGATCAGCCAAAGGACAAACGAGGCTGGCCGGGGCACTACCCCGAGCAAGGGTTGGGTCCGGCGTGCTGCGTCGGTCGGTCATGAGAGGTCAAATATGTTTTCAATTGCCCCGAGCAACGCGCGCGCACCCTGTCCCAAGCCGCCCTTGGGCCGCCCTGGCGCTGCCTTCGCCTGCCATGCGTATATGTCGAAATGGGCATAACGCGGTGCCGCGCGGGCGAACCGGCGCAAGAACAACGCGGCGGTGATAGCTCCGCCCATGCCGCCACCGGGCGCGTTGTCCAGATCCGCAAATTCAGGTTCGATGTCTGCCTCATAAGGGTCCCACAAGGGCATGCGCCACACCGGATCCGCCATCGCGGGCGCAACCTGCGCAAGAGCCGAAGCCAACGCATCATCGTCGGTGAAAACCGGTGCGATATCCGGTCCCATCGCAACCCGTGCCGCACCTGTCAATGTTGCCATGGAAACCATCAGGTCCGGTGCGCCCTCTGCACCGCATGTCAAAGCATCAGCCAGTACAAGCCGACCTTCCGCATCGGTATTGTTGATCTCGACAGTCAGTCCCGCCCGCGAGGTCAGGATATCACCGGGCCGGAAGCTGTTTGCGCTGATGCTGTTCTCCACCGCCGGGATAAGAACGCGCAACCGCACGGGCAACCCCAATGCCATGATCATGTGCGCCAGCCCCAACACGTTCGCCGCGCCGCCCATATCCTTTTTCATCGTGCCCATCGACGCGCCCGGCTTGATATTCAACCCGCCGGTATCAAAGCAAACGCCCTTTCCCACCAGAGTCAGAAGCGGCCCTTCCTCACCCCAATGCATGTCGATCAATCGCGGCGCCTGCGAACTGGCGCGGCCGACGGCATGGATCAAAGGATAGTTGTGCTCGATCAGATCCTCGCCCCGGATCACCGAAAGTCGCGCACCATGAGTATGCGCCAGGTCAAGACATGCTGCCTCAAGTGCGTTAGGGCCCATGTCATTGGCAGGCGTGTTTATCAAGTCGCGGATCATGCACTCGGCTTCTGCCAAAACCTCGAGACGCGGTGCGTCCACACCATCGGGCGCGATCAGGAGAGGCACCGGTCGCTGGCTATCTCCCGATCGATAAGTATCAAATCTGTAGCTTGCCAGAAGCCAGCCCAGTGCCTGCTGCGCAGCCTCTTCGGGCGGCAGACCATCGGCGATGCGGTAGGTTCCGCCCGGCAACGCGCTTGCTGCCGCGGCAAGCTGGAAACGCCCGCGCGCCCTTCGCTTTCGTGAACCAAACCCCATCAAGGCCATCGTCGGCGCGCCGTCCGGTCCGGGAACTGCCAGACACCGTCCCAAGGTTCCATCGAAACCGCTTGCCGTGACCCACCGGCGGACTGCGTCGGGCTGCTCCGCGGCCCAATCCGCCACGGCACCTTCCTCCAGAAGGTAAAGCGGCAAGGCCTCTTCGGCGATCGCGGGGTCGGCAAAACGTGGCATCATGTCTAAACCTTTGCATCGTAGTCCTGATGCGCGTTAACCTACTCCACGGACACTTCCCTGCAAGGAGGATATTCTCAACCCCGGGGCATGTCACGTGATGTTGGGCCTGCACGCAAATCGCCACAATGTCGTTTTGCGAACCGCATGGCGCAGGTGGTAAACCTCTGGCAATGGGCTTAAGTCGAAAGTTCAGCGCGTCGTTGGGGCAAAAGGTTGGGAAACACCCTCATTTGCCCTCGAATTTGCGATGAATTCGGGCTACCACCTCTTCCAGCCAAAAAGGTGCGAGGATCAATCGATGAAACACGCGAAAAAGCTGCCGCAATACCTCGCGCAGCGTTATCACGGCTGGAAAGCTACCAGCTTCGCCGAGAACCGCAGCTGGTATCGTCATCTCGCCGATGAGGGGCAGCATCCCCGTGCCATGGTCATTTCGTGCTGCGACAGCCGCGTTCACGTGACATCGATTTTTGGCGCGGACCAGGGGGAGTTCTTCATTCACCGAAACATCGCCAACCTTGTGCCCCCGTTTGAGGCCGACGGCGCGCAGCACGGTACATCTGCAGCGCTAGAATACGCAGTTACTTCGCTGAAAGTGGCACATATCCTGGTGATGGGGCATTCGAACTGCGGTGGTGCCAAAGGGTGTCTTGATATGTGCAGCGGCGCGAACCCGTCTCTACAGGAAAAGACAAGCTTCGTCGGGCGCTGGCTCGACATTTTGCGTCCCGGCTATGACCGAGTGAAACACATCGAAGACAAGGGCGAGTTGCAGGGAGCCATGGAAAAGCAGGCGGTCATGGTTTCTCTGGAAAACCTGATGACCTTTCCGTTCGTAGACGAGGCGGTGCAGGACGACAGGCTCAGCCTGCATGGCCTGTGGCATGATATCGGGCGCGGTGGCCTGGAATACTTCGATGCCGACGAGAAAACCTTTCACGCGGTTTAGGGGCCGCCGCTTTGCTGACGCTTGTTCCGGGCAACATGACAAGCGAAACCACCGGCACCGCGTAATGCGCATGAGCACAGGAAGCGGAACGGGCGCCCCCGCAAGAGAGCGCCCGGAATTTCCGCCCGCAATTGAGAGCGTGGTTCAGCCCTTCTTGAGCACTTCGCGGCCCAGCAACTCGGCAATCTGAACCGCGTTCAAGGCCGCCCCCTTGCGCAGGTTGTCACTGACGCACCACAGGTTCAGACCGTTATCAATCGTCGAATCCTGGCGAATGCGGCTGATGAAGGTCGCGAAGTCGCCGACGCATTCAACGGGCGTGACATAGCCACCGTCCTCGCGCTTATCGATCACCATGATCCCCGGCGCCTCGCGCAGGATGTCGCGTGCCTCGTCTTCGTCGAGGAAGTCCTCGAACTCGATGTTGATGGCTTCCGAATGGCCCACGAAAACGGGCACGCGCACGCATGTTGCCGTCAGCTTGATGGAGGTATCGATGATCTTCTTGGTTTCGGCGACCATCTTCCATTCTTCCTTGGTGCTGCCATCATCAAGGAAGACGTCGATATGCGGGATGACGTTGAACGCGATCTGCTTTGGATAGGCGCTCGGCTCGACTTCCTGACCGGGGACATACACGCCCTTGGTCTGGTTCCACAACTCGTCGATTGCCTCCTTGCCGCTGCCCGAGACCGATTGGTAGGTACTCACGACCACGCGCTTGATCTTTGCACGGTCATGCAGGGGCTTGAGCGCCACGACCATCTGCGCGGTCGAGCAGTTGGGATTGGCGATGATGTTCTTCTTTGCGTAGCCGTGCACATCCTTCGGGTTTACCTCGGGCACGATCAACGGCACGTCGGGGTCGTAGCGGTAAAGCGAACTGTTGTCGATCACCACGCATCCGGCCGCGGCGGCCTTGGGCGCGTAGGTCTTCGTCGCGTCGGATCCGATTGCGAACAGCGCCATGTCCCAGCCGCTGAAGTCGAATGTCTCCAGATCGCGGGTCTTCAGTGTCTTGTCACCGAAGCTGACCTCGGTCCCCAGACTGCGACGGCTGGCCAGCGCCACGATGTCATCAATGGGGAATTCCCGCTCGGCAAGTATGTTGAGCATCTCGTGGCCCACGTTCCCCGTGGCACCAACAACAGCGATCCTGTAGCCCATCTTGGACAAACTCCTCTACTTGGGTTGCGCGCCTCATACCCCACGCCACGCTTGTTTGAAAGGGGGCGCGTCAATCCAGCCGGTCACGACTGAACAGGTAAAGCGCCAGCCCCAGCAGCAGCAGCGCGGCGAAAAACCCGAACACCACCTGATAAGGCAGCGATGGCGCGCCACCCATATCGGAAACGCCCCCGTGCAAACGCCCGGTGACGACCTGGAACAGGCCGACACCGCCGATACCGAACAAGTTCATTAGCGTAACGCCTCGTCCCGCCAGATGCGTCGGAATGAAGCTTCGGCCATGCGCCATGAGCATCGGAAACGACATCCCGAACAGGCCGACCGCAGCACATAGGGCAAGCGCCGCCCCGAATCCCAAATCGGGCTGCGCCGCCAGCACCAGAAGCGCCAGCATGCCGGCCGCGTTGCCCACGAACACGACCCACTTGCGCGTTCCCAACCACCTGTCGAGTGGACCATAGGCAAAGGTTCCCACGATCATCGCGACGCCCATGATTAGCGTCGCATTGCCGATAACGGCGGATGTCGCCCCATGCACATCACCTAGGTAAGGCCCGATCCACAGCCCCCGAAGCCCGGCCGCAGGGGCATAATTGACGAACATCAGCGGGAAGATCAGCCACATCGCCGGCAAGCGCAGCAAGTCCAGAACAGACCCCTTGCGCGCCTCTTCGACACGTGGCGGGTCCTGCACCGTCAGCCATATCCCCAGAGCCATGAGCGCTGATATGGCCGCCAGCGCCACCAGAGATTCGCGCCACCCGAATGCCTCGACCGCCCATGCCAGCGGTGACGAAGACGCCAGGTTGCCGACCGATCCCACCCCGATCATCACCGCGCCCAGGGTGGCGAACATGTCTGCGGGAAACATCCGCGCGAAGATGTAATAGCTGGCCATCAGCACCGGAGAACAGCCCACACCGATCATCGCCATGGCAATCGCCACATGCGCCGGCGTCGTTGCCATGGCGAAAACCAGCGCCCCGCCACCGCCGCCCAGCAACAGCAAGGTGGCGGCGGTACGGCGCGGACCGATACGGTCAAGCGCCTCGCCCACCGGGATTTGCATCGCGGCGAAGGTCACGAACCATAAACCCGAAGCGAAGGCCAGATCATCAGGCCCCGCACCAATATCCGTCTCCAGAACCTGGCTGAGCACAGCCAGAAAGGCACGGTAGAACTGACTAAGCACATATCCCGCACACAGCAGGATCAAACCCAGACGCATCGCGCCTTCCTCCCTTGAATAACCGATGGGGCTGCGTGCCACGAGGCGCGGGGATGTGCAAGTATCGCCCCCGGCCATGCGCCTCAGATACAGCGCCCGCCGTCAACTTCCATCGCGACACCGGTGATCATCCCGGCTTCATCCGAACACAGGAACGCCGCCGCATTGCCCATGTCCTCAGGGGTGGAAAACCGTCCCAGCGGAATGGTGGACAGGAATTTGGTCCGCATCTCGGGTGTATCCTCGCCCATGAAGGATGACAGCAGCGGCGTCTCGCCCGCGACCGGGCAGATCGCGTTCACCCGCACACCCGAGGGCGCCAGTTCGACCGCCATGGTCTTGGTCGCGGTCACCATCCACCCCTTCGAAGCGTTGTACCAATTGAGGTTCGGTCGCGGACTAATCCCGGCTGTCGACGCGACGTTGAGAATTGCACCGCCACGCTCCTTCATCGCGGGCACGAATGCCCGTGCCAGCAAATAGACGGATTTGCAGTTCACCGCGAAAACGCGGTCGAAATCCGCCTCGCTCACGTCCTCCAGCGGAGTCGGTTTATGCGTCACACCAGCATTATTGACGATGATATCAACATTGCCGAGCTTCGCTTCAACGGTCGCGGCCAGTTGTGCCACGCTGTTACCGTCCGCGACGTTGCACATGCACGACACCGCTCCGCCACCCAGTTCGCTGACCAGGTCCGCAGCACCATCCGCATCGATGTCCACGATCATGACCCGCGCGCCCTCTGCAGCGAACTTGCGTGCAATTCCAGCACCAAAGCCGCTCGCACCGCCGGTCACGATGGCGGTCTTGCCCTCGAGTCTCATACAGCTGTCTCCTTCATTATTGATATGGGTGCGTGCCTAGCCATGTAATGCCGCAACCGTCTTCAACGTGGTAAAAGCGTAAAGAGCCTCGAAACCCTTTTCACGTCCGTGACCGGATTTTCCGACGCCACCAAAAGGCAACTCGACGCCTCCAGCCGCGCCATAATTGTTGATGAATACCTGCCCACAACGAAGCGCCCGCGCCAGCCGCATCTGACGGGCGCCATCGCGCGTCCAAATACTGGCCACCAGTCCGTAATCAGTGCCGTTCGCAATCCGCACGGCGTCGGCCTCGTCATCGAAGGGGATCACCACCTGGACGGGGCCGAACACCTCGTCCCGCGCCAACACGTGGTCCGGGGGAACATCTCCAAACAGGGTAGGCGCCACGTAGTGCCCGCCATCCGGCAAGTCCGGCAAGCTGGGACGCGCCACAACTTCGAGGTCCGCGCCCTTGTCGATAAATCCTGTTACGATTTCCTTCTGCCGCGCCGAAATCAACGGCCCAACATCCGGGTCATCCGTGGCCGGGCCCACAGTCAGGGCCGCGTAGCGTTCCGACATCCGGGCCATCACCTCGTCATAGCGCGACCGCTGAACGAGGATACGCGATGAGGCAGAGCACGTCTGCCCGCAGTTCTGCACACCAGCGCCAACCAGATATGGCAATGCGGCCTCGACATCTGCATCGTCGAACACGATTTGCGGGGATTTTCCACCCAGTTCCAACGTGACCGGCACGACATTACGCGCGGCCGCCGCCTGCACCGCGGCGCCCGTCGCAACAGAACCGGTAAAGCTGACATGCTGGATACCGGGATGACCGCTCAGCGCTGCACCCGCCTCGCTGCCCAGTCCCGGCACGACGTTCAGCACGCCGTCGGGCAACCCGGCGTCCCGCGCCATGTCGGCAAAGGCCAAGGCGCTCAGACATGCGTCCTCCGCCGGTTTGAGAACGCAGGCATTCCCCGCTGCCAACGCCGCGCCAACAGACCGTCCGATTATCTGCATCGGATAGTTCCAGGGTACGATATGCCCGGTGACACCGTGCGGTTCGCGCAGCGTGTAGACGGTATATCCTTCCTGAAACGGAATTGTCTCGCCGTGCAGCTTGTCTGAGGCTCCGCCGTAGAATTCCATGTAACGTGCCAGCGCAATGGCATCTGCCCGCGCCTGCTTGAGCGGCTTGCCGACGTCACAGGCCTCTATCCGGGCCAGATCCTCCAACCGCTCGGTCACCATGCGACCAAGCCGTGCAAGGATGCGGCCCCGCTCAACGGCGGGCATGCGCCCCCATGCGCCATCCCGGGCAG
>Ga0207414_1000558_pt1 | contig 16283 bp, 20 predicted proteins | sample PonA231FremontCA_2_FD_187269 | JGI IMG/M metagenome (GOLD analysis project Ga0207414, IMG submission 187269) | Marine sediment microbial community from Fremont, CA, USA - Pond A23 Sediment 1 (SPAdes) | ecosystem: Environmental > Aquatic > Marine > Unclassified | place: USA: Fremont, California... | reverse complement strand
ATTTATCTGTTTTAATCCGTTAAAAATCACGTTGTTTACAATTTGCGTTATAGGGCATTTAAAGGAAGGGGCATTTCCTCTTCGGCTTTAATTACTTTCCAAAGTGTATGTAGTTCTTCAACCGTTTCTACATCAAAGTAAATTCTACCTTCATCAAACGAGAAATAGCGAGGGTAATCTTCGTGTAAGTCAAGCTTCCATTTAGTCCATATTTTACCATTCTTTTCAAAGCCTAATTTTGTGAGTATTTCTCTTGTAAGTTTCATAATAAAAACGCCCTATAACAAAGTGCATAGCAAATAGCCGTTATTGGGCTGTAATTAAACTATTTGCGTGTTTATAAATTAATTTCTTGTCTCAAAGGTTTGTACTTTCAATCGGCTACTTGCCATACACAAACCGTTGGCAGTAATAATTTACTACCGTTCACGTTCCAATTTTTCGTTAATCGCTTCGGCAATAAACTTCCCTACCTTATCTTGAAATTCGGCTGCCTTATCCATATCTAATTTAAACAGGTTTTGCAGTTCTCCCCATCCCCTTACATCAGCAACGTGGTGTAAGTAGTCGGCATCCTTAGTCTTTTCGATAGCCCATATTTGAGTGCCTTCGCTATCATATTGAACTCCGCTTTTAAACCATTCTTTTATTGTCATATTCCGTAAATTACATACTGCCAACAATGTATAAAAAACAGGCGTAGGCAGCGTTTACGCTCTGAATTTAAGTTAGTGGTTACGCCCGATTTTTTATACTCGGACGTTACCTGCAATATGGGCTAAAATCAATGTTGTTTTGTCGAGTATTTTGCCCTTTTTACTTGACATATTTGATGACAACCCTGTGTTAGTCGTATTAATTATATCAAAACTAAACAAAAAACCCGATGCTGCAAAACATCGGGTCAAAAATAAAAGCAAAACTAACTTGTAATAACTCAAGAAAGTATTTAATTATGGAAACAATTACTCAAGAGTTTTCAAAGATACGGCTTTTACAAGTAAATTCCTACCTTTTCCATTTTTTTCTAAATGAGAAACCAATTCGTCTTTACTTATATCTTCTAAAGGATGCTTATCATCACCACCTAAGATAATTTCAAAACATTTCTTTCCAGCATTCCATTTAAGAACTTTCACTTCTTTAGCTGTCTCTACAAGCTCTTCTGTTGGCAGCTCTTTGTAGTCTTCCATTATTTTGTCCAACTCATTCTTCGCTTCTTTCTCAACAGCCTCACTTCTCTTTTCGCGTTTATCATCCATTTTGTTTAACGCAATTGTGATAAAGTTCCAATCAGTCTTTCCTTTTTCACTAAATGAATAGTCTAAGAAAAACTCTACTGGTGAAGAAGCGTTTGCCGGAACTGATATGATAACTTCATTGTCGCTTGATCTAATGAATTGATAACTACTATAACGAACAATACCAAGTTTCAGGGCTTTATTTAGCTCTGACGCTCTTTCGTTATAAGCTGACTCATTCATCATTTTTTCAAATACATCACGATTGTTTTTAGCAAACTTGATCGCGTCATGTATAATCATGTTTGAATCTTTATCATTAACTGGATAGCCTGCTCTCATCATTACAGGTATGATCTCTTTATCGAAATCTGCTGTTGTTACTTGCGTAATGATTTTTGCCGCTTCTACTTCGCGCTTGATGTTGTTATCAATTATTTCATCTTGCTTAAACCTATAAAACAGGTCTTTTGCATTTGGCGGCCTATTTGGGTTGTCAGTGTTACCACTATGGCTATCACAGTACTCTATTGTTTTCTTTTTGTGTGCTGGAACGACTAATATACCATCTGTAAATGTTATGTCTCTCTTTCCAGCGAAAAAGTTTCTTTGAGGAATTTCGCGTGCATTTTCTCCAAAAACATCAAAGTTTTCAGCATATACAATCTCTTCCTCGCGTCCTTTTTCATTAATGTACTTTGATCTATGACTCAACGTATAGTTCTTAATTAGCCCTCTACGTCTGTCATCTGTTAATACTGGATTTTTACCGCCAGCTCTCTTTTTTAGAATATAAATAACTGGCTTTGCATTTTGTCCTAACATTGTAATTTAATTTTAATTGAATTATGAATAAAAGGGACTACCGAAGTAGCCCCCTTATTTTGATTACTAATTATTCTTTCTCGAAAAGTCCCCAACGGTTAACTGCGAACATTTCAAGACCACATTGAGTTAGAATATCCCAACGTCCTTCATCTTTACTGTCTGTTTGAGCATCAAGAAGAGTTCCTGTCACCCAGTCTTTCTTGAATCGAACAGTACCGCCATCTTCAGTAAGAGTGTTAATTCTCATTGAAGGTACTTGTACTGAATTACCATCTCGGTCATAGCTAACAGTATCAGAATAAGGCATTACAATACCCATATCCTTGTAGTCGTGATCTGTGCTTCCTAATCCATTAGGGTCGCTAAAGATGTCGTTTGTTGAATATGTAAAGTTATATCCGGCAACTTTAAATCCAGAGAATCCAAAGTTATTGATACGGTCTTTATCCGCAAAACGAGCATATTCAATACCACCTGCTTGAAGGTTAGAGTCTTCTCTTTGCATCGTGTCTAACGAAAGTACAAAGTTGATACCACCCGCAATGTGGTTGTCCATTGAGCCTCGTTCAGCATTCAACTTAACAACCATATCCTCAAGTGTGGTATAGTCAATTGTTGAGTATCCTGATACCTGACCCATTTGACGGATTTGAGGAATCATACCCTCTGTTGTTGATGTATCCTCGATAACACCAAGAAGTGTTGGGTTTGTGATTTTCTTTCCTGTCAAAAGTGTTGACTCAACTTCATAGCAGTGACGTAGGTATTCGTCACGAACACCTTTCAAATACCAGAGGTATCCGTCTTGTGAAGCTCCTGTCTTAGGATTTTTACCTTTTACAGGAACCCATCCTTTTTCAGCAGAAGAATCGCCTGACCATTTATGGAAGGCGCGGAATGTTTGCATCGTATTCTTATACGTAAGCAATCTACCATTACGAGAACTAACGTTATCAGAAGACTCAGGAACAGCATTACCTTTTATGATAATTTGCTGATCTGATGTGATGGCCGGAAGATTCTCTCCATCTTGTGTGGGATAGCAAGTAAATGTTCCCGCACTTGGGTCTGCTGCTGTTACATACGCTTGAACTCCGCCTGGAAATTCAATTATATCCTTGTCACGGATAGGGAACGTTGCGACTGTTGAACCAGAGGAAGCGTTAGGGTATCCAGAAGGATACGTAACACTATCTACATAAGGTTGAGTCTGCTCAAGCAAAAATGCTCTTGAGCTATCAGTCATTGTGTACTGAACCGAAGCGTTGGAAGCCCCTGCCGAAGCATCTTCAACAAATACTGGTGTAAGGATTCTTTCTTCTTCAGCGTGTTCAAATGTCTTGTTTGACTTGTAGTTAATTTGACCACGAGCCATTACAATACCAACAACCTCTTGGTTTCCATATCGGTAAGCTACTTCTTCAGCAACATCCGGTTTTAGGTAACTACCATCTGACTCACCAAGAGCAGCAGAGTAACGCTGATTGATGTAGTTGTGAGTTGTGGCGATTTGAGTCACCTCAGGACTCACTCTATCTAAAAGTGCCATTTTTTAATGTTTTTTAGGTTCTAAATTTTCCCTATGCTCTTTTTGTTTTCATTCCTGATTGATTGAGCGATAGAGTTTAACATTGAGCTTGCGGTGTCTTTTTCTTTTCGATCACCACCTTGACTCTTAGGCTCATCTAAAGATGTTTTGTCATAACGATCATCCGCCCTTTCCTCTCCAATAGAGATTCCTTGATGGATAAGCGTTTTAATGATGTTTTCTTTTTCGTTGCCCCAAACAATAGCCTCAGCCATTGAGTTAGCATCTACCTGTACGTTGCCGGAGTCATCCTGACTAACGAATTGGTTAAAGAACTCATCATTACGACCCTTCTTCAAATAGCTCTCTACCATTTTCTTTGACTCATCTGACACGCGATAGTTAAGGTTCTCTACCGCTCCATCTGTCATTTCCTTTACGTCAAAGCTAATTTGATTGAGGTTATTTGAAAAAGACTCAACACCCTCATTATAAGCCCTATTTGCGTCTTCGATTTTTTTCAACTCTTCTTCTGAAGGCTTGTTAACCTGTACATCAGGAAGAGCATACTCTTTACCCTTTTCAGCTAAAAAGTTCTTAGCCTCAATAGAGTCTCTTTTGAGTTTTCTTAGATCACGCTGGTAATCTTCATCACCAGTGTCGACATCATCATCGAAAAGTGACGCATAATTATCTCGTAAGATTCCTTCAACTTCATCAGAATTTAAGTCTTGGTATCTCATTCTATGTTGATGTCTTAAAAGTTCTAAGGCATCATCCTTATTAGATACGTTATACTTGTCGCTATCAAAGCGCTGAAAAAATTGAAAGTTAGGGTCATTCAAAATATCCTCACCCTTGTCTCTTACGAGTTGGTTTAATTGCGCTATTCTTTCACTCGCAAAATCTGTTTGCGGTTGTGATTGACTTTGCTGTTTGAGTTGTTCATACTCGTTTTTTAAACGCTCATATTCTTCTTTCTTTACTTGCGCTTCTTGCCGCTCCTGCGAGTCGTCTTCTTGCTTGTCTTGCGGCTTGTCTTTCCCGCTTTCTTGCCGTACTTCATCTTTATCTTGGTTTTGTTTATTATCATCCTCAACGTCAAACTCAAAGTTACTGGTGACACGGCTATCAGAAAGTGTAGGCATTTCTACTTCATTAGATTTATCTTCAGTAGAAGTGTCTTTTGCAGAATTATCTTTTTCAGAAGTATCTTGCTTATTTTCTGATTTACCAGTTTGTGTATTATTTTCTACACCTTTATCCACAGTATCTTTGTTTTTTTGTGTTTGATCGGTTTCTTTTTCAGACTTAGTAGAATCAATTAAATTAAACTCTTTTGTTTGGTTCATAGTTCTTTTTGTTTAAATTTGTCCTTATACCGCAAATATAAAAATAAATAAAATGGGTAATGGAATCCACACTTTTTACGACATAAAGCAAAATGATAATTACTTGTCTCTTATTCAATCTGTGGAAATTCTTAGACAGAAAAAGGGATTCACCAATCAACAACTTGATGAAGTTATTGGGTCTGAAAAGGCTTACAGCAGTATAAAGAAAGGAAAGAAAGGGCTAACCATGAGTCAGTTTATTGATATACTGGAAGTCATGGAAGCCACATTCGATGAGTTGCTATTTGAAAGTCAAAACGAAGGCTTGCACCCTGAGCTTACGGTGTAATTAATGCTTAATTACGGTGTAGTTCTCGGCTTACCTGTCGGTTTTGTCGTTTTTATGTCGGGATTAACGCTTCCTGCTTTATTCGTTATACCCTCATCGTCATCTACATCTACTCCTTCATCAAGTTTCCTATCGAGTAATATAGCGTCTTTTCTAAAACTCCATTCAACAGCAAGTTTTTCTTTTTCCCTTTCGTTCTCGCCAATACTAAACTGTTCTTTTAAGCTATATTCTTTATCGAGGACTGCCATTTCGCCTTGAGCTTTAGCTTGTTCTGATGCTTTTGCAGATTCAGCTTTAGCTTGCTGTTCTGCTTGTCTCTCTTGTATTCTGAATTGAGTAGTCGCTTGTTCTTTTTGTAATTTTTCTTCTCTGTATAGATCACGCTTATGCTCTAAAAGCATTGTGGCTTTGTCTATATCCTCTTCTGCATATTTCTCTACCCACATAGCGTCTGCGCTACTGATGTTGTCTCGCTCTATTTCAATGGCTAAATACTTTCTAAATATTTCAAGCTGTTTGCCATCTGGGAGCATTTTTATGTATATCCCTATCTCTGCATTTGTTAAATCAGAAAGGTCTATCATTTTTATGTTTTCCTCTCCAATAGATAGTTCTAACTTCTTACGACCTTGCGCGGACTTTCTTATAATCTTTTTGTAATAAAGCAACGCTGAATCATAAGTTCTTCTTTGAATATCGTGAAAAGCAAACATTAGTTCTTTTAAAGAATCGGTTGTTGCTGCGAGTGCCATCTCTTCTTGACCATTAAGCATATCCTTTTCAGGTGTTGCCCTGCCACCCGCATTATTTATTCCTAATGTTTCGTATAGTCGTGTAAGCTCTCTATTATATGCTGAACCAAGTATTTCAAGCGATTGATCGAGTCCATTAGGTAAATCCTGAATTACTTCTCTACCGCCCGTAATGTCTTCTCCAACTTCATTTGTAGCTTTAAAGAATATATCCCCAACTTCTTTTCTCATTCTCGACATATCAACTGGCTTCATACCGCCCATGCCCATTCCTTTTAGTGCGCCAATGATAGCGTCAATATTAAAAGCATGACCTGCCGGAGCAGCATTGGAAATAAACTGCTGCATCTTTAGTTGAATAAGAATTAACTGTTTAGCGTGTGGTCGCGCTCTCTCTGTTAACCCTTTGTTTTTCATGTTGTATAAGTTGGGGGCATACAACTTAAAGGTGAATAGGGGGTCTTGCTTCTTACCATAACGATCTGGTCTTATAATGTTTTCTTTTCGACCATAATCATATATGTAATCACTGTCTATAATGTATTTAAACTTGTAAACAGAACGTATTGTTTTTTTCTTGTACTCTTCTTTTAGGCGCGGCCTCTTAGGTTTCTCAAAATTCGGGCCTATTGTTTGATAATAGTACCCGCCATTTCTTGACTTCTTTTTACGCTTTTCGTAAACATCGGTGCTTTTTAGTTCTGTGTCGAGTACTGGTATGGTGAAGTTTTTATAAGCATCCTCATACACTTCATCGTCAAAATAATCGTCACCAAACATCCAGTCAGGGTTGTTATGATTCCCCGCGTGCTGCTTGGCTAAATTAAACAATTCCTCTTCTGAAATATATGGTGCTTCTTCACGTATATCATCTATTGTCGGATATATTACTTCTCCGGCTACTTTGCAATCGCTAAAGTCATCTTCTTTTACCCATGATGTTACAAGATTTATAGGGTCAACCCAACGCTGTTTAACTTCGTGTGTTGAAGTGTCAAGCCATACTCGTTTACCTGCTATCTTGCAATTCATCAAGTCTCTTATGACTTTAAGCGACAATCTCTCATCGTTTGTAGACTGCCTAAAGTGACGTATTAACGCTTCACTTGCCGCGGCTCGCGCTGGCTTGTACTTAACATCTTTAAATATCCTAAACTCTCTTTCATTCTTTGGAAGCTCTTCCTTAGGTATGCTTATGTTGTCTTTTACCTCTGGCTTCTTGCCCTGACTTCTTAAAACCTTCTTCGCTTTTTCTATTTCTTCGCGAAGCTCCATGTTTAGGTATATGCGCTTTAATTCCGCATCTTCCTCTAACAGAGATTGAGAGTCAAGCATCTTGGCTTGCGGCTTAAAAGGTGTGTTGTGTATCTTACCTACCAACCTACCAACAATAGTTGGTAATGGTGTTTCTACTGAATAATCATAATTAGCAAATGTGAGATCTCCTTCTTCTCCATGATCGAGCATATTCTGAAAATCTTCAATAGGGTAAAGACCCTCAGCATACTTTCTATTCATGTCAAAGCGAGCCTTGTCATTTACAAAGCTATATGCTCCCGAATTAGATGATGCCTGACCCCAGAAAGCCTTAGCGTATTGAAGAAGCCAATCATAGCCTTCTTTTATTTTTGGGTGTACAAATTCAGACGGAAACCCGCCCTGACTCTCTGACTTTCTGTAATCTAATTCTAATGACATATTAATGCTCTAATGTAAATTTGTATGGAATATCACACACTTCCTCATGCAAATACTCTTCTTGGTCGCTGTTTCCTTTTATGAATACTCTAAAGCAAGTCTTGCCTGTCAACTTCTCTTGGTTGTAATCTTTCTCTATTGAAGTGACTATTTTGTCTTCTCCGTTTACCCTTGCTCTCTTTTTCCCTTTCACAAAGACATCTTCGCGCGATGGATAAATTAAAATGAGCTTATGTATTGATATTCCTTTTTCCATTATGAAAACCTTATTTTTGGCTTGCCTGATGAAGTAGGATAGAAATCTTCCGGCTTCCACATACTCTGTTTTTCTCCTTGATATTTCTTATTTAAGTTCATCATTCCTAAAGCCATAAACATAAATCCTACTGTTATATCGTATTTTGTCCAATTATCTGCTTCAAATTTAATCAAATCTTCAATAAGCTCTGGAAAATGATGAAATCCAATAGTGTCTGTTTCTTTTTTATAGCCGAAGTTTTCATGTATAAAAATACTTCCTGCATTCATTAACGCTTCCCTGTTGTTTAGTGGAGTCGAGGAAAAACCTCTCTTCACGTTCCTTGCGTTTTGACTTGGTTTTGGCTTTAAAGGGTCGAATATAGCGTAACGTTCATAGCCTCTTTTTTTCATGTAATTAACGGGGTCATATACGTTTTGCTCTATATTTAGTGGCGATGAGTAATAAACGACTTGTTTAATTATATCTTCAAAAAAATCATTTGGGTTGCTTGGTCTATGGTAATACAGACATACGGTAGCGTTTCTTAGTTCTGTTTGAGGGTGGCTTCTTAGACCCGTTATGATGCAGGTTCTTGAGCCTTCCCCGCCAGCATGTGATATTGGGTCACATCCGGTAACGCAATAGTCTCTTGTTGGCTCGTATTGTCCATTGACTATTCTTTTCCTATTCCTATCCTCTGGTGGTAAATCATAAGCCTTGTACCATTTGCCGTCTTCTCTCGGATACCATTCTACAATACCTGAGTCCCTGTCACCGTTTTGCCATTCAAAGTTCCCGCGCGACACCGGAGAAGTTGGCATCTTAAAGTTGTGTTTCTTTTGCTCGTAAACGTATTGAAGTGGAAATGGACTCTGATCTGTTTTCATATACAGAGCCTCTTGAATGTTAAACGGGTACTTTCTTTTTTGGTGTATAAGGTTGTCACCAGTCAGCCTGTCTCTTAAAGCATTGTGGACACGCATAGCGAGTTCCTTATTAGAATTTCCGTAATCATCAATTGTTCTACCAATTAATTCTTTTGGTAGTTGTCCGTCTTCTTCAGCATCGTACCTATATCCTAAGTAAGCCGGAATGAAGTAAGACCACAAGCCTGTTTTTGTTTGACCAAGATCGCCCATATCCTTTACGTTGGAGTCTTCGTACAAGCGTTTAAAAGGTTCAAGTGTTCTCCCTTTTAAGTTTTCCGCTGTTGAGGTTATCAAACATTTCCCAGTTGAAAACGCACCATCAGCCAATGTTTCTTTTATCACATAATAAGTGTGCTCTACATTCTCTGTTTCCCACTTTGACCCTTCATCAATATAAATAAATGCTATATCTTCGGAGTCAAAGGCTGTTGCTTTTGTTGGTCTGTGTAGTATTGAAGAGCCTACTACATCAGTATATTGTTTGTACTTATTTTTAGTACTTCTTTTCTTAGGCGCTATAAAGTTTAGCCCGCTTTTCGGGTCACTGTCTCCTTCATCCAATGGTTTTAAGAAAACGTGTTCGGGCATTTTTTTCCATGACTTTATGAGTCTTAAATAAATACTCTTAGCCATTCCGCTTTCTTGAGCCATTATACCATTCATGGAGTCTGGTACTGTGATGGCTGTTCGGTATGCTATATTAAGTGCCTTATATGTTTTACCAGTCCTACGTGAAGTAACCTTTATGACGCCAAAACATTTAGGGTCTACTTCTGCTTGTCTCCAAAATAAAAAGAAATCACGGTCAATATCAACGTAGTTAGGGAATCTCATTGCTTTACGTCTAACACCGTCAATTATATCTGTGACTTTCATTTGCCAGATGTTCAAATAAAAAAAGTGTATTCCGGCAATATAAACAAGTTCGGCCTGTTCAGTCCATTCGTTATAATTAAAAAACCAATGACCATTTTTAAATTTATCATTTAGTTGTCGGCAAAACTCGGTGTCCATTTCAAGTTTTTCTTCAAACGTTTTGCCTTCCATTCGTTCACCCTGATCGAAGATATGTTGAATATCATCGTTTTCTTTATCCTCTATATCTATAATTTCAGGAAGCTCAAAACGATGAAACCTCATGTTTTCTATTGGCTCACCATAATTTTCTATTTCATGTATAGGCGGCTTATCAGGAATGTGAGTTATTCTTACATTCTGTATTTTAGGCTCACCATTAAAGTTGTCGTAAGCCTGTTGACAAAGCTCATGTGTGCTTGCAACTTTCTCCATACATTACATATTGTGGGCGCTACGAGGGTCTTTTTTTACAGAACCAGACTTTTTACCCTCCTTATACTTATCTAAGTTGATGTTATTTTCGACAATACTTTCATACATTCCCTCTGCCTTTTTCACATATTCATCAAACTTATCCATAATAACTTTCCCGCGGTCAAACATTTTAGACTCTTTATCCTCAAGTCCTTGATCGACAAGCGGCTCATCTTGAAGGAACTCTGTCATCTTATCGACTTGATACCGATAAGCCAAATAAGCCTTTCCGCGCGGACTCTCATAAATATCCTGCAAAATACTTAAAAGCTCTTCTTTACTCGCCTTACCTAAATCGACTCCTTTTATTTTTAAACTCATTTCAATTTAATTTCAATTTTTCATCAAAAACAAAGTTAAATCATTTGGATAATAGTCATAGAAACACTACTTTTGTATCATAGCCTCCATAATTGGAGGGTGTATTACTTTCGGAACCCGTCTGTTATCGCTTATCGGCAGGCGGGTTTTTTTAAAGTTCTTTCCATGTTAAAATATTTTATTACTTTTGTCCTATGGGATTTAACAAAAGGATAGTAGTAAAAAGAAATAGCCCCTTTGATTTTCGCTGCTGTCCTATGTATCCCAATCATGACTTTGAAGAAAATCAAGGGGTTTTTTTATAATGGAGATAAACGTTTTCACAAAAAAGAACAGGCGACAGTGTCCGCTACCGATCATCGAACAAGCATCGAGTGAAGGTTGGATGATTAGCCTTGCTGTGTTCATGCGTATAAAACGTTTCATTTCACACGGGCATTTCAAGTCCATAGAAGAAGGTTCAACCCTAACCGGAATACCAAAGAGTACCCTTCACAGACACATAAGAAAATTAAAGAAAAAGGGGCTTATATATAAGTCTCACAAAAGATATAGGATACTAAGCACCAAACAGCTTAGAAAGATGGCTAAGACAGCCTCTCTGTGTACTGTATTTATAGACAAAGAGGATTCACTATTAGACACTAAATACAATTTATATAATAAGATAAAGGAGAATTTTGCACAACAGCAGGAATTCAATATCCAAAACGCAAAACTCGCTGAATGTAATACGCCTTCTAAGAAGCAAATAAAACGCTTCAAAGAAGTTTATTGCTGTTCATCATACGATGAAGCCAAAGAGAGAAGAGATAAGCGATATAAGGATAGGAAATACTTGTTAAATGGTGTAGGATTTACTTATGAATGGTTGGCTAATGAGTTAAACATATCTAAAGCCCAAGCCTACAATCTAACTAAATGGTCAATTCAAAGGGATATGTGTAGTACCTCTGTTAAGATGCAACAGATAACCGATACATATACCAAACCAGAAAGTATAAAGGTTGTGGAGAAAGAGTTACTTAAATACTATACTCATTGTTTTAATATAGATGGTTTCTTTTTTAAAAATGATCTATCTATACATAACCATAATAAGTATTGGGGGTCTGCTAAAAGCGTATTACAAGTATAGTTTACATAATGGGATATTAGGATATAACAAGAAAGAACAGAGCTAAACACAGATATTATCTGAATAACAGATATTACTTGCATATTTGATTTGTAATAATTACATTTGTTGATGTGTTTTGATACATACATTTTATATTTTAAATTATCTTCCACTCCAAGCTCTGATTAGTTTGGGGTGGTTTTTTAAAACCAATTAAATTTAAGTATTATGGTTACAATTTTATTGTTTTGTATTATCTCAGTTGCTTTTACTCTATGGGGTGTTTTTAGAGATTGGTATTTTAGTTGGGGTGTTTGTGTTTTTTATGGAGTTTTAGCCTTTATGATAGGAGCAGTCCCCGGAATTATAATAGCTAGTTTTATACCAGTAAAAACAGAACGAGTTGTTGAGACAAAGCATATACAAACTCTTCAAGATAATAGTTCTGTTAGCGGTGAGTTTTTGTTGGGTAGTGGGCGGATTGAAGGTAAAATGAAATATGTTTTTTACTATGAGTCAGATGGCGGGTATAGAATGAAACAAGTGGATTGCAGTGGGGTTTTGATAAAAAGCACTAAATCTACACCTAAAGTAGAAATATACAAAAAAAAGCTAACTGATGATTTTATTAATAATTTTGGATTGTTTACTTGGTTTGAGCGTAAAAACAAGTATATCATTTATGTTCCTAAAGGAACTATAAAACACAACTACAACTTAGACGCTAAGTAATGGTAAGTAAAAAACAAATAAGAAGATGCGCTGAAGACACCAGTTACTTTGTAGCTTTGTACTTTGGCACTAAAGATCACCGGATGAAACCGGAAGAGAAAGAAAGCATTAAAAACTTGATCGAAGAATATGAAAGAAGAGGTGAGTGAGATGTATTACGAGACTCCATTAAACACTGCTGTTAAAGTTAACTTGGAGTCTAAGATCAGATTAGGTTCTTCAATATTAAAGGCTAATATGATAGGGTTTTGTAGGAGTGCGCCAAATGTAGTTGAGGTTGATGATAATATTCACATTATTGCCCCCGTCAAGAACAGCTAAGAAAGGAGAGTGGGGAATACGTAAAGATCGTAACGGTTATTATGAAGTGTATAAGCCACACGAAAGTAAAGAATTGCACCCTATATTATTTACCAGTCAAAAGCTAACCGGACACTATTTGAGAATAAGTAAGCCGGATAAAAACTCTGAAAGTGTGAAAATTTTTCCACACATAATGATAAATGGATTGGTTAAAACAATCTACACAAGCGAAGGTCTTTTAACAACTAATAATGTCGATTAAAGCCAAAAAGAAGCCGTGCAAGGGCACAGGAAAAGCGAAAGGGTTTGGATGTGGCGAAATGCAATACAAGCGCACATACGGGCTTGGAATAAGCTGTGGGTGTTATAAGGATTGGCTTCTTAATACTAAAGAAGGAAAAGAGAAGATACAGCGCGAGACTATTAGTGCTAAAAAGAAGGTTGAGAAGCAGGAGCGGAAAAGGCTTAATGAGAAGAAAAAGAAAATCACTGATTGGAAAAAGAAGCTACAAGACGAGATAAACAAGATTGCACGGTTTATAGATTATAAGTTACCATGTTTGGCTCGTGACTACTATCCGGGTCAAATGCACGGTGGACACGTGTTTAGTAGAGGCGGTAACTCAAACATAAGGTATAACCTTCACAACATACACAGGCAGTCCGCGCAATCTAATAAATGGCAGAATGACGACCCAGAACTAAGAGAAGGAGTTATAAGGGAATACGGAGATGAATATTTAGAGTGGTTAAGGTCTTTAAAAGGAAGCCCACAGGTAAAGTATTCAAATGTAGAGTACTTTGAGTTTAAAACTAAAGCCGCGGCAATTGCTCGAAAATTAGAAAAGGAGAACAACAAATTAGATAGACCTCGAACAGCAAAAGAAAGAATAGACTTGAGAAATAAGATAAACGAAGAATTAGGGATATACCCCGAAGAATACACGCAATGGACAAAGTAAAAGAAAGAAGGCTAATAGGAATGCTAAGAATGTTCTATAAGCGGTATAACGCTTACAAAGAAGTAGAGCGAACCGGAACTCAAAGAGAAAAGGAGTTAGCCAAGTCAAGGTACGAGAGCTACAAGGACTGTATAGAGCGAACAGCATATATTTTGAAAAACCCAAATGATAGTCTCTCATCATTTTTGAAAAAGAATAAAATTATAATCAAGTAGTTATGAAGTATTTTATGGATTCTGAATTTTTAGAAGGGACTCAAAAGAAAAGAATATTCGGGTTCTGTTATGGAGAAACTAAACCGACTATTGATTTAATCAGTATAGGTATAGTGGCTGAAGATGGTAGGGAATACTACGCTATTTCAAAAGATTTTAATTTAAAAGAGGCTTGGAATAGGTATGATGTAAAAAAAGACTTTGGAAAACCACAAGGATTAGGAGATAAAAAGGTTTACTGGATTAGAGAGAATGTTTTGAAGCCAATATTTGATGAGTTAGTTCATCAAAAACTTACTATTTTTGATGATTGGTCTTTTACATATGAAAATATTAAGAAACTAATTAATAAATACGGTAAATCAAATAGGTTAATAGCTGAAGAGATTAAGGGGTTTTGTGATTGTGGGTCAATTATAAGTAATAACGGTAATAATTTCTACTTGTATAAAGAGTGGGATGAATCGGTTCAAGATTGGTGGGATGTTGAAGTAAAGGAAGGCAATCAACCGATACGATACAAAAACGACAATCAGTTTTACGCTTACTATGCAGGCTACGATTGGGTAGCATTTTGTTGGTTATTTGGGAAAATGATAAACCTTCCACAAGGCTTTCCTATGTATTGTATTGATTTAAAACAAGAATTAGACAATAAAATTAGGGTCAATATAAAAAATACTAATTATTCATTTAGCCAGTATTTAAAAGACATTAAAAATAGCCGTAACTACCCAAAACAAATAAATGAGCATGATGCACTCAGTGACGCAAGATGGAACAAAAAACTACATGAGTTCATAAATAATTCATTATGATGCAAATAAATTTTCATAAAGGCGTATTTGAATTGTCAAGCCCATTCAATATAAGAGGCGGGGACATACACACAAAAATTAACAAAAGATTCAAAATAGTTCAACTTAGAAAATATTTAGATAACCATGAAAGCAAAACAAGTAACAGACGGTGACTACAATAACCTTAGAGTATTTGGTTACAATTGGAAAACTAAGATGGAGTGGGGGATAGTTGACCCGCGAAAGCCTTATAAACACTTTAATAAAACCCAAGTAGATAATTCAAATGGCTTGAGTCTTGGCACAGAATATAAGCAAACAATAATCAACGCTTACAACTACAAAGGGCGATCACCTTTTCAATTAGGACTCGTTTCCTCTCAGGAGCGTTTTACATACGGTTATTATAGGTTTATATTCAAACTACCACACGGGATTTGTAACTGGCCTGCTATATGGCTGTATTGTCCTGAAAACGAATGGACGCCTGAAATAGATATTATGGAGGGTGATTCAGGTAGATTTGGTAATTATATAAAACCAAGATTAAAAGATTTTTGGAAAATCCATGCAATTACTACAAATTTGCATTATAGTCACAAGGGGGATGAGTCAAAACATATAGGCGCAAAGCGCGGGCAACTCTTCACATTATTAGACTTAGACCTTAGCTACCCTATAACAGCAGAAATGATTTGGACACCAACCGAAATAAGCATTTGGTATAACAAAAAGTTAGTAAGAAAAATAACTGACCCTGTAATACTAAACTACACTAACCGGAATAATAAATTGCAATTAGTAATGAATAATTCAGTAACCGATGAGATAAAGTACTACGATGGTGCAAGGGCCAACTCTCAGTTTAAAATATTGGATTTTACTTACAATGAATATTAGAACAAAAATGACAAGTAAAGAAGCATTAGATATTTTGAAACGCCACAACATTTGTAGAAGAGGCGCAGACATAAAGCCAACAAACCCAGAACAACTTGGTAAAGCCTTAGACAAGGCAATTGAGGTTTTGGATTTAGATGTAGGGCGAAGTGAACAGTTTTATTGCTTCAATGATATACCAAACGAGCAAGAACGGTGTAAAAAGCAATGCGATAGATGTAATATCTGAACTTAGAAAAACAGGAATTAAACTATACTGCAAACAAGTGTTTGTGCCTTGTACTTGGGATAATCAAATCATTTGGGAAGAAGTGAAAAAAGATAGCTTGCAAACTTTACACCCATACCTTTATTAGTATGCCGTATTAAGCACAACGATTTAGCTATCAAGCGTGTCCCGTAGGGCATGATTTGATAGCGTGTGTTAGCTGCTGGCACGGGCTAATACGACAAACTAACTATGAAACACAAGACTAATAATTAAATATTTTGAGCGTGGGAAATTTTAAATTAATAAATGGTGATTGCACATTAGCACATGAGCAAATAGAAAGCAATAGTGTCGATTTAATATTGACTGATTTGCCCTATGGTGTAGTTAAAATGAAAGAGAGTTCGGGAAACTACAAGGTTTTGAATACTGCCGAAACTTGGGACAAGGCTATTGAGCCAAAAACAATTTACGATATAGCTAA
>Ga0207414_1000557_pt1 | contig 16295 bp, 22 predicted proteins | sample PonA231FremontCA_2_FD_187269 | JGI IMG/M metagenome (GOLD analysis project Ga0207414, IMG submission 187269) | Marine sediment microbial community from Fremont, CA, USA - Pond A23 Sediment 1 (SPAdes) | ecosystem: Environmental > Aquatic > Marine > Unclassified | place: USA: Fremont, California... | reverse complement strand
CGAATCCAGCAGTTGGAAATATTTGTGTCCGCTTCCTTGAAGCTATTACCTATTCTGATACCTTCTTTAGAATCTCTACTACCGGCAACTTTTCTCCGGAAAGAAAGTTCAAACAGGCTCCTCCTCCGGTACTCACATGACCTATCTTGTCAGTTATTCCCGACTCTCTGGCAGCCGCAACTAGATGGCCGCCTCCTATTGCAGTGAAAGCATCGGAGCTCGCTATTGAATCTAGAACACCATTTGTTCCTTTTGCAAATTCTGACTTTTCAAAAACTCCTAGGGGCCCGTTCGCAACAACCGTACTAGCCTTTTTTATCTCGTCGCCATAACTGGAAACAGTGCCATCGCCTATGTCATAAATTGGCTTTTCAGTGGGGAGTTCCTTTACACTTATATTCTTAGCTTTTCCTTCTTCAATTTCTATCCTAACGTCCTCAGGAATATATATGCTGTCACCGAATCTAGAAAGCAATTCCTCTGCTATATCTATCTCTTCTTCATAGCCTTCTTCTTTGATAAATTCCAAATTGGGTTCTCCTATATCAACTGAATCAGCTGCTAGGAAAACTTGTCCTACGACTCCTCCTGTAAGCACTTTATCTGCTAATCCTTTTTCTAGAACGTGCTCTATCAAAGCTATAGAATCGTCGACTTTGGCTCCGCCTAAGACATGTAGACAAGGATGTTCAGGATTTCTTGCTTTGTCAAGGCCTACTAGTTCTGCTTCCATCAATCTACCGGCTGCAGAAGGTAGGACCTTACCAAAACCTACTAACGAGGGTTGAGATCGATGAGCAGCGGCGAAAGCATCGTTCACGTATAAGTCAGCTAACGGCGCTAGTTTCTGGACAAAATGTGTTTTTGCTTGTTTTTCCGGTTCTCTATTAAGAACCTCCTCTGAATAGAACCTCGCATTTTCGAGCAGTAAAATTTCTCCTGACCCTAAACTAGAGATTTTTTCTCGCGCCGCAGGTCCAAATAAGTCATCTATATACTGGACCTCGGTCCCAAAAACTTCGCTCATTTTCTCTGCATGTTTCTCCAGCGTGGTAAAATCATCCCCTCCTGGTCTTCCTTGATGAGCTATAACTACTACCTTAGCTCCTTTATCGGAAAGCTCTGTTATGGTATCAGCGCATTTTATGATTCGATTGTCATCCATTATCTCTCCAGTTTCGGGATCTATAGGAGAATTTATATCTACTCGAACTAGTACTGCCTTTCCCTCTACTCCAAAATCATCTAATGTTTCAAATTTCATCTTATCCCTAAAAATTGGCTATTAGGACTATCTCATGTCTTCGATTTGTTTTACCATGTCTAGAAGTCTGTTGGAAAAGCCCCATTCGTTGTCATACCAAGAAATTACTTTTACCATATCGTCTGCTCTAACAGTTGTCCATTCTGAATCTATAGTTGCTGAGTTTTGATTTCCGATATAATCCGTTGATACTAACGGTTCTTCAGAATAACCCAAAACTCCTTCTAGTTCGTTCTCTGCTGCTTTCTGATAGGCACGATTTACTTCTTCCTCAGTTACTTCTTCTTCAAGCGCGGCCACTAGATCTACTACAGATGCATCTATTGTTGGCACTCTCATAGCCATTCCGTGAAGTTTACCTTCTAAATGTGGCAATACTTCTGTTGTGGCTATTGCTGCTCCGGTTGTAGTTGGTATTATTGACTCTGCTGCAGCTCTTGCTCTTCGTAGGTCTTTGTGGACTCCATCTAGTAATTGCTGACTGTTCGTATAGGCATGAATCGTGGTCATTAGTCCTTTTTCAAGTCCAAACTCATCGTCTAAGACTTTAACTGTCGGCACTAGACAATTCGTTGTACATGACCCTATATCGATAATTTTGTGCTCTTCTGGGTCATATTCATCATCATTTACTCCTCGGATAACCGTAATGTCCGAGCCTTCACCCTTACCAGGGGCTGTAATGATAACATTTTCTGCTCCTGCTTCCAAGTGTTTAGCTGCATCTTCTCTTTTTCGGAACAATCCGGTTCCTTCGATAGCTAGATCTACATCATATTCATCCCAAGGCAGATTTGCAGGATTCTTTTCCTGCACTAAATCTATCTCTTTGCCTGCTATCTCCAAAGATCCATCGCCAGCTTTCACAGTTTCATCTAGGTAGCCAAAAGTCGTGTCGCGTTTCAATAGATGAGCTAGAGTATCTCCAGGTGCTAAGTCATTGATAGCTACTATGTCTACGTCTTCGTCTCTTTCCAACATTGCTCTTGTAAAACAACGTCCTATTCTTCCAAATCCATTTAATGCTACTTTCATTTTTTCTTACCTCCATCTCTTAAGTCTCCCAACTAAGTTAAAAATATTACAGTAGCATCCGGGAAGAATTGAATTTATTAAACAATGAAAGTGCAAATAAAAAGGAGTAAGATTCAGGTGATTGTGGTTGACAGAGAACAGAGAAGAGAAGATTAAGAAAAGTGCAGAGGAAATCATCGATAAGTTTTCTGAAATAGAAAAAAATCTCCCAACAGAGGAGAAAACTTACTACTTACTAAGTTCTCTCAACGTCCTAAGATCTGATAAAAAAGAGTCTTCAGAAGAGAAACGAAAAAGTTTCAGAAAAAACTTTCTTAGAATAATGCCGGAAAAAGATGACGAAGGAAATTTAAAAGTAGAGGTAGCAGAATGGTCGGAATAAGTACATTAGAGAAATTAAAATCCATAAGAAGAGGCGACTTAACCGCTGTAGATCATATAGAAGAAAAAATCGATGAAATCAAAGATAGAGACGAGGGAATAAACTCTTTCTTAGAAATAAATCAAGACTCTATAGAGAAAGCAAAAGAAATAGACAGAAAAATAGAAAAAGGTGACGAAGTCGGGAAATTAGCAGGGTTAGGAATCGGAATAAAATCAAACATCAATGTGAAAGGGCTAAAAGCAACTTGTGCCTCCAAAACTCTAGAAAACTATACTTCCACTTACAATGCCGTCGTAATAGAGAGAATAAAGCAGGAAGATGGCATAATACTTGGAATGAACAATATGGACGAGTTCGCCTGCGGCGCCTCTGGAGAAACGAGCTATTTTGGACCTACAAAAAATCCTGCAGCAGCAGGTAAAATTCCAGGAGGTTCTAGTAGTGGACCTGCTGCAGCAGTAGCAAGTGGACTTTGCGATTTAGCTTTAGGATCGGATACAGGAGGATCTATAAGGAATCCTGCAAGTCATTGTGGAATAGTGGGCCTAAAGCCCACATATGGCCTGGTACCGAGGGAAGGATTGATAGATCTTTCAATGAGTTTTGACCAGATTGGGCCACTTTCACCCGATGTGGAGGGAGCAGCTTTACTTACTGAAGTGATTGCTGGAAAAAACAATACTGAAGGGATAATGCACGATGTCAAATCAGTTGAATATATGGACAAAATAAACCCTGACTTAGAAGAGATGAAAATAGGGATAAGCCCAAAATTTAGAGAACTCACAGATTCAAAAATTATGGAAGTTATAGATGATTCTATAGATTTCTTGGAGGGGGAAGGAGCAGAGATAGTAAACGTTGATTTACCTAATTTGGAAAAAGCAATGCCTACATACTATACTATTCTATCTGTAGAGTTTTTCTCCGCCACAAGAAAATTTGATGGAAGAAAATACGGCCATAAAATAGAGGATGTTTGTGGAGACGAAGTTTTACGTAGAATAGTTAGAGGTAAACACATTAGCCAAAAGGAATTCAAAAATCAATATTATCAGAGAGCTCTTCAAGTTCGTACCTTAATCAAAAAGGAGTTGGAGAAAGCTCTGAACGAAACAGACGTCCTAGTTGGGCCTACAGTTCCCAAACTACCTCATGATATAGGTGAGGATATTACCCCTTCTGATATGTATGCATATGACTATCTCACGACACCTGCCAATCTTGGAGGTCTATGTGGAGGGGTCGTTCCTGCAGGAGAAAAAAATGGAATCCCCATAGGATTACAAATACAAGGTTCTACTTTAGACGAAGCTTCAGTTCTGAGAGTGATGAAGAAAATGGAGGAAAAAGAGTGAAAATAGGCTTTGAAATACATGAGCAGATGCACACGGAAAGCAAATTGTTCTGCGAGTGTCCTACAAACTACCGGGATGTAGATCCTAATACCAATGTGTGTCCAGTCTGCACTGGAATGCCAGGGGCAAAACCGTCTCCACCGAATAAAAAAGCGATCGAATCAGCTATAGAAATAGCTCTTATGCTGGATTGCGACATCGTCACTCAAAAACCAATTCACATCCAAAGGAAACATTACGATTATCCTGACTTACCAAGTGGTTACCAAAGAACAAGCTTACCAATCGCAGAAAATGGAGAATTAGCAGGCGTTCGGATACGGGAAGTACATATAGAAGAGGATCCTGGAAAATATGACCCTGTACAAGGAAAAGTAGATTTTAACCGAAGCGGAATCCCATTAGTAGAAATAATAACAAAACCGGATATAAAATCTCCAGAAGAAGCTAGAGAATTTCTCCAATCTTTAATCAGAACTCTAGAATACACTAACAAAATAAGGCCTGAGCCAAGCACATTGAGAGCCGACACGAATATTTCATTAGAAGGCGGACAAAGAGTTGAAATAAAGAACATAAACTCCGTCAAAGGAGCTTTCAAAGCCCTAAAATACGAAGTTATGAGACAGAAAAGAACTGAAAAAGTCGAAAGGGAAACTAGATCCTACCTAGAAAGCCAAATGATAACAGTTCCTATGCGTTCCAAAGAAATCGCAGATGATTACAGATATATACCTGACCCTAACCTCTTACCTATCCTGATTAATCAAAAACAGGTCAGTGAAATCAAAAACAACATGTATGAAGCACCACACCTGAGAAAAAAGAGAATAATAGAAGAATACGGAATAGAAGAAAACGTGGCAGAAGTGCTAGTAAGTGAAAGAGAATTCGTGGACTTGTTCGAAGAAGTCGCAAAAGAGGTGGACCCCAACTTTGCTTCAAAATGGCTCAAAAACCGACTAAGAAAGGTCCTCAACTACTTAGAGATGCCTCCAAAGCAAATCCCGTTCTCTATAGAACAACTAACAAAACTTTTGAAAATGATTAAATCGGAGGAAATTACTCCGGAAAAAGGAGAACTAATACTTAGAGAAATGGTTAAAAATCCAGACGATCCAGAGAAAATTCTAGAAAAGCTCGGACTGGAAGAAATGGAGAAATCCAAATTAGAAAGGTCCGTGGAAGAGGTTATCAACGAGAATGAAGAGGCTGTTGAGGACTTTAAAAATGGAAAGGACGAAGCACTGAACTATTTGTCCGGCCAAGTTATGAAAAAAACGGAAGGGAAAGCCGATCCGAGAGAGGTAATGAAATTACTAAAAAAACTGTTGGAAGAACAAGGTGAATAGTCAAGCTATGGCTAATGAACAACCAAATAATAGAAAGCGAGAAACCAGAATATCTAAAGATTTAATCAATAATTTTATTTTCACACCTTTCTGGAAAAGATTTGCCGCTTGGATACTGGACAGCCTGATCATATTTACTATAGTTACAATTCTCATGTATTTTTTAACGCCAGATATACCTACCAGTATAGAAGCTACTACTCAAAGCGATCTAAACCTTATAACTCAATCAATAGTCATAGCAAATTTAATTTACTATACTACGCTCGAAGGTTCAACAGGACAAACAGTAGGGAAAAAAATACTCAGTATAAAAGTCCATAAAGAAAATGGAGAAAAAATAGGATTTAGCTATGCCCTACTCAGAAGAATAGGGATGATTGTTCCCTTTCTAAATTTAATCGATGGAGCCAGTATTTTATTCACTTCTCAAAATCAGAGAATATTTGACATCATAGCCTCAACGGTCGTAGTCGATACTAACATCGAGGAAGATGTAATCACATTTCTAAAAGGCGAAGGTTTATCCCCTAAACTCAGAGAGGGGATAGAAAACTCTCGAGGAAGAAAAATCGAAGGCCCAAATAAAGAAAAAATTCTAGCAAATCTGAGAGAGAAGAAAAGGAATTTAGAAGATGAATCTGAGCAAGGGAAATTGGAAAAATCTGAATTTCAAAGAATCATATCTCGATACGAAACAAGAATAGACCGGTTGCAAAAAGAACTGAACAATGAAAAAGGGGATTAATCTTTACTTTTTGGAAGTAAACTCTCAATTATAGTATCCGCATCGAACTCAACTAAATCACCATATTCTTGACCTGTCCCTAAAAACAATATAGGTCTCCCTGTTTCCTTTACTATTGAAAGAGCTGCCCCTCCACCAGCATCAGCATCCATTTTAGTTAAAATAGACCCATCAATATCTATAGAATCCTCAAATTTAGAAGCCTGTTCTACAGCATCATTTCCAATTAAAGCATCTCCAACAAACACAGTCAAATCTGGGTCGGCAACTCGATCAATCTTCTCCATTTCCTGCATTAAATTGACATCAGTCTGCATTCTCCCTGCAGTATCAATCAGAACTACATCCTTGTCACTTGCCTTGGCATGTTCCACAGCATCATAAGCCACCGCTGCAGCATCTGCCTCCTTTTGATGCTTTATCACTTTAACATCCAGATCCGTCCCGTGCTTTTCAAGCTGATCTATTGCCGCAGCTCGAAAGGTATCAGAAGCAGCCAAAACAATTTCATATCCCTTCCCCTTCAAAAAGTTCGTAATTTTTGCAATTGTTGTCGTTTTACCACAGCCATTGACACCTACAAAAAGCATAATAGCCGGCTCGCTTTCTGCCCTCTTTTCTTCTATTGTCTCTATGAAATCTACTTCCTCATCCGGAGTCAAAATATCTCTAATTGCTTCCTCCAAAATATCAAATAATTTCTTTCCAGAATCTTCTCTAATCCCTATTTTCTCTCCTTCAAATTCTTTTTCTAATCTTTCTACTAACTCTTCAACAACTGAAACTGCCACATCGTTTTCCAACAAACCTACTCTCAAATCTTGAATTATATCCTCTACATCTTCAGGAGAAAGTTCTTGTCTAGTAATTCGCTTGGCTGTTCTCTTAAATTTATTCTTCAAATTGTCAAACATAGAAAAATATCAACCTGATTGATTTTCAGTATCTATATTCTCTGACTCCACTTCAGCCATCAATTTTTGGGCCTCGGGTCTAATCTCTTCAATATTACTTTTTAAATCGTCTATTCGTTCCTGAGCCTCTTCTAAAGATTCCTCCAAATCACTTTTTCGTTTTTCCACTATATCGATGACTTTTTTCGGCGGGCTTTCTGCAACAAGATCCGCTCCTAACTCGGTAAGAACCTTATCTGTATCCTGTACTACTGCAGGCAAATAAGAACCTGAACCTATCGGAACTAAAATTTCAGCTCCGGATTCAATCTCTTCTATCCCTTCTAAGGTTTCTTCGGTTGACTCCACCTCATTAATCGAACTTTTAATAACCTCAATTTGCTTTTCGAGAGCTTCTATATTCTGCTGAGACCCTCTTATTTCTGAAACCATTTTCTGAAGTTCTTCTTGCTTTTGCTGAGGTGTTTTTTCCTCTTCGGCCATTTTTTTCCCTCTATTCCAAAGCTTCTCTAACTTCTCTATCTTTTACTTCTTCAGGTTTTATTTCTTCAACGTTTTTAATTGTAATCAAATTCCTTTTAACAGCGTGTTTACTGCCTAACTCAGAATAGAGAAGTTCTAGAGCTCTCTCTTCTGAATTAGCTGGTATCTCCTTTTCGAATTCTAGCTTATTTTCGTTCTTCTCAAACCAACCATCTATACGAAATATTTTGTCCATTGAATACACCTCAATATTATGTAAAACCTAATATCCTTTCAATCCTTCCCAATTCAGGGCCAGAAGTATTTTCCCCTACCCATGCTCCTATAGAGTTTGCCACCATCCCAGTTCCTATATATTTCACTCCACTAGCAACAGTTCCTATTCCTGCGGTGATATCCAACATTTCCTCAACAATATCTACCTCACCCTCATTAGATTCATCATGAAGGATGGCACCTTTATTAGTCGCGACCGCCGACGCACCGACATTCTTCAAACTTCCAATAGTACTTCTTTTTGTGTCAACACCCAAAGCTTCCTCTATTTTTTCTTGGGCTTCATCCGGCATATCAGGGTTAATTATTCCACCTTTATCATTAACCAGAACCTGATTACCTAATGCTGTAAATTTACCTGGAATCCTAACAACTTTCTTATCCAATCTTTCACCCAAAACTTCCTCATCGGTATCGACATGATCTGGGACTATTATCCCATTTGAATTACCTGCTGCTAAAGCTCCGATTAAAGAACTCTTACTAATTAAGGTCTTAACCACCCTCACCCCCATCGCTTCCTTAGAGCTCTCGGATATCTTTCCAAATCGTGACGGAATCAAAACAATATCGTCTGTAGCCAGAGCAAATGCCCCTAGATATGGCATCTTATTGAAATCCAATCTCACAACTGTCATACTATAACCATTCTCCGTTATCATTCTAAAGAATAAGCTTTAACTATCATGCTTAAAATCTCCACCAATAACACTAAGAAAACTCTCTACATCTCTAAAGAAAGCAAATAGGGTATAATCAGTCCGTGCCTCTTCCATTTCAGTCACTAAGGTTTGATATTCTGCCTACGCCAATGCCTTCTCTTAGGATTGTCTCTAACACGACCTTCAGTCTTAGCCATGACCCATACGGGAACTCTGCGCCTTTGCTTATTGGCCTTTGCAAGCTTCTTCTTGGTTGCAAGCGATTTGTTTCTACTCATATTATTTCCTCTTAATATCTATAGATTCTTTACCACTCTGAAGTTTTTTCAAAATCTTCTTCAACTGATCATCATCCAAAGGGAGGTCCATCCGTCCTGTTTTCGCCACTTGAATTAACTGCATTTCTACATTCTTAGTAAACTCCGGTTTTGCCATCCTTAAGTTTGATAATCTACTTCTAGCTTCAGTTGTTAAAATTTTTTTCAGTAAAGCTTGTTTTTGTTTCTCCATCTGTTTACTTCTCTCTTCGGCGGCTTCCCGATCTTCCATCTGACTCTTCATTTCTTCCTTCTTTTTCTCTTTCAACTCATCCAAATTTTCAGCCATTTTATCCCCCTAGTTCGCTTCAATCTGATTCGAAATTTTATCTAAAAAAGACATACCTTGAGAAGATATTTTTCGACCTTCCCCCTCAACCTTCTCAACCAAATCAGCCTCCTCCAATTGTTGAAGTATCTTCCGAACGATTTTTCCACTACCCTTCTCGAATTTTTCGGGACTAGAACCCCTTTTTTTCCTCCCACCATAACAAGACCTCAACCTCGAAACACCTATAGGCCCCATTTCAAAAACTTTACGTAAGATAGAACCCGCACGTAAGTACCACCAATCCGACTGCTGTGGAGGCCTTTCCTTATGCTTTCCCGTTTTAACGAAATTGGACCATTCTGGAGGTTCAATCTCTTCCACTTCCTTCAAGTTCTCGGACAATTCTTTTGTTAATTTTTCCGGATGTACATCTTTTATCGACATTCTTTTACTCATCCTTTTTTGAACTTTTTACCTTAATTAATGGTTGTCTTCTCCACTTTATGCGTTATTAAATATTGCAATTAATTTAAAAATATTTATACTTCCCTAAAAATCTGAGACATAAATGTAATTTTTCTAAATAGTAGTTTTAACTAAATCTCCATGTTTAACGCCTTTCGTACTGATCAACTTATTTGAAACTTCCTTAACTTTCTCCGCACTGCCCTTCAAAACAAGCGTCTCCATGCAATTATGCTTATCAAGATGAACATGCATGGAAGAAATAACATTTGCATGGTCTTCGTGCTGCAAATCAGTTAATTTATCAGATATCCCTCTTTTATCATGATTATATACGAGAGTTAATGTACCTACTACTTCCTGGTCGGTCATATCCTCCCATTTTTCCTCCACCAAAGACTCTCTAATTAGATCTCTAATTGCCTCAGATCTATTAGAATACATTTGATCTTCTATTCTTTTATCAAACTTCTCTAGCAATTCTCCAGGTAGAGATATACCAAATCTTTCCGTTTTTTCCTCTACCATATTTTTTCTTCCCATCACTATTTTTAGTAACACAATAATAAACCCTTCGTGTCACCTTCTTAGAAAAACTTATAAGATAATGTAATTAAATTAATTTCCGTGTTACTAAGGGTAAAAAATGAATGAAAAAATAAGCAAAAACACATCGAAATCAATTATAGTGGGAATAGGAATAATAGTAGCTATATTAATAGCTTTTTCCATTTTCTATACGAGCTCAACCGTAAATGAAAATACGGACGAATGGACCAGTTTATACTCATTTGACAATACAGAAATGAAGAAAAAACTAAACGAAGAAATTCTCCCAAAAACTATGGAAAAAGACCTAAAAAAAGGGCAATTTCCGATTTCTAACCCAAATATTTCCGTAGAAAAAGAAAACAAAGAATGGAAGGTAATAGATGAAAACCGAACTTATATAGTAAAAAAAGAAAACAAAAAACTTCAGATTTATTCTAAATTCATAACCGTTGCAACAGCCAGCAACCTAGAATACTTCGCTAAAGAGTTAGCTGGAGAAAAAATCCAAATCCGCACAATAGTCCCAGCCGGACAATGCCCTGGTCATTTTGATACTCAACCCAGAGATGTGGAGGCTGTAAAGGATGCTGAACTAGTTTTATGGAACGGTTTGGAAACATGGTTAAGCGATTTAATAGATTCATCTGGTAATGAGGATGTGATGAAAAATAAATCACCAAATGGACCTTGGGGGCCAACCTGGGGTGCAAAAAAATATGTGGAAAATACTGCCGATGCTCTGATAAGAGCATATCCTTATTTTGAAAACTCAATCAAGAAGAAAGAAGAGAATCTATTGGATTCAATCAACCTAAGCGGAGATAATTTGACCGGAATAGCCGAGAAAAAAGGTACGGAAAACATAAAGGTAATTTCTCAAAAATTCCAACAAGGTTTTGTTAAATGGCTCGGCTTTGAAGTAGTAGAAACTTACATATCTCCTCAAAAACTATCCTCGGTAGAAATGGACAATTTAATCAAATTAGCCAAAAATGAGAATGTAAAAATAATAGTTAGCAATAAACCGACGGATACCACAATCGGAAAGAAAGTCGCTAATGAAGCAGATATAGAACATGTGGTCCTAAGAAATTGGCCTGGATCCGGTGGAAAAGGTGAAACGTATTTTGACATGATTGAAAATAATGCTGAAAAACTTTTCCTCGCAATGGATGAGTAAAATAAGGACAAAGAGATACTTCTGCTCTTTTAGGAGATGAAATTAATGTCTATTGTCGAGTTAAAAAATGTAAATACAATTTACGAGGGGGAAAAATTTCCCACCATAGAAGATATTAACCTACATATAGAAAGAGAAGACTTCGCCTGTATAATGGGGCCTAATGGTTCGGGAAAAACTACATTGCTAGAAACTGTCAACGGTCTTCTTACTCCTCACGAAGGAAAAGTAACTGTTTTCGGTGAAAACATAGAGAACAATGGAAAGGATATAAGAAAAAAAATAGGTTACCTGCTCCAAAATTTCTCTTTTGACCCCACAAAATCATTCTTAGTTAAAGATGTCGTGATGATGGGTAGAACCGGCAAAATCGGAGTATTAAACACGGTCAAAGACTCAGACTGGGATTTTGTTTACGACTGTATGGAACTAGTGGAGGTTGAAAATTTTGCAGATAAACCTATTGGAAAACTGTCAGGGGGGGAACAACAAAAGGTTATGTTGGCTAGGGCGCTGGCCCAAGAACCAGATATTCTGATATTGGACGAACCGTTCACTAACCTCGATTATAGAGCTAAAAAAGAATTCAAAAAATTGATAAAAAAAATCTATGAGAAAAAGGACCTAACTATCATTATGGTCACACACTCTCTCGATTCGGTTCCCGAAGAATCATCCAAATTGGTCCTAATGGATAGAGGGAAAGTAGTTCTTCAAGGCAGGCCCGATGAGGTCATTAATTCGGAAAAGTGGAAATCCGTGTACGGTTTAAAGCCCGAGGATAATAATGATTGAACTACCCTCCACTTTCATAATAACGGTGCTTATAGGTGCCACCTTGGCCGGATTAGCATGTTCTCTAATCGGGACATTCATAGTTCAAATGGATCTAACATCGATAGGGTTTTCTATGTCCCACGCTGCATTTGCAGGGGCTGCTCTAGGACTTCTATTATCGATAAATCCTACTATAACCGCCATAGGTTTCGCCCTCTTAGTCGCCTTACTACTAGGGCCGATATCGGAAAAGGCGAAACTTAGTCCAGGAGTCATAATCGGGATTTCATTTCCTATATCAATGGCATTAGCATTCATCTTCATAAACCTCCAACCGACCGCCGCCACGAGCGAAGCATTAAACCTCTTATGGGGTAATCTATATTCCCTAACTTCAGCGGACCTAGCCTATTTGGCAATCCTATCCGTGAGTATAATTCTGATAATCACCGTCTTCAAAAAAGAATATCTGTCGATCCTCTTCGACAAAAAAATGGCAAAAGCCTCCGGGATAAACACAAAGCCTTTCTATTTCTCAATCCTTTTCCTGACGGGCCTGACAGTTGCAGTCACTCTAAAATTTATAGGCGGACTCCTGGTTTATGCACTGATCGTGAACACGGCTGCTTCGGCCTATCAATTTACTTACGATATAAATAAGATCTTCATACTATCCCCCATCATAGGAATCATCTGCAGTCTATCTGGGGTCTGGATGTCCTTACAGTTTAACACCCCAATAGGAACGTCCATCGTTATAATGACCGCCATAGCTTTTACCCTATCAGTCATATTTTCCAGAAAGAGAGGAACAGGAGAAGGTGTAATCCCCCTACATAATTAGAGGTATAAGAATGCAGAAAAAAAGAAAAAATTTGCTGAAAAGACTTGCAGACTTTCACGGACATCTAGGCCCTTATTTGATCATCGGATGGAAAATGGGAAAGAAAGCGAACGAGAAACTGGGAAAAGACCCTTTCGAAATGAAGGCTCGCGTTAAAACCGGAAACGAAACTCCTCTTTCATGCATAGTAGATGGAATCCAGTTTTCAACTGGTTGCACTCTCGGTAAAGGAAATATAGAGATATCAAATGAGAAAAAGCCTGAAGCAGTATTCGAAAAAGAAGATAAAAAAATCAGTTTATCTCTGAGAAAAGATATTCTAGAAAAAATACTTCAAACCTCTGAAGATAGTATAGAAGAGTTGGCTGAAAAGATGTTCAAGAAAGAAAAGGACGATTTTTTCACTATCTTGGAAAAATAGATTATCCGAAAAAGAGTAATATATTTTCAAGTTTTCCCAACGATTAGAACCTGAAAAACTCCTAAATTTTTAACCTGACTTGATAATTCGAATATTCTAAAAATTATTAGCCTTGTTTCCATCCCTCAATATCTATATTTTACCCATATGCCCTATTTATAGTAGTGCATTTTTTATTTACAAGATATTTTAAACAATCCGTAAACCAATATATAACCAAATTAAAGTATACCTAAACTGACCCAATCTAAGAGTAAAAAACCCATTAAAAATCTGACAATCACTAGCAGATAGATAGATTATACAAAATTTCAAAGATTTTCTAAATTAACAATACACAAACAGATCTAAATCCTAAATATACCTTGTGATGCCAAATTTAAAGAAATGGACCGGGTGGGATTTGAACCCACGACCTTCCGCATGCCAAGCGGACGTTCATACCCCTGAACTACCGGCCCGCATTAATTATTCTAAAATCTGAAAACTAATAACAATTACCACAACTATTACTTCAAAGCAAAAGGAAATAAATTAATCTTTACGCTTACTAGTCTTTCCGTAACCACAGCTAGAGCAAACACCTTTTTTAACGTGATAGGATCTCTCACCACACCGTCTACATGTTACATGAATAGTCTTTTTCTGTTTCCCTTTAGCCGCAGTTCCTTTACTCATTGCATTCACCTCGCAGGTGAAATAAACACCACGTTATCTCCACGAATTATCATCTCTCCATATCTCTTGCTAGCACCGTCTTCATCGAGTTCTTCAGCCTCTTCAATGACAAGATTTACATGTGTGTCATAAGAGACTAATTTGCCTCTTACCTCTCGCCCGCCTTTTAGCCTAACGAGCACAGTCGAACCTTTTGATTTATTTAAGGTATCCAATGGTCTCTGATTTGATGACATCTGTTCAACGACTTCTTAATTAACTTCATATAAGAATGTTGTGAATATGGACTATTTTTACCAAAATTATCGTTATTCTAGCCCATAAAGCCGAGCGAAAAATCAATCAGAACCCTCTCGCACTTCAACACAAAATAAGAAATCAACTCAGGATTATTCTTGATATTAATAAAAAGGGTCCGGCGAGTTGTTATATATACAACAAATGAGTCATGCAAATTTCCGAACCAGAGAAACTAAAACATGCAAAATCGGAGAATGATAAAAGGGAAAAAACTAATCTTCCTCTGAAGAAACAGATTTCGTCGAAGAACTCTCTTCATCTGACGGAATACCCTCACTGCTCGAAGAAACTCCTTCACCCTGTCGCTTTCCGGATTCGGCCTCTGAAGACTCAAAACTCTTAAAATCAAGACTCACCTTTATCCCTCCCAAATACCTAGCCAAAATATTATAGAAGAGAGCGGAAAGAGCCCCAATAACAAGGCCAAGAATGGCAAAACCTAGAACTATAAGACCAGTAGCAATACCAGCAGCCGACCCACCGATAATACCTCCAACCTGCCAAGCTCCAAGAACAGCCGTAATAGCACCGAAAATAGCACCCCAAATAGCACCTAGTAAAGAAAATATAACGATAACCGAAGCTATACCAAAACTCTCCAACTCCACGTCAGGCATATTTTTCCCATATATATTATCCAATATTGGAATAATAAATTTTTGCAAATATAGGTATTGGGACAGAATTTTGTTAGGGTGGTAGTCTGATGGTGAAGAGATTGTGCAGGATTGCTGTTGCAAATGAAGCCGTCTCTCTACGATCCTTTCTACGCTGTGAAATTTTTCTCCCGAACCTTTCCTTATCCGCCCCGAAAAAGGTTTCCGAAAGTTCTCGCTTGAAATAATCCTTCAAAAAACCACCCGGATTTTCTCGAATCTTGTTCAAAATTTCGTGCCACTCATAACCAAAATTAGAAAGATTCTTCTTCGGAAGAACAAGTGCTTCAACTTCCTCACCCAGTTTTCGCAAATCTTTTCTGTTGGAATAATACTTGTCGAGTCTTACTTTATTGAAAGGAATTTTGTGCTTTTTGACAAATTTCACAGCTTTCTCAAACGCATCTTTCTCCGACTTGTTAGAATAACCGTAACCTATGTACATACCTGTTTCTAAATCCAACAATCGAAAAACATATCGAAACTTATCCCCACGTTTCTTTCCTTCGCTCCTATAATGCTTCCCTGCTTGGAGCGAATAACCTGTCCCGTCTCCGGAACAATCTCCTGAAATGTTTTCTTCGTCAAGCAAGAGCAAGAATAGGTTGTGAAGCACCATCTTTACTTCTTCGTCCGAGTAAAGTCGTTCTATCGTCTTGTAACTCACATCCACACCGAATGCAGGACCTAATAATGAGAGTATGGCTTCCATGTCGCGATTGCTTTTCTGTGTCAATCGGGCGAACAGGAAGAGCATGGTTTTTTGTTCGGGGTCTAGTTTTTGTTTTCTACCGCGGTCTGGTCGGTCTGTTTCTAGTTGGGAGGCTGCTTTTTCAACCAGGTTTGGAAGTTCTTGCAACCGTTTCACAATCTTTTTTCTTTCCTGTTCCCATTTCTTGTAAGGGTAGTCATCTTCTTCGTCTTTGTTTTCTTTTCGAATTTTCTCTTTCTCTTCTTCTAAGACTTTGTATAGTTTTTTTGCTCTTTTTCGGGTTATTTTCATGTCATCGGTTAATAGACACCCAACACTTATAAAATTATACATTGTATAATCAAAGTATGGAGATGGATTACCACATCACGATCGAAGCGGACGAGATAGAACTATCTCATGAAGTAGAAACTTTTTACGAGTCCGAAATTAAATCGCACGGAAATTCAGCCCGTGCGAGCTTGCCGAAGAAGCACATCGGTCAAAAAGCATTAATCATCGTGCTCAAAGAAGACGAAATAGAATAAGTTAATTCTGTCCCAATGCCTTCTAGGGGGAAAAACATAAATGAATATCCCTTTATATTTAAAATCAGATTGGGGGAGTTGAGAATTAACAAGGGGGATTGTAATTATTTTTGAAAAA
>Ga0207414_1000556_pt1 | contig 16300 bp, 13 predicted proteins | sample PonA231FremontCA_2_FD_187269 | JGI IMG/M metagenome (GOLD analysis project Ga0207414, IMG submission 187269) | Marine sediment microbial community from Fremont, CA, USA - Pond A23 Sediment 1 (SPAdes) | ecosystem: Environmental > Aquatic > Marine > Unclassified | place: USA: Fremont, California... | reverse complement strand
TCTTGGCCAGACCCGCCTCTTCAAGCGTCAGCCCATAGCGATTGCGAATCTCATCGGTCAGCTGCCGGCCACCGAAGACGGTATCGCGACTGTAGGTAACGCGTCCTTCGCGCAGTACATGAAAGGCGTTCATGGTGGCGCCGATATCGACCAGAGCAACGCAATCCTGGTCTCCGCCGGCCGAGGGCAGCTGATGACGAAGTTCCTGAAAGGCACGCTCCATGGCAAAGGTCTCGACATCCACGGCGGCGGGCGTGAGCCCGGCCTGCAACACGGCCTCGGTCAGCTGGTTGACGTCCTGCTGACGGCAGGCGACCAGCAGAACATCCTGCTGGTCGCCATAGCGCGAATTGAGCCCCATTCGCTGAAAGTCGAAGGCGACCTCGCTGAACGGAAACGGAATGTGCTTGTCGGACTCAATCTGTATTCGAGACTCGATCTCGTCGTCGTCGAGAGAGGCGGGAAGCGTGAGCGTCTTGGTAATGGCGGCACTGGCCGGCACGGCAACAGCGGCATTGCGCGATCCTGGACGAGCGTGATCCACGGCGCGCTTGAGCGCATCGACCACAGCCGGCATGTCGCGAATCCGTCGCTCGACCACCGCGCCCTCGCGCAGCGGCCTGACGGCATAGCTTTCGACCTGGTAGTGATTACCGGCCCGCTTGAGTTCAATGACCTTGACGGTTGCCGACGTGATATCGACACCCACCAGTCCCTTGCCGGATGCTCTCAGTCGCATCTTGAGTCATGCCCCTGCCTGATCCATGCGGCGCGCCGCAAGTATGGTTATTCCTTCTGAACCGGGCAGAACGCATGACGCTCGTCATACCCGATCCGTAATCGGAGGTTACACGATATTTCTGGATCTCACATGGATGGCAGTGTCGCCAATCGTCAACGCTGGTGACTGCCTCCTTGGCTTCCTATAATGGCGGCCGCAGACACGCCTTCGATATCGACATCCTTCTACCCCGTTTCCAGCATGGATACCCTGTTTTCATGAAGTTGCTCAGAACCCTGGTTGTCTCCGCTCTCTGGCTGCTGGTGTCGCTCTCCGCCGCGGGGGTCCTGGGCGTGGTGGGTGCCGCGCTCTATTTTGCTCCCGGCCTCCCCGATGTACGGCAGCTGCAGGGATTCGAACTGCAGACCCCGCTTCGAATCTACACGCGTGACGGAAAGTTGATCGGCGAATTTGGCGAGGAGCGCCGCACACCGGTGACCTACGACGAGATTCCCGAGGAACTCGTTGGTGCCCTGCTGGCCGCCGAAGATGCCACCTACTTTGATCACCGTGGGGTCGATCCCAAGGGCCTGGCGCGCGCCGCGGTGGAGCTGATGGCCAGCGGAGGGGACATCCAGTCCGGGGGGTCGACCATCACCATGCAGGTGGCGCGCAACTACCTGCTGACGCTGGACCGTACCTTTACCCGCAAGATCCGCGAGATTCTTCTGGCGCTGCAGATGGAGCAGATACTCTCCAAGGAGGAGATCCTCGAGCTCTACGTCAACAAGATCTATCTCGGCAACCGCGCCTATGGCATCGCCGCCGCCGCAGAAGTCTACTACGACCGACCGTTGGCCGAGCTGACCCTGGCCGAGACGGCCATGATCGCCGGGCTACCCAAGGCGCCCTCTGCCTTCAACCCGTTGGCCAACGCCGAGCGTGCGCTGATTCGCCGCAACTGGATCCTTTTTCGCATGCGGGAGCTCGAGATCATCGACCCGGCCGCCTACGACGAGGCCGTCCAAGCGCCGGTCACCGCACGCCGCCACCTCACACAGCTCGAGGTGGAGGCCGATTATGTGGCGGAGATGGCGCGGCAATTCGCCGTCGAGCATTACGGCGACCGGGCCTACACGGGGGGGTATCGCATCCATACCACGCTTGACAGCAAACTGCAGCCGCTGGCGAGCCAGGAACTGGCCCGTGGACTGATCGAATATGACACGCGCCACGGCTGGCGCGGCCCCGAACAGACCGACATACCGACCAGTCTGGCCGAGGCCCAGGAGCAGACCGGGCGCGAGGGCCTGGAGGAGGAGCTGGGCGAGTCACCCGAGGTCATGCAGACCGCCCGACGCGCTGCCGAGCGCAGTCAGACCGAGGTCGAAGGCATCGAGGGAGATGTCAGCAACTGGTTGCAGGTGCTCGAGCGCACGCCCGCCTATGGTCCCCTGCAGCCGGCCATCGTGGTGGAGAGCGAAGGCCGCGAGATGCGGGTACTGGCCCGCGGTGGCGAGCTGCACACCATCGACTGGGCGGGCCTGGAGTGGGCACGCCCCTATCGCAGCGCCAGGGCCCGGGGGGCAGCGCCAGGATCTGCCGGCGAGATCGCCAGCCGCGGCGACCTGGTGCGCATCCTGCCACAGGAAGACGGCAGCTGGCGCCTCTCCCAGCGCCCCGACGCCGAGGGCTCGCTGGTGGCGATGGCACCCGATACCGGAGCCATCCTGGCTCTCCAGGGCGGCTTCGATTTCGATGCCAGCAAGTTCAACCGCGCCACCCAAGCCCGCCGCCAATCCGGCTCGATCTTCAAGCCCTTCATCTACCTGGCGGCATTGAACAGCGGGGAAATGACCCCGGCCAGCGTGGTCAATGATGCTCCTGTCGTGATGCAGGACGGCAGCGACGAGCTGTGGCGCCCGGCGAACTCCAGCGGCGACTTCCTCGGTCCGACCCGACTGCGCGATGCCCTGGCACGCTCGCGCAACCTGGTCACCATCCGCGTGCTGCAGTCATTGGGGCTTGACCGTACCATCGAGTTCCTTAAGAGCTTCGGCTTCGACGGAGACCAGCTGCCGCGCGGGCTCTCCCTGGCACTAGGCACCACGAGTCTGACCCCGCTGGAGATGACGAACGCCTATGCGGTGCTGGCCAACGGCGGCTTCAAGGTATCACCCTGGTTCATCGAACAGGTCACCCGCGGCGATGAAGACACTGTTGTCGACAAGACCCGTCCGCGGATCGCCTGCCGCGACTGCCGCGACGACCAGGAGACCGTCGAGATCGATGGCGAGACCTACGACATCGCCCCGCGGGTGGCCGACCCCGCTGCCGTCTACATCCTGCGCGACATGCTGCGCGACGTGGTGGAGCGAGGCACTGCCCGCAAGGCCCTGGAACTGAATCGTAGCGACATCGTCGGCAAGACAGGCACCACCAATGACCAGCGCGATGCCTGGTTTGCCGGCTTCAACAGCGACCTGGTGACGACAGCCTGGCTGGGCAAGGACGACAACTCGTCCACTGCCGAATACGGCGCCCAGGCGGCCCTGCCGATCTGGATGGACTTCATGGGCCAGGCCCTGGAGGGCCAGCCGGAGCGCTGGCCCGAGCGGCCGGAGAGTGTGGTCACCAGGCGGGTAGACCCCGACACCGGTCGTCTACTGCGCGATGACCAGGACGGCGGCATCGAAGAGCTGTTCATGGCCGATCACCTGCCCGATTTCCAGCCGCGCCGCGTCGAGCGCGAGGTGGAGCGCGAAAGCGGCTCCCAGGGCACCGGCGCCTACGAAGCCATCTTCTAGGCCGGCTCCCGCGTCGACCGGGCAATCTCCCTGAGCTCGACACAACAACGCCGGCCCTTGGGCCGGCGTTGTTTTAGCGCATGGAGACACGATGCTGGACCTCACCTCCCATAGACGTCGTGCACCGTCTTGAGCGGATAATGGGAGGGAAAGGGCTTGCGTGCGACCCCGGAATCCACCGCGGCCTGGGCCACTGCCGAGGAAATCCTGCCGAGCAGACGGATGTCCACGGGGGTGGGAATGATGTACGCCGGACCGAAGTGCATCTCGTCCATCTCGTAGGCGTCCAGCACCTCCCGGGGCACCGGCTCACGGGCGAGATCTTTCAGGGCATGGACGGCGGCAACCTTCATTTCCTCGTTGATGCGAGTGGCACGCACATCGAGCGCTCCGCGAAAGAGGAAAGGAAAACCCAGCACATTGTTGACCTGATTGGGGTAATCGGAGCGGCCGGTGGCCATGATGACGTCCGGGCGCGCCTCACGGGCCACGTCGGGGTGGATCTCCGGGTCAGGGTTGGTGCAGGCGAAGACCACGGGATTGGGCGCCATGCTGCGGATATGGTCGACGCTCATCAATCCCGGGCCAGAGAGACCGACGAAGACGTCGGCCCCTTCGATGGCATCGGTCAGGGTCCGCTTGTCGGTCTCCACGGCAAACATGGCCTTGTACTGATTGAGGTCCTCGCGACCGCTGTGGATCACCCCCTTGCGATCAAGCATCACGATATTGTCGGGATGCGCGCCGCAGGCGACTAGCAGCTTCATGCAGGCGATGGCGGCGGCGCCGGCCCCCATGCACACGATACGCGCGCCATCCAGCGACTTGCCGGCGATATCCAGGGCATTGAGCATGCCCGCGGCGGTGACGATGGCCGTGCCGTGCTGATCATCATGAAACACCGGGATATTGCACTGCTCGACCAGCGCCTGCTCGATCTCGAAGCACTCCGGCGCCTTGATGTCCTCGAGATTAATGCCCCCCCAGGTATCGGCGATGCGCGCCACGGTGTCGATGAAGGCCTGCGGGCTCTCGGCGTTGACCTCGATATCCACGGAATTGATGCCGGCAAAGCGCTTGAACAGGACGCCCTTGCCTTCCATCACCGGCTTGCTGGCCAGCGGGCCAAGATTGCCAAGCCCCAGGATAGCGCTACCGTCGGAGATCACGGCGACCAGGTTGCCCTTGCCGGTGTAGAGATAGGCGTTTTCCGGATCATTGGCAATCTCGCGGACTGGCTCTGCCACGCCCGGGCTATAGGCCAGGGAGAGATCCCGGGCAGTGGCGGTGGGCTTGGTCAACTCTACCGACAGCTTCCCGGGAATGGGTTTCGCGTGGTAATCCAGCGCGGCCTTCTTCTTCGCGTCAGTCATGCTGAGAGAATCCGGTAATACAGTAGAAAGCCCGCTAGCCTATACAAAAAGCCTGTCGCACTCAACATGCCAGATATCTCCCTTTTTGTATGCCTGTTTGACGACGTTGCCGGCCATTTATAGGCACTTTTGCCAAGATTCTTCCGCATGACGCTCGGCGCGCCCTCGGACCGACTAGCGGCCGATGGCCCACCAGCCCTTTTACATGAAGAAACCCGCCACGATGGGCGGGTTTCTCTTTGACGCGAAACGCTGGTCGATCTAGCGCTTGATGGCGGCACCGAAGCGCTTGTTGAAACGCTCGACACGACCACCGGTGGTCGCCTGCTTCTGCTTGCCCGTATAGAAGGGATGGCACTGGGAGCAGACGTCCAGGGAGAAATCATGATCGGCAGTAGTGCCAACCTCGAAGGTGGCGCCACAGGAGCAGGTCGCGGTGACCTTCTTGTAATCCGGGTGAATACCTTGTTTCATCTTGAGCCTCATGAAGCTGTATGCCGCCACCTGATCTTATGCCAGGCACCGCATACGGGTTGTCTGTCGATGCGAACCGGTTGCCGCCACGACATTCGGAGTGGTCACAGCGGCCGAGCATTCTAGCAGAGCCGACGCCGGAGGCCAATTGCCCGATTCTCCCTGTTCGCCTGTGCCACGTGTACTGGGTGTTGCCGTGCCTTCGCCACTGCGCCGGCTATTCGACTACCGTCCCTGCCGAGAACCTCCCCCCCACGGCTGGCAACCTGGGCTGCGGGTGCGGGTACCCTTCGGCCGCCGAGAGGTCATCGGCGTGGTAGTGGAGTGTCGCGACACCAGCGAGCTGCCGCTACCCAGCCTCAAGCCGGTGGCCGGCTGCCTCGACGCAACCCCGCTGCCGACCGACTGGCGGTGGCTTTGCCGCTTCACGGCGCGCTACTACCATCATGCTCTTGGCGACACCTTTCATCAGGCCATGCCGGTGCTGCTGCGCCAGGGGCGGGCACTCGAAGCGCGCACCCGCGAGCGCTGGTGCGCGACCGCAGCCGGCCGCCAGGAGGTCCCGCCGGGCCTGGACCGGGCCCCCCGCCAGGCCGAACTGCTGAGCATGCTGCGCCAGCATCCCCATGGGATGGTCAGCCAGGCCATCCTCGCCCAGTCGTTCAGCCGCGACCAGTTACGCGCCCTGGTCGACAAGGGCCTGGTGGACAGGCACGAGGAACCGCTGATGGCCTCCTCGTCAGTCGAAGGCGACGCAAGGCTGGCCGAACCCGCGCTACCTCTCAACCGGGAGCAGGCGATGGCGCTGGCCGCCATCCATGAGCGCCTCGATGGCTTCCACCCCTGCCTGCTGCACGGCGTCACCGGCAGCGGCAAGACCGAGGTCTACCTGCAACTCATCGAAGCGGTCATCGGCCACCAACGCCAGGCTCTGGTGCTGGTCCCTGAAATTGGCCTGACGCCTCAGAACCTCGCCCGCTTCCGACGCCGCTTTCGGGCGCCCGTGGTGGCACTGCACTCCGGGCTCACCGATCACGAGCGCCTCGATGCCTGGGAAGCCGCTGCCAGCGGCCGAGCGCCTATCGTGCTGGGCACCCGTTCGGCCATCTTCACCCCGCTTGCCCGCCCCGGCGTGATCATCGTGGATGAGGAACACGACGGCTCCTACAAGCAGGAGGATGGGCTGCGCTATCACGCCCGCGATCTGGCGGTTGCCCGCGCCCACCACCACCGCATCCCGTTGCTGCTGGGCAGCGCCACGCCGTCACTGGAGTCCCTGCAGCGCGCCTTTCAGGGCGACTATCGCCACCTGCGCCTGACCAGACGTGCCAGTCGTCATGCCCCGGCGCGCCTCGAACTCGTCGACCTGCGCGGCCGCCGCCGTCAGGGGGGACTGATCGCGCCCGTGATCGAGACGGTCCGCGAGACCCTGGCCGCCGGTCACCAGGTGCTGGTCTTCATCAATCGCCGCGGCTTCGCCCCGACCCTCGCCTGCCACGCCTGTGGCTGGATCGCCGAGTGCGACCACTGTGATGCCCGCATGACCCTGCATCGACAGCCGCCGCTGCTGGCCTGCCATCACTGCGACCATCGCCGCGCCCTCCCCGACGCCTGTCCCGAGTGCGGCAGCATCGACCTGCGCCCTCTGGGTAGCGGCACCGAGCGCACCGAGGAGACCCTGGCATCACTGTTTCCCGACGTGCCGGTGCACCGCATCGACCGCGACAGTACCCGGCGTCGCGATGCGCTCGAGCAGATGCTGGCCGACGTGCGCCGCGGCGACCCCTGCCTGCTGGTGGGGACCCAGATGCTGGCCAAGGGCCATCACCTGCCCCACGTCACCCTGGTGGTGGTGGTCAACGCCGATGCGGGACTCTATGCCAGCGACTTTCGGGCGCTGGAGCACAGTGCCCAGCTGCTCGAACAGGTGGCGGGCCGCGCCGGACGCGCCGCCCACCCCGGCCGAGTGCTGGTGCAGACCCTTCATACCGACGACCCGCATCTTCGCCTGCTGGCCGAGAGCGGCTACGACGCCCTTGCCAGCCAGTTGATGGAAGAGCGACGAGCCGCTCGGCTACCGCCCTTCCGCTTTCTGGCCCTGCTGCGCCTCGAAGCGCCCCAGGAGTCGTCCGTGGCGGTCCTGGGCGGCCTGGCCGCCGAGGCGTTGCGCCAGCGGATAGGCGAGCGCGGACTCGAGGTCGATTGCCTGGGGCCGGTCCCAGCGCCCATGGAACGGCGCCAGAACCGGTATCATCTGCAGCTCATGCTGTCCGCCGATCGTCGCAGCCAGCTCCACGAGACCAGCGCCTGGCTGGTGGCCTGGCTAGAGAGGCGCCCAGACGCACGGCGCGTACGCTGGTCGCTGGACATCGACCCGCAGACCCTGGCCTGATCGCCCACACCTTTAAAGCCCGGCAGCGATTGCCGATAATGGCGCCCCAGACTCGCCCGGCGGTCATCCCGCACCGCCTACGCCACAGGACACCGGATACGTTCATGAAAGAAACCATCATCGTGCTGCTCGAGGGCGCCCTGGACAACCTCCGGCAGCAAGGCGTACTGCCCGCCGATATCGCGCCAACCATCAAGGTCGATCCGACCCGCGACAAGGTCCACGGCGACTACGCCACCAATCTGGCGCTGATGCTCGCCAAACCGGCCGGCAAGACGCCACGCGAACTGGCCGAGGCGCTGGTCGTGGCCCTGCCGGCAAGCGATGCCGTGCAGCGGGTGGAGATCGCCGGACCCGGCTTCGTCAATTTCTTCGCCGCCACCGATGCCGCGGCTCAGGTCGTGCGCCAGGTGCTTGAGGCCGGAGATGCCTACGGCCGCAGCCTTACCGGCCAGGGCCGCCAGGTGCAGGTGGAGTTCGTTTCTGCCAACCCCACCGGGCCGCTTCATGTCGGTCACGGGCGTGGCGCGGCGATCGGCGACTGCATCAGCCGGCTGCTCGAAGCCACCGGTCATGCCGTGACCCGCGAATTCTACTACAACGACGCGGGCGCCCAGATCAGCAACCTGGCGCTCTCCGTTCAGGCACGGGTCAAGGGCATCGACCCCGGCGACACGGGCTGGCCGGAGGACGGCTACCGCGGCGGCTATATCATCGACGTGGCCAACGCCTACCTGGCGCGGGAAACCGTCCACGCCGATGATCGCCACGTCACGGCAGCGGGTGATCCGGACAACCTCGAGGCCATTCAGGACTTTGCCGTGGCCTACCTGCGCCGCGAGCAGGACCTCGACCTCAAGGCCTTCGGCGTGACGTTCGACGTCTACTTTCTGGAATCCTCGCTCTACGCGCAGGGCAAGGTGGAGGCCACCGTCGAGCAGTTGATCGAGAAGGGCCATACCTTCGAGCAGGACGGCGCCCTGTGGCTGCGCACCACCGATTTTGGTGACGACAAGGACCGGGTGATGCGCAAGCGCGATGGCCAGTACACCTATTTCCTGCCCGACGTCGCCTACCACTTCGACAAGTGGCAGCGCGGCTTCGAGACGGTGATCAACGAGCAGGGCGCGGACCACCACTCTACCGTGACCCGGGTGCGGGCCGGCCTTCAGGCCCTGGAGGCCGGCATCCCACGAGGATGGCCCGAGTACGTGCTGCATCAGATGGTGATGGTGACCCGCTCGGGGGTCGAGGTGAAGCTCTCCAAGCGCGCCGGCAGCTACGTCACGGTCCGCGATCTGATCGACGAGGTAGGACGCGATGCCACTCGCTTCTTTCTGGCAGCACGCCGGGCGGATTCTCAGCTCACCTTCGACATCGACCTGGCCCGTTCCCAGTCCAACGACAACCCGGTCTATTACGTGCAGTACGCTCACGCCCGGATCTGCAGCGTGATGCGCAAGGCAGACGCCGACGGCCGGCCCTTCGACCCCGTCCTGGCCATGGAGAGCCTGGCCTTGCTGGAGGCCGATCAAGAGAAGGCGCTGCTCAACCGCCTGGCCCGCTACCCCGATGTGGTCCAGCACGCGGCTGCCGCCCATGAACCCCAGCAAATTGCCCAGTATCTGCTCGATCTCGCCGCCGACTTCCACACCTGCTACAACGCGGTGAAGGTGATGGTCGAGGATGATGCCGCACGCAATGCGCGACTCTCGCTCGGGCTGGCCACGCGCCAGGTGCTGCGCAATGGCCTCGACCTGATGGGTGTCGGCGCACCCGAGGAGATGTAAGCCATGGCCACCCGGAAGCAGCCGGCGAAGAAACGCGGCGCCACCAGCACCCCACGGCGCCGCGTCGCGCCGCCCCCGCGCCGTGGCATACCAGGCTGGCTGTGGGGTCTGGTCGGCCTGGTGGCGGGTTTCCTGCTGTCCCAGCACCAGATGGGTGTCGCCCCGTGGCAGGAGGGTACCGACTCACCGCTGGCCACGGTGCTGACCAAACCCGGCGACCGCCAGACCTCCCCGAAGGGCGAGCCTGCCGCCCCTGCGGAGCCGACGATGCCGACCTTCGAGTTCTACACCCTGCTGCCGGAATCGGAAGTGATTGCTCCAGGAGGCAAGGTGCCAGCCTCCACGGCCACGCCGCCGGAACGCCCCGCGACCCCGGACACGGCAACCAGCGACGACCCCATCGCCCAGGTGATCGCGGCTAATCTGGATGCCGATGCTTCGCCACCGAACGCCGGCCAGGACACGCAAGCGGCGGCCCCTCCTCTGCCCGATGCCCGCTTCATGCTGCAGGCCGCCTCCTTTCGGGAGGCGGGCGATGCCAACAAGCTGGCAGGCCGACTGCGTGACTTCGGCCTGCTCGCCAAGATCAGCGAGGTCAAGGCCGGTGGCGGCAACACCTGGCACCGCGTACAGGTCGGCCCCTACAGCGACCAGCGTGAGCTCAACCGCGCCCAGGACCTGATGGTCACTCAGGGCATCGAGCCCCTGCTGATTCAGCTGCAGGACTGACGTCTCCGTTGCGACGCGGGAGAGGGCCTCAAGGTTGAATTCCTCGTCTGTTGCCCGCAGATAGACATCCATCCAATACGCGGCGACCCGGATCTCCTCCGCGGCGCCGACAGTCATCGGGAGTCTTTTTCGCTCCCCCAAGGAGTTCTCTCCATGACCACGATCGTTTCCGTGCGCCGCGGTGATCAGGTGGCGCTGGCCGGTGACGGCCAGGTCTCGCTGGGCAATACCGTGATGAAGGGCAATGCCAGCAAGGTGCGCCGCCTCTATCGTGGCGAGGTCCTTGCCGGTTTTGCCGGCGGCACCGCCGATGCCTTCACCCTGTTCGAGCGTTTCGAGGCACAGCTCGACAAGTACCAGGGCAACCTGGTCAAGGCCGCCGTGGAACTGGCCAAGGACTGGCGCACCGACCGCGCTCTGCGCCGTCTCGAAGCGCTGCTCGCCGTGGCCAACAAGGATGCCTCGCTGATCATCACCGGCAATGGCGATGTGGTAGAACCCGAGGGCGGCATCATTGCCATCGGCTCCGGCGGCAACTACGCCCTGTCCGCCGCTCGCGCCCTGCTAGAGAACACGGATCTGGGTGCCCGCGAGATCACCGAGAAGTCCCTGTCCATCGCCGGGGATATCTGCGTGTTCACCAACCACAACGTCACCCTGGAAGAGCTCTGACCATGACTCGGATGACCCCCCGCGAGATCGTTCACGCCCTGGACCAGTACATCGTTGGCCAGCAGGATGCCAAGCGCGCCGTGTCCATCGCCTTGCGCAATCGCTGGCGTCGCATGCAGCTCGACGGTGAGCTGCGACAGGAAGTGACGCCCAAGAACATCCTCATGATCGGTCCCACCGGTGTCGGCAAGACCGAGATCGCTCGCCGCCTGGCCAAGCTGGCTGGTGCCCCCTTCATTAAGGTCGAGGCCACCAAGTTCACGGAAGTGGGTTACGTGGGCCGCGATGTCGAGTCGATCGTTCGAGACCTGACCGAGACTGCCATCAAGCTGGTGCGCGAGCAGGCCAAGGAAGACGTCGGCCACCGCGCGGAGGACGCTGCCGAGGAGCGCATCCTCGACGCCCTGCTGCCGCCACCCCGCGGCCAGGAGGACGCGCCGCGCCAGGACAGCTCGACGCGCCAGATCTTCCGCAAGAAGCTGCGCGAGGGACAACTCGATGACAAGGAGATCGACATCGAGGTCTCGCCCCAGGGGTCCGGCGTCGACATCACGACACCGCCCGGCATGGAGGAGATGACCAGCCAGTTGCAGAACCTGTTCGCCGGCATGGGCAAGCAGAAGAGCGAGACCCGCCGCGTGGCGGTCAAGGACGCCTTCGGCCTGTTGCGTGACGAAGAGGCCGGCAAGCTGGTCAACGAGGACGATATCAAGAGCCGTGCCGTCGAGGCGGTAGAGCAGAACGGCATCGTCTTTCTCGACGAGATCGACAAGGTCTGCAAGGGCAGCGGCCAGTCCAGCGGTGGCGAGGTGTCCCGTGAAGGCGTTCAGCGCGACCTGCTGCCGCTGATCGAAGGCTCCACGGTCTCCACCAAGTACGGCATGGTACGCACCGACCACATCCTGTTCATCGCCTCCGGCGCCTTCCACCTGACGCGCCCATCGGACCTGATCCCCGAGCTGCAGGGACGCTTGCCGATTCGCGTCGAGCTCAATGCCCTGACGCCGGAAGACTTCAAGCGGATCCTCACCGAGCCCTCTGCCGCGCTGACCAAGCAGTACCAGGCGCTGCTCGCCACCGAGGGGCTCGAGGTCACCTTTACCGAGGACGGCATCGCGCGCATCGCCGAGATCGCCTGGAAGGTCAACGAGGGCACCGAGAACATCGGCGCCCGCCGCCTGCATACCGTGATGGAGCGCCTGCTCGAGGAGGCCTCGTACTTGGGGGGCGACTTCGGCAGCCCCCTGTCGATCGATGCCGCCTATGTCGATTCCCAGCTCGGCGAGCTGGCAATGGACGAGGACCTGTCACGTTATATTCTCTAGGAGCCGGTACATGACAGCCCCGATCCCCACCAGGGTGCATTACCACAGGAAAGACCGCGAGCTGGAGCTCACCTATGAGGGCGGCGAAAGCCACCGACTGCCGGTGGAGTACCTGAGAGTCTTCTCGCCCTCCGCCGAGGTACGCGGGCATGGCCCGGATACCGCCACACTCCAGGTGGGCAAGAAGCACGTGGGCCTGAAGGACATCACTCAGGCAGGCCGCTATGCACTCAAGCTGCACTTTGATGATGGCCATGACAGCGGGCTGTTCAGCTGGGACTATCTCCACGATCTGATCCAGAAGCGCGAGGTCAACTGGGCAGACTACCTGCGCCGACTGGAAGAGGCCGGCGCCTCCCGGGAACCGCTGGGCATCGAGATCAAGCAGCTGTAGGGGCGGCGTCAAGACAATCGTCATCGGGGGAGGCTACAATAGCCCCATCACTAGGCCGCCAGGCCTTCCCCTCACAGCGATTCGGGAGCCCCACTGCATGAGCGCCAGTGACAAGCACACCACCCACTTCGGCTATCAGGACGTCCCGGTCGAGGAGAAGGCGTCGCGCGTCGCGCATGTCTTCCATTCGGTGGCGGCCCGCTACGACCTGATGAACGATCTGATGTCGATGGGTATCCATCGCCTGTGGAAGCGTCTGGCCATCGAGCGTTCCAGCGTGCGTCCGGGCCAAAGCGTCCTTGATATCGCCGGCGGCACCGGTGACCTGACGGCACGGTTCTCGCGCATGGTGGGGCCTCGCGGGCGCGTCGTGCTGGCCGACATCAACGAATCCATGCTGCGCGTCGGCCGTGACAAGCTGCTCGACAACGGCCTTGCCGGCAATGTCGATTACGTACAGGCCAACGCCGAGTGCCTGCCCTTTCCCGACAACACCTTCGACTGCATCACCATCGCCTTTGGCCTGCGTAACGTCACCGACAAGGATGCCGCTCTTCGCTCCATGACCCGCGTGCTCAAGCCAGGCGGTCGACTGCTGGTGCTGGAGTTCTCCACACCGGACAATCCCCTCTTCTCCAGGGTCTACGACGAATACTCCTTCCGCCTGTTGCCCAAGATCGGCGAGCTGGTGGCAAACGACGCCGACAGCTACCGCTACCTGGCCGAGTCGATCCGCATGCATCCCGACCAGGAAACCCTGAAGGCGATGATGGAGGACGCCGGACTGGAGCGTGTCGAGTACACCAACCTGACCGGGGGCGTTGTCGCCCTCCACCGCGGCATCAAGTTGTGAGGACATGATGGCGCTGTCTCCCACCCTGCTGCTGGCCGGCCTGGAACGCACCCTGAATGCCCTGATCGCCCGCGACCCGGGCGCCCCCTCGCGTCTGGCACGCCTGGCTGGCCATCGTCTCCTGTTTCGTCTGGAGCAACCCGCGCTCGCGCTGGCGATTCACTACCATCCGACCGGTCTGGATCTGCTGCGTCCCGACGACACCGCGGAGGAGGGCTTTGATGCGGTGGTCGAACTGGATGCCGAAACGCTTGGCGAACTGATCGGCGGCGCCTCCGTCGAGCGCCTGATGTTCCAGGGCAAGCTCGCTGTGCGAGGCCGTACACACCTGCTGGAATCAACGCGCGACCTGCTGCTCGACCTCGACCTGGACTGGGAGGCGGAGCTTGCCCGCTGGCTCGGCGACATCCCGGCCAACAGTCTGGCCGAGGGGCTGCGCAGCCTCTCCCGCTGGGGACTGCGCACGCGCCAGGAGTTCTGCGCTGACGTCAGCGAATATGTCTTCGAGGAGGCACGGCTGCTGCCGGGGCGTCATCAGCTCGAGGCGATGCGCGATCAGCTGACCGACATGGAAATCGCCACCGATCGCCTCGAGGCGCGTCTGGCCCGACTGAGACGCCGCCTGACCGAGCCGGAGACGCCATCATGATTCTCAGGCCCATGCGTATCCTCTGGGTGGTGACCCGCTATCGGCTCGACACGCTGCTGCCTCTGTCCCGCATGCCCTGGTGGCTACGCAGCCTGTTCATCCTCTCCCCCCTGCGCCTGATGCCGATCGGCAAGCGCCCACGCGGTGTGCGCCTGCGTCTGGCGCTGGAAGCGCTGGGCCCCATCTTCGTCAAGTTCGGGCAGATGCTCTCGACCCGCCGTGACCTCCTCCCCGAAGACATCGCCGACGAACTGCAGCGGCTTCAGGACCAGGTCCCCCCCTTTCCCGCCCATCAGGCGAAGGCGCTGGTCGAGGAGGAACTGGGAATGTCGCTGAAGGATGCCTTCGCCAGCTTCGAGCCCGAGCCGCTGGCATCGGCCTCCGTCGCCCAGGTGCATGCCGCCCAGCTGCATGGCGGCGAGGCGGTGGTGGTCAAGATCATTCGACCGGGAATCGAACGCGTGATGCGCCAGGACATGGCGCTGCTCTACCGCTTCGCCAGCGTTGTGGCGTGGATTCCCGAGGCTCGCCGACTTCGCCCGGTCGAAGTGGTCCGCGACTATGAGTCAACGCTGTTCGACGAGCTCGACCTGACCAAGGAAGCGGCCAACACTTCCCAGCTCAAGCGCAATTTCAAGAACTCGCCGCTGCTCTACGTGCCAGCCATCTACTGGGCACTGACGCACCGCCGGGTGATGGTGCAGGAGCGTATCTATGGCGTACCGGTGGCCGACACGGCGGCACTGCTCGCTCAGGGCACCAACCTCAAGAAGCTGGCGGAACGCGGCGTGGAAATCTTCTTCACCCAGGTATTCCGCGACAACTTCTTCCATGCGGACATGCATCCTGGCAACATCTTTGTCTCCTTCGAGCATCCCCATGATCCCCAGTACATCGCCATCGACTGCGGCATCGTCGGCAGCCTGACCCGCGAAGACCAGGACTACCTGGCGCGCAACCTGCTGGCCTTCTTCCACCAGGACTACTACGAGGTGGCAGCGCTCCACATCGAGTCGGGCTGGGTCGGCGAAGAGACGAGAGCCAACGAGTTTGCCGCGGCAATTCGCACCGTGTGCGAGCCGATCCTCGAGAAGCCGCTCAAGGACATTTCCTTCGGGCAGGTGCTGCTGGGGCTTTTCCAGACCGCCCGCCGCTTCAACATGGAAGTGCAGCCACAGCTGGTGCTGCTGCAGAAGACGCTGCTCAACATCGAGGGGCTCGGCCGTCAGCTCTACCCGGACCTGGACCTGTGGAGCACCGCCAAGCCCTATCTTGAGCGCTGGATGAAGGAGCGCGCCGGCGCCGCCGGTCTCTGGGAGTCGCTGAAGCGGCAGGCGCCGGAACTCTCTCGCCAGCTGCCGGAACTGCCGGTTCTTGCCCACCAGGTCCTCAGCCGCGCCGAGCTGGAGCATCGTCAGCGGCGTCGCCAGGTCGAGGCCATGGGGGGGATCTCCCGGCAACTTAGCAAGCGGGGCAAGAGCCAGCGGCGGCTGCGCCTGGGCTTGCTGCTTCTGGTCGGGGCCCTCGCCTGGCAGCCGCTGAGCGAGTGGGCTTCTGGCCAGCCTTGGCCCATCATGGCCGCCGCCGCTCTCGGCATACTCCTGCTGGCCTGGCAATGACGGCTCGACTCACCTCACCTCCATGGCAACGGACCCCTGACTCATGAGCGATATCCTCGACCAGCTCAACCTCGTGCTCGAAGCGCGCCGGCGGGCAGCGCCACAGGATTCCTATGTAGCATCCTTGCATCACAAGGGACTGAACAAGATACTCGAGAAGGTGGGCGAGGAAGCTACCGAAACCCTGCTGGCCGCCAAGGACGCCGAGCATGGTGATGAGTCGACACGCCAAGCGTTGATCGCCGAAACGGCTGACCTGTGGTTTCATAGCCTGGTAATGCTCTCGCACCTGGGCCTCGACCACCAAGGGGTCCTGGATGAGCTGGCTCGTCGCTTCGGCATTTCCGGACATGACGAGAAGGCTGCACGGCAATCATAGCGTCAACTGGCCCTCCCGGGTCCTCCCGGAGCCCCAACCTGAGGAAGCAACTATGTTAGGTGGTATCAGTATCTGGCAGCTGCTGATCGTTCTCGGCATCATCATCCTGATCTTCGGCACCAA
>Ga0207414_1000555_pt1 | contig 16308 bp, 20 predicted proteins | sample PonA231FremontCA_2_FD_187269 | JGI IMG/M metagenome (GOLD analysis project Ga0207414, IMG submission 187269) | Marine sediment microbial community from Fremont, CA, USA - Pond A23 Sediment 1 (SPAdes) | ecosystem: Environmental > Aquatic > Marine > Unclassified | place: USA: Fremont, California... | reverse complement strand
TGGTAGTGTGGGGTCTCCCCATGCGAGAGTAGGTCATCGTCAGGCACCTATTCCGAGAAAACCCCGTGTTCGAAAGAGCACGGGGTTTTTTCATGTCCGGGACATGTATCGTTACCTGCTGTTTCAACCCGAAGTGGAAAGGTCGGCGGGCGACGTCCAGAATTTGCCTGCACGAATATCTACGGAATCCGAATATCTCAGGAGGAGATAAGCATGAAGAACACAGCGATGCACAAGATAGGACTGGCCCTGCTGATTGTCATGCTGGGCGCTGGTCTGGCGGCCTGCGAGGAGGAGCAGGGGCCGGCCGAGCAGGCAGGCGAGAACATCGACGAGTCCATGGAAGAGATGGGTGAAGGCATGGAGGAGATGGGCGAAGAGATGGAAGAAGCTGCCGAGGACGCCCAGAACTGATCGCCTGTCTTCGATGGCATAACGTCGGAGGTCGAAAGTCGGCAAATGAATGGCGCTCCTGCAGTGAACTGTCGGTGACGCCACGTCGGATTGCGACGATCCAGACAGAAGACCGGGCATCCTGCCCGCCCTTCTGCATGCTTGCGGTCAGCTTTCTGGATTCTGCTCGATGCCCTGCAGGTACCAGGGAGCCCCCTCGCGCAGCTGGCGGGTGAGGTGCCAGGTCTCGTTGAAGTCGTTCTCTTCCCCGTTCTCGTCAATGATGCCATGAAAGATCACGGTGGCTTCGGCGTGCTGGTCGTCCTCACGGATGCCGCCGAGTTCCGCGAAAAGCCGAACGATCTCGGTGCGATTGTTGGCCGGTTGGCGATCGCGCTCCTCACGCAACAGGTTGTAGAGCGCTGGCGTCACGTACTCCTGGAGACCGGCGACGTCGTTGTTGTCCCAGGCGCGCTGCAGTGCCATGAAATGCGCCTTGGCATCGCCGAGGAAGCGCTCCCGGTCGAACCATTCGGGCGCCGAGGCAAAGGCGCCACGACGCCCCTGTGGCATTTCATCGACCTGGACGCCTGCCGGGGCACCCGTTTGGCTCGTGTGCCCGGCCATGGCCGGCCGGCGACCGGCAAACAGCTTGAAGAGCACGAAGGCCGCGCCCGCCACCAGCAGGATATCCATCAGACGCAGCTCATCAAAAGCGCCGCCGAAGAACAGCGCGGCGAGCAGCCCGCCCGCCATCAGGCCACCCAACATGCCGCCCATCCGCGAGCCGGGGCGCGCCTGGGTGGTGCGGTTGCCAACGGCCTGGGTCTGCGTGGCTGCCGGCTGCTGTACCGTGCGGGACTGGCTGCCGAAGGTCTTGCCACCCCCCAGGCGACGGGCATCGGCATGATCCACGGCCAGGCCGAAGCCCAGCACGCCGACCACGAGCATGACAAGAAGGTGGCGCATCGCGGAGTTCTCCAATCGAGGGAAGGGGAATAAGAAAGGCTCGGAAGCGCTCATTCTAGCGGCTATGCTGGTCAGCCACGACAACTAACGCATAAAGAGAGGGGGCCGCCCGATGCGCCTGACGCGAGAGAACAGTCTGCTGTTGATCGTCGACCTCCAGGCCGGCCTGCTGCCGGTTATCGAGCACGGCGATCAGGCAGTGACCGAGGCCGGCTGGATGGGCGGCTTGGCCGGGGAGCTCGATGTACCGGTATGGGTGACGGAACAGTATCCGGAGGGGCTGGGTGGCAGTGAGCCGCGGCTGCTCGAGGCGTTGCCGGGGCATCGCCTCTGGCACAAGGTTCACTTCGACGCCCATGCCGAGCCCGCCTTTGCCGAGGCCCTGGACGCCAGCGGTCGTCGCCAGGTGGTGCTGTGTGGCACCGAAGCGCATATCTGCGTGATGCAGACCGGTCTGGGCCTGCTGCAGGCAGGCTATGAGGTCTACTGGCTGATGGAGGCCTGTGCCAGCCGGCGGTCTGCCGAGGCGCGGCTGGCCAAGGAGCGCATGGTACAGGCCGGTGCCGTGCCGGTGAGTGCCGACATGGTCGCCTACGAGTGGCTGCACCGCTGCGATGACGCGCGCTTCAAGCAGGCCCATCGTCGCTTTCTGAGGGAGCGCTCGGCACGTCCCCTGGTCTTTACCGGCTAGCGTGTCAGGCCGCACCCTCTGCACGGGTGAAGACCAGCGTATCGCCCTCGGACAAGGCAGCGTTGTACGCGTAGCCTTCCCCATCGAAGTCCTTGAGGCCTTCGGGAGCGTCCAGGCGCTCGCGGATCATCCAGGCGGCCATCAGGCCGCGAGCCTTCTTGGCATAGAAGCTGATGATCTTCAGCTTGCCGTTCTTCTCGTCCTTGAACACCGGGGTGATCACACGCGCCTCGAGCCGCTTCGTGTCGATCGCCTTGACGTACTCGTTGGAGGCGAGATTGACCAGTACCGGCGTGCCGCTTTTCTCCACGGCGCGATCGAGCTCGGCGGTGAGGACCGCCTTCCAGAAGGCGTAGAGGTCCTTTCCGGCGGGATTCTCCAGCTTGGTGCCCATTTCCAGGCGATACGGCTGGATCAGGTCCAGCGGGCGCAGCAGGCCGTAGAGGCCGGAGAGGATGCGCAGGTGCTGCTGGGCGAAGGCGTTGTCGTCGTCGCTGAAGGTGTCCGCCTCGAGCCCCGTGTAGACGTCGCCCTGAAAAGCCTGGGCGGCGGGCTTGGCGTTATCGGGCGTGAAGGGGGTATGCCACTCGGCGAAGCGCGCGGCATTCAGCCCGGCCAGCTTGTCGCTGATGCCCATCAACTCGCTGAGCTGCTGGGGTGAATAGTCGCGAAGGATCTCGATCAGCGCTTGGCTGCGCTCGAGATGGTCCGGCTGGGTATACAGACTGGTGGTGGCCGGGGTCTCGAAGTCCAGCGTCTTGGCGGGCGAGATCACGCTCAGCATGGGGCGCTCCTGTGCCTGAAGGGATTGGCCTAATGACAGCGGCATTCAGTATATCAAGCGGCGCGGCGGCAATGGGCTATCAAGGTGATAGCCCATCTTCGCCGGCGTTTCCGAGTCAGGGCGCCGGGTTGGGGATGCGGCGGTGAACGGCCTCGATGGCCTCCACAACCTCGTCGTCGAGCCGCAGGGATTCGCTGTCCAGGTTGCTCTCCAGTTGCGCCATGGTGGTGGCGCCGATGATGTTGCTGGTCAGGAAGGGCCGCGAGTTGACGAAGGCCAGCGCCATCCGGGCCGGGTCCAGGCCATGGTCGCGGGCGATCTGGACGTAGGCTGCGGTGGCCTCCCGGGCCAGCGGGTTGGTGTAGCGCTGGAAGCGTTCGAACAGGGTCAGCCGGGCGCCGGCGGGACGGGCGCCGTCGAGATACTTGCCGGAGAGCATGCCGAAGGCCAGCGGCGAGTAGGCCAGCAGCCCCACCCGCTCGCGATGACTGATCTCGGCGAGGCCCACCTCGAAGGTGCGGTTGAGCAGGCTATAGGGGTTCTGGATACTCGCAACGCGGGGCAGGCCCAGGGTATCGGACAGGTGCAGGGCGCGCATCACGCCCCAGGGCGTATCGTTGGAGAGCCCGATGGCGCGGACCTTGCCGGCATCCACCAGTTCCTTGAGCGCCGACAGCGTCTCTTCCAACGGCGTACTGTCCTCCTCCTTTTCTTCGTCATGCACATAGCCGAGCCTGCCGAACACATTGGCGTTTCTCTCGGGCCAGTGCAGCTGATAGAGGTCGACGTAGTCGGTCTGCAGTCGGCAAAGGCTCTCGTCGATGGCCTGGTGAAGATGCTCGCGCGTCAGTCGCGGACCGCCGCGGATATGGTCGAGGCCCGGGCCGCTGGCTTTGGTGGCGATGATCACATCATCGCGGCTGCCTCGACGCCTCAGCCAGCTGCCGATATAGGCCTCGGTGCGACCCTGGGTATCGGCCTCGGGCGGAACCGGATACATTTCGGCGGTGTCTATGAAGTCGATGCCGAACGCCACGGCACGGTCGAGCTGCTCATGGGCCTCGGCTTCGCTGTTCTGCTTGCCGAAGGTCATGGTGCCCAGGCACAGACGGCTGACGTCGATGCCGGTATTGCCCAGTGGTCGCGTCTGCATTCGTCACTCCTGGCGGGGCTGGTGGAAAGGTTTGAATTGGCATGGTAGTTGGGCCGAAGCAGCGCAGCAAATCCCGGGGTTGAGTCACTGCCAGCCCGGGCGTATGCTTGCCAACCCGTTGCCCCGGCGGAGTCCGCAGGGCCACTGTTTTTTGCAGGAAGTGATGCCGGCCACAGGATGTTGCCGCTATCGGTTCCGCCCAATGGACGCAGGATTGTCGATATGTCTGAGGCATCCTCACTGTTCACCCGGCTCGAGTACCGGCTTGCACAGCAACTCTTCCACACCCGCTGGCTGCCACGCTCGCCGCGTACACAGCGCTTGACCATGCACCTGTTCCAACGCTGTGCCGATGCCGGACATCCCGCGGCACTGTCGCAGTATGGGCATATGCTCTTTCATCGCGGCGCCACACCCCAGGACAAGGCTCGTGGGGCGCGCTACGTGCTCGAAGCGGCGCATGCCGGAGATGCCAAGGCCCAGTACCAGGCTGGTCAGATCTACGAGTACGGCTGCGCCCAGTACCCCCATCGTGACGATCATGCCGTGACCTGGTACGCGCGCGCCGGTGAGGCAGGTCATCCGCTGGCGGCAACCCGCCTCGTCCGGGCCTATCTCAACGGTGAGCTGGGGCTGCCGCTGGACGACGAGAAGGCAGCGCACTGGCAGGCTCTCGCCGACCGCCTGGCCGGGCTGGCCGGTACGACGGACACGGGGTCTCAGGACGCTGCCCTGACAGAGACGGATTCGCTGGTCCCGGGCTCGCTGGACAGGGCCGAAGGCGAGACGCGACACTAGCCACTCGTCTCTCCGTGTTATCGGTCATCTCGTTCAAGGACTCGCCCGCCCGTGACGCTACCCACACTGCTGGATATCGAGGCGTCCGGCTTCGGGCGCGGCAGCTACCCCATCGAGGTCGGCCTCGCCCGCGTCGACGGCAGTACCTGTGCCTTCCTCATCCAGCCACTGACCGAGTGGACGCACTGGGACCCCAAGGCCGAACTGCTGCACGGTATCAGTCGGGGCAGGCTGCAGCGGGAGGGGTATCCTGTGCGTCAGGTGGCGCGATGGCTCAATGACGAACTGGGCGAGGTCGGCATCGCCTACAGCGACAGCTGGGGCTACGATAACAGCTGGCTGTCCCTGCTCTTCCATCACGCGGGGATGCTGCCGGCCTTCCGTCTCGAAGCGCTGCGTATCCTCCTCAGCGAGGGGCAGCAGGCGATCTGGAGCCGCACCAAGGAAGCGATCATCCGCGAGCAGGGCATCCATCGGCATCGGGCCGGTGAGGATGCGCGTCTGCTGCAGCTCACCTATCTTCGCACTCTCGAGAGTGTGCCTCGCGCCTGATGGATCGCCTATAACGGTGGACGCTCGCCGCTGCACATGAAGGCGGGCAGCAAGTCCGTTCGAGACGAGGCGCCTAGCCCCGCTCTGCAAGACGCCGCTCCAGGGCATCCAGAAGGTCCTCGGGCTCGGTGGCATCGACCAGCTCGGCCCGAGTGCGGCCATTGAGGAAGCCGTGCGCCACGGTGCTGTCGAGGAAGGCCAGCAGCGGGGCATAGAAGCCGGCGGTATCGAGCACACCGATAGGCTTGTCGTGCAGGCCCAGGTAGTGCCAGGTCCAGGCCTCGAAGAACTCCTCCAGGGTGCCGATGCCGCCGGGGAGCACGATAAAGGCATCGGCATGGGTCGCCATGCTCGCCTTGCGCTCATGCATGTTGCGGACTCGCACCAGCTCGGTCAGGCCGTGATGGGCCTGCTCGCGCTCGACCAGGTGGTCGGGCATCACACCGATGGCCTCGCCGCCGGCCGCCATCACGGCATCGGCCAGGCTGCCCATCAGGCCGACCCGGGCGCCGCCATAGACCAGGCCATGGCCTCGGCGGGCCAGCTCGCTGCCGAGTCGGCGTGTGGCCTCGAGAAATTGGGGATCCCGGCCCTCCCGGGACCCCAGATAGACGCAGAATCTCGACATGTCGTTCTCCTAAAGGGGTCATCCTAGCAGCCCGTCTGACCACATCCGACATCTGGAAACGCCAGGGGCGCCTGGAAGGCGCCCCTGGTGCGGTGATGCGAGTCGGCCGTCTCAACGAGAGTCGGCGCCATCGCGCTTCATGGCCTGACGCAGCAGCTTCATGCCAACACCGCAGATGACGATCACGCTGGCGATCAGCACGAGGCTGGCAATCACAGGGGCATCCACGTACATCCGAGTTCTCCTGGGTGGGGGGTCAGAGGGAAAGGTGTCTTGTTGTTGTCTGGGGGCGCTCAGGGCAGGCAGTCGGCTACCCCGTAGTAGTCATCGAGCCACTGGCCGATGACGTTCTCGCCGCAGAGGTGGTGGGCGTACTGGGTGTGCAGGCAGCGCACCTGGTCCCGGTTGGCAATGCCGCCGATGCCGCGCTCGGTGAGCACATCCGTGTAACCCAGGCGGCTGACCTCGGCTCGCTGGGCCTCGCTCATGTAGGCCCAGCGGGCTGCCACATAGGCATCATGGCTTCGATGGTAGGCCGCCAGGAAATCGGGGTCCTGCTGCAGGCGAGTCTCCAGCTGCTTGATCACCCCGGCGGCTTCGATGTGCGAGATCTCGACCTTGAGACGCTCGGAGCAGAGCCAGTAGAGCGTCGGGAAAGGCCTGCCGTCGACGATGGGCGCCATGCGCAGCACCAGCGGGGTGCCCTCGCCGTCGGTGGCGGCCAGGGACTCGATGCCGCGGGGCGCGCGGCCGAGCTGTTCGGTAATGATGGCCAGCTGCTGCGCATCAGGAGCCTGATCGGTGCGGATCACCATCGTCGTCATCCCGTACGAACTTGTTCGAATGGCCCACGGCAAGGAAGAAGGCGCGGTTGAGCTGTTCCGGGGTGGGTACATAGCGCCACTCTCGTTCGCAGTATTCCCCGGCCCGCGCCATCAGCACGTCATAGAGGCGGTTGAACGGCGCATCATAATCGTAAGGGTCGGCGCCGAACAAGCGGATATGTGGATAGTCGGCAAAGCGCGCGACGAAGTAGCGTTTCAGATCGGCCTCGACGGCGCGGTGCCGCGGCGTGTCGTCCGGGTCCAGCCAGAGGGTATAACGAATGGCCATGCGGGCTCCCGTCAGTGGATGGCGGTCACAGTGTGACAGCGTCGGCCAGGGTTCGGCTCGCGTTCGATTCAGCGTCGTGCCAGGTCCGTGAAACGGGCTCCGGTCAGGCGCGCCAGGTCCCCCGGCGCCAGGCAGATTTCCAGCCCGCGGCGGCCGCCGCTGACGTGGAGGTGTTCCAGGCGCTCGGCGACGGTATCGAGGAAAACGGGCAGGTGCTTTCTCTGACCCAGTGGGCTGATGCCGCCGACCACGTAGCCGGTGGCCCGTTCGGCATCGGCGGGGTCGGCCAGGCTGGCCTTGCGCCCGCCGGCCGCCCTGGCCAGGGCCTTCAGGTCGAGCTGGGCGGAAACCGGCACGATGGCCATGACCAGGCGGCCGTCGTCGAGCCGGGCGAGCAGGGTCTTGAACACTTCGTCGGGCGAGAGGCCCAGCGCGTGCGCGGCCTCTTCACCATAGGCGGGGCGGCGCGGGTCATGATCGTATTCGGCCAGGGTGAAGGCGACCCCTTCCCTCTCCAGGCACTTCACCGCCGGCGTCATGCGTCTGCCGGCTCCGCCTGGAGGTGGGCCTCGAGGGCCTCGCGCAGCTCGCCCTCGATGGGGACGGCCTTCTTGGTTGCGTGGTCGAAGTGCACCAGGACCGTATGCCCTAGGTTGGTCAGCACGCCGTCCTGGCGCGCCTCCTGGCTCACCGTGAATGAGCTGTTGCCGAGTCGCGAGAGATAGGTGCGGATCTCGATGTCGCGGCCGTACTGCAGCTCGGCCCGGTAGTCGACCTCCATGCGCGCCATGATCAGGCGCCACTTGCGAGGGTCCAGGTCCGGCGTGAACAACCGGAAGAGGTCGTTGCGGGCCAGCTCGAACCAGGCCGGCAGCCGGGTGTTATTGACGTGGCCCAGGGCATCCGTGTCGTAGAAGGCGGGCTCGATGGTGCGCGTGAACATGGTGGGTGGTCCTCATGATGCATGTCGGTCGATCAGCTTTGCCTCGAGCAAGCGCTCGGTCAAGCCCCGACACGAGGGCGAGCGGCCAGGCGCGCGGCTCGCCAGGCCAGCAGCCGCGTCCAGGCGAGCAGCCAGGCGGTGGCGACGGCAAAGCCGATCAGGGTGCCCAGCACCAGGCCCAGGCTGTCGTAGGTCAGCGAGACGCACAGGGCATACCAGAGCAGCGCGCCGAGCCCGGCGGGATAGTGCTTGATCACCGTGGCCACCGGCGCCGCGCCGTGCGTCAGGTGCAGGATCACCAGAAAGGGGAACATGGTCACCGGGAAGGCGGCCATCACCCCGGCCCAGGCGGCAGGCATCACATGGGCGAGCCCGGTGATCAGGAAGATGATGCCAGCGGCCAGTGCGGCCCGCAGGCCCAGGGCTCCCCAGCTGAAGCCGCCGCGAGCGCCGGTCGCGGTTTCCGGCACCCGACGGTAGAGCCGGATGAACACGATGATCGCGACCAGGGTGGTCAGGGTGCCGGTCAGGCGCGTGAACTCCACCTGGGTGAGCAGCAGGCTCATCGCCAGCCATGCCGCAAATCCGCCCGCGGTACCGGCGAGTACGCCGGGGAGACCATCGCGCCGGGCGCAGAGCAGGTAGCCGCCCCCCAGCGCCAGGGTCGCGGTGAAGCCGGCCAGGGTGTGCACGGCGCTCTGGGTGGCAAAGGCCGGCGAGATCTCCAGGCCGATGAAGAACAGCGCAATGGCGGTGCCCAGGGGATAGCCGGCGAGCAGGCCGGCCACGCGGGTGCTGACCCGCTCGGCGATCACCGAGAGGCCCAGCACCACGCCGATCGATACCAGCAGCTTGGCCAGTTGCCAGCTCAGGGGAACTTCCATCCTGTTTTCCTTATCTCTCGAGTGAGTCCTGACACGTCGGGAGGCCAGCATGGCCGGCCATGACCTTACACCTCCACCGCGTCCCGAGGCCTGCGAACTGTGCGGGCGCGCGGCGTCCTTGACCCGCCATCACCTCATCCCGCGTGCTCTGCACGGCAAGGCGCGCTACCGGAAGCGCTTCGACCGGGTGGAGCGGCTGACGGCCATCCTCTGGGTGTGCCACGCCTGTCACAAGCATCTTCATGCGGTGCTCGGCGAACGGGAACTGGCCGACCATTATCGCAGCCGCCAGGCGCTGATGGCCCATCCGCAGATCGAGACCTTCGTCGCCTGGCTCTCCACCAAGCCCGCCGGGTTCCGCCCGAAGAAACGGGCGGCGCGGCGACGCTAGTTTCCGTCAGACCAGGCGCAGTCCCTTCAGGTCGGTCCAGGCAGCCCGCAGGGCAGCGTCCAGCGGCTCGCGAAGGTGTTCGGGCAGCGCCTGCTCGGCGGTCTCGAGGTCCTCGAAGTCGCGGTTGCGAAGCCAGCAGTAGGCCCAGGCACAGGCCTCGTCATCGTCGGCCGGAGTCGGCCGTGCGGGCATCTGCGACAGCAGGAAGGTGGCCGTGCGGGCGGCCCAGAGGGGCGGTTCCTCGCCGTCGGGACGGCTCCAGTCGACCAGGGTGGCCCCCGACGGTGTGGTCTCGGGGCGGCCGACGCGCGTTACCCTGGCGGTCTCGGCGAGCAGCAGTGCCAGGCGGTCTTCATCTCCCTGACCGAGCGTCAGCCACTGACCCACCAGCGAGGGCAGGCCGCGGCGTACCTTGGCATAGAAGCTGTCTTGGGGCATGGTCTCGTTCATCTTGCTGGCCTTCTGGAATCGGGAACTGCACATGGAATTCGATTTTGCCACGCCCGTCGAGCGTCGCCACCCGTCGGGTGGCGACTGGCCCTCGCAGAAATGGCATCGCTACGGCGACGACGTACTGCCGCTGTGGGTCGCCGACATGGACTTCGCTTCGCCCCCTGCGGTCATCGAGGCCCTGCAGACCCGTGTCGCGCATGGTGTCTTCGGCTACGGCAGGATACCTGATTCGCTTCGCGAGACCCTCTGTCGCTGGAGTGCCGAGCACTACGGCTGGCCCATCGAGCCCGACTGGCAGCTGTGGCTGCCGGGCGTGGTGCCGGCGCTGCACATGGCGAGCCTGGCGCTGACCGCGCCCGGCGACGGCGTGCTGACGGTGACGCCCATCTATCCGCCCTTTCTGAAGGTGGCCGAACGCACCGGGCGCATCCCCCAGCAGGCGGCCTTGCAGGCCCCGACTGCGCCCGGCCAGACGTGGCGGCTCGATCTTGACGCTCTTGAGGCAGCCATCACCCCCGGGACCCGGCTACTGCTCTGGTGCCACCCCCACAACCCCACCGGACGGGTGTGGAGGCGCGAGGAACTGGCGGGACTGGCCGCGCTGGTCGAACGCCACGAGCTGTACGTGGTCTCCGACGAGCTGCACTGCGACCTGCTGCTCGACGAGGGAGCGCGTCACGTCCCCCTGGCCGCCGCCTTCCCCGAGCTGGCCTCGCGCACCCTGACGCTCTGGGCGCCGTCCAAGACCTTCAACCTGGCCGGGCTCACCACGGCCTGTGCGGTGATTCCCGACGCTGCCCTGCGCCGACGTTTCGCCGCAGCGGTCAAGGGGCTTCAGCCCGACGGCAATGTCCTGGGGCTGGTCGCCGCCGAGGCCGCCCATGCCCATGGCGATCCCTGGCGTCAGGCGCTGCTCGCTGTATTGCGTGGCCACCGTCAGACACTGGTGGAACGGGTAGCCGACTGGCCGGGCGTAGCCATGAGCCCGCCCGCCTCCACCTACCTGGCCTGGTTGGATCTGCGCCATGCGCGAGGGCTCGAGGGATGGTCGGGCGCACCACAGCAACGTCTGCTCGAACGCGCCGGGGTCGCGCTCTCCGATGGGGCCGACTTCGGTTGGCCGGGCTTTGCGCGACTCAATTTCGGCACGACGGCCCAGCAGCTGGAAGCCGCACTGGCGAGGCTGGATGGTGTCCTGCGCGGGTGAACGTAGTGTGCTCAACAGGCCTGCGAGGTTCTTGTGGAAGCGGCGCTCGCACCGCGAAGTACGCCAGGGGAGGCCTATGGCCTCCAATCGCGCAGGCGAGCTGTGCTCCTACACCCACCCCCTTACCATTCACAAGCGCGAAGCGCGCTCACCCCTCACAAGCGCAGCGCTCACCCCTCACGGAATCAGTAAAGCAGCGCAAACAGCTTGCGGCGATAGGCGACCGTTAGCGGATGATCGGCCCCCAGGGCATCAAACACCTGCAGAAGAGTGCGGCGGGCGGCATCGTCGCCATAGGCGCGGTCGCGCTTTACCAGCGTCAGCAGTGCATCCAGGCCGGCCTCGTAATGGCCATCGGCCACCTGGCGCAGGGCGCGCTTGAACTGGGCCTCGCTGTCGTCTCGTCCCTCCAGGGCCGCCAGCTCCTCGGCGGAGGGTGCCTGCTCGCCGAACTCGATACTGGCGCGTACGCCGCGAGCCGGTGCCGCATCGCGCTCTTCGGGGGGAAGGTTGTCCAACAGGGCGCGGGCCTCTTCGGGTTGGCCATCGGCCACCAGGGCGCGGGCCAGCTCTACCTGGTACGGGGTGTGCTGAGGATATTGCTGGGCCAGTTCCTGGTAGATGCTTCGGGCGGTGGCGGCATCGCCGGCGGCCAGGGCCTCGTCAGCCTGGTCCTCGGGGGTTGGCGGGGCCTCTTCCGGCGCCGGGAAATAGCGGCCCAGCCACTCGCGCACCTGCTTCTCGGGCAGCGCCCCCTGGAAGTGATCGACCAGGCCGCCCTGGCTGATCAGCTTGACGTCCGGCGCCGAGCGTACGCCGAGCTGACCGGCGATCTCCTGATTCTCGTCGATGTTGAGCTTGGCAAGAATAAAGGCGCCCTGGTACTCGCGGGCCAGCTTCTCGAGAATCGGCGTCAGGGTCTTGCTGGACTCGCTCGAGGGTGACCAGCAGTCGAGCAGTACGGGCACCTGCATCGAGGTCTCGAGCACCTGCTGGATATTGCTGGCGTCGACGTCGATGATCATTTCGGCGTTCTGTCCGCCGGAAGATGCGGCGCCGGCACTCTCGCCGGCAGGAATGTCGTCGGTGAGCGGCTCACCGGTACGGGGGTCGACGATGGGCATGTTCACTGGCCTTGCGTGGAATGAGTTTGTCTAACAGATGCGGGTGGTCGCCCGCGACTTCAAGGGGAGCCGGCCCATGGTGCGACGAATTCTGCGTGCGGTTTCCGGACTGGCACTGGTGCTCGCCCTGCTGCTGGCCGGACCGCTATGGATGCTGGCCACTGAGCGTGTCGAGGGCCGTGGTCACTGGTCCTCGGCCGACCGAAGCCCGGCGGGCCTGGCGCCATCCCCTGCCGAGGCCTCGCAGGCGGTGGTGCAGCTCTATGCCGCCAGAGCCTGGGGCTGGCGCGGGGCCTTCGGCGTGCACACCTGGATCGCCACTCGCAACGCCGGCGCCGATGCCTGGCAGATGCACCATGTGCTGAGCTGGCGCCGTCCTGCCCTCGAATCGCGAGTGACCACCACGCCGGATCGGGCCTGGTACGGCAGCGAACCGGTCCTGCTTGCGGACTACCGGGGTGCGCCGGCCGAGCGGCTGATGCCTGAGATCGAGGCGGCGGTGGCGGCCTACCCGGCCCCCTCGACCTACCGTGCCTGGCCGGGGCCCAACAGCAATACCTTTACCGCCTGGGTGGTCCGCGAGGTGGCCGGGCTGGAGGCGACGCTGCCGGTGACCGCGGTGGGCAAGGACTACCTGCTCGACGGCGTGCTGGCCGGAGCGCCGGGCGGGCGCGGCGTCACCGCCTCGCTGGGTGGCCTGCTGGGGCTGACCCTGGGGCGCGACGAGGGACTCGAGCTCAGCCTGTTGGGTCTTGCGTTGGGCATCGACCCGCTCCGCCCGGCGCTCAAGTTGCCGGGCATTGGTCGAGTGGGCATGGCGCCGCTCATCAAGGGAGTGATGAGTGGTGGCAGGGAGCCTTGAGACTGACACGGCTGGAAGCTGACCCTCTCCGAGCGTTCGGAGTGTTCAGTGCCACGGGGTTTTGCTCGGCGCTTCAGGCATGAAAAAGGCCAGACCCGGTGGGTTCTGGCCTTTTTCCTTGAAGATGGTAGCGGGGACCGGATTTGAACCGATGACCTTCGGGTTATGAGCCCGACGAGCTACCAGACTGCTCCACCCCGCATCAACGTGTGGCGCATTCTACAGGCTATGCGCCTTTGGTCAAGGATCGATTTCAAACGCTCGTCCCGGCGGTACTTCCTGGTCCATACTTTCCTGACTGTCATCAAGGTGACAGGTCGATGAACAAGACTGGTGATGGCAGGCCAGACGCCACGCCACACGCCATGCACATCAGGGAGGTAGTCAATGACAACACAAGCACCCGTCGCCTGGGTCACCGGTGGTACCGGTGGCATCGGCTCCGAGATCTGCCGTTCGCTCGCCACCGAGGGTTACATGGTGGTGGCCGGCTACCACAATCCGGACAAGGCGAAGAAGTGGTTGGAGACCCAGAAGTCCGAGGGTTTCGACAACATCGACATTGCCGGGATCGACCTGGTCGACTTCGATGCCTGCATCAAAGGGGTCAAGGAGATCGAGGAGAAGCACGGTCCCGTCAGCGTGCTGGTCAACTGTGCCGGGATCACCCGAGATGGCACCTTGAAGAAGATGACCTCGGATCAATGGCATGAGGTCATCGACACCAACCTCAACAGCGTCTTCAACACCTGCCGCAGCGTGATCGAGAGCATGCTCGAGAAGGGCTATGGCCGCATCATCAACATCTCGTCCATCAACGGCCGCAAGGGTCAGTTCGGCCAGGCCAACTATGCCGCGGCCAAGGCGGGTATGCATGGTCTGACCATGTCGCTGGCTCAGGAGACGGCCACCAAGGGCATCACCGTGAATACGGTGTCACCCGGCTACATCGCCACCGACATGATCATGAACATTCCCGAAAAGGTGCGCGAGGCCATTCGCGAGACCATTCCGGTCAAGCGCTACGGCACGCCGGAAGAGATCGGTCGCCTGGTGACCTTCCTGGCCGACGAGCAGTCGGGCTTCATCACCGGCGCCAACGTCGACATCAACGGCGGGCAGTTCATGGGCTGATCGCCCGACCGTCGCATGATCCCTGCCGCCGGCAATCCCGGCGGCAGACACGACAGCGCGAGGCATCTGCCTCGCGCTGTCGTGTCTTGAGTGTCTGGGTGCTCAGGGTGGGGGCAGCGCCACCAGGCTCTCGAGCATGCGGTCGAATTCGCCCACTTCGCGTTCCCAGAGTCCGTGGGGCATCGGGCCGATCGCCAGCAGGTCGGCCAGAATCCGATGGAGCTCCTCGGCGCGCGAGCACTGCTGGCCCAGGTTGTCGTTGAGACGTTCCACCTGGATGGCCAGGCGCAGCGGCTCGTCACGCTGGTTGACGCGGCCCCCGGCCAGCAGGGAGAGGTGGGCCCGCAAGCGCGCCAGTCGCTCCTCCACTCCGTGATCCGTGCCAGACTCGCGGGCCGCGTTGCGACGCTCATGGGCGTCACGCAGGGTGCGGGTCAGGACCAGGTCGTTCGGCAGGGCCACCGGCTCGACGGCCTCGCCGGCCAGGCGACGCTCATCGGCCAGCAGGTGGGCGTTGAGCAGGGGCCGAATGGCCTGCCAGCGCTCGGCCTCCTCGGCCAGCGACAGCCGGGAGAGGCGTTCTCGGCGGGCGCGCACGATGCCGGTCCAGCGACGTCGCAGCCCCTCGCTGCGCCGTCCCGAGGGTAACGGCTCCAGTGCCGTGGCGTCGCGGACGGCCTCGTCCAGTACGCTGCTCTCGCGACTGTGCGCCGGGTGCCAGCTGTCGAGCCGATCGACCAGTGCCTGCATGGCATCCAGTTGGACCCGGTTTCGCTTGGCCTGATCATCCCGGGCCGCCTCCCGACTGGCAAAGATCTCGTCGCACAGCGAGCGGAACTCCCGCCAAAGATCCTGTTCCTCGCCCTTGGGGGCGCGTCCCAGGGCGCGCCAGTGCTGCTGGAGCGCCTTGGTATGGTCGGCTCGTGTGATCGCGGGCATGTCACGGGCCAGCAGTTCGCGGGCCTGTTCGATCAGGTCGCGCTTGGCCGCGGCGATCTCATTGGCACGCCGGTCGATCAGGGCCTGGAGTTCATGGCGGATGCGACCGAAGCGCCGGCCGATGGCCTCGGCCTGCTCGCGTGGCACGGGGGCGAAGCGGCGCCACTGTTCCCGCGAGCGATCGCGGATCTCGCGCAGCGCATCGGGGTCGGCCTCATGGGCGGGCTGTTCGAGCAGTGTCTCGAGCTGTTCGCATAACGCCTCGCGAGCTTCCAGGTTGCGCTGCCGCTCGGTCTGCTGCCGCTCCCGCCAGGGGGCCAGTCGTGCGTGGATGCGGTCGGAGGCGGCACGAAAGCGAGCGGACTGGTCGCGATTGGCCGCGGCGTCGCCCAGTGCCTTCCACTCCTTGACCAGCTGACGATGACGGCGATCGAGCTCGAGCTCGGTCGGGGCGTCGCTGTCAGCCAGCGCCTCGATCGCCAGGCACAGCTGGTCTCGCTTGGGGCCGGCGACGTAGCCGCGCCAGTCGCGGAGCTCGGCGAGCCGCGCTGCGAGGTGCTTGAGACGCGCCTGGTGAGGATGGAGTTGTGCCTGGGGCAACTGCTCGGCCTGCTGGCGAAGCCGCTGGTGGAGACGGCTTGCCCCCTTGAACGCGCCGCTTTCCAGCAGGCGCTCGAGCTGGTCGAGCTCCTCGGCAAAGTCCGACAGTCGGGCGTTCAGGTCACGCGTTTCCCGGCTGCGTTCGGCGGCGAGGCGTTCACGGGCGCGCTGCAGAAGCGGCGCGGGTGCGAGGCCCTGTGGCCAGCCACAGGCCGCCACCAGCGCCTCGAGGCGTTCGTCATCGCCGTCGACCAGGGCCTGCTCGATCGCGTCGGCGCGCTCGTCCAGACGTACCCGCGCCTGGGCGATGCTCTCATAGGTGGCGAGCGCATGGTCATAGCGCTCGCGCAGTGCCTCGTCGACCAGGTGCTGATCGGAGATGGCCTGCCAGCGAGTGGCCAGCAGGCGCTTCTGGGCGCGCAGGCTGGCGATGTCCTGGTCGGTGAGCCGGTCGCCTTGCTGCAGGCCCTCGAGACTCTCTTCCAGGGCCTCGACCAGCGATTCCCGGGCCTGGTCAGCGTCCTCGCGCTGACGATGCGCCGCATCCCGGGCATGCTCCTGGGCCTCGTGGTCGCTGATGACCTTGCGGCAGCGCAGGCAGGCATCCTGATAGCGTTGCTCCTGTCGGGCATCCGGCAAGTCACCGAGCCTTGACCATTCGCGCATCAGGTGGCGAAAGCGACCGGCATA
>Ga0207414_1000551_pt1 | contig 16371 bp, 15 predicted proteins | sample PonA231FremontCA_2_FD_187269 | JGI IMG/M metagenome (GOLD analysis project Ga0207414, IMG submission 187269) | Marine sediment microbial community from Fremont, CA, USA - Pond A23 Sediment 1 (SPAdes) | ecosystem: Environmental > Aquatic > Marine > Unclassified | place: USA: Fremont, California... | reverse complement strand
ATTTTTGCCAACATAATTCGTCCTGCTTCAATAGCTACTTTATCTGGATTAAACGGAGATAATCCCCGTGCTATTTCATCAGCGTTTATAAATTCTTCACAATCCAATATTTCGGGTAATACAGTATAAGATGCAGTCGTCTTTCCTGGACCATTACAACCTGAAATCACATATAAATTTGGCATTATTCATCTTTTTTTCAAAATTAATTTTTTTTTATCAGATTACGATGAACGTTCTATCCCGCATTACCTACAAACCGGAAAGCTGTATGAAAAGTTGCCGATTGCGTGCGAATCACCTATCTAGGTAAAAGAGAGTTGAGACAGGCTACAACCCTTTAATAGCCTACTGTCCCGGCAATTTTTTATACCGCATGTTGTACCACGTTGTTTATCATTATCTCAATTTCCTCAACTGTTTGTTTTGATAATTTACGTCCTTTCTGGGTATATCCTGTAATAGGATAACTAATTATTTTTATATGCTTATTTTCGTTGTCAATTATCAGAACACCACCTACACCCCATGAATTAAATGATATTTTCGAACGAAATTTAATAATGTTATTGTTTTCGTTAAAATGGGTGAGTATCCATTTTTTTTGAATTCTATTTTTTAGTTCCTTAATATTTACGGGTTCCGTTCTAATTTCAATAATTTTTTCATTTTTATCTCCAAAAACTGGTTCGTTTGTCTCATCAGATTCCAGATAAGCAAATCTGGGTTTTAATGAAACGTTATAAACAAAAGAATAAATAATTGAGATTACTAATCCAATCGATAACATACTAATGAAGTCAATTTCTTTTCCTCTAATCAGATTAAAAACAAGATACAGTCCTATAGCCGTAAGTATAGCGACAAATAATAAATAGAAAATCTTTCTCGTTGTTTTCATTGTCTTAATTTTTTTCAGGTTTGGTTATTAAATCTGATTTGTTATATATTTTCAAATTATACTTGGTACGTTTATAATGTGGTACAACGGATTGCTGTATGCGCCGTGCGGGGTTTTCGGAGATGCGTTCGTATCCCCCGATACAAACTTTGCTAAAGCCGACTACCTGAGAAGATGGAAGCCCGCCCGCATGGCGTATTACAGCGTGTTGCCGCCTATTTTTTATTTTTTCAGTTCTATCATTAATATCATAAATATCAGTTCTTTCAGTCAGCTCCAATACAGTCTGGTTCTTTTATCTTAAAATATTGCCAATCAGTTTTTTAAATATTACCTATGCACGTTGAAGTTTGCCGATTCAGTCAAATCAAAAATATCAGTAATATCAGTATATTTTCAGTTGCTATAATCAACTTTCTCTGCTTTGGCTCCCAATCAGTTATATCATATTTATCATAAATATCAGTTTTTTCAGTCGTTTTTCCAATCAAACCAGTCTTTTAAGAATAAAATCAATCCAATCAGTTCTCTAAACATTACCTATACAAGTTGAAGTTTTCCGATTCAGTCAAATCATAAATATCATAAATATCAGTATTTCCAGTCATTTTCCAAATTAAGTCAGTTTTTTTATTATAAAATCAATTCAATCAGTTCGTTAAATATTAACTATGCACTTTGAAATTTTCCAATTCAGTCATATCATGAATATCAGTACTATCAGTATTTCAGTCATTTTTCCAACAAATCAGTTTTTAAGAATAAAATCAATCCAATCAGTTCTCTAAACATTACCTATACAAGTTGAAGTTTTCCAATTCAGTTAAATCATAAATATCAGTACTATCAGTATATTTTCAGTATTTTTCACACAACTCGCCAATTTTTCTCAATCCGTCAGATTCACATATCCACCACTAAATCCATTTGAAAGGCTTCAATCCCGTTGCAAATCCCGCGAAATCCCTTTAAAATCTTATCGGTTATCTCTTAATGTAAATATATCAGGTCTGTATCCATATTTTATGTGTACGTATTTTCTCTTAAAAATTGGCGGCAACATTTGTATAACGACAATTGCTTTTATTCTTTTATGGCGCAGCTGAATTGTTTCTATAACTTGCTGATTTAACGAGGATATTATAAATTTTTTTATATCCGGTTATTCGAATATAATCATTTTTGACTGAAATAAAGCCTATTGTAAATAGTAATTTGCCACTCTGTATTATAGTCATCAATGCCGGAACAGTTAAACTACCTGTTTTTCCTCAATTTCCATTAAAACGAACCCGGATAATTAATTCTTTAAAAAAGATTGAAAAATCTTATTAATTAGGTATATATAAATTTTTTCAGGGGGTCAATCAACAGGTAACAGGGTGTCGATAGAGGGGTTTCAGGGTGTCCCTCGACGGGTTTCAGGGTGTCCCTCGACGGGTTTTAGGGTGTCAATTGACGGGTTTTAGGGTGTCCTTTGACGGGTTTTGGGGTGTTCATTGACAGGTTACAGGGTGTCGATAGAGGGGTTTTAGGGTGTCCCTCGACAGGTTTCAGGGTGTCAATTGACAGGTTTTAGGGTGTCTATCGACGGGTTTCAGGGTGTCCATGGACGGGTTTTGGGGTGTTCATTGACAGGTTGCAGGGTGTCGATAGAGGGGTTTTAGGGTGTCCCTCGACGGGTTACAGGGTGTCAATTGACAGGTTTTAGGGTGTCCTTCGACAGGTTACAGGGTGACAACTGACAGGTTGAAAGGACCACCATTAGGGTATAATGGAAATTTAAAAGAGTGCTCTTCCTCTGAGCGTCCGATTGCGTTCAGATTAATCTTTGGTGACTTTGTTAACCCCATAGGTTTTTCAACATCATCAGCCAACAATGGGTTCCCTTATTCCTTGCAGTTTGAAAGGACAGGTGGTTTCTTATTTTTCCTTTTCTGCCGAAAGTTTCCCGATTTATTCGAAAGATCGGAACCCAACGCATCGGGAAAAAAGAAGCGTTTAAACATTTTTATTATCAAAAAAAGAGGCAAGGTATAAGCCTTGCCTCTTTCAACCAATAAACCCGATAAATCTGTTGAAAAGATTTAAAACAGGATCTTAATAATTTTCATATTGGCTGTCATCTTCAACTGTTTTATTATACATTTTTAGGTCTACTCCATTACCACTTCCTGAACTATTGCCGTTACCTTTGCCTTTGGTGGGTTTTTTAAAGGCCGTTTCTTTTTTATTCGCTCCATTGTCTCCCTGTCCATTTCCGTTTCCGGCTTTCAGATGAGCGACATTCACATTCGTATGTTGTGTCCTTGTCTGAACGGCTTGCATGTTATCGATTTTATCAAGTTTAAAGTATCCGATGACGTTCTTAAGTTGATCAGCTTGGCTGGCAAGTTCTTCGGAGCTGGTTGCTATTTCTTCTGAAGCAGCCGCGTTCTGTTGAGTCACTTGGTTTAATTGTTGTACGGCTCCGTTGATTTGTTCTGCCCCTGAATTTTGTTCAGAACTGGCGGCGCTTATCTCCTGCACCAGTTTAGCTGTCTTTTCTATTTCAGGAACAATCTCTTCAAGTTCTTTGCTTGCTTTATCTGAGATGTTTAAGCCAGCTTTAGAGACCTCATCAATTTCATCTGCAGCTTCTTTGCTTTGCGCAGCGAGTTTTCGAACCTCTTCAGCAACCACGGCAAAACCTTTGCCGTGTTCCCCGGCTCTTGCTGCCTCAACTGCTGCGTTTAATGCTAGAATATTAGTCTGGAATGCGATATCATTTATGATTGTGATTTTCTCAGCAATATTTTTCATGCTTTTGGCTGTTTCAGCAGTAGAATTCCCTCCTTGTGAAACTGCTTCTGATGCCTTGCTCGAAATTTTTTCTGTTTGCTTTGCATTGTCTGTGTTTTGCTGAATGTTTGAGCTCATCTCTTCCATTGAAGAAGAAACCTCTTCCACAGATGATGCCTGTTCAGAAGCTCCCTGGGAAAGCTCCTGGGAACTACTGCTGAGCTGCTCACTGGCAGAGGCTATGTTGTCCGAGCCAGTGATCATAGTACTTAAAATCTCCTTTAACTTTATAGACATATCCTGCATAGCTCCATATATGCCAAATTTCTTTTTTCCATCCATTTTCCGCGAAAGATTTCCATTAGCAATTTCTCTGGCAATAATTGCTACTTCTTCTGGCTCACCGCCAATTTGACGCATAAGAGAGCGGGTGAAGTATATCGTAATAAAAATGGCTAAAATCAAGCCGATGAGAAGTACAACAATCATTAAATTCCTGGCTTCAGCATAATTTTTATCACTTGCTATAACATCTTCATCAAGCTGTTTGTCATTAAGTTCAACCAATGCTTTCATGGCTGTTGAAGCTTTGTTGAGATATTCCCGGCCTTCACCTTTAGCAAGGTTAAATGCAATTTTATTTCCATTCTCTCTGGTAAGTTCAACAATCTCTTTTAAAACTGTTTTATAATTCTGGTAATTGTTTTGAAATGAACGAAAACTGTAAGAATCAGTAAGTACATTAAGCTGGTTGATGTTACGTTCAATTTTCGCTTCCAGCGTAGAAATTTTCTCTTCGATCTTTTTCATTTCTTCCGTATTCTCAACAAAAAGGATGTTTTTCTCGAGATCTAGTATTTGATTAAGCTGGAAATAAATTGTCATAGCACTTTCACTTAATTCAGTATTGCCATTTTCAATGATCGTTTGCAGGTGTTGCATAGCTTCATTAAAACTTTCCCCGGCTTCTCCAAGGGATAGTTCCTGTGCTTTCGTATTTGAATTTTTCAACGCATTGCTATTAATCTTATCCAGGGTATTCATGTAGTCACTCCAGCTTACTTTGAACTGGTCATATTTTTCTTTTCCATCCTCAGTAAGGTAATCAAGAATAATAGCTTCACGCTTTTCCATTGCACTTTTGGTTTCCTGAATAAGGCCTATATATGACTTCATTTCATCTGGATTATCAGCCATCATAATATCTTTAGAGGCATTGGCAATGGTCAGCATATCCCTGTTTAACCGTGCTCCCACCTGTATCTTCTTTGCAGAGGAATCAGTAATTCGGTTCAGGCGATGGTTCATTTTATTCAGGCTATTCTGGCCTACGAAAAAAATTACTACGGCTATGACGATCATAGCAAAGTAGGATAAAAAGCTTCTGTTTTGTAATGATAATTTCATAATGATTGTTTTTTATATTTGTTCGCTATTGAGTTCTGTATTTTCTTTCAGTGACTCCATTTCATCAGAATCAAACATTTTGTCTATATCCAAAACCAGGATAAAATCGCTGTCTTTTTCTGCGATTCCGGTTATGAAACGTGATTTGTAGATGTTGCCGAGGTCAGAGGGAGATTTAATTTCGTCTTCACTGATTTTATGCACCGATTCAACTTGATCGACCAGACTGCCAAAATATATTTTCTCTCCGTTTTTTCCTGTTTCCATTACCACGATACAGGTGTTATCGGTATATTCAGTTGATCCCATATTGAGCTTTATCCGTGTATCGATAAGCGGTAAAACTGTTCCACGTAAATTTATCACACCTCTCATATAATCGGGAGTGTCAGGAATTTTAGTAATATTCGGAAGTTCAAGAATATTGAGTACATTATTAACATGCACAGCATATTGTTCTTCTTCCAATCTGAAGGTTAAATAGGAATTCTTCCCGGAATCCTTTTCAAAATCTGTTTTCATAGGCGTTTTCATTTTATGAATTTATTAAACTTTTGACAGTATTAACTAGAGCTGAAATATTTAGAGGCTTAAAAACATAATGTTCTACACCTGCCTGGTATGCTGCATGAACATTCTCCTTGTCATTATTGGCGGATATCATAATAAAAGGAACATATGGGTCTATTTGTTTTATTTCTTTTAATAATTCAATGCCATCCATTTCGGGCATCGTAAAATCAGAAATAACCAAATCATAGGATTCCGAAGAAAAACGATATAAAGCTTCCACTGGTTTCAAAAAGGTAGTAACTTCATATTCCTCTGAAAATAATTTGTCCAGAAGTAAAAGGTTTGTTCTGTGATCGTCAACAATAAGCAATCGTTGTCTTGTGTTATTATCCATTGCCTGCCAGTTTTTTTTTGCAAGATAGATGGATAAAAAATTACCCACAAGCGTGTATTCTCGTAATTTTTAGAATTAAGTGTTTTTACGTAGAGCGATGCAACTAGCATTATTCCGGAATAAGATTGTATTTATCAGCTAGTCTTACAAGTTCAATTGAATTTCTGGTTTTAGTTTTCTGAAGGATGTTGGTTCTGTGAGTTTCTACCGTTCTTTTGCTTATGTATAATTTCTGCGCAATTTCTTCACTAGTTAATCCTTGCGATATGAGATACATAACATCATATTCTCGTGGGGTAAGTCCATAGTATTTTTTCGAGAGTGAATGTCTAATGCTTCGGTCATGAAGACTATTTTCCTTTAATTCCAAATTTTGATTTAGTTGACAGACAGCGAGCAGGTTGTGAATAATTGCATTAAACTCATAGGAGATAAATTTTAGATAGGCTGCCGTTTTTTTATCGTGAATATCATAATATTTATCGCAGAAAAAATAGGAAGATATAAAAGAATCATGCTCAATTTGATAGTTATGGGCAATAGTAAAAACGTCCCGTGTTTTATTATCTTTTGAAGTAGATGTTGCATAATCAAAAAATACTTTTCCCTGCTTTTCTGAACATTTTTTTATATTTTCCTTGTAAACTTTGCGTTTATTATAATGAAGGGTATCCCCGGCCTCTATTTCTGACACCTCCTCTAAATTCATTCCTGGGATATCCATGAAAGTTTTATTTACATTGACATATTTATTTTGATAAGTTAAAGCAAAAGCAACATTCAATGTATTGAGTATATTAACCACCCATTTAACGGTCAGAATGAAATACTCAAAAAAACTTTTATAAGCCGGAGGAATATTTTGGTGTAACAAGTATACACCTTTATCTATATTTTCTGCTTTGTACCTTTTTATTTCCTCTTCTTTATCAAGCTCTTTTAAAAAACTATATACATTGTTCAAGTTTTTTATATTGTAACCACGTTCAGAAATTATTTGTTCTATCAAGGCTACATTGACTTCCTCATCTTTCAATATATAAAGGGTATTGTTTTTATTCATCAGAGTAATTTTCTTCATCGATATTTTGTTATTAATTTACTTTGCATAAAAGTATATATAATTCATTCCCTAAAAAAAAAAAAACAAAAAATACGAGAATTTACGTATTTTTTTGTTTACGCCTGTTATTTAGGCTTTTATATATAAGTTTGTTTGTCTGATAATTACAAGAGCATTCTTACATTTTGTATACATATTGAAATATCAGCATTGCACAAACATAAAAAGGTGGGTATCAATTAGAGTTGGAAAGTCCCCATTCTTTGGAAAATGGAGACTTTTAATTAATAAAACCGATAAATCTGTGAAAAGATTTAAAACAGGATATTAATAATTTTCATACTGACTGTCATCCTCATTTGAGTTATTGTACATCTTCAGGTCAAATCCCTTGTTGTTTTTTGAATTATTGCCGTTGCCATTTCCATTGCCGGTTTGTGCAGAATTCTGCTGCCTTATAGGTTCTCCATTGCCGCCATTTCCTTTTCCCTTGGTCATATGAGCAACTTTAGCAGTTGTTTTTGTTTTCTGAGTTTGTATTTTACCAGATTGACTAGTTTGATGCTCATTCAATTTGAAGAAAGATACAACATCATTTAACTGGTCGGCCTGGCTGGATAACTCTTCGGCGCTGGTAGCCAATTCTTCGGATGAAGCTGCATTTTGCTGAGTTACCTGGTTTAATTGCTGAATTGCACTGTTTACCTGTTCGGCTCCGCTATTCATTTCCTTACTTGCAGCGGTGATTTCCTGAACCAGGTTAGAGGTTTTATGAATTTCCGGCATGAGGTTTTCCATCTGCTTTCCTGCATCTTCAGTAACTTCTTTATTGGTTTGAGATAGATCCACGATTTCATCAGCAGAAATTTTACTTTTTTCTGCCAGTTTTCTTACTTCTTCGGCCACCACGGCAAACCCTTTTCCGTGTTCCCCAGCACGTGCAGCTTCAACTGCAGCATTCAGTGCTAAAATATTGGTTTGAAAAGCAATGTCATTAATAACTTGTATCTTTTCGTTGATGTCTCTTGTAGAGTCAAGGCTTTTCTTAGCAGCTGTACTCACATCGTCCATCCCCTTCGAAGCCTCCGCAGATATCTGCTCTGTCTGTTTTGCATTGTCTGTGTTTTGCTGAATATTCGATGTCATCTCCTCCATTGATGAAGAAACTTCTTCGGTGGAAGATGCTTGCTCGGAAGATCCCTGTGACAGCTGCTGTGAAGTGGAGCTTACTTGTTGGCTGGCAGAAGCTATATTATCTGAACCCTCCTTAACAGCTGAGATAAATTCTTTTAATTTAGCCACCATTGTTTGCATATCCTGCATGACACCTATACGTTTCTTTTTATTGTCTATCTCAAGTGTGAGGTCACCCTGTGATATTCTTCCGGCTATCTCCGCTACTTCTGCAGGTTCACCTCCCAATTTATTCCTTATCTCTTTGGTTATTGCATAAGCTATTATAAGGGCAATGAGCATTCCGATAACGACAAATATGACGATTTGCCTGTCTGCCTTAACAATATCATCATGCATTTTTTCGGTTATGTTCGCATTTGCTTTTTCTGCTATATCTATAGCCTCGAGAGAGGCTGCCTGGAGATTTTCCCTTTCATTTATTAAATTTTTATGAATTTCAGCCAATTGTTCAAATGCCAGTATAAAGTTTTCCAATTCTGAAGAAATGTCCTCTATTTTTGATTGGCTTTCATTGTCTGTTATAGCTTGTTTCAGGTTCTCAACGACTTTCTGTGCCTCTGAGGAGTTTTTGTTGAAATTTTCAATGTATTTCCTGTTTTCAGTAATGTCATAATTCACCTGATTTGTTCTTAATTCCTTTATAAGGATTAGAAGTCTATTCTCCATGAGAAAATTATTTAACTCTCTGGATTTTGCGTCTCTGTTTGCGTTATTGTTGTTGATTATCTTGTTAAGATCAGCTTCCTGAGACTTTTCCAATGAAAGGATAGTGTTGCTCAATTTATTGTATTCTTCTTCGAGATTCGATAACTGGCCGCTTCGTCTCTTTTCTGCTTCTACGAAATTATTAAAGGCGTTTTCGTATTCGCCGATAACCGAAATCAATTCATTAACAAGATTTTTGTCTTGCCCGTTTTTTAGCATGTTTTTGACTTCTTCGGCTTTTGCGTTGGATTTATTAAGTTCTTTTTCTACATCTTCGACCAATTGCTTATCTTGCTCCAGGTGGTATTGTTCCACATATTTTGTTGTTTGCTGAATACTATTTTCAATATTTTTTATACTGGCTGTCTCACTTGCTCTCTCTTCTATTAAATTAAGAGAGAAGTAACCGATTGAGCCAATTGCGATTGCGGCTATAATTACCAGTCCGAATCCAATACCTAATTTTTGTGCTATTTTTAAATTTTTCCAATTCATAACAATTTATTTTATATTTATTAATTACAGATTTGTTAATGTGTTTAGTGTATCATTCTATTTATTGTTGACTGTTTCCGAAAGATCCATCGCTTGCTTTTGTAACAAAATCTTCTCTGCATCAAGAATCATTACAAATTCATTATCCACTTCTGCAATCCCATTAAGAAACTCATTATTTATTCCTTTTGAAATTTCGGGTGCTGGTTTTATCTCCGTTGAGTCAATTTTCTGCACGGCTTCTGCTTTATCAGCCAAACTACCCACATATAAGTTTTCATCGTTCAGGGGGATTTCCATTACTATGACGCTGGTGTTGGCTGTAGCTTCAAACGGGGGCATTCCCATTTTTAATCTTGTATCTATAACGGGCAGTACCTGACCCCTTAAATTTATCACGCCTTTTATATAGTCAGGCGATTTTGGAACTTTTGTGATTTCGGGTGTTTCGAGAATATTAAGCACATTGTTTACATGCACTGCAAATAATTCTTCTGCCAAACGAAAAGTTAGATACGAATTCTTTTCAGTCTTAATTTTGTTATCTTTTTTCATATACAATTCTTTTTAATTTTTATAAAGCGCTTAACTGTATTATTTAAAGTGGCTATGTTTAAAGGCTTAAGCAAATATTTATCTACTCCGGCCTGATATGCTGCCCTGATATTTTCCTCATCATTATTGGCAGAGGATATAATAAAAGGTACATTGGAATCTATTTGCCGAATTTTTTCCAACAGTTCAATGCCATGCATTTCAGGCATCATGAAATCGGAAATAACCAGGTCAAATGTTTCCGGGAAAAAATGTTGTAGCGCTTTCACCGGATCTGAAAAGCTGACCACTTCATAATGTTCAGATAACATTTCCTTTAGTAGTATAAGGTTCACTCTGTTATCATCTACTGCTAATATTCTTTGTTTTTGTGTCATCGAGTTATAGTTAAATTCACTGATCAAAAGTAGAGTGAATAGTTATTTGCAAAAAGGGGTAAAAAACGTATTTTGAATCTCGGTATTTATACTGAGGCAATTTCAGAAGTACATGCTAAATATCTATAAGAATTCAGAACAAAGAATTCAGAATTCTGTGGCTATTTACCTCTGTTCTTTCGAAAATGCCTTAATATTTATCTCTACTTCTGAAAATGCCTGCTTAATTCAGCATAAAACTTACTACAGAAACCACCTGAATTAAACGCAAACGTTACCTGTCAAAACTTATCGGGTGTTGGTCAAAAGTCGCTAAACTTTATTTTAGTTTATTCGTTTATTTTTTCGAAACATAAAAGAAAGATGAAGGAAAATTTATTTGAGAATGCGCATGATGCGGTTATAATTTTTTCACCTGATGACGAAACGGTTTTGGATGTTAATAACAGGGCATGTGAAATCTATGCAATCTCCCGGTCTGAATTTATTGGATTGTCTTTGGAAGAAATCTCAAAATTTCCGGAAAACGGACGTAAAAATATTAGTGAAACTTTGAATAATGGAATAAATAACAATTTTGAAACTGTTCAATACAGAAAGGACGGAAGTGAGATTTTTTTGGAGATAAATTCTTCTGTAATTGATTATAATGGGGGTCAGGCAATATTAAGTGTCAACCGGGATATTACTGAACGTAAAAAGACAGAATCGTTTATAAAAAACACCAATTTTCATTTAGAACAGGAAGTTAAAAAGAGAACGGAGGAACTCAACGAGATTAATGAAAACCTTAAAGAGGAAATCGAAGAAAGAAGAAACCTGGAAGATCAGCTTATAAAAGAAAAGGAACTTTGGGAAAGAACTTTTACCAACATAAGTGAAGGCATATTCCTGATCGACACAGATTACAATATTCTACAGTGCAACGAAGCATTTGGAAAAATTGTGGGAGAGGAACCCGAAAAACTTATTGGGCATAAATCATACAAAATTGTTCACGGCACGTCTGAGCCACCAGAACATTGTATATCATACAAGGCTATTAAAAGTAAACATAACAAGGAAGGGAAATATTGGGAACCTCATTTGAACAAGTATATTTATTCAACTGCAAATCCCGTATGCAATCAAGACGGGCTGGATTTTTCCATAAATATTCTGCGGGATATTACGGAAGAAAATCAACATCAGAAAGCACTGAAAAAAAGTGAAGAAAAATTCAGAAAATATGTAGAAAATGCACCTGTTGCCATATTTTTGGCTGATGATAAGGGGAATTATCAGGATGTAAATCCAGAAGCACTTGATTTGCTTAATTATACAAGGGAAGAATTATTAAATCTTTCCATACCGGATGTAATTGCCGATACAGAAAAAGAAAATACATTAGCATATTTTTATGCCTTACTTCAGGACGGAAGCACCAATCATGAAACCAAACTGTTAACCAGTCAGGGAGAAATCATTGATGTTTATATAAATGCTGTTAAACTGGACGAAGGCAAGTATCTTGCATTTGCCCTGGATATCTCAGACCGGAAAAAAGCCGAAGAGAATATTTTCAAATCTCTGGAAAGAGAAAAAGAACTCAGTTTGCTGAAAACAAGGTTTATATCGATGGTTTCTCATGAATTCAGAACGCCGCTGGCAAATATTTATTCCAATGCGCAGCTGCTTGAAATGTATGATGAAAAATGGGCCAAAGATAAAAAAGAAAAAAGCCTCTCAAGAATTCTGGATTCTGTAAAAGTCTTAAATTCAATGTTAGACGATGTTTCTCTCTTTGGGAAGAAACAAAGTGGCAAGTTGGAATACAATCCATCTCCCTTTAATTTAGAATCCTTTATGCGATCAACTATTGATGAAACACTAACTCAGTTTGACCGACACCGTGAAGTCAAACTTATAATTGATAATGACATTGGCACTGTTCATACGGACAAATTTCTCCTTCGGCATATTGTTACTAACTTGTTAAGCAATGCATTAAAGTATTCCGGGAAACAATCGCAGGTTATTATTAAATTTAATGAAACCGAAAACCATCAGGTTAGCATTGCTATAGAGGATAATGGTAAAGGAATACCCGATAAAGAAATGAAAAAAATATTCGACCCATTCTACCGGGCCTCAAATATCGAGAATGTATCAGGCACAGGTCTTGGAATGGCTATTGTCAAACATTGTACAGATTTATTAAAAGGTAATTTAGATATTCAAAGCGAATTGGAGAAAGGAACAACAGTAAGTGTTAATTTCCCGGTTTCACAAAATAATATTAATATCAACTATGAACAATAAAATATTAATTATAGAAGACGATGAAATGTTGAGAGAATCAACTGCTGATTTGCTCACTGAAGAAGGTTACACTATTTATCAGGCAGAAAACGGACTTGAAGGCATTAAAAAAGCTCTTGAAACCATGCCCGATATAATACTTTGTGATATAGCCATGCCAAATTTTAATGGTTACAAAGTTTACACAACTCTACAGGAAAATGGATCAACATCAATGATTCCTTTTATTTTTTTAACAGCAAAAACAGAGAAAAAGGATATCAGGGCAGGAATGCAACTGGGAGCTGATGATTATATTACAAAACCTTTTGATTACCATGATTTGCTGGCAACGATAACAACACGTCTTGAAAAACATAAAAAATATTTAAACTTCCAGCGTAAAAATTTAGATCCTGTTCTGGAAAACGATGTAGTTGGAGTATATCTTCTAAAAAAGAGTACATTAGTTTTTTACAATAAGAAATTCGCCCAGATGCTGGGTTATTCAGATAAGGAGCTTCAGTCATTAAGGATTCATGACATTATTCACAGGGATGACAGGGAAAAATTAAAATCAGCATTCAGAGAATGTGAAAATGGAATTGCAAAAAAGGTCAATTTATCTTTCAAAATACTTCATGCTGATAATAAATTTATTGAGGTTGATAACTCCGGTAGCTTAATTGATATAGATAATGAAAAGTTTTTTCTGGGGATGCTGAACCCGAAGAAAAATAACCAGTCAGAGAACAGCGAAAGGGAAATGATAACCGGTTCAGAGGAAGCTCTTAACAAATCAGTAAGTTTGATTATTGACAATAAAGATTTAATAAACAGAGAGATGTTAAGGGAGTTGAGGGAGACATTTCATGGTTCTCCAAAGCAAGAAAAGTATTATGAAAACCCGGATAATCTTACAAAAAGAGAAATTGAAGTGCTCCGTTTGATTTGCAAAGGAATGACAAACGAACAAATTGCCGATAATCTATTCATTAGCAAACGCACCGTGGATACGCACAGATCCAATTTACTTGATAAAACCTTATCAAAAAATACAGCACAGTTAATAATTTATGCAATTAAAAAGGGAATGATTGAATTGGAAAACATGGAAAGATAGATTAGTTCAGGGGATAATTCAGTAAAAAACCGTATAAAAAAATCCGTCTTTATACGGTTTCGGGAGCTTGTTCAATTCTATACATTTGTAATAAAAAAATGGACTCAAAGCCGCGAATACTTGTAATCGATGACGATATGAACCTGCGTCAAACTATAATGGCAATTCTGGAAGAAGAAAATTATAGCACTGCCGGGGCCTGCAATGGAGAGATAGCATTAAAACACATGCTATCTCAATCTGTTGATCTAATAATTGTAGATATTATAATGCCGGATAAGGATGGAATAGAAGTGATTATGGAAGTCAAGGAAAAATATCCAGATACAAAAATACTTTCCTTATCGGGCGGTGGACTTATCGAGGCCGATGACCATCTTAAATCCGCACTTGCATTGGGCGCCCATAAAACACAGGTGAAACCTTTTAAAAACAGTGAGTTGGTTGAAAATGTCCGTTTTCTCTTGAACAACTAAAATAACCATAGGAGCATTTTTTTCATTATATTGGGAACAATCAAACCTCTACTAAAGTGGGAGATAGAAATCGTATTTCCCGAAATATTTCCGCGTTCTCCTGAATTTTATTAATTTAGCTCTTTCTGTCAAATTCATTTAACATAACATGGAAAAATTCAGGGGCAACTACCGGATTAATTCCACACGTCTCCAAAATTGGGATTATAGTTGGAATGGCCGATATTTTATCACAATTAACACAGCCTGCCGGGAATATTTTTTCGGCCAGGTTACTAATCGTATTATGCAACTGTCATCCATCGGAAAATTAGCGCATAGATTCTGGCATGAAATACCGAACCATTTTCCTCATGTCTATCTTGATGCATTCGTTGTAATGCCCAATCATATACACGGCATCGTTATTCTGGATGATCCGTATAATAAATCATGGAATTATCCCTACCAGCCAGGCGATGGAAAATCCGACAGAGATCAGAATAATTCCACCAACACACTGTCATCCAATCTAACCCCTGGACAAAAGCGTTTTCAGAACCAAGGGCGAAATACCATATCATCAATTATAGGGTCCTACAAATCGGTTGTAACCAGGCATGCCCGAAAAAGCAACCCGGATTTTGGCTGGCAACCCAGATTTTGGGACAATATCATTCGTGATAAAAAATCATACCAACGAATACGACGGTATATCATAAACAATCCAAAAAATTGGCATTCGGATTGTTTTTTTCGGTGATTGACGTATGTTGGGATTGAATTTGCCATTTGCGGTGTTTTTTGGTTGAAATTTTGGGTAAAATGGGGTGGTTTTTGTTTTTGATGGTGGGTTGGGTTGGCGGATTATTTGGATGATGATCGGGTTGGCGGTCGTAGAGACAAGGCAATGCCTTGTCTCTACGATGGGAAACGATGGGAAACGACGAAAAACGATGGAAATGACCGAAACGACGTAAATTCAAATATTACGATAAAAAATAATTAAAATATAAAATCCGAAAATTATCCATACAATAATATTTGTGTTGTATTCAAAAAAACCGAAAATTCCCATTCAATGATACAATAATTTGATAAAAACAAAAAAAATATAAACATTCACCATGCAATGATGGTGAATGTTTTCTAATAAAATACGAATCTTGAACAATTTACCTGTTTAATAATTGAAATTCATTTTTTTAATCCTTCTCCACATCGCTGTCTTTATCAGTATCAATATTTACTGTTTTTGGGTTACCAGAGTATTCTACATTACTGTTGGATTTGGCAACAACATTCAGCCTTCCAGTTACATTCACTTCCACTTCAGCATTATCTGTGGCTTCAAGGTTGCAGTTTTTCAGCTTAAAACCTTCTGCATCCAACTCGCTGTTCGAACTGCAACGGATTTCAGCTGATTTCGCTTCTCCATGGAGGTTAGCTTCGCTGTTGGAGTGCATGGTTAACTTTAATTTTTCAAGAGATACTTTTGATTTCGTATCAAACTCGCATCTTTCCGCCAGGGTGATTTTTTTCAGGTTCCGTACAAAAATTTCTATAGTCGGTTCCCTTCCTGCAATATCATAAGCTGAAATGTTGAGGCATCCGTTACGGACGTTCGTACGTATCTTATCGATATCGCTTGTATCAGCTTTGACAACTATTTTTTGTTCATTTTCCTGCGTCCATTCTATAGATATATTGCCTTTTGCATGTATGCAATCGAAATGTTCCATTTTACGCGTTTGAGTAGTTACTTTTTGCTTTTGATCGGCGACATGTTTTTCATATTGAACTTTTGTTCCTACAAGCACAGCTGTAATACCCAAAAGAAGCACAATCAATCCGCCTAATAATATTTTATTACTTGTTTTCATACGTTATTTTTTATGAATTTAACTTTACTATTTAACTTAATTAACTCAATCAACTTAATTAACTCAATTAACTTAATTAACTCAATTAACTTAATTAACTCAATCAACTTAATTAACTCAATCAACTTAATTAACTCAATTAACTTAATTAACTCAATCAACTTAATCACTCTTATTCTTATACACCTTATATAAGTCTTCAAGACTCATTTCCAGCAGTTCCATCTTCCTGAAGAATGCCG